>Ga0055584_100003549_pt1 | contig 15355 bp, 14 predicted proteins | sample OSDHelmetaG_FD_58716 | JGI IMG/M metagenome (GOLD analysis project Ga0055584, IMG submission 58716) | Pelagic marine sediment microbial communities from the LTER site Helgoland, North Sea, for post-phytoplankton bloom and carbon turnover... | ecosystem: Environmental > Aquatic > Marine >... | reverse complement strand
ATTGATAATCATAATGACTATTATGATCCAGCCTTAAAAGAAGCACGCTTAGCACGCCACGCTGATCATCCAAACTACACTCACATTAGAATGAATCTTGAAGATCGTGAAGCTATGGCTAAGCTGTTTAAAGATTATCAATTTGAAGGCGTGGTTAATCTTGCCGCACAAGCAGGGGTTAGATACTCTATTGAGAATCCGCTAGCTTATATTGATACCAACTTAGTAGGCTTTGCTCACATACTTGAAGGTTGTAGGCATCACAAGGTGGGGCACCTTGTGTATGCCTCATCAAGCTCTACTTATGGTCTTAATACCAAGCAACCATTCTCTACTCATGACGCAGTTAATCATCCAGTAAGCTTATATGCTGCCACTAAGAAGGCTAATGAGCTAATGGCACATACTTACTCACATTTGTATGATTTACCAACCACAGGTTTAAGGTTCTTTACTGTGTATGGCCCTTACGATAGACCAGACATGGCACTACAAAAGTTCACTAGAGCTATTATGAATGATGAGCCTATCACGGTGTTTAACTACGGCAAACATCGAAGGGACTTTACCTATATTGATGATATTGTTGAAGGCATCATTAGAATACTAGACCGGCCAGCATCATCAAACCCAGATTGGAATAGTAATAACCCAGATCCTGCAACCTCTAGTGCTCCATATAGAGTTTATAATATTGGTAATAACAATCCAGTAAAGTTAATGGATTATATTGAAGCACTGGAAACCTCACTAGGAAAGAAGGCAGAAAAAGAACTGCTACCAATTCAACCTGGCGACGTGCCAGATACTTACGCTGATGTAGATGACTTAGTAGAACAGTTTGGTTATAAGCCTAGCATGAGTGTTATGGAGGGTGTGGAGAATTTTGCGGTTTGGTATAAGCAATATAATGAGTGATAAAAAACTACTAATCACCGGCGGCGCAGGCTTTATAGGTTCTGCTCTTATTCGTCATATTATTAACAATACCGAGCATAGTGTTATTAATGTTGATAAATTAACTTATGCGGGCAATTTGGAATCTTTAGCTTCAATTGAAAACGACTCAAGATATAAATTTGAACAAGTAGACATATGTGATGCTAATGAGATCAAACGTGTATTCAATGAACATCAACCAGACATTGTTATTCATCTGGCTGCTGAATCACATGTTGATCGCTCAATCGATGGCCCTGGTGAATTTATTCAAACCAATATTGTTGGTACATACGTCCTATTGGAAAAGGCTAGAGATTATTGGTCTAATCTAGATAGTGACAAGAAAGATAACTTTAGATTCCACCATGTATCTACTGATGAAGTCTATGGTGATTTAGAAGGTGCAGACGATCTATTTACTGAAAATACGCCTTATGCACCTAGCTCACCTTACTCTGCTGCCAAAGCAAGCTCCGATCATTTAGTTCGAGCTTGGCATCGAACCTTCAAACTCCCTACTCTGATTACTAACTGCTCTAATAACTATGGCCCTTTTCAGTTTCCTGAAAAGCTCATACCACTTACTATATTAAATGCACTGGAAGGGAAGCCTATCCCAATATATGGAGATGGAAAACAAGTAAGAGATTGGCTTTATGTTGATGACCATGTTAGAGCACTTCTTATAGTTGTACTTTCAGGGAATTTGGGCGAAACTTACAATATTGGTGGTCATAACGAGATTCAGAATATTGATGTCATAAAAACTGTTTGTCAAATATTGGACGAGGTTCAACCAAGTAAAATTAAAGGTATAAGTAAATATGAAAATCTAATTACTTTTGTTAATGATAGGCCTGGGCACGATTTAAGATATGCAATTGATGCTACTAAGATATCCAATGAATTAAACTGGATGCCGGATGAGACATTTGTTAGAGGTATTAAGAAAACTATAGAATGGTATTTGGATAATATAATTTGGTGTGAAAGTACACAAAGTAAGGGTAATAAATAAAAATGACCAGGGTAGGTGCTATTTTTTTAAAGAGTTGAAATGAATATAGAAAATTTAATAGATATAGAGTCATTTAAAAGTCAAGTGGATTCATTTGGTATGGGCGCTCCATTTGATCATTGTATTATTGATAATTTTTTCTTGCCAGATGTGGCAAAATTGTTAGAGAAAGAGTTTCCAGATTATGACAACGATTCACTACACTTGTATAGTAATAGTTTAGAAAGAAAAAAAACATCAAATAATTGGAATTTATTTCCCCCTCTTACTTATAAAGTATTTTCTTTTTTAAATTCTAAAATATTTATTGATTTTCTTTCCACTTACATTTCGAATAAGTCACAGCTATATTCTGATCCAGGTTTGAATGGAGGTGGGTGGCATATGCACAAAAAAGGTGGAAAGCTGAATACACATCTAGACTATTCTATTCATCCAAAGTTAGGTTTTCAAAGAAAATTAAATATTATTATTTATTTAAATTCAGCATGGAAGAGTGAATGGGGTGGTGAATTAGGACTTTGGGGTGGCGAAAATGAAACAACCCCTGGAGAACTTGTTAAATCCATTAATCCTAATTTTAATAGGGCTGTTATTTTTGATACGACACAGAATAGTTGGCATGGGCTGCCTACTCCTTTAAGGTGTCCTGATAATCAGTATAGAAAAAGTATTGCAGTGTATTATCTGTGTGCGCCAGATGACAAGGCTACCTTAAGAGGAAAAGCTCTTTTTGTGCCAACTAAAGAGCAGGAGGGGGATTTAAACATATTATCTCTAATTAAAAGTCGATCAAAAATTGAAACAGCTGCTAGTGTGTACAAAAATTTAAAAATAAAAAAGTAATTTATGATGAAAGGAATTATCCTAGCTGGTGGCTCAGGTTCTCTCCTTTATCCTTTGACTCAAGGCATATCAAAACAGCTTATGTCAATTTACGACAAGCCAATGATTTATTACCCATTGTCGATTCTAATGCTAGCTGGCATCAAAGAGGTGCTTATTATTTCCACTCCTGAAGACCTGCCAAAAGGCCGAGAAATTCAATAATGAAAAAGGATAAAATAGTCAAGGTATTTAATATAAAAATACCTAATTGGAAGTCTTCTCTTAACACTTGAATAATAATAAACAATATGAATAAAAAAATAGCCATAATTGGACTAGGATACGTAGGACTTCCTCTTGCAGTTGAATTTGGTAAAAAGCGAAGAGTTGTTGGTTTTGATATCAACCAATCTAGAATTAATGATCTTAAAAATGGCATCGATTCAACCTTAGAGTTAACATCGCAAGAGCTTAAAGGTCTAGTTCATCTAAGTTATACAGCTAGCCTAGATGATATTAACGATTGTACTATTTTTATTATTACTGTTCCAACTCCAATTGATAAATACAAAAGACCTGATTTAACAGCTTTAGAGAGTTCCAGTAAAGCAGTAGGATCAATTCTTAAAAAGGGTGATATTATTATTTATGAATCAACCGTTTATCCTGGTGCAACAGAGGAAGTGTGTGTGCCAATCCTTGTAAAGCAATCAAATCTAACCTATAACAAAGATTTTTATTGTGGCTACTCTCCTGAGCGAATTAATCCGGGAGATAAGGAGCATCGTTTAGCCACTATTAAAAAAGTAACAGCAGGCTCAACACCTGAGATTGCTACTGAAGTTGATGAACTCTATCAAGAGATTATTATTGCTGGCACACACAAGGCAAGTAGCATTAAAGTGGCTGAAGCTGCTAAAGTGATTGAGAATACCCAAAGAGATGTAAACATTGCTCTTATTAATGAGCTTGCACTTATCTTTAATAAATTAAATATTGATACCGAATCGGTATTAGAAGCAGCAGGCACTAAATGGAACTTTCTCCCATTCCGTCCAGGTTTAGTAGGGGGGCACTGTATTGGTGTTGACCCTTACTATTTAACGCATAAGGCTATTGAAGTTGGTTATAACCCAGAAATGATCCTTGCAGGTCGTCGCATAAATGACAATATGGATTCATGTGTAACTGATCAAGTGTTAAAGCTTATGACCAAAAATCGCATCCACATAGTGGATGCAAATATACTGATTATGGGTCTAACATTTAAAGAGAATTGTCCTGATCTTCGTAACACTCGCGTAGTTGATCTAGTTGAGGGATTTGAAGGTTTTGATTGTAATGTTGATGTATATGACCCATGGGTTGATAAAGATGAAGCTATTCATGAATATAACATAAATCCAATTAGTAAGCCAGAGACTGGTAAATATGATGCAATTATACTAGCAGTTGCACATGATGAATTTAGAGCACTATCTGTAGAGCAAATAAAAGCCTTTGGTAAGGGTAATCATGTGCTTTATGATATTAAATATTTACTAGATAATTATGAAGTGGATGGAAGATTATAAATGACTAAATATGAACAACTACAAGAGCGCTTAAAAGATAATCAAAGTACTTGGTTGGTTACTGGTGTTGCAGGTTTTATTGGCTCTAACTTATTAGAAAAACTTTTAATTCTTAATCAAAAAGTAGTAGGCTTGGATAACTTCGATACAGGACATCAATACAATATTGATCAAGCTATTGAAGATGCACATAAGGCAACTGGCAAAGACCTAAGAAATAACTTTAAGTTTATTAATGGTGATATTAGAGAATTAGATGATTGTAAACAGGCATGTAGTGGCGTTAATTATGTACTTCACCAAGCAGCACTTGGCTCTGTACCAAGATCAATTGATGACCCTATTAATACTAGTAGAGCTAATATTGACGGTTTTTTAAATATGCTAGTTGCAGCTAAAGATGCCAAGGTTAAAAGATTTGTTTATGCCGCATCAAGTTCTACCTATGGTGACCATCCAGATCTTCCAAAAGTGGAAGATAAGATTGGTAACCCTTTAAGTCCTTATGCAGTAACTAAAGTGGTCAATGAGCTTTATGCTGATGTTTTCAAAAAGACCTATGGATTCAAAACAATAGGCCTGAGATATTTTAATATCTTCGGTAAAAGGCAAGATCCTAATGGCGCCTATGCGGCAGTTATACCAAAATGGGTGACAGCTATTTTAAATAAAGAAAATGTTTATATCAATGGTGATGGAGAAACCAGTAGAGATTTTTGTTATATTGATAACACAGTGCAAATGAACTTGCTTTCAGCCACTACCAATAATGATGAAGCTACTGGTCAAGTATATAATGTTGCTCTTAATGACCGAACAAGTCTAAACAAGCTTTATCAAATGATTGAAGAAAGACTTATACAAAGAACACAAGGACTAGAAAAGAAAGGTCCGATCTATAGAAATTTTAGAGAAGGGGATGTTAGGCATTCTCAGGCAAATATAGCAAAGGCACAAACATTATTGGGATATCAGCCAAAATATATGATTTCCGAAGGGATGGATGAGACGATTGATTGGTATATTTCTCATTAAGTAATAAATTTTAGATATGTTAGTTTAAGGGCTGAATAAAATAGCTATGAACAATATTTATTAGCAAAAGCTAAAGAATCTATAATTTTAAATTCAGCTAGTAAATATTGTGCATTGCTAAAAGCAAGTAAATGAGCTTCACTAACCCAGTAAAAGATAAGAATTTATGAATATTATTCAATTGAAAAATCTATGGAGATATTTATCTCCTCGTCGAAAAAAACAATTTTACTTAGTTCTTGTTTTAATGTTTTTAGTATCTATAACTGAAGTTATAAGTGTTGGGGCGATTATTCCGTTTTTGGCAATATTAACTGCTCCAGAAGTTGTTTATCAACACGAGTTCATGCAGCCTATAAATAACATACTAAATATAACTTCATCAGAACAACTCCTATTGCCACTGACCATTGCATTTATACTAACAGTTATTCTGGTCGGAATATTTCGTCTTCTTTTGCTCTTTGTGGTGACTCGTCTTTCCTTTGCAACAGGTGCAGACCTTAGTAATGATATTTACCGTCTAACCCTCTATCAAGATTATTCAGTCCATGTTTCACGTAACAGTAGTGAATTAATTAACGCTATTATTGTTAAAACCAATACAGTTATTGGTGGGATTATTTGGCCAACTCTAACCTTAATAAGTTCTCTAATAATTATTTTAGCAATTCTCGGTACCCTATTTTTAATCGAGTTAGAAATTGCACTCATTGTGTCATTAGGATTTGGATTGCTCTATTTTGGAGTAATTCGTTACACTAAAAAACAACTCAGGGAGAATAGTCAAATTATTGCTGAACAATCAACCCAGATGGTTAAATCTCTCCAGGAGGGGTTGGGGGGGATACGTGACGTTCTTATTGATGGTAGTCAAAAATTTTATTGTGATCTTTATCGTAATGCAGACTCCCCTCTTAGAAGAGCGTCAGGTAATAATCAATTTATTAGCAGTAGTCCTCGATATATAATAGAGGCAATTGGCATGGTACTTATTACAGGTATAGCCTATAAAATGAGTCTTCAAGAAAATGGCCTTGTTAATGCTCTACCAACTCTTGGCGCATTAGCGCTTGGCGCACAAAGATTGCTTCCAGCATTGCAGCAAGCATATAGCTCATATAGTCAATTAAAAGGCGCTCATTCATCATTTCAAGATGTGTTGAAATTATTAGATCAGAAGTTGCCACAACATGCTATTAGAATTGAGGGATATAAGTCGCCAATTCCTATGTTATTTGAAAATGAGATAGAGTTAAATAATGTAAGCTTTCGTTACAAAGTAGGCGGCAATTGGGTGTTAAAAAATAATAATTTAAAGCTTAGTAAAGGCTCACGCACTGGCTTTATGGGGGTTACTGGTAGTGGGAAAAGCACACTACTTGATGTTATCATGGGACTACTTTCACCAACCAATGGAAAGCTTCTTGTAGATGGTCAGTTAATCACTAGTGAAAATAGAAGGGACTGGCAAGCGCACATCGCTCATGTACCACAAAATATCTACCTCTCAGATAGTACTATAGAAGAGAATATTGCATTTGGTATACCTAAAGAGAAAATAAACCATAAACAAATAGAAAGAGCTGCACAACAAGCGCAGATATTAAGTCTGATTGATAGCTGGAAAGATGGATACCAAACTTTTGTAGGAGAAAGGGGTGTTAGACTTTCAGGAGGGCAACGCCAAAGAATAGGAATAGCTAGAGCCTTATATAAAAAAGCAAATGTACTTATCTTTGATGAGGCAACTAGCGCATTAGATAATGAAACAGAGCGAGTTGTAATGGATCAAATAGAAGGATTAGGACAAGACTTGACGATATTAATTATTGCCCATAGATTAACAACGCTTCAAGGGTGTGATCAAATTGTGCAAGTAAATGAAAATGGTGACTTGAAAATTAGCAGTTATCAAGAGCTCTTAAAAAAATGAGTAAATTATGAAGTCTACAAAACTAGTTTCAATAATAATCAGAACAAAAAATGAAGAAAAATGGATCTCTTCATGTCTTAAAAATGTCTTTAAGCAAGATTATAAAAATATAGAAGTTATTATTGTTGACAATGAGTCAACAGACCGAACTGTTATAAAGGCACAAGAGTTCCCCGTCAAGCTTGTAAAAATTAAAAAATTTCTCCCTGGGAGGGCAATTAACGATGGAATTCGAGCCTCTTCAGGCGAATATATTGTTTGTTTATCTGGGCACTGTATTCCGGTTGATAATCAATGGCTTGGAAATTTAATTAAAGACTTGAGTGATCCGAATATAGCTGGTGTATATGGGAGGCAGGAGCCACTCTCATTTACAAGTGACTTGGATAAGCGAGATTTGCTGACAGTTTTTGGTAGAGATAAAAAAATACAAATCAAAGATTCTTTCTTTCATAATGCTAATAGCGCCTTAAGAAGAGAATTCTGGGATCGATATCCTTTTGATGAGAATGTAACTAATATTGAAGATCGCATATGGGGAGAATTGGTAATATCTAAGGGTTTTAATATTATTTATGAGCCTGAATCAAGTGTTTACCATTGGCATGGTATACATCAAGATTTAAACCCAGAAAGGGCAAAAAACATAGTAAGAATATTGGAAGGTCTTGAAACTTTTAGCCCAGCCTTTGGCTATCAACAACCAGAAGGATTAAAAATATTAGCAGTTATACCTATAAGAGGAGAGTCGTGTTTAATGAATAGTAGCCACCTGTTAGAAAGGACTATTAAATCGGCAAAAAGTTCAAAATTTATTACAGAAGTAGTTGTTGCGACTGATAATAAAAATACACAGTTGCTGGCTCAAAATTTAGGGGCCAATGCACCATTTATCAGGCCTGATAAACTATCAGAAGACTATGTTGATATCTTTGATATCATTGAATATACTTTAGATTGGCTGGAACAACGTAAAAAACATTATGACTTGGTTGTTCTATTAGAAGAGATATACCCTTTTCGTCCTGACAATATGATTGACAATATGATTGAAAAACTTGTGTCTGAAGGTCATGACACTGTGATTACTGGAATGCCTGAATTCAGAGGCATTTGGACAGAAAGATTGAATAATATTGAATTGCTTGAATCAGAAGAAAGCTTAACCATGCCAAACTCTCTTAAAGAGTCAAAATATATAATTGGATTACTGGGTTTGTGCTGTATTACTCATGTTGCTTCATTGCGTAACAATTTAGTATTTTCTGGCAAAGTAGGTGTTTTTAAGATAAATGACCCTTTATCCATAATTTCAATTAGAAACGATCAAGATCTTAAGTTAGCAAGCATCCTTGATAAAACTTATAATTAAAAAAAGGTTATTTTTAGAATGAAAGATAAAGAAATTCGTATTGTAGTAATCGGTTGTGGCCGCGTAGCACAGCATTATAAAAAAATATTTGATTCTGGGATTGTATCTAATTGGAATCTTGTTGGATTTTGTGATATTTTGAGTGATCGCTCTGAATATTTCGCAAATCATTTTCAGGCAAGACCATACAAAATATTTGAATCTATGTTGGAAGATCAAAAGCCTGATTTAGTGTTGATATTAACTCCATCAGGTCTTCATTATCAACACACTAAAATAGCCTTTAATTACAATTGTAATGTGCTTTGTGAAAAGCCAATTACAATGCTGCCTTCTCAGGCTGAAGAGCTTAAAAAAATTGCTCTTGAAAAGAATATAATGTACGGTATAGCATTTCAAAATAGACTAAATCCTGCAATTATAGCGTTAGATAAAGCTATTAAAGAGGGTCGATTTGGAAAAATAATTACAGCGACTATTCGACTTAGATGGTGCAGATATCAAGATTATTATGAAGATGGCTGGCATGGGACATGGGCTCAAGATGGTGGCGTAATTAATCAACAGGCAATTCATCATGTTGATGCTATAAATTGGCTATTGGGTCCTATCGAGTCAGTTAATGCCACTATAACTAATCGTTTAAATAATCTCGAGGCAGAGGATACTTTGGTTGCGATTATGAAATTTGAAAGTGGTGCCCTTGGAACGATTGAAGCAACTACTGCAGCGCGTCCAGAAGATTTTGAGGCGTCTTTATCTGTTGTTGGAGAAAAAGGCATGGTTTTAGTGGGAGGTATTGCGCTTAATAAAATTGAAACATGGGAATTTATAGAATCTAATTCAGGAGATGAATTAATTTCAGACCAATTTTCACAGGAAGTGGAAACTGGGTATGGTATTAGTCATGGGCCATTACTTCAAGGAGTTATTGATACTTTGCAAGCAAACAGGATTAACACTCTTGTTTCTCCAGATGATGCAATAAATACTACGAGATTAGTACATGCACTCTATAAGAGTGATGAGGACCAATGCTGGGTTAAATTAAAAGACAAACCCATTTCTAAAAGATTAGGTAGATAATTAAGGAATCAAAATGAAAATTGAAAATAAATTTCCTGGCAAGGACATAAGTCATGAGGATATGGAAACAAAGTTCCCCTTAGTGGCAAAGAAAAATGATACTCATAAGAGTAAGTTTAAGATAGCTGGCGTTGAGTTTGGTGGAGATCTTGTGCCTATATTTGCAGGTCCAAATATGGTTGAATCAAAAGAATTGATTGAAGATGTTGCAATTAATGTTAAAAAATCTGGTGCGCATTTTCTTCGTGGCGGTGCATTTAAGCCATTGACTTTTCCTTATAGGAGTGAGAAGTATAATGAAACTCGAGAACAAGGGATTGAATGGCTTGTTAGTTCAAAGGAAAAGGCAGGAATACCAATAATTACAGAAGTGATGGAAGAAAGGTTTGTGCCTTTAATTGCTGAGGCGGCTGATATATTGCAAATTGGTACTAGAAATATGCAAAACTATCCACTATTAACAGCTTGTGCAAAAACTGGCAAGCCTATAATGTTAAAGAGGGGTTATGGCGCATCCTTAAGGGACTGGCTCGGTGCTGCTGAGTATATTTTAGTTGAAGGTAATGAGAAGGTTATTCTCTGCGAGCGCGGCGTTAGTGTTCCTCATACACATAGATCTACTTCAAGATTTTTACTGGATTTGCAAGTTATACCTGCAGCTCAAGAGTTGACTCATTTGCCAATTGTGTCTGATCCGTCGCACGCAACATTTTGGAGGCCTTGGGTAAAGCCAATGGCTTTGGCAAGTGTTGCTTCTGGCGCAGACGGTATAATGCTTGAAGTTCACCCTGATCCTGATAATGCAGCTGTTGACCCATTGCAACCAATTAATTATGCTGATTTTGATCAGTTAATGGGCAATATGGATGCAGTAGCAAAAGCAAGTTACAACCGACATATATTGGATTAATAAATTATGGATGCATCATTAATTGAAAATCAAGTGGATATTGCTCATTTAGATAAGTATGCGGCCATTATTGGTGAAAACCCCTCACAAGGTGCACGATCTCCAAAATTATGGAATGCAGTATTTGATGATAGTGAATTGAATTATTTAATGGTTCCTTTTGATGTAACCAAAGACAATATCAAAAGGTTACTTGATGATTTAAACTCAGATAAGGAATTTATAGGTGGCGCAATAGCGGTTCCCTATAAAGAAGTGATTGCTGAGTGGTTAGGTGACAATATTACGCCAGAGGCAAAAAAGATTGGTGCAGTGAATTGTTTATTCCGAGATGCTGATGGTAAATTACAGGGGACGAACACAGATGGCGAGGCATCACTTATTACTTTTGAGAAGAAATTTGGTGTTATAAGTTCGAAATCAGTTATGGTTTTAGGTGCTGGGGGTGCAGGCAAGGCAGTTGCATCATACTTTGCCAATAGTGCTAAATCCACTACGATAATTTCTCGCTCTGAACGAGATGAAAAATATGCCAATAAGATTGGTGCAAAATGGGGCAATTGGAGTGATGTTGACGCCCTTGCTAATGATGCTGATGTTGTTATAAATTGCACATCTATAGGATTTGGCGAACAATGGCAGCAATCTCCTTTAAGTGAGAATCAGATATCAAGTTTAAAGTCGTCAGTAGTTATTTTTGATATTGTTTATCAACCACTAAAAACTAAATTTTTGCAAATTGCAGAGCGACATGGATTGTCTATATTTAATGGGTTGGAAATGAATATGGAGCAAGCAGTTTTGGCTTATAAATATACAACTGATCTCAGCAAAACATTAGACGAAATTCGTAAAATAATGTCAAAGATATAAGGAAAAAATGAAAAATAATAATTGCATTTTATGCCAATCCAATAATAAGACTATTGTTGCAAGGCAAGATTTTGAAGACCTCCTCCCAGAGCATGACAGATTTTTGGCTCAGCATCTCTGGTATTTTTCAGAAAGTGTCCTTGAAAAAATATTTAGAGACTCAGGTTTTAAAGTTATAAAAATTGAAAGCCATAATACAATTAGAGAAAGAAAAGATCTTGTTTCTCTATTGCTAAAGGAGTAATGATTGGACATCCTAAAAGAAGATATTATTTGTGTTATTCCTGCTAGGGGTGGGTCAAAAGGCCTTCTACGCAAGAATGTTAAATTAATTGGTAGTGAGCCTTTAATCGCGAGGCCAGTAAGGCAGGCTATTGAATCTGGCGTAATAGGCACAGTACTTGTCACTACAGATGATGAAGAAATTGCGAAAATTGCGAAAGATGCTGGTGCAACAATTCTTATTAGGCCATCTGACCTTGCGAAAGATTTAACAACAACAGAAGACACATTAAAACATGCCTTAGTAACTCATGAGAGTGAGATTGGCAAACAGTTTGAATTAGCTGTATTTTTAACTGCTACTGATATTTTTCGAAACCCAGAATGGATTAAAGAGGGTGTTGAAAAAATGAAAAATAATTCTAAACTGGAGAGTGTTTTTTCTGGACATTCAACGCATAAAAATTTTTGGGAAAGGCAAGAAGATGGTAGCTGGAAAAGAGTAAAAGATTGGATGGCAGACTACTCTTCAAGGCAGATTAGAAGACACATTGTTCGTGAAGATACTGGGTTGATGTGTATTAGCAGGGCATGGCTTTGGAGGAGAGGAAAAAGAATTGGTGATAGTGTAGATATTATTCAAAACTCCGATAGTTTTACAAGTATTGATATTCATTATGAGGAGGATTTAATTTTAGCTAATAGCGCAATAAAAATCCGCTCAAAACAATAGCAAGTTAAGTAATGTATGGCTTTTCAAGATATTCATTGATAGATAATTATGTCCATAGAATATGAAAAAATTTCTTAATTTTTCTATCTTTCTGCACAACGATTCCCTGAGTTACTTATGAGAATAGGTTTATTTGTACCTACTTTTAGCAGAAATTATAATAAAGTATCTGCATCGATTTGGATAAGAGTCTTTCAAATGGTAGAGTTTTATGAGGCAGAAGGGTGTAGTGTCTATATTAACAACCCACTTCTTAAGTATGACGTTGCAATATATTACAGGGGTGTTGATTATAAGGCCATTAATATTATAAGATATTTAAAAAAAATATCTAGACTGGTGTTATGGGACACTTGTGTTAATTATTTTGAAAATAATTATGCCAATAATCAGTATCAGATTGACAATGCAAGGAAAATATCATCTATTGTTGACGCTATAATAGTTACAACAGGGCCATTATACAAGGTAGCTAAAAAGTATAACAATAACGTCCTACAAATGCCAGAATGTATTAATTTCAATAAATTCAACAAAGTAAAGAAAAGAATAAATTTTGATAATACTATCTTTGGTTGGTCGGGCGCTTCACATAAGGCATATCCACTTAATGCGTATGGTAATAGTATAGATGGTAATATTACTTTAATTACAGATGATAATATTTATAAGCATAGTCTGAATTTTAGATATAGCCACAGAAAGTGGAATTATAAAGAATTTCTAAACGACATACTGAGCACTGATGTTTGTCTAGCCCCTCGTAATTTTGATAATGAGTATGATTTAATGCATAGTTCGTTCAAAATTCTAGTTTTCAGTGTATGTGGAATACCTATCATTACAAACAAACTACCTTCGTATGTTGAGCTGGCTAGTTATTACGATGGAATTTACTTTCTTGAAGATTATAAGAATGATTTTATATCTACTTTTGACGCGTTAAAGAATGATTTTATTGATAACAAAAACATACTTAGTATCTCTAGAGTCAAGGAGGAATTCTCATGCGAGAAAAGTGCAGAAAGGTTGCTAAACTATGTGCGTGATGAATTAATGTCCAAGTAAAAGTATGAAAAAAAATATCTTATTTGTTGTGCACTCCTACATTGATATGTCATTCTTACTTCCTATGATACAAATCTTATCAAAAAATAATAATATCACAGTAGAATTTCTTGAAAATTTTTCAATTCATAAGGTGGATAAAATAACTCAGAATATGTTGAGAGATGCCAATAATATTGTTTTTATTAATAATACAAAGTTATTTTTTTACATTAATTATTTAGTAAAGAAGGTGTTTGGAAAAAATTTATTAGTTCTTAATGATATCTTTATTCGACTGTATTCAAAAAAATATAAAATTTTTGATTCAATAATTACTGACTTTACTTTAGGATCTAATGGCAGTCCATTTTTAAAGAGAGAAATTTTGAGTTTTGTTAAAATTAAACATGGGTTTGTTCATTCTATTGCAGTTTCAAGTTCACTAAAAATAAAAAAATACAACCTTTCCAGAGTGAGACTTCTAGCCAATAATTTTACTCAAATTTATTATGGTGATAATACATGGATGAATTTTTTAAAAATATCAGGAGTTAAACAGACAAAGTTTTTTCCATCAATTAAGTTTTCAAAATTCTACAACGATAAATTGATTGACTCAATTAAAAAATATAGCAATGTTTCCTCAATAAAACGAAATGAAAATTATAAGGATATTGTTTTATATATTGATACAAGAATTACAGGAAATGAGGGTAAGACTAAAGAAATTTCTAATCAATTTATGTTATTAATTAAGAATAATGTGGATACGTTATTTATTTTGAAAGTAAAACCGAGACAATATACGGGCATTTTGAGTTTCATTCATGAAAAATTCCAGAATTTATTAATTGTAAATGATGAGTATTCTGTTGATGAGTTGGCTTATATTTCCGATTTGATTATTGGAAGGATTTCATCAACATTATTACTAGGGGTTTTTCATTCTAAAAAAGTATTATTGTTTGGCAAGTATAGATATTCAGGAACTGAATTGATGAAAACAGTTGATGATAGTAGTTTAATTGATGTGTATTATAAAAAACTTAATATGGTAACAGAAGAAAATTGTCAATTTTTCATAGATAAAAACAAATTAAATCAAGAAGAATCATTTTATATCGGAGCGTTAAATGAAATTATTATGGAGTCCTAATCAGAATGCCACATCCTCTAAGAAGTATGGAATATTAAAAAGATGGTTTTTTTATCAAGGATATCAAAAATACTATATTAATGTATATACAAAAAAACCAAAAGCATTAAATTTTTTATTGAGCGTTAAATCTGATTTGATTGAGAATTTCTTTTTAAGAGAAATATGTACAAGTAGTGATACATACTCTTTTTTAGATATTGGCTGTAACAATGGATTTTTCTTATATCTTGCTAGGTATTATGGATTACTAAAAGTAACAGGCATAGATATTGATAAAGATCTACAGAAAATCCATGATAATCATATATATCCACACATTGAATTCCAGGCTGTAGATTTTAACGCCTACACTCGTAAAAGTGATATTGTGATGGCAATGTCATTATTTCACTGGATGTTAGGACAGGCTGTTGACAATGGCGATGATCCAGATATAGTAATGAATAATATTTTTAAAAAATTAGCACTATTAACAAATGTTATTTTAATAATAGAATTTGTTCTATCAGAAGATATTAAAGTTAAAAAATATAAGCATTTTAACTTTAGTGCAAATATTGATGACTATGAAATATCAGCATTACAATATTTTTCAAGGATTGAAAAAATAGGTAACT
>Ga0055584_100003547_pt1 | contig 15369 bp, 13 predicted proteins | sample OSDHelmetaG_FD_58716 | JGI IMG/M metagenome (GOLD analysis project Ga0055584, IMG submission 58716) | Pelagic marine sediment microbial communities from the LTER site Helgoland, North Sea, for post-phytoplankton bloom and carbon turnover... | ecosystem: Environmental > Aquatic > Marine >... | reverse complement strand
GTCTCGAACCACCGACCTCCACGATGTCAACGTGGCGCTCTACCCCTGAGCTAATCACCCTTTACTCAAATCTAAAAATTTAGTTCTATTGTTTACGGTATTTTATTTCATTTAATCATTAATTCCCATAGCTGTATTTCGAATATCCTCTAATTCATCCCTCAGTCTTGCAGCATCCTCGAACTCAAGATTACGCGCATGTTCCAGCATAGTTTTTTCTATTTCATCAGCCTGTTTAAAGAGTATTTTAGGGTCTGCGGATCTATTGATATTGATATTTTTATCGTTTGGACCTCTGCCAGGAACGGGATACGCACTTTCCATAATGTCAGCAACTTTTTTAATGATACTCTTAGGCGCAATATTATTTTTCCTATTATGCTCAATTTGCTTTTCTCGTCTTCGATTCGTTTCATCTATGGCTCTTTGCATCGATCCTGTGACCTTATCCGCGTAGAGGATAGCTTTTCCTTCAATATTTCTTGCCGCTCTACCTATTGTTTGTATTAACGACCTATCTGATCTTAAAAAACCTTCTTTATCCGCATCTAAAATTGCCACTAAAGATACCTCTGGCATATCCAAACCCTCTCTCAGCAGATTAATACCTACCAAAACATCAAAAATTCCTAATCTTAAATCTCTGATTATCTCAGTTCTCTCGACAGTGCCAATATCAGAATGAAGATATCTAACTTTAACACCATGCTCATTAAGGTAGTCTGATAAATCTTCAGACATTCTCTTTGTCAATGTCGTAATAAGAACTCGATCTCCTTTCATAACTCTGTTACCAATCTCAGATAATACATCTTCAACCTGATTTTGAGCTGGTCTAACTTCTATTATGGGATCAATTAAACCAGTTGGTCTGACTAGTTGCTCAGCAACACTATCAGCCATACTTTCTTCATATTTACCTGGCGTAGCTGATACAAAAATTGTTGCTGGTACCATTTTCTCAAATTCATCAAAACGCAAGGGTCTATTATCTAATGCCGACGGTAATCTAAACCCATATTGTACCAAGGTCTCTTTGCGTGATCGATCACCTTTGTACATACCGCCTAATTGTGGAATAGTTACATGGCTTTCGTCTATGATTAAAATCGCATTGTCTGGAGCATAATCAAATAAACATGGTGGTGGTTCGCCTTTATTACGACCAGATAAGTAACGAGAGTAATTTTCGATACCTTGGCAATAACCAAGCTCTCTTATCATCTCTATATCAAATAAAGTTCTTTGCTCTAATCTTTGTGCTTCGAGTAATTTATTATTATCTCTAAGCTCTGATAATCTTTGCTTTAATTCAATTTTAATATAATCAATAGCACTCAAGAGCTTGTTACGAGGAGTGACATAGTGAGTTTTTGGATAAATGGTCGCCCTCGGAACTGATCTGTTTACCACCCCTGTTAATGGATCAAAATAAGAGATTCGATCAACCTCATCATCAAATAATTCTAATCTTATTGCTTCGCGCTCTGACTCAGCTGGAAATATATCAATTACCTCCCCTCTCACTCGATAACAACCCTGGGATAATTCTATTTCATTTCTCGTGTACTGCATTTCAGCTAATCTTCTCAGTATGTCTCTCTGATTCACACGTTCATTCTTTGATAAATGTAATACCATACTAAAATATGCTTCTGGGTCACCCAAGCCGTAGATGGCCGAAACAGTTGCGACAATTATCGTATCAGATCTCTCAATAATAGCCTTTGTTGCAGATAATCTCATTTGCTCAATATGTTGATTAACCGAAGCATCTTTCTCTATAAAAGTATCTGAGCTAGGAACATAAGCTTCAGGCTGATAATAGTCATAGTATGAAACAAAATATTCAACAGCATTATTTGGAAAAAATTCACGCATCTCACCGTATAACTGTGCTGCGAGTGTTTTATTAGGCGCCAATATAATCGCTGGTCTTTGTGTCGTTTTAATTATGTTAGCAATGGTAAAAGTCTTACCTGAACCAGTTACACCAAGCAATGTTTGCTTTGAAAGACCATCATTTAAACCGGCGATTAATGATGCTATCGCACTACCCTGATCACCAGCTGGTTCATACCCTGAAATAAGATTAAAATTATCTTGATAATCCTTATTTTCATTCATAGACTGACTATCAGATCTACTTACCATAATAAATATTCACCTAAGGAAACCTATCAAATGACTGCTGTTTCAGAAAGAATGACTCGAGTTATGCCTTCAGCAACCAGTGCCGTACTCAATCTAGCCGCAAAATTGCGTGAAGAAGGAAAAGATATTATCAGTCTAGGAGCTGGAGAGCCAGATTTTGATACGCCAATTCACATTAAAGAAGCGGCAATCAAAGCTATTCATGATGGATATACTAAATATACCGCAATAGACGGATCAGCAGATCTTAAAAATGCAATACAAAAAAAATTCAATCAAGACAATAACGTTCATTATTTACATGAAGAGATATTAGTCTCTTCTGGCGCTAAACAAACTTTATTCAATCTTTGTATGGGTCTATTGAGTAAAGGTGATGAGGCAATTATTCCAAGTCCATACTGGGTGTCATATCCAGATATGGTTAGGGTAGCTGACGCAAAGCCAGTTATAATAGAAACACAAATTGAAAATAATTTTAAGATTACACCTGATCAACTTCAAGCAAGCATCACAAAAAATACTCGCCTACTTTTCTTAAATAGCCCCTCAAATCCGACTGGCAGTTGTTATACAAAAAAAGAATTAATTGCCTTAGCAGAAATATTGATTAAGCACCCAGATATAATAATTGCTGCTGATGATATATATGAAAAAATTTATTGGGGAAAGTCTGAATTTTGCAGTCTGGTAACCGCGGCACCTGAAATTAAAAATCAAACACTTACCATAAATGGTGTTTCCAAGTGTTATGCAATGACAGGATGGCGCATAGGCTATGCAGGTGGGCCTAAGCCAATTATTAACGCGATGAAAACTATTCAAAGTCAGTCAACATCAAATCCTTGCAGTATTTCACAAATTGCCGCAATAGCCGCTCTTAATGGTGATCAAGCTTGTGTGAATGTTATGAATACTGCTTACAAAGAAAGAAATAACTTTTTATCTGAGAATTTAAATAGTATTCCTGGATTTATATGTAGAAAAGGTGAAGGAGCATTTTACGCATTCCCGAAAGTTTCTGATGCTATATCAAATTATGGCCTCAATGATGATATACAGTTAGTCGATCTTATTCTAAATGAAGCTGGAGTCGTAATGGTCCCTGGAACACCATTTGGCGCTCCAGGCTATGTTAGACTCTCATTCGCTTGCTCGATGGAAGAATTGGAAGATGCGATTCAGAGGATAAAAATAGTCCTAACTTAGATATACCTTAGTTAATAAAAAAACAAATTTTCATGAATACTTGACTTGATAACATGGGTGGATCAAAATCTCGATCTTGTTATGAATTATATTAATCCCCGGTAGCTCAGTTGGTAGAGCAGATGACTGTTAATCATCTTGTCGTTGGTTCGAGTCCGACCCGGGGAGCCACTTTTTATATCCATTCATATGAACCATTTAAATAAATTTTGAAGCAATTATCTTAATACCTTCTCGAGAGCTTCAATTAATCTTTCAACTTCATCAGCAGTATTGTAATGAGTTAAAGATATCCTTACGGCACCATTATAACGCTCTAAATTTAAACGATCCGATAGCCGTCGTGCATGAAAATCACCGTATCTTATTGCAATTTTATGCTCATCCATAGCGATGCATATTTGGTCAGATAATTTGCCATCCACAATAAATGCGACTGTAGGTACTCTGGCATTAGAGGTCCCATTTTCTGACCCAATTATTCTACAATCCTCTCTTGAAGTCAGATAATCAAGCAAGATAGAATTGAGCGTAATCTCATGATCAGTTATTTGCTCAAAAGCAATTTCAATATTATCTCTAACTGTCGCTGTATTTTTTGTAGCTGCACCAATCTCTGATAAATAATCTACAATAGCTCCTGAGGCATATGACAACTCATAGTTTGCGTTACCAGGCTCCATTTTCGCTGGAATTTTATCTTTGCCGTAGAAAAAATGATATAAATTATCAAGTTTTTCCATATGATCCATGCGACAGTATAGAGCCGCATGATGAGGGCCGTAAGTTTTGTATAGGCTTAATACATAAAAATCGACATTCCAATCTATAACATTTACTGCGCGATGCGGCGCATATGCGACTCCATCAACGCAAACCATTGCACCATGGTTATGAATGAACTTAGTAAATTTTTTAACTGGATTTATTGTACCGACGATATTTGAGACATGAATAAATGCAACTAATTTCGTTTTTTTAGTAATAATCTTCTCAAGATCTTCTAACTCTAGAGTATATGTTTTTGTATTAAGCTCCCAGAATTTTATCTTTACACCTAGTTTCTCTAATTCAAGCCATGGACCTATATTTGATTCATGATCTAATGAAGTGACAATAACTTCATCGCCAGGCTGGAAACGACTTGATAGTGCTTTAGATAAAAACTGAAGAAGTACAGTTGAAGATGGGCCAAAAACTATTTCATTGGCAGATTTAGCGTTAAATAATGTTGAGATTTTATCCCTGCCCTCAGTAAATGCTCTCGACGCAGCTTGAGACAGTTCGTAACTCCCCCCTAGTTGAACGTTATTTGCATAATAATATTCATTTATATTGGCAACACATCCCTTTAAGATTTGAGAACCACCAGCATTGTCCATGAATACCCATTCATTATCGAGCGCAGGAAACTGCCCTCTTACATAATTTAAATCCAATGACATTTAAAAGCCTTTTATTATATTTTCTAATTTAATATCGAATTCAAAAATGACTGAGTTCGTTTTTCCCGCGAATTATCAAATATTTGGGCTGGATCACCCTCTTCAATAATACAGCCATTATCCATGAAAACGATTTTATCCGCTACATTTCGCGCAAAATTCATTTCATGAGTCACTATAATCATAGTGACACCTGTATCAGCAAGATTTTTTATGACATCAAGAACTTCACTAACCATTTCTGGGTCCAACGACGAAGTAGGTTCATCAAAAAGTAAGATACTAGGTTGCATTGCAAGCGTTCGAGCAATAGCGACTCTTTGCTGTTGACCGCCAGATAATTGATTAGGAAATTTGTCGATCTGATCACCTACGCCAACTTTATTCAGGAAGCTCTTAGCTAATAATTTCGCTTTTTTACGAGATAAATCACTGACACGGATCGGCGCGAGAGCAACATTATCCAGAACTGTTAGATGTGGAAACAGATTAAAACTTTGAAACACCATGCCAGCATCTTTTCTAATCTCTTTTAAATGTCTATCTTTCCTGACAATCGATTTATTAACAATAATTTCACCAAAGTTGTCATAATCTTCTAAATTATTAATACATCTAATTAGAGTTGATTTACCAGAGCCAGATGGGCCAATAATGCAAAGTACTTCGCCTTCATAAACAGATAAATTAATATTTTTTAAGGCATGAAAGTCATGATAATATTTATTTACATTCTTAAATATAATTACTGGTTTCATAATTAACCTTTAGATGAATAATTATTTTCTAGTCTCGTAACCCATAAAATCATTGGCAATAAAATGATTAGATAGATAACGGCAGCTACAATAAGCGGTGTCGGATTAGCCGAAATAGCTTGAGCTTGTGTAGCTTGTTTGAGTAAATCGGGTAACGCAACAATCGAAGCTAGCGCGGTATCTTTTAAAACATTTATACAATTGTTAGTCAGAGACGGGATAACGATCTTTAAAGCTTGAGGTAATACAACATCAACCATTGTATTATAATGACTCAGACCAAGTGCCTGTGCTGCTTCAAATTGACCTTTTGGAATTGCTTCAATACCAGAACGAAAAATTTCTGAAAAATAAGCACCCGATACAATAACCAGAGAAAATAGTGCCGCGTTAAAAGGTGATAATTTTACCCCAAAAAAAGGGAATGCATAAAAAACAATAACCAAGAAAACAAGCAATGGAATAGATCTAAAGATATTAACATAGAATTTTACTAGAAGATTTAATGGCCTAGAGCCATATAATCCAGTTAAAGAAAGAATTAAACCCCAGCATAATCCTAGTATAATACTCATCAATCCCAATTGTATCGTTACGAGTAAACCAGTCAAAAGCATAGGATAAGTTTCGATAAACACACGTTTATTTAAAAAAGTTTCTGAAAGACTTAAATCAAAACTTTTTGATAACTCTGGAATATCCATTACTGAGATAGTCGAACTTTCTGAATCAGCAGCTTGTCCGAACCATTTCTTATGAAGTTCATTCATACTTCCATCAAGCTTCATTGCGGTTATTTCTTTATTTATTGATTGAATTAGAAGATTGTTTTTATTTAACATCATGGAGTATTTTCCTCCAGTATGAATCTTCTCTACTACATTAATATTTGGTTTATCTTTTGTATAATAGAGTAATGCTGGTATATCACTGATATAACCAGCAGTTCTACCAATAACTAGATCAAGCATTGCAGGAGCTAAGCCTTCGTATCTTCGAATTTCACCAAATTGATATTTGCCTTGGTTATTGGTAGCCCAAATATCACCAGTAGAACCAGTATCAACTGCAACTATTTCTTCCTTTAGATCACCAAGACCTTTAATCTTACTATTACTTAACACAGTTAATGATTGATCACTATCATAGTATGGCTGTGTAAATGAGACTGATTCAAGACGCTTGTTCGTAACATTTATGGAAGATATGGCGACATCAATTCTGTTAGATTGAACTGCGGCAAATAATCCATTAAATGGAATATTCACTATATCTATTTGGCGATTTAATCTGGCTCCTATTTCTTTAATAAGATCTACTTCAAATCCAACATAACCTCCATTATTATCTTGAAATTCCCAAGGGACATTACCAATATTTGCACCGACTTTGATAGCTCTCGTGATGGAATTATCTGCATTTATATTTGTTTTAAAAAATAGAACTAAAGAAAAAAGTAAAATATATTTAAATACAAAAATGTTTTTAGTATGAATAATATTCTCGCAGAAGAAATATAATTAAAGGTTAAGAATTATCAATAAGCTTTCTTTGAAGTAAAGAATCAAATTTTACACTCAAAAATGGTCGCTGCGTTTCCCAATCTTTACAACTTGGACACTGCCACAATAGTTTTAAACTAGAAAAACCACATTCCCCACACTGATATCTTGGATTAGATGAAGCGAGAGCCAATAGGCCTTGTCTGATTTTATTTATCGAATTAACTTTAAGATTTAAATTCGTTTCATACACTTCATTAACATTTATAAACTCTGACAACGCAGTATCACTTTTAATATAATTCTCTATACAATGATCGATCACCTTTGACTTTGTTAAGTCATTAATAATTGCTGTATAAGCAATAATACTCTCAATTTTTGGAAATTTTTTAAGTAACGATGATAATTTTTTATCCAGCTCAGTTAATCTATTCTGTCGCAAATAAATATCAAACAACAGGGGTAATGACTCTGTAACTAAGTAATTATTTTCCAAAAGAATATCATAATAGATTTCCGAGGCAGCGCTGTAATCCTCCCTGAGAACACATATTTCAGCGAATATTAAATTTAATCTTAATGTTTTTTTACTCTTCTCCTTAACAGATTTTAATAAGGAATCTGCAGCCGTATCATATTTCTCTTGTGAAATTGCCTCTTGCGCTAACTCACAAATATAATGAGATACTCGGTGCTCTAACGATGCATCTGAAGCAAATTTATTTAACTTAGTTGCAGTTTCAATGGCTTTTTTCCAGTCTTTTTCTTGCTCATAAATGCTAATTAGATTGGTATATGATTCAGCTTTATACTCAGATTCATCAGTAAGCCGAGTAAACAAAATCTCTGCCCTATCGAGTAATCCAGCGTGCAAGTAGTCTTTTGCGAGTGAGTAAAATGCTTGATTTCGCTGAATGTCTGATATGTCTGGACGTGCAATAATATTCTGGTGAATTCTTATTGCCCTATTAACTTCACCTTTTTTACGAAATAATGTTCCTAAAGCAAAATGCGTTTCTATGGTTGTACTATCCACTCTTACCATTTTAAGAAAATGCTCAACAGCTTGATCCGTCTGCTCATTAAGAAGGAAATTTAAACCTTTCAAATAATCAACATTTAATGGGGGTTGCTCATCACGTTCGCCAAAATATCCTAATAACCAACCAGTTGCAGCAATAGCAACAAATATTGCAGCAAGCATAAAAGTTGATTCAGTTGGCATCTTTTATAAACTTATCTTTGCTATCTATAATTATCTTTTCTTTGTTTTTGATGCTAGATCTTAGTAAGCGGCGCTCATTAAGTAACTTTAGAATGTAAAATGAGCAACACAAAAGCCCGAATAACCAGCCAGCAAAAAGTATTACAGCAAAAATAACACTTGCCGAATAAGTGAATGACGCGATTTCTAAATCTATTGTTATAAGTTCGGAGTTATTGCTATTAAACCATAAAGTAATAACAAAAATGCTAATCACCAAGATAGTTAGAACTATTTTTTTAATCATTCTTGGTGTAATTCTTTTTACTTAATACCATCGAAGCTATCATTGACTAGTCAGCCATCAATAATCTGATCTTTACCATTATTTACCTGTAATTTTAAATCTTTACCAGGTTTGAAATGAGGGACATATTTACCAGACAAAGCAACAGGATCACCTGTTTTTGGATTACGTCCAATTCTTGCGGGTCGATAATGCAGTGAAAAACTCCCAAAACCTCTGATCTCTATCCTTTCACCAGATGCTAGTGATTCACTCATTAAGCTCAGAATATGTTTTACTGTAAGCTCAATATCCTTCGCTGGCAGATGAGTCTGCTTCATTACCATTCGATCGATAACTTCAGATTTCGTCATTTTGATTTAAACTCCAATTTATCAGTGTAAGGGTAAATCATACGCCATCTATTAAATATATAAAAATTTTGTGATGAATACAAAGATACTATTTTTCCGTCATTTTTTCTTTTAGAAGTTCACCAAGTGTTGTTGCGCCGGATGAGCTTGAAGATTCATTCTGGTAACTGCTAAGTGCCTCTTTTTCTTCATGCTCCTCTTTTGCTTTAGCAGAGAGAGAGATTACTCTATTTTTTCTATCAATATTAATGATTTTAGCTTCAATTTCATCATCGACCTTTATTAGTGTTCTCGCATCATCAACCCTTTCTTGTGATAACTCAGAAATATGCATCGTAGCCTCAATGTCGTCACCAACTTTTATTGTGATATTTTGAGCTTCAACTAACGTAACTTTTCCTTTCACTAAAGAATTTTTTGGGTGATCACCAAGCCATATAGCAAAGGGATCTTCATTTAGCTGCTTGATACCAAGTGATATTCGTTCTCTTTCTGAATCAATAGCAAGAACAATAGCTTCAATCTCTTGCCCTTTCTTATAATTATGAACAGCCTCATCACCGCTTGTCTCCCAAGAGAGATCTGATAAATGAACTAAGCCGTCAATACCCCCATCTAAGCCGATAAATACACCAAAGTCAGTAATTGATTTGATCTGACCTTTAACTGCATCACCTTTTTTAACATTCTCTGAAAATTCGGCCCAAGGATTTGCCTGGCATTGTTTTATGCCAAGTGAAATCCTACGACGCTCCTCATCTATCTCGAGCACCATAACTTCAACTTCTTGACCAACTACAACTAATTTTGCTGGGTTTACATTACGGTTAGTCCAGTCCATCTCAGATACATGAACCAATCCTTCGACCCCTTCTTCAATCTCAACAAAACATCCATAATCGGCTATATTTGTTATCTTACCCATCATCTTAGTATTGACAGGATATCTTACTTTGATTGCTTGCCAAGGATCTTCACCTAATTGCTTTATTCCTAGCGATACTCTCTGTTTATCGCGCTCATATTTGAGGATTTTTACATCCACTTCTTCACCCACATTTACAATTTCAGATGGGTGTTTAACACGCTTCCACGCCATATCTGTAATATGTAATAAACCGTCTATACCACCAAGGTCAACAAAAGCGCCATAATCTGTTAAATTCTTAATAATACCTTTAACTGTTATGCCTTCTTGAATTGATTCCAAAAGTTCTGATCTTTCAGCGCTATATTCAGACTCTACCACTGCTTTTCTGGATACAACTATATTATTGCGCTGTTTATCGAGCTTTATCACTTTAAATTCTAGCGTCTTTCCTTCAAGGTAAGAAGGGTCCCTAACTGGCCTAACATCTACAAGTGATCCGGGCAAGAAGGCTCTGATACCATTTATTTCAACTGTAAAACCACCCTTAACTCGACTGCTAATCAAACCTTCAATAATTTCATTTTTATCATGAGCTTCTTGTAGGTTAATCCAAGATCTAGCTCTGACTGCTTTCTCTCTTGAAAGACGAGTTTCTCCAAATCCATCCTCTACACTATCTAGAGCAACCTCAATTTCATCACCGACAGAGATCTCATCTCTTTCAGACTGGAATTGATCTATGGGGATGACAGCTTCAGATTTAAGACCTGCGGTTACGACCACAACATCATTATTGATTTCAACAATAGTACCTTTGATTATGGTACCTGGTTTAATATTTTGACTAGCAAAACTTTCTTCAAAGAGTTCAGCGAAATTTTCAGACATTTTTTTTTCCAAAGAACCCAGAGGGTTCTTATTTAACGCTACGTCACATCCATGTTACTAGCGGTTACCAATATTATCCCTACATCATGTAGGAAACCTTGTTAAGCATTCATACGTGTTTTGTACAACCTAATAATTTCTTGGGAAACATTATCTATAGAGAGATTACTAGAATCTATTGTGACAGCATCTAAAGCGGGCACCAACGGAGCGATATCTCTGCTCTCATCCTGCTCATCTCGATTTAATATATCCTTTAAAACGGCGGAGAGGCTAACATTAATGCCTTGTTCTTTCAACTGTTTGTATCTTCTTTTTGACCTTTCTGCTGCACTAGCTGTCAAAAATATTTTCAAAACGGCTTCAGGGAAAACAACAGTACCCATATCACGTCCATCAGCAACCAAACCGGGTGATTTAATAAAGTTTTTTTGCAATAACATTAATTCATGTCTAACGAGAGAAAATTTCGCAATGCGCGATGCGTTAGTGCCGCATTTTTCTTGCCTTATCTCCTTAGTAACATCTATCTCATCAAGATAAATTACCTGGCACCCAGATGCGTCTCTTTGGAAATCTATATTCAATTCTGAAATAATTTTTCTTGTATCGACTTCATTGCCCCAATCAACTTGCTGCCCCTCAACTGCGAGAGCCAAAATTCGATATAAGGCCCCACTATCCAATATATGCCAATTTAAGGTTGATGCGACTTCTCTTGTAATAGTACCCTTCCCAGATCCACTGGGTCCATCAATTGTAATTACAGGGATGCTCATTTGGGAGCATCAGTAGTTGATGAGCTATCATTATCCAAGGATATATTTACACCAATCTGCTCCATCAAATCTTTAAAGCCCGGAAATGATGTATTAATATTATCAATATTTTTCACTGTAATCTCTTTAGTGGCGGCTATTGCTGCAATTACAAATGACATCGCTATACGATGATCACCAAAACTATCAACCATTCCACCCTGAAATTCACTATTTTCTATTATCACGCCTTGATCAGTATCATTGATTGATACTCCCAGGCATTTCATCCCAATAGCCATAGATTTAATACGGTCACTTTCTTTAAAACGAAGCTCGTCGATACCCGAAATTTTAGTCAAACCTTGAGCATAAGCACCAAGAATAAATATGATAGGAAATTCATCAATAGCCAGCGATATTAGATCAGGGTCATCGATATTAATACCCACTAAGTTTGATGACTGTACATGGATATCAGCTGTTGGTTCATTACCAAAGGTTCCTATATTTTTTAATTCAATCTTGGCACCCATTAATTTAACTATTGAAAGAAAGCCAATTCTTGTTGGATTAATACCTACATCTTTGAGGATTAATGAAGCACTATTTTTATTAATCAGGAATGCGGCTATTAGAAATGACGCAGAAGAAAAGTCTCCAGGTATCTGCATCTCTATCGGTTCTAGAGATTTAGATGCACCTACCAATACTTTACCTTTTTTGGTCTCGATAGGCCCTGACATTGACATAAGCATCCTCTCAGAATGATCTCTTGTAATACCGCATTCGGTAATAATAGTTTGCTCATCTGAATACAATGCAGCCAGAATAATTGATGACTTAACTTGAGCGCTAGCTAATGGCATATCATAATTAATATCTGATATATTTTGCTGACCTGTAATTTCTAGAGGAAGACATCCAGCTTGACTTGATATTTTCGCCCCCATCAAGCTTAATGGCTCAATTATCCTATTCATTGGCCTGATTGATAATGATTCATCACCAAGTAATGTAGAATCAAAATCTTGTGCCGCCAATAAACCAGCTAACAGTCTAACTGCTGTACCTGAGTTACCGAGATCATGGGGCACTGAGGAATTTTTAAGTCCATTCAGTCCAAGTCCATGTACCCTTAGGTTTGTATTATCATGACTAATCACTAAGCCCATATTTTGAAACGCTCTCAAGGTTGCAAGGCAATCATTACTCGGCAGAAAGCCCGTGAATGATGACATACCATTTGCGATAGCGCCGAATATTAGAGCCCTATGAGATATTGACTTATCACCAGGAACTCTAATTTCACTGCTATTTAAAGTAGATGGGAATACATTATAATTCATAGTATTGTTAAGTAATTGCTTTTGGGTATGACCCTAGCACCCTGAATAGGGAACAACTTTTATTTACTTCATCTAAAGCCTGTTTGATAGCCGGTTCTTCAGCATGCCCATCAAGATCGAGAAAGAAAACATAATCCCAATTTCTCTTGTGTGATGGTCGTGACTCAATTCTAGTGATATTTATATTGTTAGAGGAAAACGGCTCAAGTATTGCATATAAAATACCTGGTCCTGTTTTTGTGTCATCTGCAGATAGTAAAATTGTCGTTTTATCTTTGCCACTCATGGCGATTGTATTTCTTCCAACAATTAAAAACCGAGTTGTATTATCTGCTCGATCTTCAATATTTTTTATCATAATATTGAGATCATAAACCTCAGCAGCTGTTCCTCCGCCGATGGCAGCTGTTCCTTTTTCATCCCTAGCTCTTCTTGCACCGACAGCGTTACTGCTGACACTAATAAGTTCTACCTCAGGAAGATATTCACGCACCCAGCCCCTACATTGTGCTAACGCTTGTTCATGAGCACAAATACGTTGGATATTTTTTATATCTTTTACTCTTCCCAATAAATGATGTTCGATCCGTAATTCAATCTCACCACAAATTTTCAAAGGTGATGAGACAAACATATCTAATGTGTTATTAACGGTTCCTTCGGTTGAATTTTCTATTGGTACAACACCAAAATCTGCGGCATGAGATTCAACCTCATGAAAAACTTCATCAATAGATCCATAAGGAAGCGCTCTAACTGAATGCCCAAATTGTTTATAAACTGCGGCTTGTGTAAACGTTCCCTCTGGACCAAGAAACCCAACTTTAAGTGGCTCTTGTTGTGCGAGACAAGCTGACATAATTTCTCTAAACAAACGCGCTATTTCTTCATCTCTTAATGGGCCATTATTTCTCTCGATTACAGATCTAAGCACATCAGCTTCACGTTCCGGTTTATAAAAATCAGTAGAGGTGCCCTTTTTATCTTTTGCAAGGCCAATTTTTTTTGCGAGTTCTGCGCGCTGATTTATAAGCCTTTGAAGCTCGGAATCGATACTGTCAATATCATCACGAATATCAGTTAGTTTAATATTAGATTTATTGATTTTAGTTTTCATTTTAAAAGCTTGAAGTTAATATAAATGTATAAGCTAACATGTTGTAATTAATTATAAAACTATAATTCACGAACAACCTAAACTACGGACTAATAAAACACCTTCTATCCTGGAAATCTGATCGATAATTTTTTCGGGTATCTCAGTATCTAAATCCACAATTGTATAAGCAAGATCCCCATATGATTTATTGAGTAAATCTTCAATATTTAGACCTGCAGTAGCTAAATATGTTGAAATTTGTCCAACCATATTTGGAATGTTTTTATTTGCAACTGTCAATCTATAGCCATCCGCTCTATTCATAACAGCGGTAGGGAAATTAACAGAGTAATTGATGTTACCGTTTTCTATATAGTCTATAAGGTTATCTGCCACCATTACCGCACAATTTTGTTCCGCCTCCATAGTTGAAGCTCCTAAATGAGGTAACGCAATCACCTTTTGATGCTTCATTAGAGGTGGTTCTGGAAAATCACAAACAAAACTACTCAAGAAATTATCATCTAATGCACTCAAAACATCAGAAGTGTTAACCACGCCCCCTCTTGAGAAATTAATTAAAATAGAATTTTTTCTAAGTAGATTCAAGCATTTAGCATTGATAAGGTTTTCCGTCTGCTCAACCAAAGGCACATGAATGGTAACAGCATCAGATCTTTTGAATATTTCATCAAGATCATCGACTTTCTCAACCCCTGATGATAATTTCCAAGCGTTAGTTACAGTAACCTTTGGATCAAAACCAATAACTTTCATACCCAGAGCAAGAGCCGCATTTGCCACATGCACTCCGATAGAGCCCAAGCCGATAACTCCTAGAGTTCTTCCGGGTAACTCGATACCCGCGAATTGTTTTTTGCCTGACTCAATTGAAGATTTTAAATTCACATCATCAGGATTAATAGATTTAACGTAGTCTCTTGCACTACAGATATTTCTCGCTGAAATAAGTAATGCTGCAAGAGTAAGCTCTTTAACCGCATTAGCATTAGCTCCTGGTGCATTGAAAACAGGGATACCTCTCGAACTCATTTCATCTACAGGTATATTATTTACTCCAGCCCCCGCTCTTCCAATCGCTTTTACAGAAGCTGGTATCTCAAAGTCATGTAAACTATAAGAACGTAAAATAATTGCATCAATATCATGATTATCAGCATTTATAGTAAACGATTCACTAGAGAACCTATCAAGGCCACTTTGATCAATATTATTAAGAGTTTTTATATTATACATTCTTACTACTCACTATTTTTGACCTCAAAAGTTTCCATAAATTCAATCAGTGCGCTAACAGTATTAACATCAATTGCATTATAAATAGATGCCCTCATCCCACCTACACTTCGATGACCTTTGAGATTAACGAGGCCGGCATACTTGGATTCAGTTAAGAATTTTTCCTCTAAAGCTGGATTCTTTAATAAAAATGGAACATTCATTCTCGA
>Ga0055584_100003546_pt1 | contig 15376 bp, 13 predicted proteins | sample OSDHelmetaG_FD_58716 | JGI IMG/M metagenome (GOLD analysis project Ga0055584, IMG submission 58716) | Pelagic marine sediment microbial communities from the LTER site Helgoland, North Sea, for post-phytoplankton bloom and carbon turnover... | ecosystem: Environmental > Aquatic > Marine >... | reverse complement strand
CTGACGCAGAGCATCGTCGAGGGCTGGAGCAGGTGCGATCTCCACCACTTTCTGATAGCGGCGCTGCACGCTGCATTCGCGCTCGCCCAGATGTGTGATCTGGCCGGAAAGGTCGCCCAGGATTTGCACCTCAACGTGGCGAGCGCGGGGGATGAATTCTTCGACATAGACGTCCTCCAATCCGAAGGACGCCTTCGCTTCAGATTGGCAGCGGGCGAAGGCCTCAACGAGGTCATCGGCGGAGAGCACGGCGCGGGTGCCGCGACCGCCACCGCCAGCGACGGCTTTGATGATCATCGCTGCGTTAGGGCCAAGGCCGGTGAAGAAAGCTTGAGCCTCCGCCAGCGTTACCGCGCGGTCGATGCCTTTGGTCACCGGCACCTCAGCAGCGATAGCAGCAGCACGCGCCCTGCCCTTATCACCGAACAGGGCCAAGTGTTCCGTACCAGGGCCAATGAAGGTCAAACCCGCGGTAACACAGGCCTCTGCAAAGTCGGCGCGTTCGGCCAGGAATCCATAGCCGGGGTGTATCGCATCGCAGCCAGCCGCTTTCGCAGCAGCGATGATCGCATCGGCGTCGAGATAGGCTGGCGCTCCGCTCTTGGCCAGCGCAACAGCTTGGTCAGCAACGCGGGTGTGCAGGCTGGCGGCGTCGTCTTCGGCATAGACAGCCACCGTGCCAAGCCCCAGGTCTCCGGCTGCACGGGCAATACGAATGGCGATCTCGCCACGATTGGCGATCAGAATGTTGGCGATAGGCATGAACGTCCTCAAGGAATTACGGCGCCGCTATATGTTGGGCGCTTGGTCTTGAGGACTAGCCTAGGCAGGGATTGCGTCGCTGCCTAGGCCTCCCGGGCCGGCACCTACTCCGCAGCGGTCGCCTGCGCTCGATCCAGCAGCGTCAGTCGCCACATCTCGCGTGAGTACTTTTCATACTCATACCCAGTCGCCGAGTGGATGGTACACCGGTTATCCCAGGAGACGATATCGCCCGGCTGCCAGGTCCATTTCACGGTGTAATCCGGCCCAGTGATAGTTGGCAGCAGCCCGCGCAGGATCTGGACGCTCTCGTGCTCGTCACCCTCAAGATCGGCGATATCCAGCACGTCTTGAGCAATATCCTCGCCCTTCGGCAGGATGGCGCAGGTCGAACTGTTCAAGCCATAAAGCGCAGGCTCGCCGCTGACCGGATGTTTCAGCACCACCGGCACACGGTTCGGCGGATTGGCGGCACGCTGCTCCGGCGTCAGGATCGGATAATCCGGCGAGTATTTATTGATCTTCTTGTCGTGATGGGCCAGCGAACAAACCGCCTCTAGGCCATCCAACTTTGCTTTGGTCACGCTGTCCAGGCGCGTGTAGGCCGTGCGCATGTCAGCAAACAAGGTCTCTCCACCCTCATCCGGCGCCTGCTTGCAATGAAAGACCGAGCCGATTGGCGGGTGCTCGCGAAACGTCGAGTCCGTGTGCCAGACCGGGCGGCGGGTCTCTGGGTTGTACCGGATGTCATCGTCCGTGCGCAGTTGTGGCACGCGCGCCAGAGAGGCTTTCAGATTGCCCTCCTCGTCGCGGATATTGCCGATGCGCAGGATGGGGAAGCCCTTCACCATCTTATCTTCGCGGGCCGTCATGCCTTCATACTCAACCGCGCCAAACACCTCCGACCAGGTGAGGAGTTCCTCGGGCGAGGTATCTGCCAGCTCAGGGCCACGCACCGCCAGCAGACCGCCATGCTTGGTTCGGAGATCGAACGCCTCGCGCTGAAAGACGGGGTCCAGCAGGTCTTGCCGCGAGACGCCCTCGATCATAATTCCGAAGTCGCCGTTTAGGGGATAGGTCTTATGTTTCATTGACTTAGCTCCTTTTTAACCCAGCCGCCGCCGATACAGCGAAATCAGGCGTTCCCAATGGCGCTCGGCCGCGGGGACATCATAGCAATAGCGATCGGGAAACGCGAAGCCATGATGAACGTCTGGTTGCATTTCCAATTCGCCGGAATTGCCCGAGGCGTCAAACAGCGCCTTTAATTTCGCCACCATGTCGAGCGGAGCGAGTTCATCATGCTCCGCGCAAGAGATATAGAGTTCGCCCTTAGCCTGGCCCAACGTAAGGTGCGGGCTTTCCTCCGCCTCCTCATTCACCAGCCAAGTTCCGTAGAATGAAGCAGCTGCAGCGATCCGGTCCGGAAAGCGTGCGGCGGCGGCCAAAGAATACGGGCCGCTCATGCAATAACCGTGGGTGCCGACCGGGCCGCTGCTAATCTGCGGCTGGGCGTCAATCCATTTCAGCATCGCGGCGACGTCGCTCATCACTGGCGGGATGGTCATTTTGGTGCGGACGGAGCGCATGCGCACTTGCTCCGGATGGCCCTTCTCCAGCACGGTTTCCGGGTCATATTTGGTGTCTTTGCCTGCGCGATAATACAGGTTCGGCACCAGCACCGCATAGCCGACTGTAGCCAGACGCCGGGCCATGGAATACAGCTCTGGCCGGATACCAGGCGCATCCATCAGCATGAGCACGGCAGGAGCCGGGTCACCCCGTTCTGGCTGGCAGAGGAACGTCTCCATGCCGCCATCGGGCGTGGGCAGGTCAAAAATCTCTTCAATCATCGCACGATCTCCAGGAATTGTACGAGCCGGTCGAGCCGGCGTAGAACGTCATCGGCCGGGGCGGCTTTGAGGCCAAAGATGCAGCGGGTCACGCCGGCCTCGCGCAGTTGGTTGATGCGGTCGGGGTCACGCGGGGTCCCGAAGGTCGTGATGGGCATGGAATCGCGGCCAGCGGCGTCGGTGCGGGCATGCAGGTCGGCCAGCATCGCCAGCCGCTCGTCCCAACGGTCGTGATCTGGATGGTCGGCCAGCATCGGAATCCAGCCGTCGCCATAGGTCATCACCCGGTCGAGTGTGCGCGGCGCGTCGCCGCCAATGAAGATGCGCGGGTGCGGTTGCTGCGCTGGCTTCGGCCATGACCAAATATCGTCAAAATTGACGAACTCGCCGTGGTAGGAGGCTTTCTCCTGAGTCCAGATCGCCCGCATGGCCTCGCACCGCTCGCGCATCAGCTTGAAGCGCTTGCCCCACATGCCGCCATGGTTCTCCATCTCTGGCCTGTTCCAGCCGCCGCCAACGCCAAAATCGACGCGCCCGCCAGAGATAAAGTCGATGCTAGCGACTTCCTTCGCCGTGATGATCGGATCGCGCTCAACCACCAGGCATATGCCGGTGCCCAGGCGGATTCGCTTGGTTACCGCGGCGGCGGCGGCAAGCCCGATGAACATGTCGATATTGTGTGAGTAATCCGGCGGCATCTTATCGGCGATGCGGAACGCCTCATCACTGCCGGCGGGGATGTGCGTGTGGTCGGGGATAAACAGCGCGTCGAGCCCGCGCTCCTCCACCGCGATGCCTAGCTCTGCCGGCCCCATCGAGAAGTCGGTGGCGAACATGGTAACGCCGAATTCCATGAGAGCGTTTCCTCTGAGATGATTTTTTTGAGCGCTAACGCGCTGTGCATTTATACAAAATGCCGTCAATCGCTCCGCAAAGCCATACAATTGGCAACTATCTTACAACATTATCGCGTCCAACCCGGTTGATTTCACCCAAAAGCACGTAGAACATCGCTTAAGCAAACCGGATGCTTGGGCGTCCGTCGCCGTAAAAGGGAAATTCGATCCTATGCAGCAAATGCGCCAATGGTGGGTGGTTCCTGGACCAAACGGCGGAGTATCAGAGCTCCGAACAGTCGCTATACCAGAACCCGGACCCGGTCAGGTGCTGGTCCAGATTGCAGGGGCGGGTATCAATCGCGGCGAGTTGATCGGACGAGTCGGTCTGCGCACCGACAATCCCAATGCAAAGCCTGCACCCTCTGGGATAGAGTTCGCCGGAACCATTGCCGCGCTGGGCGACGGCGTAACCGGCTGGACTATTGGCGCGCGGGTAATGGGCAGAGGCCGAGCCTGTCACGCAGATCATACGCTGGCCGACGCAGCAGCATTGATGGCCTCGCCAGAGCATCTCAGCGACGTGGACGCCGCCGCCATTCCGAACGTGTTCGTTACGGCGCACGATGCAATTGTATCAGCCGCGAGGACTAGGCCGGACGATGTAGTTCTGATCACAGCCGGCTCTTCCGGCGTGGGTGTCGCCGCAATCCAGATCGCCCGCAACCTGGGCTGTCAGCAGGTTCTCGCGACCACAACGTCAACATCGAAGGTTGATGCGCTGAGGGCGCTGGGCGCAACCGGCGTGATCGACACCAACGAGCCCAACTGGCCATCAACCGTGTCAGAGCAGTTCGGGCCAGTCGATGTGGTGATTGACCAGGTCGGCGGCGGATTGTTCGAGGGCTTGTTGCAGACCATGGCCGTTCAAGGCCGCTATGTCAGTGTCGGACGCAACGACGGCGCGGCGGCATCTATCGACCTGGATCTGCTCGCCCGCCAACGGTTGCATCTGATCGGCGTCACCTTCCGCACACGCTCCCCCGCTGAGGCGCTGGCATGCAGCACAAAGTTCGCGAGCGACCTGCTGCCCGCCTTCAAGCCAGGCGGGCTACGGCCAGTTCTGGACCGCAGCTTTCCTCTGTCAGAACTGCCGGCGGCACACGCCTATATGACCGGCAACAGCCAAATCGGGAAAATCGTTATCACGCCCTGAACCGGCGCCACAAATGGAGGCTCACAATGACTGTCGTGATAAAGACCAAGGTTGCAGATGCGGCGCCCTCAGGCGGCGAGTTGTCGATCACGCCGCTTACCGGCGCCATAGGCGCTGCCATTTCCGGCGTTCGACTGGCGGATATCTCCGAGCAGCAATTTCAGGTGATCCGGCAGGCATTCCACGATAATTGCATGCTGGTGTTTCGCGATCAATTCCTCACCATAGACGAGCACATCGCGTTCGCGGCCCGGTGGGGCGAGTTCGAGATCAACGCGATGAGCCCGTATCTGGATGACTACCCGATGGTTCTGCCGCTCTCAAACCGCGGCAAGGACAAAGCAGTCACTGAGAACTGGCACTACGATTCAACCTTCAAAGCTGAACCGCCGGCCATCACTATGCTGTCAGCCCGAGATATCCCGGTTGGCGGCGACACGATGTGGTGCAACCAGTATCTGGCCTATGAGAGCCTCTCGCCCGGATTGCAAACCATACTGCAAGGTGTACGGGCCGAGTTCACTGGTGCCCGGCTGGCCAAGCTCTATGGCCTCGACAAGGTGCCGAGCAGCCTGCACCCGGTCGTCCGTACGCATCCTGAGACAGGACGGAAAGCGCTCTATATCGGTAAGCCCGGTGACACTGTCCCACGGTTGGAAAACATGACGTCAGCGGACAGTCAGCCGCTGTTGCGACATCTCTATGAGCACTCAACATCGCCTGATCGGATTTACCGGCACCAATGGCGCAACGGTGATCTGGTGATGTGGGATAATCGCTGCACCATGCATTACGCCGTGCACGACTATGGCGACGCCACGCGAGAGCTACACCGCGTGACGATTGCCGGCGACCGGCCTCGGTAGGCTAATCCTACTCAGCCGCCACCGGCTCAAACCCATCGGCGCGCTCGTCTGGGGCGGTCTGAACCAATTCTGTCTCCGGCTCACCGGCGACGCGGACGTGGCGCATGATCCGCGGCTCAGAATAGTCATAGGGGCAGGCGCGGTGTAGGACGCAGCGGTTGTCCCAGATCATCACGTCGCCCGGCTGCCACTGATGAGCATACGTGCGCGGCGGCTGCGTCGCGTACTCTAACAGGTCGTCCAGCAGCTTCTGTGCCTCGACATCGTCCATACCGGGGATGCGGAAGGCATGACGGCCAATGAACAGCGACTTGCGGCCCGTGACCGGATGCACCTTCACCAGCGGCCGGATCGGCGTGCCGTATTTGTGGAAGCCATAACTCTCGCCCGTCTTGAAGACATAGCCAGCCTTGGCCTGGCTCGCATAGAGCGAGTGGTAGGCGACCAGATCGGCAATTTTCGCCTTCATAGCCGTATCCAGTTGGTCATAGGCGTCGCGCATATCCGCCAACTCAGTCTCGCCATGGCTGCCCGGCACCACCAGCGCAGTCAGGCAGGAGGCCTTGGCCGCCAATGGCATGTAGCTGCTGTCGGTGTGCCACCCCTCATTGCCGCGCAGCGACTGAAACCGCTTTTCTTCGGCAGACAGAATATGCCCGTCCGCCGCCTTGTTCGAGATCATCGCGAACTCGTTGCCATCGTTGCGCAACACCTCGATTTTGCCAAAACGGCGACCGAACGCGACGTGTTCGTCATCGCTTAGATGCTGCGCCGGGAACACGAGCGCGGCGTATTGGTGGAACGCGTCTTCCACCACTTTCCATTCGGCATCCGACATGCTGGCAAGCGTGATATCGGTGATGACGGCGCCGAAGCTGGCGTCCAGAGGGGTAATCGTTGGCATGGCAGGGCTCCTCACGTGGTTTTGCGAGAAGATTGCGCCGTTTTTGGGTGGGCGTCCAGGCGGAATGGACGCCCGTCACCTCTATTTCTAATTCAGAGGGGCCTGTTTCAAGAAGCCGTCAATGGTCATTTTCTGCCAGCAATAGTCGATCTTGAGACCCAGGTTAAACGGGTTCATCTCGGTCTTGCTGCCATCCACCGCCTGAACACTGAGCGCCCCTTTGGTGCCGCCCAAGTCGCAGGTCTCACCACGGACATTGGCGTTGGCAGTCAGACGCGCCGTCAGCACAAAACTGCAGGTCGGCAGCAAGCCCTCGCCATGAAGATTGACCGGCTTGCAGAAGGCGGAGCCAGCCCGAAATTGCTGGCTGCCGAACTCAATGGTCGAGTCATCGACCGCGCGCCAGAGGCCCAGATTGGCAGCCTCAAAATCATTCTTGGTCACAATACCGGTGTTTGGGTCAACTGGCTCATCATGGCCTTCTTCCGCGCCGAAGGTTATGGTGCCGTCGCCGTGGAGGGCAACCATCATCCACTCACGGACCTCTTTGCCCTTGAAATCAAAGGCTAGAAAGCCGCGATAGACACCGGCGGGCGATTCTGCAGATGCAGGTGCGACGGCCATGGTACCAATGGCAATGGTGGCCAAAACCGCAGCGGGTGCCAGTAATTTTGATAGTGATTTCGATAGTGATTTCGATAGTGATTTCAACATGATTTGCCCTTTCGCGACAGTGTTCTCATTCCGAGAATGACGATGCTATCGCGAAAGAGGTCTAACCGACATGGAAAAGTCAGGCTGCCGCAATTAATCATAACTCGCCTGCACCTCTGTTACCGCGCCATCCGCACCGAACCGCGCGAGCAGGTCTTCGCGTATCACTTGCTTGGCGACTTTTGCGCTGGCAGTCTTCGGCAACTCGTCGGTGAGGACCCAGAGTCGGGGCACTTTATAGCCGGCAATCTGGCCGCGGCAGTGCTCCTGGAGGGCCGTTTCGTTCAGAGTAACGCCGGGCTTTAGCACCACCATGGCTGCGATACGTTCGCCGAGGTCCGGATCGGGCAGGCCTATCACCGCGGCCTCCAGCACGCCTTCGTGGGCGAACAGCGCGTCCTCGACCTCGCGGGCGTAGACGTTGAACCCGCCAGTGATGATCATATCCTTGGTGCGGCCGACGATGAACAGATAGCCGTCGTCATCGAACCGGCCCAGATCGCCGGTATAGAGCCAGCCGTCTCGGATCGCCTCGGCTGTCAGGTCCGGGCGTTGCCAATACTCGAACGCCGCGGCGCCTAAGGCTTTGATACAAATTTCGCCGATCTCGCCCGCCGGCAAGTCCACGCCGTCAGCCGAGCGCACGACGATGCGATGCGCCATGATCGGACGGCCACAAGAGGCGAGCCGGGCCACCACATCCTCCGGTCCTTCAGTCAAATGCTCATCTGGATAGAGCAGCGTCAGCGGCGAATTGGCTTCGCTCATGCCATAGTGCTGACGGAACACGGGGCCGAGAATGTCGATACCACGGCGCAGCACGTCCACTGGAATTGGCGCGGTGCCGTAATTGATGCGGGTCAGCGAGGAGAGGTCAAAGCGTTCCGGCTCCAACGCCGCCACGAACCGCACGATCATCGTGGGCACCAGCAGCAGATGGTTGATGCGGTGCTCCTGGATTGCCGCCTGTAGATCAGTCGGGTCGTAGCGCTCAAAAATGATGGTCTTAGCGCCGCGCACGAAGCACGGCTGCAAGTAATTGCCGGCCACATGGCTGAGCGGCCCAACCTGCCCCATGGTCTGGTCCGGCCCCAACGCGTACTCGCAGGTCTGAAAGAAATTGGCGAGGCGAGCGTTGTGACGGCGATGCGTTCCGACCACCCCTTTGGGCTTGCCGGTGGTGCCGCTGGTATAGGTCAGGCGGCTGATCGTGTCGGCGGGGATTTCCAGCGCTGGCTCTTTGTCGGAGGCCCCCTCCAAAAAGGCGTCGTAAGCGAGGCCGGTCTTCGGCTGCCAGCCTATCCCGATGACATGCCGCAAGGCGGGTGCATCGGCAGCTACGGCCTGAATCATATCAGAATAAGGGCTGGCGACGATGACGGCTTCACATCCCGCATCCGTCAGAATGCCCAAATGCTCCGGCGGTGCATGGCGGCTGTTGAGCGCGACGATGCAGAACCCGCCCTTCAGCAGGCCAAACACCGCATCAACCGAATGGATCGAGTTGTTGACCAACACTCCAACCCGATCACCCGTCTGCAACCCCAGCGCGCGCAGGCCATTGGCCAGCCGGTTCGCGCGGCCATTGACCTCGCGAAAGGAATACGTGCGGTCACGGAACACAACCGCCGGGCGCTCGCGGAATTGGTCCGCCGCCCAGCGGATGTCGTAGCCGGCTTCTAATGTGTCAGTCATGGGAACTCTCTAGCCGTCATTGCGAACCAAAGATGAAGCAACCCAGCAGGCCCGCCGTGATGGGCCGTCGCTCAACGCTGGATTGCTTCGTCCGCCTGGAGCTTCTCGCAATGACGGCGTTTGCAGTTTACGCCGTGCCGTGTGGCACCAATACCTGACGGACGGTGGCATTGCCCTGCAGCTTGTCAAAGGCCGCATTGACCTCCTCAAAGCCAATTGTGCGGTCGACCAGGCGGTCCACCGGCAGGCGGCCCTGGCGGTACAGGTCGATGAAGCGGGGGATGTCGCGCACCGGCACGCAAGACCCCATGTACGAGCCGCGGATTGACTTCTCCTGGCTCACCAGATTGCTCTGGTTGAACGAGAAGTTCGCTGCACTGGGCGAGAGGCCCGCGGTCACGACACTGCCGCCATAGCGGGTGACGCCATAGGCCGTCTCCATCGCTTTGATCGTGCCTGCCAGATCGAACGCGAAATCGACGCCGCCATCAGTAAGGTCGCGCACCTGCTCCACATGGTTCGGGTCGGTAGCATTGACGGTGTGGGTCGCGCCCAATTGGCGGGCAAGGCCCAGTTTCTCGTCGGACAGGTCAATGGCGACGATCTTCTCCGCACCACCAACAACCGCGCCCAGCAGGCCGGAAAGGCCGACACCGCCGAGGCCGACAATGGCAACCGAGTCACCGGTGCGAATGCGCGCCGTGTTGATGACTGCACCAGCACCCGTCATGACGGCACAGCCGAACAAAGCGGCCTCATGCAGCGGCAGATCGTTGTCCACCTTCACAATGGAGCCTCGGTCCAGCACGCCATATTCGGCGTAGCAGGAGACGCCGGTGTGGTGCGCCAGCTCGTTACCATCCAGATCGCGCAAGCGAGAACCGCCGCCCATCAGATGGCCTTGGGCTTTACTCGTGGCACCCAGCTCACAAATTTGTGGCCGGCCCTCAAGGCAGCGACGGCAACGGCCGCAGCTCGGCGAGAACTGAAAGACGACGTGGTCGCCCGGCTTCATGTCATTCACGCCCGGACCGCACTCGACGATCTCACCAGCGCCTTCATGGCCCATCACCACCGGGGTGGTGCGCGGACGGTCGGCGTTGATGACGGACAGGTCGGAGTGGCAAATACCAGCACCACCCATTTTCACCAGCACCTCACCATGCTGCGGCGGCAATAGCTCCACCTCTTCGATGGAGAGCGGGCGGGAGTCAGCGAAGGGTTGCGACGCATTAAACTGACGCAACACGGCGGCTTTCATCTTCATGGGGCGGATGTCCTTTTGGGCTTTGGTGTGGTGCTTCTGGCGCAAGTATAGAGCCTGTTTGCGATGGGTCCAGGAGAGGGTTCTGGCTAGATCTCCACAACCACCTTGCCGAAATGGCCTGCTGCCTGGAGGTGATGGAACGCCTCGCGCGCTTGGCCGAAGGCAAACGTGCGATCGACTACCGGCCGAAGCTCGGCAATAGCAAACGCGCGGTTCATCCGTTCGAACATGGCCTGGCTGCCAACATAGATGCCATTGAAGTTCAGCGAATTGCGCATGATCGCCGTCGGATTGATCTCCCCACCTGTCAACACTCCAATCAGCGCCACATGCCCCGCAACCCGCGTGCTGGCAATAGAGCGAGGCAGAGTGCCGGCGCCACCCACTTCAACAACATGGTCAACGCCGCGGCCTGCAGTGAGTTTCACGACGGCGTCTTGCCAATCGGGCGTGCTGCGATAGTTGATTGTGTCCGAGGCGCCCATCGCTTTGGCGCGCTCCAGTTTCTCATCGCTGGAAGACAGGATGATGCTGCGCGCGCCGAACATCGCCGCGATTTGCAGGCCAAAGATTGAGACGCCGCCGGTGCCGATCAACAGCACGGTCTCGCCCGCGATCAACTGTCCCTTCTCAACCAAAGCGTTCCAGGCGGTGAGTGCGGCGCACGGCAGTGTCGCTGCCTCGGCGAAGGAAAGATGATCGGGGATGCGAACAAGGCCCCGCTCGCTCAACACCACCTCCTCAGCCAATACGCCATCCAACGCGCCGCCGAGGGCGCTGGCCATACCGTCTGCAGTGATGTCGCCATCTTCCCAGCGCTGGAAGAAACAACCGGCCACACGGTCGCCAGCTGCAAACCGGGTGACACCGTCGCCGACCGCCAGCACTTCACCGGCACCGTCAGAGTTGGGAATGCGCGGATACGGCAGGTTTCGGCTGCCCGCATCCACGACCGTCATCAGATCACGGTAATTCAATGACGAAGCCCGCATGCGCACCAACACCTCGTTATGGCCGGGCGTCGGTGTCGGGCGTTCGGCAAGGTTCAGCGCGTCAATGCCGCCGTCGGAGATGATTTCATAGGCTTTCATCGGGGGTCCTTAAAGCAACTGTGTTGGAATGGTAGGGTGTTGATAGCCGGTCTGCGTCAAATCTCTTGCCGTCATTGCAGGCAAGCAAGGTTGTCTGAACCGCAGCGTCACCCATGCGCGGTGCGGCTGTCATCCGGCGCTTCCGCGCGCTCGGTCATGCCGTAGTCGCGGATCACCTCGGCGACCCGCAGGCGGTAGTCCTGGAACACCCCGTCCCGCCCCGCCGATTGCGCTATGCGGTGGCGGAGCGTGTTGCGCCAGGCCTCAACAGCAGCCTCATCCCGCCAGAACGAGAGCGAGACGAACTTGTTCTCGGTCGCAACACTCTGAAAACGCTCAATGCCCAGAAAGCCGTCCGTCTCCTTGACCAATTCCGACATGGCATGGGCATGATCCCAATAGATGTCGGCCTTGTCCGGGTTGGTCCAGAATTCGAAGATGACGGCGATCATGGTCGTGGTTCCTATAACGAAAATCGTCATTGAGAGCGATTTATACCAACGGCACTTGCTGCTGACCCTTCCCTCCCCCTTCACCCTGAGCCTGTCGAAGGGTCACGGGCGAGGCAAACCACGGACCCTTCAACAGGCTCAGGGTGAAGAGAATGGGCTATCGAAGGTGAGTAAATTCGGCCGTTAATCCTAGTCCTTCCGCACAGCGCGCAAGAACTCAAAATCAGCGCCCGTATCTGCCTGTGTCACCTCATCCAGATACAGTTTCAAATACCCGCGTTCCTGGCCCTCATGATACGGCGCTTTGAAGTCGGCTTTGCGTTTTTCCAACTCGGCATCATCCACCAGCAGCATCAGCGAACGCCCCGCTACGTCGAGCCGGATCCGATCGCCGTTGCGCACCAAACCCAAAGGCCCACCCACAGCTGCTTCCGGCGTGCAATGCAGGACGATGGAGCCAAACGCCGTGCCACTCATCCGCGCGTCTGAGATACGGACCATGTCCTTCACGCCCGCCTGCGCCAGCTTTTTCGGAATTGGGATGTAGCCGCTCTCCGGCATGCCCGGCGCGCCCTTCGGCCCGGCGTTCTGGAGCACCAACACGTCGTCGGCCTTCACGTCCAGATCCGGCGAGTCGAGGCGGTCGGCCATATCCTCCAGCGAGGTAAACACCACCGCCCTGCCCTCATGTTGCAGGATTTCGGCAGCGGATTGCTTGATGATCGCCCCACCTGGCGCGAGATTGCCGCGCAGCACGGCGATACCGCCCTCGGCGTAGATCGGATCGGCCTTGGTCCTGACCACCTGCTGGCCCCAGTCGGGCTCAGCGCTGTCTATATCTTCGCGCAGTGTCCGGCCCGAGACCGTCAGGCAATCCAGGTTCAGCGAGTCACCCAACTCCCGCAGGATCGGCGCGAGGCCGCCCGCACGATACAGATCCTCCATATAATGCTGACCGGAGGGCTTGAGATCGACCAGCACCGGCGTATCCGCGCCCATACCGTCGAACGCCTCCAAGTCGATGTCAATGCCAAGCCGCCCCGCCACCGCCGCGATATGCACCAGGCCGTTGGTCGAGCCACCGACGGCCAGCAATGTGCGCAGCGCGTTCTCGAACGCTTCCTTCGTCATAATCTGGTCCGGCTTGGTGCCCTCCAGAGCGAGGCCGACAGCGCGTGCACCAGTCTCCTCCGCATGGCGCAGGCGGTCGGCCATAACAGCAGGGATAGCCGCCCCGCCTGGCAGCATCATGCCCAACGCTTCCGCCATCAGCGCCATGGTCGAGGCCGTCCCCATCACCATGCAGGTGCCGGCAGTCGGCATCAGGCGGTTGCCGAGCTCATCAATGTCCTCTTCGGAAATCTCCCCCGCTCGATGCATGCCCCAGAGGCGGCGGCAATCAGTACAGGCCCCCAAACGTTCACCGCGGAAATGGCCAGTCATCATTGGGCCGGTGACTTCCAGGATAGCCGGCTTGCCTGCGCTGGCCGCACCCATCAGCAAAGCCGGCACGGTCTTGTCGCAACCGCCGATCAGCACGACGGCATCCATAGGCTGAGCCCGCACCATCTCCTCCGTATCCATGCTCATCAGGTTGCGCAGAAACATGGACGTCGGGTGCGAGAAGCTCTCGTGCACGCTGATGATCGGGAACTCAACCGGCAGACCGCCTGCCAGCATCACACCGCGCTTGATCGCCTCAACAATGTCCGGGACGTTGCGGTGGCAGGCGTTGTAGCCGCTGAACGTGTTGGTGATGCCAATGATCGGCCGCTCCAGCGCGTCGTCCGTGTAGCCCATCGCCTTGATAAAGGCCTTGCGCATAAACAGCGAGAACTGGGCATCGCCATACTGGGCGAGGCCATCTTTCATGCCGGGGGGGCGCGTGCCAGATGTTTTGGGAGCGTCAGTCATTTTTCGGGCGGCTTTCGACGGCGTTAGAGACTAGGGCAGCACTCTAGCCCAACCCATGCCATGGCCCCAACAGCAAAGCCTTTTCCCAGTGAACTCAATCTCGCGCTTGGCGCTGGGTGCAACTGGGGCTAGCATCGGCACCAATACGAAAGTTCGAGGGATAAACACCGATGCTGGACACGCTGACCGAGATTCAAATTAATCCATTATCGGATGTGATGGCGGCGGAGGTCGTCGGCCTGGACCTGCGTGAGGCCATCCCTCCAGAGGTCCAGGCGCGCCTTGATGCGGCCTTGGCCACATATCACGTGCTGTGTTTCCGTGATCAATCTCTATCGAAACACGAGCAGATCGAAGCGACCAAGCAATTTGGCACGTTGGACGTCCATGTGCAGTCAAACCGTTCGTCTGACATCCCGCTAATCCACATCGTCACCAATCTGGATGAAAACGACCAGCCGCGGCAGACAATTGCTGCGAAGGGCAGCGTCCACTGGCATTCTGACAAGTCGTATCGCCACGCGCCGTCACACGCGACCTTTCTCTATGCGCTGGAAGTTCCAGACGAAGGCGGCGAGACCGAATTCGCCAACATGCTCAAAGCTTTCGAAGCCTTTCCTGAAGAGCGTCAACAAGAACTCTCACGCTTGAAAGTGGTGCATTCCTGGCCCGACTCGGTGCGTCGCACCAACAATCGCGAAGCGTCAGACGAGGAAAAGGCGAACTGGCCACCCATCGCCCAACCACTGGTGCGCACCCATCCGGTAAGCGGCAGGAAAGGGTTGTTCCTGGGCCAGCACGCCTCCTACATTGATGGTCGCGAACCAGACGGTCGCGCCATGATTGAGGAGTTGGAAGCATGGTCGACCCAGCCACAATTCCGCTATGCTCACCAGTGGCGAGTGGGTGATCTGCTGATGTGGGATAACAATTGCCTGTTGCATCGGGCCGCCGCTTTCGACGGTGATCGATACCGCCGCTTGATGCACCGCACGGTTACACAGGGCCAAGTGCCTTACTAATGGAGGAACAGCGTTATGGAAGTAATCGCTAGCGGCAAGGCGCTTGGCGCCGAAGTGCGAGGTGTTGACCTGTCCCAGCCTTGGACGGCGGAGACACTGGCCTTTGTTCAAAAGGCCTGGCGGGACAATTTGGTGATTCTGTTCCGCAATCAGACCATCAGCGACGAGCATTTGCTCGCCATGGCCGATGCCCTGGGTGGCCAGCAATCCACTGGCAGCCGGGCCTATTGGCTAGAGGCTGGTTATACCGAAAAATCGGGCCGGGTTTCGGCACTTCCAGGCATATCCATCATCTCGAATTTGGATGAGAACGGTAAGCCTGCAATGATCCATGCCGGCAGTGGCAGCCAGGAATTACTTTGGCATACCGACAACTCCTACGTCGATAGCCCGCCAAAAGGCAGCATTCTGCACGCGTTGCAGGTGCCGGTAGATGGCGGTGGCCACACCTCGTTTTCGAACCAGTATCTGGCGTACGAGCGGCTGCCGGAGGCGACAAAGGCCAAGATCGCAGGCAAGCATACAAAACAGGATGCCAGCCGCAACACCGCTGGCGGCGCACGTCCCACCAAGAAACTGCCAACGACCTATGCGGAGGTTGAAGGCCCCGTACACCCGTTGGTGCGTTTGCATCCGGATAGCGGCCGCAAGGCGCTGTATTTGGGCCGGCGCTATTCAGTACCCTCCAGCCATGTCCTAGAAATGCCAAACGCAGACGGTGAGGCGCTGCTGGATGAATTGTGGGAGGCAGCGACCCAGCCAGATCTAGCTTGGACGCACAGCG
>Ga0055584_100003545_pt1 | contig 15376 bp, 13 predicted proteins | sample OSDHelmetaG_FD_58716 | JGI IMG/M metagenome (GOLD analysis project Ga0055584, IMG submission 58716) | Pelagic marine sediment microbial communities from the LTER site Helgoland, North Sea, for post-phytoplankton bloom and carbon turnover... | ecosystem: Environmental > Aquatic > Marine >... | reverse complement strand
GCCGACGACGACGACGCAGCCGACGACGACGACGCAGCCGACGACGACGACGACTCGGCGGACGACGACGACTCGGCGGACGACGACGACTCGGCGGACGACGACGACGACGCGGCGGACGACGACGACTCGGCCAACGGTGGCCCCGACAACGACAACGACGGCTTCGTCAGCGACCAGTTCGGCGGGGACGACTGCGACGACGCCAACCCCTTCGCGTTCCCCGGGGCGACGGAGAACCCGCTCAACGGCGTGGACGACGACTGCGACGGCGAGACCGACGAGGGCATCGTCGTCACGGAGCTGTCGCCCGACAACGGCCTCACCGGTGGCGGAACCACCGTGATGCTGACGGGCACGGGCTTCACGGGCGTCCAGCAGGTGACCTTCGGCGGCACCGCGGGCTCGGGCCTCATCGTCTACGACGACACCTCCATCGAGGTGGTCGCCCCGTCGGGCGCCGTCGGCGTCGCCACCGTCGCCGCCAGCCACGGCTTCGCCACGGGCACGGTCACCGACGGGTGGACCTGGACCGGCACGGGCACCGACGTGGACTCCTGCATCCTGACGGGCCCCAACTCGGATACGACGAACCCCGGCGTGGCCTCCGTCACCTTCTCGGCGCAGGTGGCCGAGGCCGGCATCACGGACTCGCCGGGTCCCGACGCGACCCTGGTGGCGGAGATCGGCTACGGCTACCAGGGCTGGATTCCGACGGCCTCGCCCGACTCCTACTGGTGGTCCGACGCGACGTTCGTGGCCGACGTGACCTACGGCTACGAGTTCTCGGGCGAGATCACCCCGACGACCTACGGGACCTACATGGTGACGTTCCGCTTCAGCACCGACGGCGGCCTGAACTGGCTGTACTGCGATCTGACCGGCGGCCAGCCCGTCGACGTCCTGCAGATGCCGCAGCTCGACGTCGTCCCTTGAGTCGCCTCACGCACCTGGACGAGTCGGGCGCGGCCCGCATGGTCGACGTCGGGGGCAAGGAAGTGACCCGCCGGCGCGCGGTGGCTCGGGGGCGGGTCTTGATGTCCGCCGAGGCGCTCGCCCTCGTGCGGGCGGGAAGCAAGAAGGGCGACGCCCTGCAGGTCGCTCGCATCGCCGGCATCCAGGGCGCCAAGCGCACCGCCGACCTCATTCCCTTGTGCCACCCCCTGGCCCTGGACTCGGTCACCGTCGAGCTGTCCTGCGTGGACGACCCTCCTTCGGTCGCCATCGAAGCCTCGGCCTCGATCTCCGGCCGCACCGGCGTGGAGATGGAAGCGCTGACGGCGGTGTCGGTGGCGGCGCTGACCGTCTACGACATGGTCAAGGCCGTCGACAAGGGAATGACCATCGACTCCATCGAGTTGGTGGAGAAGGCCGGCGGTCGATCGGGCCACTGGACTCGCTGACGGGGCTTGTCGGGCGCCGACTCGACTCGGCGTGCACTTTGCGGGAACCTCATCGCGTCGCGGCGGTCTTGCACTACGACTGAAGACCCGGCGACGTCGGAGCGGAATTCGCCGCTCCCCCAGCGACGGGTTGGTGTGTTCGTGGAGGCCAAGGAGCTCGAAGCAGCTGAGGACTCCCGCCTGGTCCAGGAATTCCTGGACGGGGACACTCGGGCCTTCGAAGCGTTGGTTCGCCGTCACCAGAACCGGGTGTACGGCTTCAGCCTTCGCTTGCTGGGCTCGCCGTCCCTTGCGGAAGAGGCCGCTCAGGACGTCCTCGTCAAGGTGTACAAGAACCTCCACCGCTTCCGCGGGGAGAGCAAGTTCACCACCTGGCTGTACCGCGTGACGCTGAATCACTGCCGCAACGTTCAGGCCTACCGGGCCCGGCGGCACGAGAAGCGCCACGACAGCCTGGACGCGGGTCGGGAGGACGACGAAGGCGGCGTGCAGAAGCGCGAGCTCCCCGATGGGGGGCCCGACGCCGAAGACACGCTGCTGACGACGGAGCGACTCCGCCTTGTGCAGGAGGAGCTCGCCCGCCTCGACCCCTTGTGGCGGGAGATCCTGGTGCTTCGCGACGTCGAGGGCATGAGCTACGACGAGATCGGGACGGCGCTCGAACTGAGCCCCGGAACGGTCAAGTCCCGGATCCACCGGGCGCGTGCGCAGCTCAAAGGACGCCTCGATCGACGGCTCCGCGGCGAGCGGGACTGAGGTATGGCGATGGACGAGACCCCCGGGATCGACGAGCGCCTCAGCGCCTTGCTGGACGGCGACCTGAGCGAGGCGGAGATCGCCGCGCTGGAGGCGGAGTTCGGCTCGGCCGACGAGCTGGCGGCCGAGCGCGCATCCATGGAAGCGATGCTGGGCGACCTGTCGTCGCTGGGCGGAGCGCAGGCCCCCGTGGGGCTGGCCGACCGAGTCCTCGCCGCCGTGGCCGAGGAGCCGCTGGTGGCCGCGAACTCGCCGGCATCCAACGTGGTGTCCATGGCGTCGTGGCGCCGCATCGTTCCGTTCGCCGCCGCCGCCCTGGTGCTGCTCAGCCTCGGCGTCCTGTCGACCCGGGGTGAGCCGGATCCGAACGTGCCCCCGGCCCTGGCCCAGCTTCGCCCCGCCGCGGACGTGGCCCCGTCGCCGACTGGTTCGGTGGCCAGCGACGGTCTGGCCGACGCCGGCGACGAGCTGAGCGCGTTGCGCGATCGATTGGAGTCCGAGGCCGCCGAACGCGACGACCTGGCCACCGGCCGGGAGCTGCTGGGCGCGCCCCCGACCGAGGTGGCGGTGGGCCAGGTCCCCGCGAGCCCGCGCCGCAGCCGACCGGCCCCCAAGCCGGAGCCCGAGCCCGAAGGCGTGTTCGTGGCGGAGTTCGAGCAGGGCAGCGATGGGGTCGCCGACGGCGGCGATGCCCCCGCCGCCGACGCGGACCTCGGGGACCCGAGCGCCGACGAAGCGGAGGAGGCCCCGCGCCCCGCCGCCCGGTCGCGCGCCGCGGCGCCGGCCATCGCCAGCGGGTTTGCCCCCGAGGGGGAGACGAAGCTCGAAGAGGTGTCCTTCCACGCCAACGAAGGCGCGGCTCGAGGAATGCTCGCGCTGCCCGACGGCGATGCCGTCCGGCGGCTCGAAGCCGGCATCAAGAGCCGCGGCTGGCGCTTGCAGCGCAGCGGCAACACCCCCGACAAGGCGGCCGGCGAGGCCCAGTGGCTCATCGACGCCCCCGCCTCGGACGCCGACGAGCTGGCCCGCGCGCTTCAGGGCGCCGGCCGCTACGTCGCTGGCGGCCCCCCCGCGATCAGCAACGGCCGCGCGCGGCTCAGCCTGCGAGTCCGCTGGGGCAACTGAGCTCCCCTCCCGGGGGTCGGATTTTCGACCCCCGGTGAGAAATCCGGGAACCTCCCCGGTCCCTGCGGGTCTTGTTCAACAAGGCCGCAAACGCAGCCCCGACAAGAATCCAGGTCTCCGCGGGCGTGTCTGGCACGGGACGTCCAGGAGGGTCGGGGAGGGGAATCGGGCGCTCTCCTCATCGACCGACCCCCACCGGGAATATGCCCGGTGGGGGTTCCTGGTCTTGGGGGTCGCGGGGCGGCGGCCGCTCCCGGCGCTACGTCCGACGAATCCGGTCCTTGCGCAGCAGCGTGACGTTGCGGACCCGCTGCTCCGGCCCCTCGGGGAGCCCCTTGATCGTGAGCTTGAGGCCCGCACCTTCGCCCCGGAGCTCAAGCCGACCGTCGGCGCCCGTCATCCGCGCTACGTCGCCCAGATCCGACAGCAGACCCGGCGGCAGAGCGCCCCTGTCCAGCGTGGCCTTGCCGCCCTGGAGGCGAACCACGGTGTGGGCTCGGTTGAAGAACCAGACCGCGCCGCCCAGCAGGGCGACGGCGAGCACGACCACGACGGGGCTCACTTGTCGGCGGTGGCCAGCCGGCTCAGCTGAGACCGGGCCCAGCCCGCCTGGGGGTTCACCTGCAACCACGCGGTGAGGTACCGACGCGCCTCCTCGGCCTTGTTGCGGGCGAGGGCCAGACGGGCGAGGTACTCGAGCGTGGGCTCGTGGGACGGGTCGAAGGTCTTGGACAGGAGCAGGTACTCCTCCGCCGAGGCGGCGGCGTCCTCGGACTTGCTGACCATCCACTCGCACCAGCCCAGCCGGGACAGCACATCGGGATCCGACGGGGTCTCGGCGCGGGCGGCACGAAGCAGGCGCAGGGCGCGGGGCCACTCGCCCACCTCCATCAGCCGGGCCGCGTCGGCGGGCCCGCTGTCGTCGGTCTTGGTCATCGTCACCGACGACATGTCCGCCCCGCGGACGGGCTCGATGATCGGGGGCTGTCCCCGGCTCAGCCGGCGGTCGTACTCCTGGCGCCGGGCGGGGTCGCCCAGGGTGCGCCACACGAGCTGCACGCTCTGCAGCAGGTCGCGGGCCATCTCCCGACGCTCGTCGGGCATCTCGGCCGTGCGGGCGGCGCGGCTCCAGCGACGGCCCAGCCGGTTGCACGCCTTTTCCAGAACAGGGAGCGGCGCCTCAGGCTTCAGCCCCAGGAAGCTGTAGTAGTCCCGGCGCATGCGCTTCTGGTAGTCGTTGGCGACGGCGAGGGAGAGCTCGTCGGGCGAGACGGTGCGCCCGGGCACGGTGGTCTGCCGTCGACGGCGTCGGCTGGGCGGCGGCTGCAGGCCGCCGGGGTGCGTGCGGGCGCGGCTGGCGGGGCGGGGGGCGGCCGGCCGGGAACGGGGCACCGACGATCCGGGCCGGCTGCGGGGCGGGCCGACGCCCGGGCCAGTTCCGGTCGAACTGAGGGGCCGGCTCAACTCGCCGATGTCCGGGACGCGGGTTCCGTTGGCGCGCGTGAGCAAGCCGGACAGCTCGAGCAGCCACAGCAGGCGCAGCAGGTCCAGACCCGCCGAGGCGAGGGCCCGGAGCAGCTCGTCGGCGGGGCGCCCCTCGCCCAGCAGGGCTTGAAACTCGGTCAGGGGCCCGCGGAGGTGCAAGGAGTCGAGCGCGACATTCAGCGGCGCCGTCGGCAGGAGCGGTTCCTGGGCGTCGGTGAGCACCCACTTCTTGACGGCGTCGCGGTCCAGGTGTTCCTTGGCCGCCGCCCACAGGGGCACCAGGGGGTTCGTGTCGACGAGCACGACCCGCTCCAGCACCTCGGCCGGCAACGCGTCCAGGGAAGTCCAGTGCCACTCGCCCTGGCTCCACCCGAGCGGGGCCCCCAGGGCGCGCTCCACTTGCCCCCGGAGGTGCCGATGGAGGTCTTCGACCGAGGGCTCGCCGCCAAGCAACAGGGCCTGCCGGAGCGACCCGCCGTCGGTCAGGCCGGCGTTGGCGGCGTCCAGGGCCTCCTGGGAGAGCAGCCCCTCGGCGACGAGGCTGGCGCCCAGCTCCTCTTCGGGGATGTTGCTCTCTTGCAGAACGGGAAAGCCCGCGACGAACCAGATCCGCCGCCAGTGCTCGCCCAGGGACACCCGGAGGGAGCCACCGGCCGCCGAGAAGTGCAGACGGGAGATGAGCGCAGCCCAGATCCCGGGGGCGTGGTGACCCCGGGTGGTGGGGACCGGCTCCAAGTTCATGGCTGCATGCTCCGTCGTTCCGCGCGCGCCCCGCGCAGAAGCCGGCGCAGGATACCCGCTCCGCCGCCCCCCGCGAAGTCGGTGGGGGTCAGATCACCATGCCCTCGCCGGCCTGGGCCCGACGATCCACGTGGAACGCTCGAACATCGACCTCGCCCGTGGGCAGCTGGATGCTCGGCAAGGTGACGCCCGCGTGCACAAACGCGGCGATCACCGCGGCGGTGAACGGCCCGATCATGGCGCCGTGGCCCGAGAAGCCCGCGGCGTGCAGCAGGTTCGGCACGGCGGGGTCGAAGCCCAACAGCGGGTTGTGATCGGGGGTGACCGCGTAGAAGCCGCCGGTCGTGGCTTCGATGCCCGCGAATTCGCCGCTGATCGGCATGGACTCGGCGAGCTGCATCCACAGCTGGTAGCCGTAGTTGTCGAGGCCGGACTTGTGGAAGTACGGGGGCTCGATCAGGTCCTGGTCATCCCAGGAGAAGTCCGGCTCCGACGACGTCGCGTGGGCCCAGCCGGCCAGCAGCTGCGATGCGTTCTCGGGGCGGCAATAGGCGCGGCTGGCGGTGATGATCATCGGCCAGGACATCAGCTCGTCGCCAGCGATGCGGCCGCCTTGCTTGAGGAAGTAGAGGTAGCGCTTGATGGGCTCGATGGGCAGGGAGGCGCCGCCCAGAAGCTGGCTCACCCGCGGGGCCCAGGCGTTGGTCGCGTTGACGAAGACGTCTCCCGCGAACGAGCGCCCGTCGCTGGTCCGAACGGAGGTCAGCCGGCCGCCGGCGTCCCGCTCGCCCCCGACCACCGGAGCGTTCTGCTCCAGGACGCCGCCGAGCTCGAGCACCCGCCGGAACCCCTCCATGTAGACGAGGTCCGGGTGCAAGAAGCCGTCGGTGGGGCAGAACGTGGCGCCCACCAGCCGGGAGCCGTCGACCTGAGGGAAGCGTTCGGAGACCGCGGCGGGGGAGAGGAGCTCGACCTCGTGGAGCCCCTGGGCCTTCTGCATCGCCACGTTGGCCTGGGCCGCGGCCCAGCGCTCGCCTACGCGCTCGCCGGCGTCGTGCAGCTCGGGCCGGTCGTGCAGGAACAAGTAGCCGTTCTGGACGAGGACCTGGCCCGCCTCGCCCTGGCAGCCGAAGTCCTCACCGAACCGCTCGTAGGCCCGCCGGCTGTGGATCATCGCCTGCACGGTGGCGGGGGTCGTGAACTGCTGGCGGAGGCAAGCGGCCGAGCGGGACGAGGAGCCCGCGCCCTTCTCCCGGGCCTCGAGCACGGTCACGGCGACGCCGTCGCCAAGCAAGCGGTGGGCGATGAGGGCGCCGGTGATCCCGGCCCCGATGACGACGACGTGGTCTGCGCTCATGGCCGCACTCCCGAGGCGGCACTGTAGTGCACGGGGAGCGACTCGCGCGCGCCGGGCCGGGGGGGCCCCGGGTCAGGCCCACAAACCCGCTGGTACGGTTCGACGATGCTCTGGTTCCTGCTCCTTCTTCCGCTGTCCGCTTCGGCCCACAACGGACCGCCGCTCGGGCTGCAGCCCTTTGTGGTGGATGGCGAACTGGTCGCGGCCGGCGGGACGTCCGGGGTCGTGTTGCAGGAGGACGGGGTGGCTACCTGGGCCTGCGAGGACGCCTTCTTCCTGACGCCCTCGTTCTGGCACATCGGGGCGGACCAACGAATCCTGGCCGGCACGACAGCGGGGATGTGGGAGAGCACCGATCTGGGCTGCAACTGGCACGACCGCAAGAGTCTGCCGCCGCGGTTCTGGGCGGCGCGGGCGGCGGCGGGACCGACGTTGTGGATGGCCACCGCGGATCGGGATCGGCCCAACGGCATCTGGCGGAGCGACGACGACGGGCAGACCGTGCGCCGGCTGCCGTTGACGACCGAGGAGCGGCTGGTGGAGCTCGCCGAGCAGGACGGGGTCTTGTTCGTCCTGGCCGCGTCGGACGACGGCCCGAGCTTGCGTCGGTCCGAGGACGGCGGGGAGTCGTTCGGTCCCGCCCTGCCGTGGCCCGGCTGGAGCGCGACCCGCTTGTTCGGGGTGTCCAGTGACGGCACCCGGCTGCTGATGGGGGCGACGTCGGAGACGGGGCGCTTCTGGTACCTGGAGCAGGACGCCGCCTTGGCTTCCCCGCCCGTCCCGGTTCAGGACTTCTACGCGCCGATCACAGCCGCCGCCGATCTCGCCGGTCGTCGCTTTCTGGTGACCGGGCTGGAGCGCCTCTGGGCTCAGGGCGAGTCGGAGTTCGAGATCGTCCGGGAGGATGCGTTCAGCTGCCTGAAGCGCATAGATGGGGAGCTCTGGGCCTGCGGCGTCGAGCCCGACTCCGCCATCTACCAGCGCTCGGCCGACGGGGTCGGCTGGACCGATGCCCTGGCCTGGGCCGACATCGTGCCTCGCGAGTGCCCCGCGGACAGCGACTACGCCCAGCTGTGTCCCGACGCCTGGGAGCGGGTCAACAGCTTCCTGGTGCCTCGAACTGGCGACGACGACGACGACGCGGCCGACGACGACGACGCGGTGCCGGTCGAGCCCGGGTGCGGCGGCGGGCAGGCCTGGCTGCTGCTGGCTGCGCTGGGGATCGGTCGCCCGCGCCGCCGGGCTCGCGGGTAGGCTCGTTCGGCCCGAACCTGGAGTTGCCCGTGGTCCGTCTGCTCGTCCTCGCCCTCTCGCTGTGCTTCCTGCCCGCCGCCGCGGTCGCCGACGAAGGGGGCGAACGCATCGCCGCCCGCGGCAAGAAGAACAAGGCGCCGACGGCCGAGGAGCGCCGCGCCGCCGTCATCGAGCTCATCCACGCCAGCGGGGGCGTCGAGGCCGCGAAGGTCTCCGTCGACGGCATGATCAAGCAGATGCGGACGCTGCTCCCCCAGGTGCCGCCCAGCTTCTGGGACGAGTTCAAGACCCGCATCGACTGGGCCGACTTCGCCGACGCGCTGGCGCCCATCTACGAGAAGCACTTCACCCACGACGAGGTGCTGGCCATCGTCGCGTGGCACCGCAGCGAGGTCGGCAGCAAGCTCGCCGGCCTGTCCGGGGTCATGGCTCAGGAGTCGATGGTCATCGGCGAAGCGTGGGGCCGGAAGCTGGCCGAGAAGATCGTCAGCGAGACGGCCGAGTGGCAACAGACGCAGTAGGCGTCTCGATCGTCCAGGCGAGCACCGCGCGGCCAGTGCCTTCGGCTCGCTCCCAGGGGACCGGCACGGCGCGGCCGTCGGCCGTGGGCAGGAAGCGCGAGACGGCCGCGTCGTCGTCGTAGACCGCCGCCGCCCGGGCCAGGGAGTCGCGCAGGGCGGCGACGGCGTCGGCGGTTGGCCGGGTCAGCGCCGCGTCGATGCGGGGGTTGGCGGGCCCCGCGATCGCCACCACCAGATCGCCGCCCGGCGGCGTGGCCGTCAGCTTCATCCAGGAGCCGGGGCCGGGGATCGCCAGGGTCAGGGCGGCCGTCCCGGCGCTGCCCGGTCGTGGGTGGAGCCGCGAGACCGCGTCGCCGCTGAACCACAGCACTTCGATCCGCGCGTCCGACTGCAGCGACAGCTGGACCCGTGCGCCGGGCGCCCAGAGCGTCTGCTCGGCGAGGCTGCCGGCGTCGCCGAAGGGCTCCTGCACGACGGCGGCGCCGTGCAGGACGAGGCGGGGGAGGGGAGGCTCCGCTACCGGGAGCCACGCGTGCGCGAGGGCGGAGCCCCCCAGCAGCAGCTGGGTGGCGGTGGTGAGCGCGAGCCAGCGGCGGCCGGCGCCGGCGGGGTTCATGCGGTCCATCGGGGATCCTCCAGGCGGGCGAGCTCTTCGCGGCCCGCGGCGTGGGCGTCGATGTCGCGGGCGGCGCGGTCCAGTTCCAGCAGCGGCGCGAGGTCGGGGCGGGCCCCGAGTTCGGCTCGCTCCAACGCCGCCGAGAGGCGCCGCAGGGATCGCGTCAGGAGCGCGAGTTGCTCCGTGATGGCGGCTGCGCGCCCCGCGAGGGCCGGGTGGTCGCTCCGATCGACGGCCTGAAGCTGCATCGCCAGTTGAGCCGCCGCCTGCAGCACGAAGGCCAGCTCCCTTCGCCGGCGCCGCCGTTCGCGCCAGGGCCGCTCGGCCAACTGGGGCGGCAGTGGCTGCGCGTCCGTCAGCAGGCGCTCCAGCGCGGAGCGGCCGGACCCGTCGGGGAAGGCGCGGACCTTCGCCAGGGGCAGCCCCGGCCAGCGCCGCTGCCAGGCGTCCAGCGTGGACCGGGCGTCGGCGCGCCAGACGGCGAGGCCCCCCAGCACCCCGATCACCGCCACCGCTGCCGACTCGGCCCCCGTCAGCCAGGGGGCCGCCAGCGCCAGACCGCCGATGACCACCGGGACCGCCGCCCGCGCTCGTCGCGCCGGCACCGGCGCGAGCGGGCTGTTGCTCGGCTCTCTAGGAAGACGCTCGCTCATCGCTCACCTCCAGTCGGCTCAGCCCCGAGCGGGTGCCGACCCACACCTGTTCGCCGTCGACCGCGATCGACGTCACGTCGTCCCCCGCGAGCCCGTCCTCGGGCATCCACTGCTGCACGACCCCCCGCCCGTCCAGGCGCAGCAGCCCGCCCCCCATCGTCCCGACGAGCACGGAGCCATCAGGCAGTGCGGCGAGGGCCCCGGGGTTGACCCAACCGCACGGCAGGCCCCCTTCTTCGGTCAGGTGGTGCCAGCCGTCGGCGTCCCGCACGGCCAGGCCGCGGTCGTAGGTGCCCGCCCACAGCCGCCCGTCGCTCCCCACGACCACGCCGTTGATCCAGTTGTCGGGCAGCTCCCCGGTCTCGTAGCGCAGGTGCCGCGCCGAGCCTTTGCCCACCTCCCACAGCCCGCCGAGCGTGCCCACCCAGGCCCCGTCGCCCGCCGCGACCACGTCGTAGGGGTGCGACAGGGTGGCCGCCGGCGCGCCGCCGAGGAGGGGCCCGAACCCCCCGTCGAATCGCTGCACGCCCGACGTCGAAGCGACCAGGAGCCCGCGCTCGGCCACCGCGACCGCCCCCACGTGTTCGTGCGCCAGCCCGTGCAGCGTGCTGAACCGCCGGGCGGCCGCGCCGTCCCAGGCCGCGAGCCCCGCCGACGTCGCCAACCAGCCGACCCCGCCGGCGTCGAGCGCCACGTCGTTGACCTCGGCGTTGGGCAGGGGGATGGGCTCCCACTGCCCTCGCCGCAGGGACGCCCCGCGGTCGAACGTGCCCACCAGCAGCGCGCCGTCCCGGCTCGCCACTGAGGTGACGTCGTTGCTGACGGGGCCCTCGTGAGCGATCCACGCCCACTCCGCCCCGCGCTGCAGAACGCCGCGGTCCGTTCCCGCCCACAAGCGGCCGCCCCCCCGAGCGAACCACCGCACCGTCGCCGGCGGCATCCCGTCGCCTCCGTCCAGCGCCGGCAGCGCCTCGGTCTCTTCGCTCCCGAAGCGGCCCACGCGCCCGCCCGGCAGCCCCAATCGCACAGCCCCGTCGTCGTCGCCCAGGGCCCGCGGCATGGACGCCGGGATCCGGTCGCCGGGCAGCCAGGTGTGCAGCTGCCCCTTGCCGTAGCGGCTCAGCCCCGTGGGCGTCGCGACCCAGACCCGGCCGTCGAGCAGCAGCAGGTCGAGCACGAAGTCGCCGGCCAGACCGCCCTTCTCCACGTACCGCCGCGGCCGCCCTTCGCCTTTCACCCACAGCCCCGCGCCGGCCGTCCCGGCCAGCAGCTCACCGTCCAGGTACGCCAGGGACGTCACCCGCCGGCTGTGCATCCCGCGGCTCGGCCCCACCGGCTCGAAGCGCTCGGGCACTGAGTCTTCGGCGAAGAAGACCCCCTCGCCCCAGGTGGACGCATAGAGCCCGCCCGCCGCGAACAAGAGGTCCGAGACGCGGGAGTCCGAGACCGTGGCGACCACGTCGACGATCGGCATCTCGTCGCCGTTCAGCCGCAGCACCGCCACGGTGCCGGCCTCGGTGCCCACCGCGAGTCGCTCGCCGTCCCGGGCGATGGCCGTCAGGCGGTGGTCGGGCAACCCGTCGGCGGTGGTCCACCAGCGGTCCGGGCCGCCGTCGTAGGGGATGCGGAGCAAGCCGCCCCCGGTGGCGACCCAGAGGGCGTGGTCCCCCGATGCTGCGGCGCGGGTGTCGTCGGGGTCGGTGACCGTCTCCATCAGGGTCAAGGAGAGGCTGGGGGGAGGGGTTGGCGCCGAAGCCGCCGTCGGCGCGTCCTGCGGCATCTCGGAGACCCGGGTGGGTCCGGCCGTCTGAATCACGGGGTACTCGTGCCCGTTCTCCACCCAGAGGAGGGAGGAGGGGCACGACGCCGACAGAATTGCCGACGCCGCGCCCACGGACAGCACACCGCCCCACGCTAAGCGCGCTGCCCGATTCATCAGAAGACCCCCACGACCGCGTCGCTTTCGACGCGGATGACGGTGACCACCGTGTGCTTGTTGCCGGCCACGTCCGTGGCCGTGACCTCGAGTCGGTGCTCGCCGGACGGCAGGTCCAACGGCAGCTCGATGATCCCGCTCCAGCCCGGCTCGGCGCCCGGCGTGGAGCGCAGCGTTGTCTCCAGGTCCGTGCCGGCGATGCGGGCGACGACCTGCTTGACGTCGACGAAGGCCTTGGCGCGGGCGGCGGCGTCGCGACCGAGCGCACGCACCATCTCGCTGCCCAGCTCCAGGAACCCGATGACCGGCCGGGCGTTCATGGCCAGCGTCTCGCCGGGGCCGTAGGCCTGGCCCGGCCGGTCGACCAGGACCCGCAGCACCGGGGCCGTCGTGTCGACCGTGTAGCTGAGCTTGAACCACTCCGCCGTGCCGTCGGGCCGCGTCGCGACCACGTGAATCCAGTAGACCCCGTCGTCCACGGAGCGAGGCACCAGGAAGCGCGTGGTCCACAGCCCGGTGCGGGCGTCGACGACCAGGTCCTTCACCTCACCGAAGGGCAGGAAGGCGGTGACGGCGACGGCGTCCTTGGGCGCGGGGATGGCGAGCACGGGGTCCCCGGGCTTGATGCGCGCGGGCGTCAGCGAGGCGACGCGCGGGTCCACCTTCGCCACCAGGGAGGTGTAGGGCGTCGCGAAGCGGTACTCCGTCGACAGCGCGACCACCTCGTCGCGGGCCTCGGGCGTCTCGCCGTACATGCGGATGTCGGCCAGGAGGTGGTCGGCGCGCCGCTTCGCCCACAGCCGCGCGACCCACGGGTGCTCGGCGTCCTCGACCGGGAAGGTGATGGGGAGCGAGAGCTCCTTGGGCTCGCCGCCGATGGTGCCGCTCACGGTCAAGGTGGTGGGGCCGTCGCCGCGGTACCGGCCGGACACGACCAGCCGCTGGCCCTGGTAGATGTCGGGCAGCACGGCGGGGTAGGTGCGGTTGGGGACGACCTCGCCGAAGTCGAAGGCGAGGTCGGTGAGCACCGGCCGCGAAATGGTCGAGTAGAACTCCGCCACCGCCTGGTCGATGGGCACGCCGCCGTCGATGTGCGTGTAGCCGCCTCGGTTCTCGCGGCCCAGCCGCTCCAGGAACGACTGGTTGACCCCGCTGCCGATGCCGAAGCTGAAGATGCGCGTGCGGTCGGCGGCGTTGGCGCCTTCCACGGCCTTCAGCGTCTCCTCCACCGGCCGGTTCCCCATGCCATCGGTGAGGAACACGATGGCGGTGGGCCGCTCGGACCGCTCCAGCACCTTCAGCGTGCTGAGCAGCGACATCTGGATGGCGGTGCCGCCGCCCGCCCGCAGGCCGTCGGCGAACGCCTTGGCCTTGCTCCACTGGGCGTCGCCGACCTCGTAGGGGCGGGTGGTCCAGGGGTTGAGCACGTCGCTGAAGGCGGCGACGTAGACCCCGTCGCCGGGGTTCATCAGGTCCAGGCAGGCCTTGAGCGCCTGCCGCGCCTGGTCGATCTTCGGGCCGCTCATGGAGCCCGAGGTGTCGATGACGAACGCGATGTCCTTGCGGACGATCTGCTCGTCGCTGGCCTCCTCGCGGGGCGCGACCGTCGCCACGAAGAAGCCCTCGTCGTCGCCGCTGCTGTAGGTGCGGAAGCTCAGGCCGAAGTCCCGGGACTCCAGCTGGTACTCGAGCACGAAGTCCTGGCCGGGCAGGGTGTCGGCGAGGCGAAGAACGGCCTCGCGGGTGCCCGTGTCGCCCCGGACCGTCGCCGGGAAGCCGGGGGTGGTGACCGACACGATGGGCTTGCTGTCGTCGAGGCGAACCCGCACCTGGAGCTCCTCGGGCGCCCGCATGCCCAGCTCGGCGTAGTCGAGGGGGTGGCTGTAGCGGACGATGCCGGCGGCGTAGGGGAGCAGCTCCGAGTAGACGACCTCGAAGCGGCGGGTCTCGCCGGGGCCCAGCTCGGTGAAGCGGGCGGTGAAGCTGTCGGCGTCCTTGTACTCGAGCAGGGCGGCGTTCTCGCCGCGGGCCTGGGCGGCCTCGAACTCCGCCTTGGCGGCCGCCTTCTCCTTGAGCGACGAGGCGACGCGGTGGCCGCCGACCCAGAAGGCGTACTCCTGGACGGAGGCGGCTTCGGCCAGGGGCAGGACGAAGGTTCCGGCGACCGGGCGATCGGTGTCGTTGCGGAAGACGTGCACGGCGGTGGTGGTCGCGACCTGGTCGACGACGACGACGTCGACCTGCTGGCTGACCAGGGTCAGCGGCGACAGGTCGGGCAAGGCGACCGCGTCGGCCGGCGCGTCGGGGAAGACGACGCCGGCTTCGGCGGGCAGGGCCCAGGCCGCGGAGAGGGCGGCGAGGAGGAGGAGGGAACGGCGCATCGAGGACTCCATCGTCAGGCGGGGTGACGGAGGAGCTCGCAATGGGCGTGCCAGGAATGGGATCGTAGTGATTCCAGGTGTTTGCTGCGCCCGGGGCCGTCGCTGTGTCCGCCGTGACACACCGCCGCGTGTCCGCGCAGACAAGCCCCGGCTGCTAGCCTCGCCCGCATGCGGTGGTGGCTCCTGGTGGGACTCTTGTGGGCGGCGCCGTCGTGGGCCAGCGACCAGGAGGCTGAGTCGGCCGCGCTCATGGCGCAGGCGATCATCGAAGGCCCTTGCGGCCACGTGGAGAGCAACAACCGCACGCTCGCCGACGCCGCCCGTCAGTCGGCGCAGCAGGCGCTGGACGCCGTCGAGGGGGCCCGGGCGTCGAGCAGAAAGGTGTACCTGCTGTACTGGTCTGGCGTGTTGGCGCAGTGCCTGGGGCAGCTGGACGAGGCCCAGGCACGGCTCGAAGCGTTCGTGAGCCTGCGGGCGGAGTCGGCGCTGTGGACGAGCCTCGTGGAGGACGCCACCCGCCGGCTTCGCATCCTCATGGCCGCGGACCCCGACGCCGACAAGCCGAACCCCTGGCGGATTGTGGGGGCAGTCGGCGGCGGGGCGTTGGGGCTGACCGCGGTCGGCACCGGGCTCGGGGCGGGGTCGGCCTGGACCGACAGCCAGGAGATCTCGGCCCAGCTGTACGCCGAACCTCACCGGCCGGCGGCCCTGGGATCGCTGCTCGCCGAGGGCGAAGCGTTGTCGGGGCAACACCGGGGGCTGGTGGTCGCGACCGCCGCGCTGGGGGCCACGAGCGCGGCGTTGCTGGCGGTGGCGCTCGCGAGCAGCGATCGCCCGGCCTTCGCGCTCCTGCCGACGTCCGACGGGGTGGTGCTGGCGCTGGGGGGGCGGTGGTGAGGAAGCTGCTGATCGTTGTGTTGCTGGCCGGATGCCAGTGGGTCGACCCGGAGCGGATCGCCTGCGAAGAGGACGACGAGTGCCCGGCGGGCTTCTCCTGCCTGCTCGACGCCCCCGACGCGTTCCCCCCGGGGCACTGCGCCCAAGGGGCCGGCGGCGACGACGACGACGCCGTGGACGACGACGACGCCGTGGACGACGACGACGCGGTGGACGACGACGACGCCGTGGACGACGACGACGCGGTGGAC
>Ga0055584_100003544_pt1 | contig 15377 bp, 6 predicted proteins | sample OSDHelmetaG_FD_58716 | JGI IMG/M metagenome (GOLD analysis project Ga0055584, IMG submission 58716) | Pelagic marine sediment microbial communities from the LTER site Helgoland, North Sea, for post-phytoplankton bloom and carbon turnover... | ecosystem: Environmental > Aquatic > Marine >... | reverse complement strand
TGGGACCCAATGGGTAGTCTAGCTAAAGATGAAGCTGCTCTTTAGATTTAGTGAGTTTTTGTGAAATTAGAAATTATATCATTTATGATAATTTCTGAGAGTGTTTATACCACACATCTTTTCTCATGTAATGGAGGAAAAATATGACCGAAATTACACAAAAACTACTAACTGAAGAAATGATACCAATTGCACCTATGAACGGTGGTGACTTTGAGAAATTGGTTATTGCCATAGATGGATATAATGCTGAATGCTTTATTGCTCAGCGAATTGGTTCAGATAAGATATCAATTTTATTTGAAAAAGAACACCCTAGATATGGAAAAGAAATTATTACTAAATATTTTCAATTTGAAAAACCAGGAGTTATTTCTTGGGGGCATAAAAAAGAAGAAATTTATATTGAAATAATAAAATCTTAGATTAGTAATAATCTTCTATTTCTCTAAGATACCTAGATTCTATCTCAAGAATACAATCAGATAATCTATTAGTTATTGAGTGGGGTATTTGTTCTAAATTATCTATATGACAAATAATATTAACAAAGGTAAATACTAATGAAGATAGATTTTCAACTCTCATCTGATTAGTTTCTGGATTTACTGGAATATGTTTCATAAGAACACCGTAAAAGAATGGGCTTAAATCTAGCCCGGAGGCATCTTTCCAATCTGATTGAATTAAATTATTATTTTGATCTAAGCTGATACCAAAACATTGCATGATGTGCAATTTATTTTTAATTCTGAATAAAATTTCATGAGATGTCAAAACTTCTAAACTTCCTTCAATTGATACCTGATCTGATTGAGATAGAGTTATAGTATCATGATTCAAAGTTAGTATTCTTATATGATCTAACCAAGTATTATTATCTTCTATTTCTAGAAGAGAACCTCCTTCAACGAAGATGAAATCTACAAAACTGATTAGTCTCTCTATAGTTTGGCTAATCCAAGTTTTTATCGAACCTAATTGTTGCTGATTTAGATAACCGTCCATACCAGGATTGATATTTCCTACTGAGATATAGTTTGGAGGAATATAATCTGGATAATCCCCATCCGCCAGTTGAACATGTGGTTGAATACCTGTTTCAGAAATAGGAAGATTAGTTAAGTTTAGATTACTATTTGCTGTAATATTAGGATCAAAAATCATACTTGAAATATCATTAATTCTATCAAAATAGGGGGTCGAATATTGTGTAGCAAACTCCATCAATTCTTTTTGATAATGATAGTTATCTTCATCAGAGATTATCAAAAATAAATCATTTTGTTCTTCCAAACGGCCAAAAAGCCCATTGGCACTCGAATTAGAAGAACCTTTCCACAAGCCGACTGGAGTACAAAGCCATTTGAAATGCATATCTCTTCTACGTTCGCAAATTGCGCCATTATCATGCATTTTCTTGAAAAAGTCCATTTCATTTTTTAGCATCTTTTTCTCTTTTTTGTCCAGCCACTTTCCATGTCTGTCCATAGTAACTATTCGTACCTTGAAGCCCATCTCCATAAGTGCAATAAGTATTAATCTTAGTGAATTCAATGTATTCCTAGTTTGACAGGCTTGCATAGAAAGTTCTTCTGGCCATCCAGAGCCTTCAGAAGAAACATCAGTTATCCAAGGAGAAACAATGGTGATTGTATGTTCGCTGGGAGTGATTCTGCCAGATGTTCCCCAAAGACCAGTAGTAAGAAGGAGATCCCAGAATATTTTCTGATGGCCTGAGAGATAAGTAGCCACTAAATTACCTCCTGATGACGAATTAGGTAATCAGGATTGGGGTTTTCTTCTCCACGAACCCAATTAAGGCCGATAGGAGGCGCATGGTAATGAATTAATTTTTTAGCCAATCCGTTACCACCATCTTCTGGCTGGAAAACTAGGACCATTTCCGGTTCTATTGGTTTGCTTGAGAGTTCGGCTAATTTCTTTTCATCAGAATTTTTAAGCATATAGCCATCAATATTAGGTCCAAATAATATCAATTTATCCACTAATGATTTACAGGTGAAATGTTCAGTCAAAGCACCTTTGAAAGCGTTCTGTGTACTATCTCCATTACATGCAGGACATCCTGAGTCGCATAACTCTAGTGCTTGACGTTGGAAATCAAGGGTATTGTCATCTAAATCCGGAGTGACAATGAAATATCTTCTTTGATTATGTAATGCAGCCTCTCTAACTGTTTTAGCATCACAAATGTCCCAAGATTTTTCCTTATATTCTGAGCGTAATTGTTCAGATTCAGACTTCATCCATTCTGCAAATAAAGGTGAAATGGGGATCCCTTCTATTGCTATAGATTGAGTAATATGTTCATTACATATCAAAAGTCTTCTTTCTAGTTCTCCAATAAAATCACAGGAGGGAAGAGCCCCTTTAGCAAAATGTTCGTTAACATCACGAACTTCTTGAGGTATCTGGAAATAATCTTTAACCACGTCCATTGAACCACTCCCTTGAGCATCTTCATCATAAAGATGGATAAAACAACCGTTTTCGCTTATTTCAAATGAATAACTGATTGTCTCTTCAGGAACACCTGCGTATGCTGCAGAAGTATCTTTGAGAACAACAGCCATAGTATTGCAGAATGTTTGCTTCATCCATTCGCTGAGAAGTTTTTCCATCGAACCCAAAATATCTTTAGCATGGAGACTAAATCTAACCGATATCTCCAATATATCGTCCCTGATATTGGTAGTTTGTTTATCGCCTATTCCATGAGCCGCACGTCTGTCAGATATCTCTAGTGGAAGAGAACTACTGGTTATAATATCCATGAAATGACCTAATGTTAGAGGGAATTGATTCTCAGGGCAGTCATCATTATCTATGGAATAAACATATTCGACAAGACATTCGACATAAGCATTCATTGCATATCTTAAACTCCATTCTACGCCAGCATTGCTCTCTAAAATAGCTCTTAAAAATCGTAAAGAAAGGGTGTCGAAAGGCAATTCTCTCCATGATGAAGAAAGTTGAGAAATTCTATCTTCTATATCGCTAGATAGTTGGAACTCAATACCCTCAGTTTCAAAATTATCTATATAAACGGCAGGCCTGGTGTTATGCCTAAACCTTATCCTTTTACCATTAGACCTAGATACACAAGTGGCGATTCTTTTAACTTCAAATTCTCCCCATTTAACTCTTGAGAATACCTGATTAATTAAAGGATGTTTTAGAACAGAAAAATTATTTTTGAAGTCACTACTCATATCAGGAATAGTATGTGTCATAATTTGTTGACCATTTTTTATAGTTGCTAAATCCCAAGTAGTAGAGTAAGATTGGGGCCTTCGAGTCTCAGTTGGTGGCCCAATGAAATCTACATCATAACCCATTACCCATCCATCTTGATTTAATGCAACTTTTTGGAGACTATTTTGGTAAGATGGATGATTCTCAAGATATACTTCTTTGAATCTCATTTGGACTGGTAAGATATCTAAATTATCTAAATCAGCAAGTAAAGAACGAGGAATCTTACTTAATTCACCTCTCTCCAGAGACCCAAATTCATCGACCTTTGGGGCATTATAAGGGTCTAAATTAAAATGCTCTACCCATTCTATAGGATCACCTTGTAAGGTTCCAGATTTCACTCTCAATGATTTACCATTAAATGCCCTAAATGTCCACATTCCAGGGAGATAATATTTGAGAACATCTTTTGCGGTAGATTGTTCAGTTCTTGTATTCCCGTTACTAAAAACTGTAACTAAATCTACTATATTCTCATAAGGATTGACAAAGAGAGTCCCCAGCATTACGTGTGGAGAATCTTTCTGGAAGAAAGAGCAAGACGTAAATATTCCACTCAGATAAGAAGTATCCAATAATACGCGTAATTGTTTAATTTGTTTAATTATTATATGACTGCCTGAATTATTATTATCAGGTGAGGATTGAGATATCTGTAATATCATCATTTCTATCATTTGAAAATTGCTGGATAGCATTTTTAACTGTAATACAGAAGAATTTTCATCTGCAACTTCGTCAATTAAACTCTTGAAGTCTTGGATTGTATTTGATAACTGGATAATTTGTGCGATATTACTGTCTTCACTATATTTTAGTAATTTCTGAATCGCAGCAGTACAATCACGACTCCAAACAATATATTCACTGATTAAAGGATGTGCTAAAGTAGTAAGAGCTATTTGGCATTGTGCAGTAAGTTGTTGCACGAGAGGGGAGATATTATCTTGGGGTCTATCTGGTTCTCTATTTTGTGCCTTATTCATCCAAGAAATATAATCACATATTCTTAAATCAGGTTGATTTGAAGTTGGGTACTTTAACAATAGTGATTTGAGATGTTCTGAAGCAATTTCTATTGCAGTAACGATTTCTTGATCACTTAATTTATTATTAATCGCGTATTTGCAATATTCTAATACTGATTGCCTTTTATTTTGTAAATCATCGACTGCTCTTTGTATTTCATTACCCCATAGGAGCCATTCACTATCGCCTGGACGTGCCTTAACTACATGTTCAATATCATATTTATTTTTTGAAAGCCAGTCGTAAACTGACATATAGGCTTCAGTCTTCATTACTTCTTTGTTAGCAATAGCCATAGGAACTGGTTCTAGTATTGGTCTATCGATTAACCTATTCGAGGAACGGTAATGAAGAAAATCAGTAGTTCTGGCCGACATCAAAGTTGTTGCCACTGAATCTGTCCCACTCTCACGGCCGCCTCTACCTATTTTCTGCCTATAAGAAGAAACATTGCGTATTGCCTTATGAGTAATTACATCAGTAACATTTGACATATCAATTCCGACTTCTAAAGTTGGGGTCGCTATTACAATGTCGTGAGGAATAAGGGTTGTATCTCCCTCACGATAGGGTTGAGGATAAGCACCATTCCTTGGTCTATCTCTGAACGTATGATTAGCATCTGAGTCTCTATTTGACTCATCGGCTGGAGATTTACTTGTATGTTTCTTAATTCTCAAAGCATCTTGATAACTGTGACCAGGATTGACACCCGGTCTCTCCTCAATTTCATCCGTTCTTGGAGCAAACCACCAACATGTCCCACATTGAAGATGCGGACAACTATCGAGACCTGAAACTGAAATTGTTTCTCCATCTTGAATATCTAGAGGATTCATCTCAAAATATTTGGCATTGGCTAATGTATCATTTGGTTGAATCATAATTTTCTTTATGTTCTCAGAATCTAATACAATTGGGTTACTTGATTTTTCCATATTTTGACAAGAGTTACACACCTCCGCACCACCAGGATGGATTTCAAGAGGGCGACTAAACCAATGGGAATAAGGAGATTTTTGATTATGAGCACCAGGATTATTAATTATCGCATCCTCGCTTGTTCTCTCGTTCTCTAGAGATAATTGGTACCAATTTCCGACAACATCATGACTATCTGCGAATCCTATGGTTTTCTGTATCTTCTTATATTGAGGTGGACGATTACTAAAATCTCTGGATCTTCTTTGATGCCCAATTGCACTAGTAATATCTACTAGAGTACCTACTCCTGGTGCACCTTTTTTGGTCCTTATTAATATGTGATTCATGATACTTCTTGGAACCTTGAGTGTAGTACTTTCCATAGAATCAATATGACTTATTTGATTTGGTTTACAATGCCAAATTTTCGAGGTATGTTCTCTAGGCTTTGCTATAGTAGCAGATGCTCCCATGAAAGTTAGAGGTCTTTTTCCATATTGATAACAAATCTGCTGTAAACGTTTCATCATGTATGAATGATGAGAACCTTGAATGCCACTACTCAAATGAATTTCGTCTAAAACTACACGCCTTAGATTTTTCTTTAAACTGCCGGCAACATTTGAATTAGAAAGTCTTCTTCTAAAAGATTCTATACCTGCCACCATAATACTGGCTGACCTAACATTACTTTGTCCAGCATATTTTTGATTAGAGCTAAAGAAAACATTGATCTTTCCGGAATTGGTGGGTTTACATACATCCCAAGGAATCCTTTCGATGGAAGGTTTCCTAATAGAGGGATAATATTCGTAATGAGTAGAAATCAATCCACCGGCATCAATAGCTAGTGTGAGCGCATGTTCTCTTCTATCAGCGTCAATTAGGTTATCATTCAATCTTCCAATATATTTTTTCAGGGTTGCATACTGGTCTTTCGCGAGATCATTCCTAGGATATAAAAGAAGTTGAGATAACCCTGGTTCACGTGATTGAGTCACCGCCATTCTATTTTCGATTAAAGCGTCCACAATTGCAGGAATATCAAAGCCTAATGTCTTACCAGCACCAGTTTCTGCGGTGATAATGAGCCCTTTACTAGGAGATTCAATACTCCAAGAATTAAGAATACCTTCGTATATTGAGTTGATCTGAAACTCAGAAAAATATAAATTTCCAAATTCTTGTTCTAAAGAAAGTAATACCAATTTAAAATCTTCAATAGCATCTGTAAAAGAAGAACCATTAGGTAAAAAGTAGCCTCCAGAGTTATCAAAAGCATTAGTTATCTTATTTACTAAAAATTGTGAATTAAATTCTCGAGGAGATAATTCTCGCATTTTAGGGATCCACTTTGTTCCTTCAATCAATTGATGATGTGTTTTTTGGTTCTCTTCCTTTTTACTTGTAAACGAATGGATTGAACCTATAGTCCTAACCATCTCTGCCATTCTTGAAATATAAACAGTATTTTCCCGAGGAAAAATCTTATGTTGACCGTTTTCAATTTTAAATCTAGGTTCAGGATTTTTAATACGTAAAATGTGCCTTTGCTGGATCAATCTTTCGAGAAGCTTATCAAAATTATTCACCCCATCTAATTTGATATTTTTACCTTCTAGATAAGTAATCATTTGAGATTTTGTCCAAGTACAATTTCTAATATCGGACTGTTTTCGGCCAGCCCATGGGCCTGAAACCTTCTCCGACTCCCATTTATATATCTCAACTAAAATAGGCAACCATGCACGACATTCATCTTCATCCTCAAATCTGATGAATGAATCTGCAGGCATATTTACATCAACTCCCTAACAGAGGAATAGAGCGCGACTATATGTAAGTGATGGAGTTTGTGCAGCCAAAAACCAGTGTAGTCATCGGTTGGTGACCGTAATACAGATGGAGTAAAGACCCATGTTGGTGATCTATCCCAATGTTGGCTAGCGACAATCTCTTCCATCCTATCAAGGAAGTCATCAACTAAGTCAAGTCTGTCTTGATCAATTGTTCTGTTTAATTTACTTGCGGCTGTAGGAGATGCAATTAGTGTATCTGCAAGTAAATCTTCACCCATCCTTTGAATCAAATCAATCACCTCTCCTCTTCTCGCGCTAATTAGATGTTCACTAATTTGTACTTTATGAGTAGGGGAATATGAATCAGAATATGAATCAGAATGAGTTGTCAGGTTTTGTGAACCATCCAATATGCAGAATCTGCCCCTATACATGTCTTCAATAGTCCCTCTAGAAGCAATAATATCCAGATTACGGTCACTAGAATCTAAAATAAGTTTGTAACTATCCTTTTTAGCCTGTAAAAAATCTAAAGCAGATGCAGATGTTTTCCACTGTGCGATATTTTGAAGCTCGACCAAAGGTTGTCTCAAAGTATACATTGTAAGATAATTTTCTCTTTCTTCGGAAGGACTGGATGACCAAGGGTTATTATGAGTAAAAAGTGCTTGGATACTATTTATTTGTAAAAAATTAGTTATAAAATATCGCGGGTCGGCTATATAAGACGAGATTAGATTTTTTAGCGATTGATTTCTCCGGCTTTCCGTAGAACTCAGGGTTGAAATTTCAAGAATTTGAGACGAAATATCTGCTTTAATTAATAATTTTTTCAATAAGGCTAGTGACCAGGTTAAATCTGGCATTTTACCATGAATTAAATTGTATTGATTGTCATGTTCTATAAAAATCCAGCCACCAGGGCCAACTTGTAAAATATCATTTTGTAGAGCCGCTGTTGCAATGGCATTATCGGAATTAATTAATTGACAACTGCTTCTATTTCTAAATTCATCACTCATTTCATTTATATTAGGGTTATCTCTGGAAAATAGTTCAAGTGAATCTATGGTTAAAATAGAATCTAGAAAGTTAAATTTTGGCCTATCGTCATTATTCATTTCTAAGTTCTTTTCTCTTAAAGCAGATAAATTAGGTTCAGGAATTTTGGTTAAATTGGTAAACGATTGAGTTCCATACCCTGTTGGAATTAACATATTAATAATAGTAGAAGGTAAAATCAGCAATTCTGAACCATCTTTCAAGCCGAATCCTTTTGATTTCCAACTATTCTGTGAAGCATGGAAGCAATTTATTTCATTACCCATTCCAAAAATTTCTTTCGCTCTATCGGGTGAGATTAGATATATCTGACGATTTTCTATACCAGACCTAGGGCACGGTATAAAATGATGATCTGTTTGGTTATAAATCCAATTACATAAACTGACATTTCTAAGACTTTGCTGAATTTCTCCAAACGACATATCTCTAAGTTGAATGTCTTGTAAACAATTTGCGAGAGTAAGTCCCGTGCCACTACCACAAATCCTATTTATTTCGTCGTAATTTTCAATTAGAGTATTATCAAGGTTACGTAGTTTAGTTCTTATTATAGAATCGGAATTTTTAATTTTAGACGCTATTTTATTTATTTGATCTAGTAGAATCATTTTTTCTGAATCATCCACATTATTGCTAACGGTTAGTTCGCACAATTTAGTCAAACGAGTCTTCCAAGGACTCTCTACAGTTGAAGGGACTTGAAATCCAATTAACCATGAGAATACATCTTCATTTACATTAATAGCAGTTATTCCTTCAGATTCTATTAAGTCTTTATATTCTTGAGTTGGATTAAAACAGGGGAGCCAATTAGTTGGGAGTAGCTGAACTATGTTTCTAGTTTTGTTTGTGTTAAAAGAAAGTGAATCATGCGATGATTTTCTGGAAAAACCAAGCAAATTTTTATTTTTCCAACTGGTAAAATGAGGATGCGTTGTAGCAATTCTAGGTTCTCCCGCCACATATCTAGGTGCTGTATTGAATCCTCCAGAACGTGATATTTGAGGTATGTTATCAAATCTGAGAACACGTCCCTTTGACGTTCTCAGGTGCTTGCTCCAATAACCTTCGAAAATCCGTAGTTCGCCATTAATACGCGAAATAGAATTTTCTAGATAATTTATCTCTAAAGCTAGGGGTAAAAAATATGGGTCTTGTAAAGCCATCTCAAGGAGGGTGTCATCCAATCTTATATCTCTAACTAAAACTGAATAATTAAATTTATCACTTTTTCCTTCGTCGTTGAGTCGGGCTTCCCATATAGAATCGACAGAGCCGATAGCCTTTCCCCTCTCTTCCCGGGGTTTATCATTCTCTAAATCCCAATTGAATAAATGCTTGAGCCATTTTTCCATGTCTTCATATAAGGTATGTTCAAGGAAATGATAATGTTGTGAACTCGCAGTATACGGATCGTTAGTAAAATTATGGATAGGACATTTCTCACCTTCCTCGTCTTCATAGCCTTCTTTGATCAAAGAATTTCTTTCCATATAAGAAGTATTTAGCATACCGGGAATTTTAAACGCTTTTTCTTCCGAAATCATTTCAATGACATCTTTTACATGATCAGATCCCAGTATACGTAAACCACCCATAATCATATCTGGTTCTTTTATTCCAAGACGTATTCTTTCTCTTTGTTCTGCAAAATCAGATCTTCGTAAATATTCCACAGCATAATTAAACGCCTGTGAAATACGAGAATCATAGAAATCATGATCCCAATGGATTACATTGGGCCCACTAACAAGTTCACCATTTCCCCCACGTATTCGAGTTAGGGGTGAACTAGGATCATTAGGAAGAAAACCATACATGCTAGAGAGGCTATTAGAAAAATCTTGATAAGGGGGGGGGAAAGTATTCTTTGCGGAACTCTTGCTTTTCATTCTTTGATGAGTTGGGAACCATATTTTTCCACCTTCTTGTAATATGTTAACTCTAGCATATTTCCAATGTTCTAGAGGTTTAGATACAAGTACTAATTGTGGAGAAAAATCTTCTTCTGCAGAATCAAGTAAAATGGTCTTCGATAGGGGAAAAATTGTTTCAGCAAATACGGGATATATTTTTCGTTGTTGTGGAAAGTTATCAATATGTGTCCTGATAATATCTTCAGAAAATATATCCGACCTTTTGAAAATAAACTCAAGCATTATCTTACGTAGTTCGTCATTAGGATTTAGGTTTGAAGAAGTCAAATTATGGAAATGACTATTATTTTCTTCTGATATTTCCAGTCCCCTTAGGTGGGTGAATAATGTGACAAGTTCAAATCCTTCTCCTCGAAGGATCGTATCAAGATTTTGATTTTCTGCTGACAAGGTAAGAGAAGAAGAAAGGATACAAGTAATATGTATATCTGAATCCCAAATTCTATGATTTTCATCATCCAAATCTGAGACAATAATTGGTAGAAATGATGGCCAAGTATCATAATCTCTACTAATAATAAAATTTATAAGACTATCAGGAATCATTTTTAATCCACCAATCTATGTTTATTTAAGGAACAATATCCTAATTCAGAAGCAAAAATATTTGTAATCCAATTATGGATAGGTGTGTCTGTGTCAAATATATCTTTACCAAAACAAATCATATTATTTTCAATATTATGTGAAAGCCACAATATATCTTCTTTATTATCATTAACTAGTAGTTCTTCTTTGTATTCTATTAATGATTTATCCAGTTGTTTAGCATTATCTCCATACCTATTAACAACTCCATTTGAATTCGGCCAACATTCTAAATCAAATAAATTATCTTTATTATTTTCTTCGAAGAAAAAAGAGTTGCGTATAACATAATCTAAAGAAGCTGGATCCGAATCGTCTTCTCCTGGAGGATTCAATAGAATAAACTGAATCAATTCTTCATCAATTATCATATTATCTTCTTGAATGACTTGTAAGAATTTTCCGTAAGAATATAACATCATTTTGAAAAATATATCATTAACTTTGGGACTGAATTGGTAGTCGGGAAAGGGTGTTAGTTCCAGACGATTTGGTTGAATCTTAAAAGGAGCATAAAATGAAATCCTACTATTACTATGTCCTGCATTAGTTATTGGAAACATTCTGATTAATTGACCAAAATCACCTTCTTCATGATGGAAACCAAGTATGAATGGATTCTTTGAAAGATAATCGGAAACTAATTTTCTTGCTTCAACATCGCTCTTGAAGAGAGGGTCTTTACCAACATTTATTCTTCTTTCGTTTAAACTATTTACTTCATCGAACAAAGATTCTTCTAAAAATTTGGTATCATCGTCTGGGAAAAAATCGCTATCAGGAGGAACTATCATCAAAGTTGAATTTGAATATTTTTGACCTGTAATATCAGAATCTCTAAAAGAAAGAATCTTCATTCCCAAAACCTCATGACTTTCCGTAAGTTCATGATTCCAAGATACTTCTTCTATTATTGAGTCTGAATCTTTGATAATTATGTCAAATTTCAATACTTTGGTTCTCATTCTTATTGCACCATATAGTCGGGAGAGTGTATCTAAGGTTAAATCATTGAATGATTGTTGGCCATTTTCATTAATGCCAGAAAATTCGAATATAGTCCAGCCACTCCTATCTTCCAAATTATTTTCTTCTATAACCTGTAATTCATATTTCCTGTTCCAACCAAAACGAAAGCCGTCTGAATTTAATACTACCTCGTGAAAATGTCTCATCCAATACTTGAATCCGACACCAAACCTGCCTTCGGAATTAAGATCATAGGATTTGAGGCTAGTTCCCATGTTAATCAAAGCCAAGACATCCCCCAGTCTGGACTTAGAACCTCTCATTGGTCCTCTGATGCCTATTCCATTATGCCCAAATTTTAGTGTTCCATTTTCTTTATCAATTTCGCAAAAACATTCGGTAGCATCTTTATCGAATGCATTTTGAACTAATTCACAAATCCAGTCATTTATTTCTGTATTAATGGTACCATCAAGATATAGGCTGAACCATTGATTATCAGATTCTAATCTTGTTTCAATATCAGATTGTAACTGACGTTGCAGAAAATTAACACCTTGGTAAAATGCAAACTCAGCAGATTCGAGAATATCCCAATCTTCATCCGGCGCTCGTAGGTTAAGATTTTGACCTTTTGTTTTTTCACGATTCTGTCTTGATTCATATTTATTAAAAATCTCTTTGACCTCGTCGTTCCAATCCACCATTATTACACCTCCTCACAATAAATCATTGGAATTATCTTATCTCTAGAAAAATTGTATTCAATCAGACTAGCATATAGATTCTGTTGTTGGACAGTTGGTTGGCTTGAAATAATACTAAGTTGATTGATTAGAGAATCTTTCATTTGTATAATTTTCTGCTCAGTGTCATTAATGGTATTATCATCAATATTAGGCCATAATTCTCCATTAAGCATTTCATCAGAAGAAGTTTTGCCAAAATAGAGAATATCAATTGGAGTCGTATCAATGTATTGAGAAATTGAAGATTCAACGATATCAATAATTATATGATCATTAGTTGAATTAGGATATAAAAAATCAATAATATTGTTTTTTTGAATAAGTAATGGAGATTTAGCCCCTAATTCTACCATCAATTCTCTATTAGATATCCATAATTCAAACCATTCCTGCTCTGTTAGTACCGAAACTCCATCATCTGCCTTTGCTTCTCTATGCCAGCACAAATAGGGGGATTTATCTCCAAAAGTAAGAATGTTTTCACAACTTTCAATTAATATATGTCTTAATTTATTTGAAATATTACCTTCTCTATTTATTGAACAAATACTATGTTGATGCGAATATCCAGGATTTGCAAATCTCAAGCCAAAAGAATGTTTTCTATTCAGAGTAGATAAATCAGGATCAACTGTAATTGGAGTTCCGGAAAGATTCCATAATAAAGACATCTCTGTTTCTGAACTTATACTAGCAATATCCCAGATAATTTTCATTGCCCAATCTTGAATACCATTAGAACAATCTTCATCGATAAAAGTTTCATCATCAAGTGTTAAGAAACCATCAAGTAACATATCAGGATCGATAGGAAGATCGACTAGCCCAGAACACCAGAGCCAAAATAGTATGTCTAGTTCCTTTTGAATATCTGTTATCTGACTATTAATAGAAGGATTAAACCTTGACCTAAGTAACTGAGATTCCTCGGATGAAAGGGCGAATACACCTGCCTCATTCGGCCATTGCCTTGCAATTGTTTCTTCCTCATTTGGATTAAGCAGGGGGATAAAAGCCCCAGTGATTCTGCCTAGAATGGCTGTAGATATCGAATGACGAGTATTTAGTTTCTGGATTATAGAGTCATTAAAACTATTTTGAATATGGATTATTCTAAAGTCTTTACAGACCCCTGAAGTTGCACTATATCTCCTATCCAGTCTCCAGGTTCTTTGAGAAAGAGTTTCGGGGTTTGTTTTAATATCCCACATGACCCCTAGAGTTGCAAATTCCATATCAACCCCTACTTCAACTGCTGATGTACATATCAAAATCGGAAATTTCCCAGATTTAGATATTCTACGAGCTTCTTTAACTCTAGCGAGGGCTTGACTATTTCTGCTGTAGCCGTGATTATCGTTTCCTTCACCTTGTATACAGAATATTTCTACTTCAGAATGGCCATTAAAATGTTCTTCTAATTTTGTTTTCATACCTTTGAGTGTACCAATCCAATCAACAAAAATGACTGCCCCTCTGCATTCATTATTGCCAATATTGTTAACCAATAACCCCAATTCTTTATCCAACTCTGTAATTACAAAATCCCACCTTGGATCGACACTGGGAATTGAAGGGTTAGTTATACTTATAGAATCATAATAGTGAATATTTTCAGCCCAAGAACTCAATATTGTTTTTGATTGACCTTGAACCTGATCTATTAAATTCAAATGGTCTTGTGAAAGTTCAATTCTATGATATTCGTCTATTCGATCTCTAAAAATTTGTGCACCGACTGGCCCTAAATCTGAACGTTGAACTAATGAGAAAAATCTCCCTAAAGGATGTAATTCTCTGAGAAGTTTGTAGCCTTTACCATCGATATTATCATAAATTATTGTTGGAGCAAGATTTCTAAAATTATCTAAAAACTCTGTTAATTCAGCGGCATCCATCCAATCGAAAAGAATCTGTAATGAGGAGACTGAGGAGTTAACCCATTGTCTGAAATCATCAATACTTCCTCCATTCTGAATTAAATCTAATGCATCGTTAATTTTACTATTCCAATCAGCCCATAAATTCTCCCAGTTGGTTCTACTAAAGAAGTCATCATAGTAAGGTACTAAATTGGAAAGTTCCCCCCCCATCAACTCTATATTTCTCAAAAAATCTGAAACACCGTTGTTAATAGGAGATGCTGAAAGTCCTATCACCCTATTAGATCTAGAACTGATTTCCTTGAGAGAAGCAAACATATCGGTGTTGGCAGTTATATTTCCTTGATGAATCTCATCAATTACAAGTAATTCGATATCAGGTATCCAACTTAAATTTCCACTATTAATCATCCTGGAATGCTGCTTTCGGAAAGAATATTTAGATGTGACATAAACGCCTGGATTTAAATTCTGATTGATTGTTTGAGCAGAACGAAGGTTATGAATTTTACCGGCTTTATGAGGCATACATAATCTGATTTCTTCAGCCCATTTATTCCTTAGAAGAGGCGGACATAATATCAAAATTATTGCATCTTCATTATCCAAAAATGTGTCAGCGATTGCAAATGAGGCTGAGAATGTCTTACCTAGACCTCCTTCGTCTGCAATGAGAAGTCGGGTACGAGGATATTTTTCAGGAAGTATTTCATTAAGCCATGGAGTTCTCAATAAATCCATTGGAAGTAATTGAAAATCTGAGGGAGATTTCGCATTCCTGCCGTGTGAGTTTACATTATTCCAACGATTAGAATTTATACCAGCACAAATTAACGAATTTAGAACATGCTGAGAAACATTCGACAAGGTATCTGAATCTTCACCATGCACATATGGGAAGATTTTCTCGGGAAATACCCAATCTCCCCTAACTCTTATTTTTCCTTCAACGTCTTGAAGTCCTGTTATCGACAAGAAAGCAGGGCCATCAGGAGTTTCCGCTAAGAGCATGCGAAATATTGCTAATGGGAGGGGTTAGTTAAACCTTGAACCATAGACCTTAGGAAAATTAACCTGAATTATTAACCGAGGTTTCTTAGTGAAAGCTCGATAGTGACTGAATCTGGATATTCAATCATCATTATTGCT
>Ga0055584_100003543_pt1 | contig 15377 bp, 12 predicted proteins | sample OSDHelmetaG_FD_58716 | JGI IMG/M metagenome (GOLD analysis project Ga0055584, IMG submission 58716) | Pelagic marine sediment microbial communities from the LTER site Helgoland, North Sea, for post-phytoplankton bloom and carbon turnover... | ecosystem: Environmental > Aquatic > Marine >... | reverse complement strand
CGCGGCGCCGGGAGCTCACACCGAGTCGGCCCGGCGACCCGGTCGTTCGATCATCCCGAACCCGGCCCGACGGCCGTCGGTGGAGGCACCGAGGATGACGCCGGCGGCGGCACCGACAACGGTCCGAGGGCGACGACCATCGGTTCGAGGGCGACGACCCGATTCACGCCGTCGTGTGCCGTCGGTCCCGTGCCGGAGCCACGTGACCGACGGCTGCCAGCTCGACGATCTCGGCTCGGGGATCACCAGATTGGGACGACGACGAGTCGCGGCTAAACTTGCGCACACAATTGAAAACCTGCGGGGTCGGGTGGAAGTCCCGACCGGCGGTGAGAGCCCGCGAACCCTCCGTCCACGACGGTGGGCCGATCCGGTGAAATCCCGGAGCCGACGGTCAGAGTCCGGATGAGAGCAGGTGCGTTGCGGTGTCGGCTCGTGTCCGTGTTCGGGCAGTGGAGTGGCCGCCGCCGTGCTCCCGTGCCCGCGTTCCACAGGATGACACGGAGATGAACGACACCACGGCGATGAGCGCAGCGATCTCGGCGGCCGCGGGAGTCCGGGCGCGTACCTCTCCGAATCCCTGGGTCGGTGCGGTGTTGTTGTCCGCCGATGGCGAGTTGGTCGCTCAGGGAGCGACCGAAGCCCCCGGTGGCCGCCACGCCGAGATCGTGGCACTCGACACCGCCGGGGACGCCGCGAGAGGAGCGACGCTGGTGTGCACCCTCGAACCGTGCTCGCATCACGGACGGACGGCCCCGTGTGTCGAGGCGATCGTCGGCGCCGGCGTCGCGCGTGTCGTGGTCGGGATCACCGACCCCGACCCGCGTGTCGCCGGGTCGGGCGTCGACGCGCTCCGGCGCGCCGGGATCGCCGTCCGCCTCGGTGTGTCGGCAGGTGACGTCGAGTCGCAGCTCGCTCCGTATCTGCACCACCGTCGCACAGGTCGGCCGTACGTCGTCTGCAAGCTCGCCACATCCGCCGACGGTGGCACGGCTGCCCCCGACGGGTCGTCGAAGTGGATCACCGGTGAAGCCGCTCGACGTGACGCCCATCGTCTACGCGCCGAGAGTGACGCGATCCTCGTCGGCGCCGGCACGGTCCGTGTCGACGACCCGGCCCTCACCGTGCGCCACGTCGACGGCGACGACCCCATGCGGGTCGTCCTCGGTTCGGCACCCGCGGGCGCCCGCGTGCATCCATGCCTCGAGTGGAGCGACGGACTCGAGGAGTTGCTCGATGACCTCGGTCGGCGCGGAGTCGTCCAGCTCATGATCGAGGGGGGCGCCCGGGTCGCCGCGTCGTTCCACGCCGCCGGCCTCGTCGATCGATACGTCCTCTACGTCGCGCCGGCACTGTTCTCCGGTAGTGATGCAATGACCGCCATCGCCGGTGTGACGGCATCGACCGTCGATGACCTCTGGCGAGGTCGGTTCGATGCCGTCGAACGCGTCGGCGACGACGTGCGGCTGGAGATCGTCCCCCTGCAGGAAGGAACCTGATGTTCACAGGAATCGTCGAGGAACTCGGCCGGCTGGAGTCGCTGTGCGACCACCGCATTCGGATCGCTGCGACGCGTGTCGTCGAGGACGTGGACATCGGTGAGTCGATCGCGGTCAACGGTTGTTGCCTGACCGTCGTCGCGATCGGCGAGGGCTGGTGGGAGGCCGACATCTCCGAAGAGACGGTCGCCCGCACGAGCCTCGCATCGTTGTCCGACGGCGACAATGTCAATCTCGAACGGGCGGTGCGAGCTTCCGACCGCCTCGGCGGCCACGTCGTGCAGGGGCACGTCGACGGCGTCGGTGAGATCGTCGAGCCGGTCCCCGATCTCCGGGTTCGTGTACCGGCGTCCTTGCTGCCGTATCTGGTCGAAAAGGGCTCGGTCACCGTCGACGGCGTCAGCCTCACCGTCGTCGAGCCGCTCGACGACGGGTTCACCGTTGCGATCATCCCGCACACCGCCGATGTCACCACCCTCGGCGCGAAACGACCCGGCGATGTCGTGAACCTCGAGGTCGATGTGATGGCCAAGTACGTCGAGCGGCTCGTGTCGGCGTATCTCTCCGACGGACGAGGAGCACGAACGTGAGCAGCATGTTCGACCCGATCGAGGACGCGATCGCAGCGATCGCCCGCGGTGAGATCGTGGTGGTCGCCGACGACGAGGAGCGCGAGAACGAAGGCGATCTGATCATGGCCGCGGACGCTGCGACGCCCGAAGCGATCGCGTTCTTCGTTCGGCACACCTCCGGCGTGATCTGCGTCGGCTTGACCGGCGACCGGTGCGACGACCTCGATCTCGCCCCGATGGTCGTGCCCAGCCGGAACACCGAATCACACGGTACGGCCTTCACCGTCACGGTCGATCTCGCCCAAGGCACCACCACCGGGATCTCGGCGTCGGACAGGGCAGCAACGCTGAGGGCGCTCGCCGACCCGGCAGTCGGCCCCCGCTCGTTCCACCGGCCAGGACACATCTTCCCCCTGCGGGCCAGGCCGGGTGGCGTCCTGAAGCGGATCGGCCACACGGAGGCCTCGGTGGACCTGGCCCGGCTGGCCGAACGGGCGCCCGCAGGAGTGCTCTGCGAGCTCGTTCTCGACGGTGGCGAGATGGCGCGTGGACACGATCTGCGCAGGTTCGCCGATGAACACGATCTCGTCTTCGTGTCGATCGCCGACCTCGTTCGGTATCGGCACCGTCACGAGAAGCTCGTAGAACAGACCGCCGAGGCCCGGTTGCCGACCGAATGGGGGGAGTTCCGTTGCTGTTCCTACGAGAGCGTCCTCGACGGCGAGACACATCTCGCCTTCGTGGCCGGCGACGTCGCCGGCGACGAGGCCGTCCTGGTGAGGGTCCACAGCGAGTGTCTGACCGGTGATGTGTTCAACAGCGTGAAGTGCGACTGCGGGCCACAGCTGCGAGAAGCGATGCGCCGGATCGCCGAAGCGGGGCGGGGCGTGGTCGTGTACCTGCGAGGTCAGGAAGGTCGAGGCATCGGCCTGAGCCACAAGCTGCGCGCCTACGAGCTCCAGGACGCCGGCCTCGACACCGTGGACGCCAACCTCGAACTCGGATTGCCGGTCGACAACCGCGAATACGGCATCGGTGCGCAGATCCTCGCCGACCTCGGCGTGCACCATCTGCGGCTGCTCACGAACAACCCGGCCAAGTACCGAGGCCTCGAGGGCTTCGGCCTCACCATCGCCGAACGAGTCGAGCTGCACCTTCCCGTACATCCCGAAGCCGAGCACTACCTCCGGACGAAACGAGACCGGATGGGCCATCTGCTGCCCGGCGATCTCGACACCGTCACGAGAGGGGAACCGAAGTGAGTACCAACCTGCGGTCCGCGAACGCGTCCGGTCAGCCGGTCGACGGCTCCGGTCGGAGCGTCGCGCTCGTGTGTGGCCGGTTCAACGATCTGATCGTCGAACAGCTCGAACGCGGCGCACGGCGACGGCTGATCGAGCACGGCGTCGTCGATGACGCGATCACCACCTGGTGGGTCCCGGGTGCCCTGGAAGTTCCACAGATGGCGAAGGCGGTCGCTGCGTCAGGCCGGTTCGACGCGATCGTCGCGCTCGGTGCGGTGGTGCGTGGGGACACCTACCATTTCGAGGTCGTCTCCGATGCGAGCGCTGCAGGCTTGATGGATCTCTCGCTCGAGTTCGACGTCGTCGTCACCAACGGCATCCTCACCGTCGACGACGAGGCCCAGGCACTTGCGCGCTGCGGCGACGACGACGGCAACAAGGGTGGTCAGGCGGCACTGGCCGCGCTGGAGACGCTGGGGGCGATCGAGTCGATCGGCTGAGTCGTCATGCGCCGACTCGCCCGTACGTGGTGGTGCGTTGTTCGAGTGGGCGACCGAGTGAGGCGGCGAACTCGGCGAATCGAGCCCCCGTCATCTCCTGACCGTGACTTGCTCCGGCTGCCCGAGAGATGTTCTCGTCGATCAGCGTTCCACCGAGATCGTTGCAGCCCGCCTGCACCATCTGGGCGACGCCGTCGAGGCCGACCTTCACCCAGCTGGCTTGGATGTTGGGGATCAGTTCCCCGTAGGCGAGTCGGGCGACTGCGTGCATCAGCAGGTTCTCGCGGAACGTGGGGCCGCGCCTCGCCTTCCGCTGGAGGTAGATCGGCGAGGCCATGTGCACGAACGGTAGGCCGACGAACTCGGTGAAGCCTCCGGTCTCCTTCTGGAGGTCGCGAGTCCGCACGATGTGGCGGGCCCAATGGATGGGCTGCTCGATGGCACCGAACATGATCGTGATGTTCGAACGCAGCCCGACACCGTGCGCGGCGCGGTGTGCCTCCAACCACTCCTCGGTGTCGACCTTGTCCGGGCAGAGCAGAGCACGGATCTCGTCGTCGAGGATCTCAGCCGCCGTGCCCGGCAGCGATGCCAGGCCGGCGTCCTTGAGCCGGCCGAGGTAGGTGGCGAGATCCTCGCCGAGCCGCTTGGCGCCTTCGGTCACCTCGAGGGCGGTGAAGCCGTGTACGTGCATGTCCGGAACGGCATGCTTCACCGCTCGGGTCACATCGATGTAGTAGTCGCCGTCGAAGTCGGGATGGATGCCACCTTGCAGGGTCACTTCCGTGGCCCCGAGTTGGCGACCCTCGCGGGCCCGATCGGCGATGTCGTCGAGTGTCAGCAGGTACGGCGTACCGCGCAGGTTGAGCGACAGCGGCCCCTTCGAGAAGCCGCAGAACCTGCACTTGAACGTGCAGACGTTCGTGTAGTTGATGTTCCGGTTCGCGACCCAGGTGAGCGCGTCGCCCGCGTGCTGCTGCCGCAGCGCGTCGGCCACGTCGGCCACGGCGACGACCTCCGCGCCGCGGGCACCGAACAGCGTGACCAGTTGCTCGATGCCCGGTTCCTCGCCGGCGCGGATGCCGTCGAGCACGTCGGCGACCCCGCCCCGGATCGGCGCGGGAGCAGCGGGCACGAGTGTGGGCGGCCGCTGGTCGGATCCGGAGTACCAGGCGGTCGAACGGTGTCCGACGAGCACGAATTCGGCGCCGTCGGCGACGGTGTCCGCGGCAGTCGTCTGTTCCGGCCAGACCTGGCCGGGATCGTCTCGTCCGAGGTGTTCTGCGTCGGCGCGGTCGATGACCGGGAAGTGCAGGGCGGGGTCGAGCCATCGGTCACGATCGGCCGCGAACTCGGGATAGATCGTGAGCCTCGGTGCGAGCGTGAACCCTCGTTCGGTGGTGACCTCGCGCAACACGTCCAGATCGGGCCAAGGTCGTTCCGGGTTGACGTGGTCGGCGGTGACGGGGGAGACGCCGCCCCAGTCGTCGATTCCCGCATCGAGGAGTATCCCGAAGTCATCGGACAGGTTGGGCGGCGCCTGCAGATGGACGTCCGGCGGGAGGACGAGGCGCGCTGCGGCGATCGCCCACAGGTACTCGTCGCTCGGGCACGCCTTGGCCCGGCGCATCATCGTGCGCTCCTTGGGGAGGAAGTTCTGGACGATGACCTCTTGGACGTGGCCGTGGCGGCGGTGGCTGTCGGCGATGCCTTCGAGCGCCACGAGTTGATCGCTGCGCGTCTCACCGATCCCCACCAGCACTCCGGTGGTGAAGGGGATCGACAGCTCACCGGCAGCTTCGAGCGTGGCGAGCCGCCGTTCGGGAGTCTTGTCGGGTGCGTTCCGGTGGGCCTCGAGGTCGGGGTTCAGCGACTCGATCATCATCCCCTGGCTGGGGCTCACCGGTCGGAGCCGAGCGAGTTCGTGTGCGTACAGCGCGCCGGCGTTGGCGTGGGGGAGCAGGCCCGTCTCGTCGAGCACGAGTTGGGCCATCTCGGCCACGTAGTGCACGGTGGAGTCGTAGCCGCGTTCGCGTAGCCACGCGCGGGCGACGTCATGGCGATCCTCCGGACGCTCGCCGAGCGTGAACAGTGCCTCGTGGCACCCGTGGCGGGCGCCCTGTCGTGCGATGCGCAGCACGTCGTCGGGGTCGAGGTACACCTGGTCGACCCGCGCCGGTGGTTGGGCGAACGTGCAGTACCCGCAGATGTCGTTGCACAGGAACGTGAGCGGGATGAACACCTTCGGGCTGAAGGTGATGCGCGTTCCGTGCACTCGGTCACGAATCGCAGATGCCTCCGACATCAGCTCGGTGGTCGACGTCCGGAGGAGGTGGTCGTTGTGGAGCGCCGTCGTCGGCTCGGTCGCGGTCATGAGGGTCCTCGAGTGGTGGTGGGCTGGCTCGGGCGGCTCGCGATGTCGCTGATGCCGAACGTCTCATCGCAGTGCCAGCAGACGAACGTCTGGTCGAGCGGTTCGCCGCAGGCGTCGTGTACCAGCGTCGTCGGCGGGCCGTCTTCGGAGAGCCACTCGTCGCCCCAGCGCATGAGCGCGACGAGCGTCGGGGAGAGAGCGACGCCCATCGGGGTGAGTCGGTACTCGTCCCGTGGAGGCCGTTCACAGTACCGCCGACGTTCGAGCAGGCCGGCGTCGACGAGATGCGCCAGGCGGTCGGCGAGGACGGGTCGGGCGATGCCGAGGTCGCGTCGGAGTTCGTCGTAGCGACGGATGCCTCGGAACGCGTCACGCATGATGAGGATGGTCCAGCGATCCCTGAGAATCTCGAGGCTGCGTTGGATCGAGCAGGGTGGGGACTGGTTTCCCGGTTCGATCATCGACGAGAGCGTAGGGTCGGTTCGTCTCGCGTACCAAGTCCGTTCGGTTCGTGAACTCTCCGAACCGACGCCGCTGACCTCGGCTCACCGGCCGGTCGGCGCGACCATCGAGCGGTGCTGGCCCGACGGGCGCGGCATGGGATGATGCACGGATGAGCGACGACACATCAGCCGACGATCGGTTCACCCGACGGGTCCAGCTCGCGGAGCACTATGCGGTGGTGCCGGTCGCCTTCTCCACCGACGGCCGTGACGTCGGCTTCGTCGGACCGCTCGATCTGGGCGTGACGGTCGGCGGGATCGCCGTGGTCGAATCGGGCGACGAGCTCGTGGTACTCCATGTGCACGACGTCCACCTCGAGAAGCGTGAGGGCTCGATGAGCGGCGACGGCGATGACGTGAGCATCGGGTTCGCCCTCCGGCACGTCCGGGGTACCGGGATCGTGCTCGGCGTCCTCCTGGGCGGCGCGTTCCGACGAGCCGACCGCCTGGGGTCGTTCGGTGAGCGCCGGGTGCGGGCGGCGACGGGGGAGGAGCTCGACCAGGTCCTGTCGGCCCTCGACGGCGACGCTGACACGATCACGATCGGGACGCTGCGCGATTCGGCCGGGCATCCGGCGCGTCTGCGCTCGAAGGGTTTCTCGAGGCATACGTTCATGTGCGGCCAGTCGGGATCGGGGAAGACGTACACGACCGGGGTCCTGTTCGAGCGTCTCCTGGCCTACAGCTCGCTCCCGATGATGATCATCGACCCGAACTCCGATCACGTCCACCTCGGCGGCCTCGCCGATCCCGAGAACGACTCGCCGGAAGCCGATCTGTATCGCCGAGTGGCGCCCTCGGTCGTGGTGTCCCGCACCCGAGGTCTCGAGTCGACCGCAACGTTGTGTGTCGACTTCAGCGATCTCGATGGCGACGTTCGGGCAGCTCTGCTCCGCTTGGACCCGATCGCCGACCTCGACGACTACGCGGCGCTGCGCGAGGTGACCGACCGACTCGACGAGCCGTACTCGGTGATCGACGTCGCGCGTGCGGCAGCCGAGGCGCCGGAGACCTCCCGGCTCGCTCGGCGCATCGAGAACCTCGGGATCGATCGATGGAGTGTCTGGCGCAGCGAAGGCGAACAGTCGGTGACGCAGCTCGACCTGGTGGACCGCCGGTGTGTGGTGGTCGACACGGGCAGCCTCGCCGGTCCCGACGAGCGGGCAGCACTCTCGATGGCTGTGCTCGGAATCCGGTGGCGTCGACGTCGGGAGCGCCGTCCGCTGCTCCTCGCGATCGACGAGGCCCACAACGTGTTGCCGTCCTCGACGACGAATCCGTTGCTCGAACGGGCGACCGAGACCGGAATCCTGATCGCCGGCGAGGGCCGCAAGTTCGGGCTCCACCTGTTCTTGGCCTCGCAACGACCGGGCAAGGTCCACCCGAACGTGCTCTCCCAGTGCGACAACCTCGTGTTGATGAAGATGAACGGCGCGGCCGACGTGGCCGACCTGGAGGAGACGTTCTCCCACGTGCCGCCGATGCTGCTCCGCCAGTCCCTGGGGTTCGGGCTCGGGCAGGCGCTGTTCGCCGGCCAGCTGGCACCTCTGCCGGTGTTCGCCCAGGTCGGCACTCGGCTCACACCCGAAGGTGGCGGCGACGTCCCCACGACCTGGACCGCATCGCCCGACTGAGCGGGTCGCGACGACGGAGCCGGAGGGCCGGAACGGCGGGCGACACGTCGACGTGATGCGGGGCCGGGTCGCTCCCGCCCGTCGGTCCGCCGTCGCCGTCCGGTGTGGTCCCGGCGCGCTACGCGCTTCGGGAGGGGTGTTGGCCGCTGCCCCACCACAGCGTCTGTTGTGGGAAGGCGAACTCGATGCCGTGTGCCTCGTACGCGGAGTACGTGGCGCGTGTCGCAGCGTCGTTCGCGGCCCACTCCGCCGGCAATTCCGGGGCGTGCCAGAACCTGAGGACGAGTCGCACCGCCGATTCCTCGAAGGACGAGACTTGGACCTTCGGACACGGCTCGGATCGAACGTGATCGAGTCCGGTCACGGCGTCGAGCGCCACTCGGCAGGCGTGCTCGAGATCGGTGCCGTAGGCAACGTCGAGGGCGAGTTCCGCCATGCGCCCGTCGCGATGACTGAGATTGATGATCTCGGACCGTAGGACCTGCTGGTTCGGGATGTACACACGACGCCCGTCGACCAGGTCGAGTACCACGACACGGGAGTTCACCTCGACGACGACGCCCTGATGCCGACCGAGCTGGACGAGGTCGCCGGGAGCGAACGGAGCACGCGCTTGGAGCATCACCCCGGCACCGAACGCCTCGAGCAGTGCCCGGCCTCCGACCACGAACATCAAGACGAACAGGAAGATCAGGAACCACAGTGGCGTCGCGTTCAGACCGATCATCGTCAAGGCCAGCACGGCCCCCGCCGTGACCGTGCTCCACACCACGATGGTCGAGATGAGGTCGATCACGTTCGCCGGCAGCATCGCCTTGCGGCCGGCCCGTCGCGCGAGCGCAGCGAAGAGTCGACCGAGCAGCGCGGCGGCGACGACGGTCACGACGGCCCCGAGGAGATGCCATTCGGTGACGTCGGAGGTGTCCACGACGTCGCCGAGATCGACGGGGACCATCTGGGAGGGGAGTGCGAACATGCTCATGCCTTTCTCGTTTGGTAGGACTCTCGCGTACAGCCGACCATCGCGCCGGTCGGATCATCGTGGTCGGGTCGTCGACCGTGTGTCTGCAGCCGTCGGCTCGACCGGCGACACGGCTGACGAGGCGTCGTCGGCCAACTTCCCCGTCGCGATCCTCGTCTGCGGCGGCCGGTCGAACGGCTGCGGCAGCTGGGCGGGGATGGTCGTCGGCGACGGGGGCGCGATCCGCAGCGCGGTGCTGGTGTCGGTCCTCGGCGGAGCTCGAGCCTGACGACGTCCGATGCGGAGCAGGCGAGACCGGTTCCTGCCCGCGGCGCCGGTGAGCCGGTCGGGGCGTGCGGTCGAGGCGACGAGCTGACCGGCACGCCGTGGGCCGACGCGGTGGTCGGTCGACGCGTCCCCGTCCGATGCAACCGAGCCGCAACCTGCGCCGAACTCTGCTGCCACTCTCGTTCGGCAGAGTCAGCTCCGGCAAGAGTCGTACATGGGTTCCGCTCCCGGCATGGGTTCCGCCTCCCGTGTGTGCGGCGATTGCCAGACGCTGTCGAGCGTGCTCCGAGGTCCTTCCCGCCTATTGGGTCTCGGAGCATGCTCCAGCACCATTGGAGGTGATGATGGTGGTTCAGGGCTTCATCGCCGAAGCCGGCCCGCATGTGCGCCGTCACGATCACTGCGCGCATGGGCCGCGCGTGACCGGCCCGGTCCGTTGCCCTCCGCGAGGCGCGACATGACGCAGAATGGACCGATGAAGTCGACGCAGCGCTCGGCAGCTCGGGGACCAGCCGGTCTCGCGTCTGTGGGAGGCTCGCGTGCCAGGCTCGCCGAGGCGATCTTGAGCGCCGCTCTCGACGCGATCATCGTCATCGACTCGTCGGGCACGGTGCTCGAGTTCAATCCGGCTGCCTGCGAGCTCTTCGGGTTCGACGAACACGCGGCGATGGGTCAGACGCTCGCGTCGCTGATCATTCCCGAAGAACTGCGCGATGCGCATCGCGCCGGAATGACCCGATACCTCGAGACACGAGAAGGTGTCGTCTTGAACAGCAGGGTCGTGCTTCCGGCACAGCGAGCAGATGGCTCTCGTCTGACGGTCGAGCTCGCGATCTCGCCCCATGAGGACGATGAGGGCCTCCTGTTCACCGGATGGCTGCGCGACATCACAGAGCTCGAGGAGGCACGGGAGGCAGTCACCCGATCGGAGGAGCGGCTCGCCGCCCTCATCGCGAACGTGTCCGACGTCATCACGGTGCTCGACAGCGACGGTTCGTGGATCTCGTCCAGCGACGCGGCGATGCGCATCTTGGGGCATCCCCCGGGACTGGACCCGCCCGGCGGTGTCTTCAGCTTCGTGCACGCAGATGATCTCGAGCGGGCCGAGGCCACCTTTCGCCAATTCCTCGATGGGTCGTGGCCGAGCGGGAAACGGATCGATCTCCGCATCCGCGCCGCCGACGGGTCGTATCGCGTGTTCGAGACCATGGCCGAGGATCTTCGCGACGTGCCCGCTGTGAACGGAATCGTTCTCAGTAGCCGGGATGTGAGCACGGAGCGGTTGGCGGCAAGTGATCTGGCCGAGAGAACGACCCAGCTGTCGACGCTGGTTTCTTCGCTGTCCGACGGTGTGATGTTCGTCGATTCCGGCGGTCGCATCGTCATCGTCAACCAAGCGTTCACCGATCTGCTCCGCTTGGGCGATGGCCCCGAGAGCCTGCGTGGACGTTCCCAGGAGGACCTCGGGGGCGCGCTGCGTCACGTCATGAAGCCGGGGATGCAGTACAGCGATGTCGTGGTCGGTCGGCAGACCTCCGGGCCGCCGGTGATGGGCACCGAGATCACGCTCGTCGACGGACGCCGGCTGGAGTGTGATTACATCCCGTGCGAGCTCGATGTCGGCCAGTTCGGTCACCTGTACCTGTATCGCGACGTGACCAGAAGGAAGGAGACTGAACTCAGCGCACGACGTACGCTCGCCGCCGAGGTGCGAGCCCGAGAACTCGTCGAAGAACAGAATCGGATGCTGAGGGAGCTGTCGGATCTCAAGTCGGAGTGGGTGGCGATGGTGTCGCACGACCTCAGAACGCCGCTCACCTCGATCCTGACCTATGCCGATCTCCTGCACGGTGAGCAGTCGAGGTCGGAGCGTGAGAGCTCCCTTCGAGCCATCGACCGCAACGCCCAACGGCTCCTCCGTCTCGTCGACGACCTCCTGCTGCTCGGTCAACTCGAATCTGGTGTCCTCCCGATTACACCTGGTCCCTTTCCGGCAGACCGTGTGGTCGGGTTGGTCGTCGCGGATCTCGAGGTGAGGGCACGGGGGATCGGTGTCTCCGTTTCGACTTCCATCGAGGACGGTCCGCCGGTGTTCGGCGACGAGACGCGAATCATGCAGGTGATCGAGAACCTCGTGTCGAACTCGCTGAAGTTCGCCCCCGAGGTCCAGCGGATCGTCATCGCGGCGAAGCGGCTGCCCGACAGATGGGTCTTCTCGGTGACCGACGACGGCCCGGGCATCGACCATGTCGAGCATGCCCGGTTGTTCGACAAGTTCTACCGGGTTCCGGACAAGCAGGCGTCGTCGGGGAGCGGTCTGGGTTTGGCCATCTGTCGAGCTCTGGTCGAGTTGCACGACGGAACGATCTGGGTGGAGAGTTCGTCGGGTGCCGGGGCCCAGTTCGCGTTCGAGATCATGGATGATCGTCAGTCATGACATCGGGCGCCACAGTCCTCGTGATCGAAGACGATCCGGACCTGCGGCGAGCGCTGCTGTTGCTCATCGCCCGCGCCGAACTGGAAGGGATTGCGGCATCCGATGGCCAGAGTGGGTTGCGGATGTTCTTCGAGCGCCGACCTGACTGCGTCGTCCTCGATGTCGGGCTACCGGGCCTCGACGGCTGGACGGTGCTGGAACGGCTTCGCGAACTCAGTGACGTTCCGGTGCTCATGTTGACCGCGCGTCACCTCGAGGCCGACAAGGTCCGAGGCTTGCGTGCAGGAGCCGACGACTACATGACGAAGCCGTTCGGAGCCGATGAACTGATCGCTCGACTCCATGCACTCCTGCGCCGGATTCGGTCAGACGAGGGTGACCTGCCGTCCGGTTCCTACTCCGACGCGGTCCTGAACGTGCACACGGCATCGCGTCGCGTGGAAGTCGGTGGACGACCGGTCGAACTCACCGAGACCGAATTCCGAGCGCTCGTGGCGCTCGTTCGGCACTCACCGAACGTGCTGTCGCACGGTCAACTCCTCGAGTTCGCCTGGGGTGATCCGTTTGCCGTCGGCCCCGACCGGGTCAAGTATACGATTCACCGACTCCGCAAGAAGCTCGACTCCGGGAGGCCCACGGGCCTGATCGAAACCGTTCGGGGCGTCGGGTACCGGTACGTGCGACCTGCCCGGCCGTGAGCGGGAGGCGTCGCCGGAGATCTGGGCGACGGTGCCATCGGCCTGATCAACGGCTCCGTCGAGCACCCGTTCCCTCGAACAGGTGGTGCTCGTTCGGCGTCCGGCCGGGCTCGACGCTTCGGCGGCGGTGCCGTCGCGGAGATGCTGGAATCGTCCCGGAAGCGTTCGTCGACGTCTGCGGATGTCGAGCGCCGTGCCCGGTCACCGACGGGGTGCGGAACGGGCTGGCTGAGTGTGCGACGGTTGGGGTCGCCGCTGGGGCGATGTTCCGATCATCACGGGCGGAAGCGCGTGGCGGGCACCCAGGAAGACCGGTCTCCGTGCTTGGACTAGTGTGGTCCCTTGATCGGCCACGGCGGTGTGGTCGGCGGGGATGAGGGGGTTTCCATGACCATGCAACGATCATCGATCCGACTGATCGGAGGGCTGGCGGCGACGGCACTGCTCGTCGCCGGCTTGTCGACTCCGACGGCGGCACGGCCTGCCGACGCCGGATATCTGACCGGCGACGATCCGTTCATCACGCTCGACCCGTCGATGTCGGGGGGAGCGTCGGTCAAGGCGATCATCTCGTCGGGGGACCGGCTGAACGGCTTCCGTTTCCGAGGCATCCCGGACGGCATCGGTGTCAAGCCCGGTGACACCGCGCACACGGTCGACGTGTTCGTCGCCCACGAGGAGACGACCGTGCCGTTCTTCGGTACCGCCGACTTCCAGGACGCGTCGGTGTCGAAGCTCACCTTGAACACCAAGGCCGGCGCACGGCAGGGGTCGATCCTCGACGCCTCGGTCGCGCTCGGCCCCGAGGCCGGGTTCCTCCGGTTCTGCTCCGCGTCGATGGCCGGTCCGGCCGAAGGGTTCTCCGACTACACGTTCTTCACCGGTGAGGAGACGAACGACGCCGGTCTCTTGCCACCTGCGGACGCGACGTACGGCCCGGACGTCTTTCCGGGCGACGGCACCCGCCAGGGTGGTTTCGCCGTGGCGCTGAACACCGAGACCGGCGAGTACACCCAGGTCACCGGCATGGGTCGTCTCAACCACGAGAACACGGTCGCCCTGCCGGGTTTCGACCAACTCGCCATGCTCACGACCGACGACACGTTCAACCGACCGTCGGCCCAGGTGTACATGTACCTCGCAGACGACGAGTCAGCGTTGTTCGATGACACCGGCGACCTGTGGGCGTTCCGCACGACGTCGAAGAACGGTGCTGCCGTCGATCCGGCGAATCCGTTCAACGGTGCGAACGACTACGGCGACGTACAGCCCGGCGACGAGCTCACCGGCGAGTTCATCCCGGTTCCCGACGACATCGCCGACGGCGTGACCGGCGATCTTCCGCAGGATGCGCTCGAGGACTGGTCGAACGCCAACAACGTCTTCCAGTTCGTGCGGGCCGAGGACATCGCCTACGACAAGAACAACCCGCGAGTCGTCTACATGGCCGACACCGGCGGAAGCCAGATCCAGCCGGATCCGTCGACCGGTCGGCTGTTCCGTGACCGCTCTGCCTCCAGCTCGGTGTCCCCGAACGGAGCGATCTTCCGCTTCGAATTCAGCGAAGACGATCCGAAGCTGGTCGACAGCTTCAGCGTGCTCGCCCAGGGCGACGACCCGTCGGCGGGCGCATACGTTCCGTTCCTCAGCCCGGACAACATCGACACCAGCAAGAAGAGCCTGATGGTCCAGGAGGACACCGACAACGCCAAGATCTGGCAGTACCGGCTGCGTCAGGAGACGTGGCGGACCGTCGCGACGATCGACGACCCCGACGGTGAGTCGAGCGGGATCGTCGACGTGTCGGAGTGGTTCGGTGGAGGAACCTGGCTGCTCGACGTCCAGGGGCACGGTGAGAGGGTCGAGGAGTCGTTCGATCCGGTCACCGGTGTGACGTCCAAGTTGGAATCAGGCCAGCTGATGCTGATGAAGATCCCGGGTTCCTGAGGGGCGACATGCTGCGTCCTGCGGGACCAGGAGCTCCTTCCCGTCCGGAATCACGCGACCGGGCCGACTGATCGTCGGCCCGGTCGCGCTGATCGGCGAGTCAGGTCGCCCCGTACCCACGCCGGCTGCTGCTCGGCGCTCACCTCGTAGTGGTCCTCAGCCGCTCTCAGCAGCCCTCCGGCGAGCGTTGCGTCGTCGACCATGCCGGCGCGACGAGCTGGAGGGTCCGGTACCTGGTGGCCGGATACCAGCGGGCATCCGGATCGTCGATCGTGCACGAAGATGCGCCGGAGCGGCGCGCATGTTGCCTGCTTCGCGCTCGATGTGGCCGAGCGTCATCTCCACCCCAGCGAGGCCGGGAGCCACCCCGAGCGTGGCGAACACCTCACGGCTCACGACCGGTTCGGTCCGCGCCCGGTCGAGCTCGCCTCCTCTGGCGACCGCGATCTGACCGAGGTGGGCCCCGGCCAGGGTGACGACGTATTCGTCGCCGTCTGCCCCACCCTCGCCGCCGTGGCGGTGTCGCTCCGTCGGAGGGGTTCACGAGGCGACGGTCGACCGCTCGGCCCGCCCACCGACGCATACCTCCGACGTCATCGACTTCGACCACGCCGGATGTGTCCGGCACTCGACGGCCGACGAGCGACGCCGCGTGCATCGTCCACGCCTCGATCCATCGCTCGGATCCACTGCTTCGATCCATCGCTTCGATCCATCGCT
>Ga0055584_100003541_pt1 | contig 15392 bp, 18 predicted proteins | sample OSDHelmetaG_FD_58716 | JGI IMG/M metagenome (GOLD analysis project Ga0055584, IMG submission 58716) | Pelagic marine sediment microbial communities from the LTER site Helgoland, North Sea, for post-phytoplankton bloom and carbon turnover... | ecosystem: Environmental > Aquatic > Marine >... | reverse complement strand
AAATAGCTGAGCCAGGCGGGTAAACGCGATCGTGCATGAAGTATGTTCGCTTCACTTTCCCTAATTACTCGACGTAATTCTTTTATCAACAATAACGACGATAGGGATTTTTTGCCTAAAGGCAAAGTTATGTGTTCGCTGCCAGTTTCCAGTAACTGATTGAGCATTTGACCACCAGAAGAAATAACAATAGAGCGATGTCCTTTGCAAACTAGCTTGTCTGCAACTTCAATTGTGCCCCGTTCTACACCACCAGAATTAAGAGCAGGAAGAGTTTGTATGACTGTTAACTTCAAACCGTCTCCTTTCTTTCCCAGCCCAATCTTTCCACCAGTAAATCTGCACAACGAGTTGATTCTGATAAGATTCTCGAAGGTGGCAGAAGTTGCTGACTCGATTGCCATTCATCAAAAACAGTAAGCAGTTTCTTTTCCGCTAGCGATTGAGCTACTTTTCCAAGTCGAGATTTAGGTTTTTCGTCAGTCTGTAGTAAGCCTACGCTTGCTCCCGTCGACAAAGCCTCATAAATCATCGACATACTGTCTTCGCTTACCCACACATTACCTGCCTTTTGCAAAAAAGTTGATAAATCTGCACCATTATTTTGTCTAAAAGAAATATATTCTACATTTTCTTGATTCAGTGACCTCAAAATTTCTTCGGTGCTTGTTGGTGTTCGAGGCGAGTCTGTGATGACCCAGTTTCGTTTATCGTGTTTTGTAATTTCTGCTATTTGTCCAAATAATTTATCTTCATTCCAGTAAAAGTGTTTGGATTCTCCACCGAGCAGAATTAGTCCATCTGTTATTGATAGTTGATTGGACGTGCGAATAGTATTTAGAGGGCCGGTTGTGGGAATTATATTACTGCTTCGTTGTTTATTATCATGCTCTGGAATTAAGCAAAAATCGAATAGCTGAGTTGGAAGAGTTGGTGTCATGATAACGAGTGCACGCCCACCTCGCAGCAAGCGGGAGGCCAGCATAGGAAAATGGCTTGTGTGGCCGGCGCCAACCAGTAAATCAGGATCAGGGTAATGGCTGACGAGGGGAAGTTTTTTTAGTACTGCACTGGCATAACTGGAAAGCGGGAATGGCACATCAATATTGTAAACTTCACAATCGACACGGTCTTGAAGGGCAGAGACAAGCCCAATGCTTTGACTGTCGTGTCCGGCTCGGTTGTCGCTAAAGCGCCAGATAACTTTGTTTCGTTTTGCGTTTGCATTCAAAACGATTTTTGCATTATTTTTTAAGTGAGAATTCTGTTCCGCAATAAGGACATTTTGCTGCACCGCTGTCTTCAATTGGTAAGTAAACTCGAGGATGGGAGTTCCACAAACTCATTTCCGGCAGAGGACAATGCAAAGGTAAGTCCTTTTTCTCTATTTCATAGTTTGAGCGGGCGTTTGGCGTATTATTGCCGGTGTTTGTATCTGTATTATTCATTCACGTAGGTTAACCAATCTGAGTAAGAATTGTTTCTTCCGCTGGCGATCTCAAAAAACATTGTCTGTAATTGTTCTGTAACCGGACCACGAGTGCCGGAACCGATTTTTCGATTATCAAGTTCACGAATGGGTGTTACTTCAGCCGCGGTACCGGTAAAAAATGCTTCGTCAGCTACATAAACTTCATCGCGTGTAATACGTTTCTCTTTAACAACGAATCCGTTTTTCTCGGCGAGTTGAACTACAGCGTCTCTGGTTATTCCCTCCAGAGCTGAAGTTAAGTCTGGTGTGTAAATTATACCGTCGCGAACAATAAAAATATTCTCACCACTTCCTTCAGCCACGTAACCTTCGTTATCTAAAAGTAAGGCTTCGTCATAGCCATCTTGCAATGCCTCTTGCAATGCGAGCATTGAATTAATGTAATGGCCATTGGCTTTAGCTTTGCACATTGAGATATTAACATGGTGCCGGGTAAAAGATGAGGTGCGAATACGAATACCTTTTTCAATACCTTCACTTCCAAGATAGGCGCCCCACTCCCATGCAGCAATTGCTACATGCGTTTTCAGTCCATCAGCACGCAGTCCCATACCTTCGGAGCCGTAAAAACCGACAGGACGAATATAGGCAGAATCCAGATTATTCTTAATCACAGCTTCGCGGCATGCGAGTTCGAGAGTATTGGCATCGTAGGGAACACTCATGCCCAAAATATGAGCTGAGTTGAAAAAACGCTTAACATGTTCTTTTAAACGAAATATTGCTGGACCTCGATCAGTTGAATAGGCGCGTATTCCTTCGAATACGCCCATACCATAATGCAAGGTATGAGTTAATACATGCACTTTGGCATCACGCCAGGGTACAAACTCATTATCAAACCAGATGACTCCGTCGCGGTCATCCATTGCCATATATAATACCTCTTATTTGAAATGACCAGACGATGGAGTCAGGCCAAATTACTTATCTTATTGATTTGTTGGCAATACTATTGCGCATGTATGGAGGAATCAATATTTATTTTTGGCACTACACCAATTGCAGGTTTAAAATGAAATCCAAAGAAGACAATTATTACGAGGCCAAAATATGATTAAAGAGATTAGTCCATCCGATGCCTGGGAAATTTTACAGTCAAAGGCCGGTACGATATTACTGGATGTGCGTTCACGCATGGAATTTGAATACGTTGGACATGTACCAGATGCTGTTTTTGTTCCATTAAGAGAACCCCCGGACTGGAATAATGATCCAGTCTTTGTAGCAAATGTGATAAGCACTTTGAAGGATACTCAAGCGGGTAAAGATCCGAAAGAATTGAGCATATTGGCTATGTGTCGAAGTGGGGCGCGTTCAATGATTGCAGCTGAAGAATTAGTAAATAGCGGATTTAAGAATGTTGTGAATATCGCCGAGGGTTTTGAAGGTGATAAAGATGAGGATAATCATCGTAATAGTATTAATGGCTGGCGTTTTCGCGGTTTACCCTGGGTACAGTCTTAATATTAGGGTACTTTTATTATTTTTGAGGAAGTTGGCTATTGTAAGGTGAACCAGCTTAGTTTGTATTACTAGAATTACTAGGGTTCTAAGTCCTCATCATCCTCTTCCGGACCCTTAAAATACTTGCTAAGAATTAGACCTGACTCGAATAATAGCCAGATGGGTATTGCTAACAAGAATTGAGAGACAATGTCCGGCGGAGTCAAAAGCATGCCTACTGCAAATGCGCCAACGACAATATAAGCGCGCTTTTCTGCCAGCGCTTCAGTTGTGGTGACGCCGGTTGTGATTAATAGAATGGTTGCTATGGGTACTTCAAATGCCATACCAAAAGCGAAAAAAAGTTTAAGAATGAAATCCAGGTAATGACTTATGTCCGTCATAACCGAAACACCAGCCGGTGCAGCTGAAGTTAAAAAACCAAATAATAAGGGAAAAACAATAAAGTAGGCGAAAGCAATGCCGACATAGAAAAGGATAATACTCGTTACCAGCAAAGGGAAAGCAAAGCGCATTTCCTTTTGATACAAGCCGGGGGCGACGAAAGCCCAAGCTTGATAAAGTATATATGGCATTGAAAAAAACACCGCCGTAAAGAAGGCCAGCTTAAAAGGGACAAGAAATGGTGAGGCGACCTCGGTCGCGATCATTGTTGTGTTTTCAGGCATTTGCGCTAGTAGTGGCAGCGCAACCGCATGATATATGTCATTAGCAAAAAAAGTCAGCACAAGAAAAATAGCAAAAACGACGGCCAGAGCGCGTAATAAGCGATCGCGTAATTCTGACAGATGAGCGATCAAAGGCTGTTCCTGATCGGCTTGAGGTGGTATTGCGTCTGTCATAACAAGGGGAAGTTAAAAAACTTAGGTATCCGGCGTGGAATTTTTGGTGTCAACCTGCTGATCAGGAGCGTGCCGTACAAGTTCGTCAAGTTCCGAAATTCTGGCACTGAGATCTTTGTCTGGCTCCAGTGTTAACTCACGTTCAATTTCGTTACGTGTTTGAGCAACAAATTGTCTAATTGTCCGCGCCCATTTACTCACATCACGCACAAGACCAGGCAGTTTTTCCGGGCCCATAACCAGCAAAGCTATAATGCTAATTATTATCAACTCCCAGAAACCGATATCGAACATTAATTTACAAATAAGTTATTGATAAAGATGATTAAGAGCAGATCATGATTCGTTGGCGACATTTTCGCTTTTTTCTGCAACCTCACCTTCTATGATTTGACTATCAACCACGTTATCAGGCTGTTGGTCGACTTTGTCGGAATCATCATCTTTAAGTGCTGAACGAAATCCTTTTAGAGCGCTGCCAAGATCTCCGCCCATGCTGCGTAGTTTTTTGGTGCCAAACAACAAGGCAACTATTAACAGAACAATAACTAGTTCCCAGATTCCAAAGCTCATTTTCTTCTCCCGTTCAAATTTAAGTAGACTTAACCGCGACTGGCTTTTTCATCTATGCCAGATTGTCCAAAACGGCGATCCAGTTCCAGAATTATATCATTTGGCCCCAAATCAAGATGCGATAAGAGTACTAGTGAATGAAACCATAAATCAGCAGTTTCGTGGACAACAGCCTGTCTGTCACGTGTTTTACCGGCGATAATTAATTCAGCTGATTCTTCGCCGATTTTTTTCAATATAGAATCCTCCCCTTTTGCATACAAGGATGCAACGTAAGATGTTTCAGGGTCAGCGTTTTTGCGTTCTTCGAGAACGGCAGCAATTTTATTAAACAGCTCAAATTCCATAAGGTTAAGTTAATGTTTGTTTTTTCGTGGATGATTGGTGACTAACTTAATACGAGCAGCGACAGGACACAAATATAAATCGATAATTAGTGTCATTCTTTATAAATAATAGCCGGATCTTTCAAGACAGGATCGACGGCTTTCCAGCTTTGGTTTTCAAGTTTAAGGTAAAAACAACTGTGGCGGCCAGTATGACAGGCAATATCTCCCTGTTGCTCAACGGATAGTAAGACCACATCTTGATCACAATCTACTCTAATTTCGTGTAGAAGCTGAACGTGGCCGGATTTTTCTCCCTTGCGCCATAATTTTTGTCGTGATCGAGACCAGTAAATAGCACGATTTTCTTTTACGCTGAGTGCAAGGGCTTCTCGATTCATCCAGGCCAGGCATAATACTTTGCCAGATGAGCTTTCCTGGGCGATAGCCGGAATTAAACCGTCACTATTCCAGTTTATTTGATCAAGCCAGTCGTTTGTCTCGTTCATAAGTAATCGTTACATTCGAACTTCGATATTTTGCGCGGCCATCAGCGTTTTTGCTTCCTTTACTGTATGCTCGCCAAAATGGAATATACTCGCGGCCAATACTGCATCCGCTTTACCATCAATTACACCATCAGCAAGGTGCTGTAATGTACCAACACCACCGGAGGCAATAACCGGAATAGTAATAGCTTCTGCAACACGCCGTGTAAGAAGCAGATCGAAACCATCACGGGTACCATCTCTATCCATACTTGTAAGCAGAATTTCCCCTGCTCCTAGTTGTGCCATTTTCTTCGCCCATTCAATTACATCAAGATCGGTTTCCCGTCTTCCGCCATGAGTAAATACTTGCCACCGGGGTGTTTCATTTTCCAAAGACACACGCTTGGCATCAATGGCAACAACAATACACTGTGTGCCGAATTGTTGAGCCGCCTGCTGTACAAACTCCGGGTGATGCACTGCTGCAGTATTAATACTCACTTTGTCAGCACCTGCATTCAGCATGCGCCTGATATCATCAAGATCACGAATTCCTCCGCCGACAGTTAATGGAATAAATACTTCACTGGCAACGGCTTCTACTACATCGACTATTGTTTTTCGTTGATCGCTACTCGCGGTAATATCAAGAAAGGTAATCTCGTCAGCACCTTGTTTGTCATATCGACGAGCGACTTCAACCGGATCACCTGCATCTTTAATATCAAGGAATTTTATGCCTTTAACAACGCGACCGGCATCAACGTCTAGACAGGGAATAATGCGCTTTGCAAGAGCCATTAATTAGGCACAGGATATGTCAGTTGGCGCAAAGTGTATCAGCGAGCGCCTGTGCTTCTTTAAAATCAAGAGAACCTTCGTATATTGCACGACCTGTTATTGCTCCTTCTATGCCTTCTTCTGCGACTTCTGACAGAGATTTAATATCATCCAGATTTGTAATACCCCCGGATGCAATTACCGGTATAGTAATATTACGGCATAGCTCCAATGTTGATTCCAGATTAACGTTATTCATCATTCCGTCGCGACCGATATCGGTGAATATAATAGATGCGACTCCGTCATCTTCGAATCGTTTGGCCATATCAATGGCATCATGATGAGATAATTTTGACCAACCTTCAGTCGCCAGCTTACCGTCCTTCGCATCAAGACCAACAATTATATGCCCCGGAAATTCGAGACATACATCAGAGACGAAATGCGGTGTAGTGACGGCTCGGGTTCCAATTATCACAAAGTTTACACCAGCGTCCAGATATGTCTGAATGGTGTCTTCATCGCGAATGCCGCCTCCAACTTGTATTGGAATGTCCGGATGTGCTTCAACTATAGTATGAATAATTTCGGCATTTTCAGGTTTACCTGATATGGCCCCATCTAGATCAACTAAATGTAAACGTCTGGCACCAGCATCGATCCAGCGACTCGCCATCTTTAGAGGATCATCGCCATAAACAGTCGCATCTTCCATATCGCCCTGTCGGAGACGAACACATTTTCCATCTTTAATATCAATCGCCGGGATTAATAACATCGTGAGTTCCTAGTCAAAATGAGAATTTTGTTGCGGGTCTGAAGAATTTAGTCTGCTACGTTGTTTAGTCGTATTTTAGTATAATGTTAGCACAGTTGGAAATACAGGGCATCAGTGCGCCTCATCCCAGTTATTTCCAGTACCGGCTTCTACTAGAAGCGGCACCTTAAGATCGCCAGCCTTGCTCATTAGATCGCAAATCTGCTCTCGTAATTCAGTAACTTTTTCATCAATAACTTCGAAAACGAGTTCATCGTGAACCTGCATCACCATTCTTATGCTTTCTTGTTTGTCCTGAATATATTCATCTATGCTAATCATTGCTCGTTTTATAATATCAGCGGCTGTTCCTTGCATTGGTGCATTAATGGCCGTGCGTTCTGCATATTGTCGGCGAGTCGCATTCTTTGCATTGATTTCGGGTAAATAGAGTCTTCGTTTGTACACGGTTTCGACATAACCATTGTCTTTTGCGGCTAGACGAGTTTCGTCCATGTAAGCCTTAACGGATGGATAGCGAGAAAAATATTTGTCTACATATGCTTTTGCTGAGCTACGATCGATCCCCAATTGTTTAGCTAAACCAAAAGCTGACATGCCATAGATCAGGCCAAAATTAATGGCTTTAGCAGCGCGACGTTGCTCAGTGTCAACTTCTTCGAGAGGCACATCGAAAACTTCACTAGCGGTAAATTTATGTACATCTTCATTATTGTCGAAGGCTTTGAGTAAATTTTTATCGCCAGATAAATGCGCCATTATACGAAGTTCAATTTGTGAGTAATCTGCTGCCATCAGAGTAAAACCTTGAGGCGCGACAAAGGCCTGGCGGATTCGTCTGCCCTCGGCGGTTCTAATAGGTATGTTTTGCAGGTTGGGATTAGAGGAAGATAATCTGCCAGTAGATGCGACTGCCTGATGATATGAAGTGTGAACACGACCTGTACGACGATCAATTTGCAAAGGTAGTTTGTCTGTATAAGTTGATTTCAATTTACTCAAACTACGAAAATTAAGAATCATTTTTGGTAATTCATAATCGACAGCCAGTTCTTGCAAAACAGATTCAGCGGTTGAGGGTTGCCCTTTCGGCGTTTTTGCTAAAACGGGTAACTCCATTTTATCGTAAAGAATAGACTGGATTTGCTTTGGAGAGCCAATATTAAAACTTTGGCCAGCCAGATCGTGCGCCTGACTTTCAATGCTCGCCATTTGCTCACTCAATTCGATACTTTGTTGTAGTAGTTTATCGGTATCTATTGATACACCAGTTCGCTCGATACGGGATAAGACGCTTACTAAAGGTAGTTCAATACTCTCGTACAGTTCAGTGAGTTCATTACTACTATTTAATTGCGGCCAAAGAGAATGATGTAAACGTAAAGTAATATCTGCATCTTCTGCCGCGTAAGGAGCAGCTGTTTCTACTGAAACTTCATTAAAGCTAAGCTGTTTTGCTCCTTTACCAGCAACATCTTCATAATGAATTGTTTCTATACCAAGGTATTTTTTTGCCAGACTATCCATGTCATGACGAGTAGCAGTACTGTCAATGACATAGGACTCCAACATTGTGTCATGCGCAATTCCCTTGAGTTCTATGTCATGATTGGCCAAAACACTTTTATCGTATTTGAGGTTTTGTCCTAGTTTGAGTATATCTTTTGATTCCAGCAAAGGGCGTAGTTTTTCCAGCACCATACTTCTAGAAAGCTGTTCTGGCGCACCAGCATAATCGTGAGCCAAAGGAATATAAGCCGCTTCGCCAGCGTGTACAGCAAATGAAACACCCACAATCTCTGCTTGCATGTAATCGAGGCTGGTGGTTTCCGTGTCGAAAGCAAAAAGATCGGCTTCTTTCAGTTTAACCAGCCATCGTTCCAGTTCTTCTTCGCTAATAATAGTTTCGTAGTGTGTATCGATCTTTTCCAATGTTGGAACTGTAGGTTCATTGTCAGACTTTGACTCTTTTAAGGCGGGCGTAGCTGGCTTTTCTGTATTACTGTTTTCATCTGACTCGTTTAGCCAATTCCGAATTTGCCAGCGACTTATTTCCTTTTTGAGTATTTCTTCATCAGGCTCATCACAAACAAGTTCTTTTGGGGAAAGGTTCAGCTCTACATCCAGCTTAAGTGTTACTAGTTCTTTTGAGAGAGGAATCTGATGCAGATGTTCACGCAAGCTTTCACCTACCTTGCCGCCAATTTCATCGGCGTGTTCAATTATTTGCTGCAGTGAGCCAAATTGAGTAAGCCATTTGGCCGCTGTTTTCGGACCGACCTTGGGAATTCCGGGAACATTATCGACGCTGTCACCTACCAGAGTCAGATAGTCGATAATTCGTTCCGGAGGAACGCCAAATTTGGCTAGTACTCCCTCAGGGTCGAGAGTTACATCACTCATGGTGTTTAACAGACGAATATTCGGATTTACCAATTGTGCTAAATCTTTGTCTCCTGATGAAATTGTCGTATCAAGGCCAGCAGCTTCAGCTTGAACGGCCAATGTTCCAATAACATCATCGGCTTCGACGTCGTCAATTATTAGGAGTGGAATACCCATTGCTCTGATGATGTTATGAATTGGTTCGATTTGGCAGCGCAGATCATCTGCCATTGGTGGACGGTTTGCCTTGTATTCAGGGAACATTTCATGACGATAATTTTTACCTTTGGCATCAAATACCACAGCAAAATAATCCGGAATAAACTCTCTTTGTATTTTGCGCAACATATTAACTACACCGTAAATAGCGCCCGTGGGTTCGCCTTCTGAGTTAGTCAAATCAGGCATGCCATGGTATGCGCGAAATAAGTAATAGGAGCCATCGACGAGGAGAAGTGAGTTTGCAGCCATAAATGATAGGATCGGGGTAAATTTAAAGAGAAGCGCATTATGACTGATAAAAAGCATTCTTCCCAACACATGATAGATGAATCTGATTCAACCCGAGAGTCATGGAAAGTGTTTCAGATTATGGCTGAATTTGTGGAAGGATTTGAGAAGTTATCCGGGATAAAACCCTCAATCAGTATGTTTGGCTCGGCGCGTTTTGGAGACACACATCCCTACTATCAGCTGGCCGAAGAAATTGCTCGAAAGGCGGCAGATCAAGGATTTAGTGTTGTTTCGGGCGGAGGACCGGGCCTGATGGAAGCTTTTAACAAGGGGGCTTATGCAGGAAAGGGTGAAAGTGTAGGCCTGAATATCTTATTACCGAAAGAACAGATAGCTAATTCCTATCAGGATGTCTCACTCTATTTTCGACATTTTTTTTCGCGTAAAGTGATGTTTGTTAAATATGCTGCGGCTTATGTTGTGTTACCCGGCGGCTTTGGTACTTTGGATGAATTTGCGGAGATTCTAACACTTATACAGACAGGTAAAAGTCGACGTATACCAATAGTTCTGGTTAAATCAGAATATTGGAATGGACTAATCGAATGGTTTCGGCAGGTATTGGCGAAACAAGGTGCTATAAATGAGGCAGATCTGGAATTGTTTCAGCTAGTTGAAGAGCCGCAACAGGTAATAGATGCTATTCTTAATTATTATAAAGACAGGGATTTATTTCCTTCTTCAATAGAACGTGAGAAACAAAGACATTTGTGATGGGATTGATGCTATGAAAAAATTATTTTATGTAATTGCGCTAACAATCGGCTTGAGTGGACAACTATGGGCTGAAGATGTCATAGATGAAGAATTTGCCGATGCGCCTTTACCGCCCGATCTTCCTGATCCGTTGGAAAGTGGTCAGCCTATAGAACCGGAAGTGAATATTGTTAGACGAGGTGATGCGACAATTGAGGAGTATCGTCAAAATGGCAGATTGTATATGGCGAAAATCACCCCGAAAATAGGTAAGCCATATTATCTTGTCGATAAAGATGGTGACGGTCGGATGGAAGCGCGCATGAGTGAAATCTATGATGATTTCGTTGTGCCTCAATGGGTGTTATTTAGCTGGTAATCCTCGAAGCCACTAAATTTTTTGGCTTTTATCAATAACATTTTTTATTGCGGCAAGAGACTCTGAAAGAACCTCATCCCAGGGCTGAGTAAAGTAAGGTCTGAATATGTCTATCATCATTACATAACCTTCCAGTATTTTTTCAGAAGTCGCTTCATACTTTTTGAATTCGATATAATTTAGCCAATTGTCAGAAATAATCCAGGTACTGACGAGTAGTGAATCAATCATAGAGTCATTGTTTTTGAAATCAAGAACATTTGATTTTTCTAATGTTACAAAATATTCTTCTAACGCTGTCATACGCCTGTCTCGTGTTTCCTGATAGCGTCTAAGGAGTATGGGATCAGATCGGAGTAATGCAGGCATCTCGCGATAAAAGAATCGATAATTGTGTATTAGTAATAATTGGCGAGCAAACATTTCTGCCATATGGGTCACTGTTGGATCTAAATGATCCTGGTACCAGCTTTCATTCATTTCATCAGCGATGCATTTGAATATCGACTGAATAATTTCTTTCTTGGTCTTGAAATGATAATGCAAGTTGCCTTTGCTGATGTCACAGGCTTCAGCAACCCTGTTGGTAGATACTGCACCAGAGCTATGTTCATTAAATAACTTTAGCGCAGTTTTTATTATTAAAGTTTGTGTTTCCCGAGAACCCATATTATTTTGCTTTTTTTATGCGAGTATTATAACTCAGTAAGATAAATTGAATAGAGAGTCTGGCAATGATAAGCCTTCATTTATATCGATTTTGCTTAGCAAATAGAGCCTAATTATTTTCGCTGATTTCTGTAAATACCCTAATTGCACGTTCACAATCGCTACGATCAACAAGCATGCTTGTAACAAAACGAATTCGATGTCCGACATTGAGCGTCTTAATGCCAGCTTTATTGAGTTGAGAAACCAGGGCAGAAGCTTTGTCCGCACCGTCGATAACGTCTGCGTAAACCATATTAGTTTGCACGGCTTCGAGATCGACCTCAATTCCGTCGATGTTTTGAATAGATTCTGCCAGAGAACGCGCATTATCATGATCTTGCAATAATCGTTCGCGATTATTTTGAAAGCTATACAGTGCCGCCGCTGCCATAAAACCTACTTGTCTCATGACACCGCCGAGCATAAGTTGAATACGACGAGCTTCATGAATAAAATCTGCGCTTCCTGCTAGTGCCGCCCCCATAGGCGCCCCAAGTCCCTTGGAAAAACACACAGATATTGAACCTTCAGAATGGACTTTTTCCTCAGATCTGGCGCTTGAGTCAGCGGCAAGAGCGTTCCAGATTCGTGCACCGTCAACATGAACCGGTAACTTGTTTTTAGAAGCTAATTCAAACACCGCATCGAGTGTGTCCTGGGGATAAATAGTTCCTCCGCCAAAATTCGATGTGTTCTCTAATATTATGAGTGCAGTGCGGGCGTAGGGGTTTTCAGGGTGGACAATTCGTTCAGCCAGGTCTTTTGGACTCAAAATTCCACGCTCGGAGTCAAGTAGGTGTGCCTGAGCACCGGAAATTGCCGACATGGCACCAGTTTCGAAATAATAACTATGGCCGAATTTTTCCAAAACTACCATATCTCCCGGTCGGGCCCATACAGCGGTTGCAATTTGACCTGCCATTGTTGCTGAAGGTAGAAAAATTGCATTTTCACAGCCAAAGAACTCAGCAATTATCTGTTCAAGCTTATTAACACTGGGATCTTCTCCGTAGCCAGAATTACCAACTTCTGCAGTATAAATAGCTTTACGCATACCTTCATCTGGCAAGGTAAAGGTGTCAGAACGGAAATCAGCAAAATTTTTGTCTGCATTCATAAGTCATCTCACAAGGTTTCAAGAAAGTTATGCATACGCTCCAGGCCTTCCGCAACGCCGGCTCCCGCAGGGCCGCCGAAGCCCAGGCGTAAATGTTCTGGATAGCCATAGGCAGATCCGGGCATAACAAAAGTACTCCAGGGTTCCTGAATCAATAATTCAGCGAACTCGTCAGATTTGATACTCGTATTTAGACGACAAAAACCAATTAGGCCAGCTGGAGGTTTATGCCAGTGTAAACAGGAATGCGTTTGTATGAAATTATCAAGCAATTCTAAATTATGTTTACCGGCAGTTAAGGCTCGATTGATGGCAGCTGGGTAATGCTCTTCATCAAGCGCAATGTTTGCAATGGCTTCACCCATGATGTTCATTATCTCGCTGGTATCTTCGCGTAATACCATTGCGTCGAAAACCAGTTTTTGATCGCGACAAATCAGCCAACCTGTGCGTAAACCCTGTAAGCCAAGTACTTTCGAGACACTACCAGTACTAATGCCTTTCTCGTAGATATTTGCGATACGGGGAATGGGAGCTTCATTCCACTCAAGGCCAGCGTAGACTTCATCACAAATAACAAAAGCCCCGACTTTATCTGCGAGCGCTGCAACCTCGATTAACTCAGGTTCACTAATAACTTGTCCGGTAGGGTTATTTGGATTACATAAAAAGATCAACTTGGTGTTGTTATTGATTAGATCAGATAGTTCGTTCAGGTCAAAACGCCAGGCCTGGTTTTCTTTGCGGCAAAGACGCTGTACATCCGCTCCAATAGCTTCGCCCAGAACAAGAGGTTGTGGCCAGCCTGGCACATCTACAATCATACGTTCGCCAGGTTGTACCAGTTGACTAATCGCGAGGAAGTTTGCTTCTGCTGTACCAGCGGTAATTAGTACGTCTTCAATACCACATTTATAATTTGTTCCAGTTCGTGAAATTATTTTTTCTCTTAGCGAGGGTAGACCCTGAAAGTTCTCTGAAGACCAGTCCAGTGAAAGTTCGGGGTCGAGGGCATCTAGAAAATCGCCAAGTTTTGGCGGCTCAGCAAGCGAATGAACAATCGAGGCCGATGGATTCGCTTCCATCCCCGCCATGAACTTTTTGAATAAATCGTGCGCCTTTACATACATGATGATCAGCTTAATTGAAATTTAACTAAATAGCATGGCTGTGGAAGTACTTTATATACTTTGCTTTGCATCAGCGAACGCAGTCTTCCACCAACGGATTGTTAAAGGCACAGCTAGGTTTAACCAGAAAGCGGTAAACATCAATGTATAAAAAACCTCATCATTGAATATCTGATGTTGTGCATAGGCAATGTCCATTACTACAAAGGCGAGTTCAGCACGACCTAACATTCCAAATCCAATCATCCAACTTGAAGGCCAGTCAAAACCACCTGTATAACGCGCTGCAAGTCCTGCAGATAGAATTTGCCCAATAAACAAACCCAGAGTTAAGATAATAGTTTGTGGCAGTACAGATAAAAAGATGTCTAAGTCAAAAATTAGTTTTGTTCCAAGCACGACGAAAAAGACCGGGCCGATCCATGAAAAGGCGACATTATCGATTACAGCATGACTATTTTTGTGAAAATCTATGCCCTTATCCTGATGAAAAATAAAATATTCTTCTTTTAAAATAAGACCGGCCATGTAGGCACCAACAGCTGGATGAAAGCCGAAATAATGTGCGACCAGACTGACCAGAAGAGCAATGATCAGTATGCCAAGTGTGGCTTGCTCACCATTTGCCACAGAGAGTAAATATCGGAGATTGAAACGGCCCAGCAATGGTAATTTTCGTAATGGACTGTCATTTGCTGACAATAACCAACCCAAAACAATAACAAATAGAAAAAATAACAGGGTTTTACCGAGCACCAGGGATATACCTGCAACACTCATCGTTGCCTGACCGGTGGCTACCGGAACCATTATTGCGACCAGCGCGAGAGAAGCTATATCATCGAGCACGGCTGATGTCATTATTCCGGTTGCTGCCGGGCTTCTATGTAAGCCCTCAGTCTTTAATGAGACCATGGTTAAGGATACAGCGGTTGCCGTCATGGCCAGGCCGCCGAGTAAAGCCATATTACTATCCGACCAGAAATAAAGGATAACTGAATAGGCCACACAAAATGGTGCAAGCGCGCCAAAAAGAGCAATTCCCCAACTACGTTTGATGCTGTGAAGAAATTTACTGGTGTCTTCTTCAAACCCGAGCGCAAACATTATTAAAATGATGCCTACTTCCGAAAAGCCCTCTATAAAGCCGGGCATGTGCTGTGGTAGCCAACCCATATTGACAAATACACAGCCAAAAAATAAATACCAGAGAACAGGTGTTAGACGTGTTCGGTGTGCAAGTATTGATGCAGCAAATACTCCAATCCAAATCAGTGCGAGATAACTAAGATCGTGCATATAAATTCCCTAGATTCTTTAGGATAATTATATACAACTGAGGGTTATCGCTTTGTCTTATATCAAGAAACAGTGAATAACAGAGAAACTAAATAGTAGAAAATACTTTAGGATAATAAGGGCTATCTGGAAAAATTTAATTAGCCGATTAAAAACAGCGTGGCAAGTCCAAGGAAAGTCATAAAGCCAACTACATCAGTGACAGTTGTCAGTAGAACACCGCCAGCAATCGCAGGATCAACACCTACACGTTTTAATGTCATGGGAATCAAAGCGCCGGCGAAGGCTGCAATTACCAGATTGATCATCATCGCCAGTCCGATTACAAAACCGAGAGACGAGCTCTCAAACCAAAAGCCGGCAATCATCGCGACGACGAAAGCCCAAATCAGACCATTGAATATTCCCAC
>Ga0055584_100003539_pt1 | contig 15394 bp, 12 predicted proteins | sample OSDHelmetaG_FD_58716 | JGI IMG/M metagenome (GOLD analysis project Ga0055584, IMG submission 58716) | Pelagic marine sediment microbial communities from the LTER site Helgoland, North Sea, for post-phytoplankton bloom and carbon turnover... | ecosystem: Environmental > Aquatic > Marine >... | reverse complement strand
GACGGTGCCGACAGCTGCGAGGATGCAGACGAAGGGAAGGATCGGCAGCATGTAGCGCAGAAACAGCGTCTGGCTCGTGAAGGCGCTGCCGTAGAAGAGGAGCGGAAACGCAAGTAGGACCAGGGCTTCGCGCCAGCGTTCGCGGACCGTCAGCACGCCTCCGGCGATCGCCACGAGGAAGACCGGCCATCCGACGCCCAGCGGGAAGGTGTTGCGCAGGTGGTAGATGCCCCCGATCCCGAGGTCGACGCCGTGTCCGTCTGCGAGATGGTTCAGCTGGAAGCCGAAATGCTCCAGAAAGAGGCTCGAGTCGAGCAGCGCGTAGGGGCTCGTCGCGAGGAAGGCGAGGACCATGGCGGCGGTGAATCCCCAGGTGCGCGGATCCCGCAGCACGCGGGGGGTGAGGCTGCGCGGGTCCAAATCCCTGAGAGTATTGAGGCGCAGCAGGTACGCCGCGGCGATCGCACCCGGCATGAGTAACCCGACGTACTTCACCGACATCGCCAGTCCCGAGAGGGCGCCGGCCCACGCGAAGTCTCGGACTGCCCCCGACCGGTACGAACGGAGCACGAAGAGCGCGGCCAGCGTGATGAAGAGTGTCAGCGTGACGTCCGTCGTCGCGAAGTGCGAATCGCGGACGTGCAGGGGCGCGATCGCGAGAAAGAGGGCGGACATGAGTCCGACCCGGACGCCGCCGAAGGCGCGCCCAAGGAGGTAGACAGCCGCGACGCCACACACACCCGCGACGACGGATACTGCCCGTGCCATGAGTAGCCAGAGGGACACGTCGACAGCCGCCGCCCCGAACGTCTCGTTGAGCGACTGCCCGACCAGGGCGAGTCCGGCCGCCCCGACGGCGAAGACTCCCCCGACCAGATAGAAGTAGAGTGTCCCGTAGTGGAAGAAGCGCGGGTGCAGGTCTCCGGTCAGGAAGAGCAGGGATCGATTGGCGATCTCGGTTTCGTCCGGTCGCGCCAGAGAGTGGGACAGACCGAAGTCGAGGCTCCAGACACGAAGCAACGCCGCGAGTATCAGGGTCGCATACAGGAGGAGGCGGTGGTGCCGCCTGACCTCCTCCGGTGCCGTCTCGAGGATGCTCACGGTGCAAGCTACCGGGCTCGTCGCGCGGGTTGCAACGGTCACGCGCGGTTCGATGGGCCCCCGCGGTAGACGCGGGCTGGTTACGTCCGAGTTGAAGATCCCCGAGGTGATCCCCTGTACGACGCGACTACCGTCCGTGCATTAGAACGGGTTCGTCTCGAGCAGGTCCTCCAGTCGACTCGATCCGGCGAGGGAGTAATCCACTCCCGTCGCGTTCGTGTCAGGAGCCCAGCTGTTGTCCCAACCCACCAGGGCCGAGAAGTCGGGCATGTCGATCACAATCGATGAGCGCATAAGGCTGCAGGGACGTGTTTGTACGGGGGTACAGCCTTTCCGTCCAAGGGGCCGGGGTGGCGAGTCCGCGACAACGCCTTACCGTTCCCGGGCGATCCCAGCCTGACACGCAGTGATACAGGAGTAGAACATGACCAGGACGAACGGTGCGCAGCGCAGGTCTGTCTGGTTCACGGCAGTCGCGGTCCTCGGGATGACTGGACTGCTCGTTCAGCCAGCGCAGGCGCAGACTTGCGATGACCTGTCGGGAGTCTGGGCCGTGGACCTCGAGCTTCCCGGAACGGGCCGCAGCCGGGTCATGGTTACGCTGGACCAGGACGGGTGCTCGGTCACCGGTGGCGTGGAGGGGAGGAACACCACCTCCGTCGAGGATGGGACGGTAGACGGCTCAACCGTGACCTTCATCGCTTCCGGTATCAATGAGGGGACGGGCGAACGAATCGCGATGACGTGGGAGGCCACCGTCTCCGGAGACGAGATCGAAGGAACGCTCAGCTCTGACATGGCGGGCACCTTTCCGTTCACGGGCAGCCGTGCAGATAACGACCCGAGCTAGGTCGTAGCTCGAGCCTCCGGAAACACGGGCGCCAGCAACCCGTCTTTCGAGCGTCCATATGGGTCCTGACCCGCCCGTACCTGGTTCACCAACTCGAGTGCGGTGCTGTCGCACGGAGGTAGCTCCTCGGCACATGAGCCCAACGGGGTAACCCGGTCACCCCAGCGCACCAGTAGAGAGCAGTACGTCAGCCCGCCTCCGAAGGCCGGCATGAGCAGGTAGCTGCCGGGCTCGACACGTCCCTGCTGCAGGGCCTCCACCAGCGCGACCGGGACCGTGGCCGCGCTCATGTTTCCGTACTTCTCGACGGTGAGCATGACCCGCTCCATCGGAATACCTGCGTACTTCGCCACGGACTCGATAATGCGGAGATTCGCCTGGTGCGGGACCACCAGTCCGATCTCGTCCGCGTGCACCCCCGCCTGCGCGACCACCTCTTTCGAGGCACGTGCCATGGCCTGAACGGCCCGCTTGAAGATCTGGGGTCCGTCGAAGTCCCAGAACGTATCTCCGAGGGTGATGCCGAGTCCCGCGTAGCCACAACCGAAACCGCGGACTCGGAGCGTCTGACGAGCCTCTGCGTCGCATCCGAGGACGCTCGCCAGCAGCCCTTCTTCGGCATCAGTGGCTTGAAGAACCACGGCGGCAGCGCCGTCTCCGAAGAGGACCGCCACGTTCCGGTTGCTCCAGTCCATATAGCGACTGATCAGCTCGACGCCGATGACCACGGCGTTGCGCACGGTGCCCGTCTGGATCATCGCGGATGCCGCGACGAGGCCGTAGCAGAAGCTCGTGCATGCGGTGTTGAGGTCGATGGCGGCCGCGTGCGGCGCGCCCAACCCGACCTGGACGCCGGATGCGCTGTTGGGGCACAGCTCGTCGTTGCTCACACCCCCATAGATGATGAGATCCACGTCGGCGGGGTCGAGATCGGCACAGGCGAGTGCTCGACGCGCCGCCAGCGTAGCCAGCTCGGTCGCCGACACGTGGGAGATGCGGCGCTCCTTCATGCCCGTCCGCGTGGTGATCCACTCGTCCGACGTCTCGAGGAAGGTGGAGAGGTCGTCGTTCGTGAGTACGGCGGGGGGCATACACGATCCCCAGCCTGTGATTGCGGCGTGCTTCGAGTGCGTCATGGAGTTCGCTACCTGGCCACAAGGAGTTCCGGGGGTGCCGGAAGCCATGTCCTTCGTTTGTGCCCTCAATCTAAGGAACGTCGAGTCCTTTCCCTCGGATGACCTGGGCTGGCCACAGCTTCACCCCTTGTTGTCGAATGACAAGGTATTAGGATTCGACAACAGGATCGAAGGGAGAAGAACCCACAAAGGCGCCCGCTGATGGCGAAGTCGAAAGCTGATCTCCTCCAGGGCACTCTGGATCTACTCGTGCTCAAAGCCCTTACGCTCGGGCCGCTGCACGGTTGGGGGATCTCCAAGCGCATTGGTCAGATGTCGCGGGAGGTGCTCGAGGTGAATCAGGGCTCTCTCTACCCGGCCCTCCACCGTCTTCAGGACCGCGGGTTGGTGTCGTCTGAGTGGGGCGTATCCGACGAGGGGCGGCGAGCGAAGTTCTACACGCTTACCGATGCAGGACGCGCACGCTTCGTGGAGGAGAGACAGAGTTGGAGCGTCTTCTCTGCCGCGGTACAGCACGTCCTCCAGTCGGGGTGAGGTGTTGGGAATAGCAGGGCGCGGTAGGTCGGAGTCGAAGGGTCGGCTCCGCGAGTCACGGGGTTTGAGGAGGGTGAGGAGATGAGCTGGAGTCGCCTGATGCGCCGCGTGCGCATCGTTCTTGACAAGAACGACATCGAGCAGGAACTCGACGAAGAGCTGCGCGCGCACGTGGAGATGGAGACGACCCACCTGATCCGAGGTGGGATGCCCGAGGCACAGGCGCGACGGGAGGCGCTACGCCGCTTCGGCGGAGTCGAGCGTACGAAGGAACAGGTCCGTGATGAGCGCGGGGGCAGACTCCTCGAGGACCTCGCTCAGGACCTTCGTTACGGTATCCGTAGCCTCCGACGCAGCCCGGGCTTCACCCTGAGTGCACTCCTCGTGCTCGCGCTCGGTATCGGGTCCACCGTCACGTTGTTCGCTGCCGTTGACGCGGTGCTCCTCGAGCCGCTCCCGTACGCGGACTCCGATCGGCTCGTGCGGATGTGGCCGGCAGCGCCGGCCCGGGGAGTGGACCGAGGGGCCTTCTCGTATCCGAACGTGCTCGACTGGCGAGAGTCCCTCACGTCGGTCGATCTGATGGCCACCTACAGCGTACTACCGGGCAATTACGTCCATTTGGGAGAGGACGGGCCGGTCGAACTCTCGACGCAATGGGTAGCCGGCGACTTCTTCCAGGCACTCGGGGTTCCGCCTGCGCTCGGTCGTCCCCTCGCGCAGGGAGACGCTGAAGCGAAGAGCCAGGTCGCCGTCATTTCTCAAGGGCTGTGGGAACGGCTCTTCGGAGCTGAGGAATCGGTAGTCGGCTCGACATTCGTTCTCGACTATCGGTCGTTCGAGATCGTTGGGGTGATGCCGGCCGGCTTCGCGTATCCGCTCGGCCAGGAGACGGAGGTGTGGGTCCCGCTCACGGTGATCCCCGAGGGCGACATTCCGATCAGCCTGCGCCAGGTGAACTTCCTTCAGGCGTTTGGCCGACTCGCGCCTGGAGTATCTCTGGAGACTGCGCGCCAGGACATGGCCCAGGTCGCCGCGTCGCTGGCGGATACCTATCCCGACTCCAACGCGGGTGTCACAGCCGCTTCGCTCGTCTCTATGCGTGACTGGATGGTGGGAGACGTGCGCCGGTCGCTCTGGGTGGCATTGGGTGCGGTGGGACTCATCCTGCTCCTTGCGTGTGCCAACGTGGCCAACCTTCTGCTCGCCCGAGGGACAACGCGCTCGCGTGAGGTCGCGTTGCGGATGAGCCTCGGTGCTCCCTCGGAGCGCATCGTCCGACAGCTGCTCACCGAGAGCCTGCTACTCAGTCTTGCAGGTGGCCTGGCTGGTGTGTCCCTCGCCTGGGCTGCGACGGCGGCGCTGGCGAATCGGGCGGGAACGCTCCTTCCGCGGGGAGTAGACATCGGACTCGACGGCACGGTACCGGGAGTTGCACTCCTCGTGGCGCTCGCTGCGACTGCTATGGCCGGAATGCTGCCCGCCCTCAAGGCCGCTGACGTCACGCCCGCACGGGATCTTCGAGGGCGGTCAGCCAGTGGGGGGCCGTCAGCGCTTCGACTACGGCGCGCACTCGTCGTCGCCGAGGTGTCGTTGGCCGTCCTGCTGCTGAGTGGCGCCGGCCTGCTGGGCCGGAGTCTCGCCGAGCTGAGTCGGGTCGACCCGGGCTTCGAGAGCGAAGGCCGCATTGCGATGACGGTGACGATTGCAGATCAGAAGTACCCGGAACGTGCCGAGTGGATGGCACTCTATCATGGGATTCTCGAGCGGCTCGAAAGGCATCCTGACGTGATTTCCTCTGGTGCCATTCGCTACCTGCCATTTCGGGGTGACGGCGAATCGCTTCCGGTGCGGGTCGCGGGTCTGTACGAGCCCACCCCCGAAGAGCAGCGTTACGCCGGCATGTTCCAGCTGTCTCCAGGGCTGCTCGACGCACTTGGGATGGAGTTGCTGCGTGGCCGGGAGATTGCCGCCACGGATGGTGCCGGAGACCCCTTCGTGGCCGTAGTGAACGAGGCCTTCCAACGTGAATTCTTTCAGGGCCAGGATCCCGTCGGTCGGCGCTTCGACCTGGCCGGTACGAACCAGTCGCTAGAAGTCGTCGGCGTCGTGCGGGATGTCCTGCACGCGGGGCTGGCCGAACGCCCGGCTCCAGCCGTGTACCTGAACAACGATCAGGTATCTCGGATTCAGATGTCGTACGTCGTGCACACCGCGGGCCCCCCGCTCGCGATGGTGGCCGAGATGCGTCGCATCGTCCGCGAGATCGATGCGGACCAGGCGATCAGCGAGATCGTGGCACTGGACGATCTCACAGCGACCACCCTCGCGCGGCCACGCTTCTTCACGGGGCTCCTCGCAGGCTTCGCACTCATGGCGTTGGTACTCGCGGCGCTGGGCGTGTACGGCGTGCTGTCGTACATGGTGCGTAGTCAAAGTCGAGAGACGGGGCTTCGCCTGGCTCTCGGCGCGTCGGGGCCACGTGTCGCAGCCCGAGTCGTCGGGCAGGGAATGCAGCCGGTCGTTGGCGGGCTGATTCTGGGTCTCTTCGCGTCGATCGTACTCACGCGCTTCCTCGGCGCGCTCCTCTTCGGAGTTGAACCGCTCGACGCGCCGACCTTCGCGGCGGTCATCGGAATCCTCGGCGGGGTCGCGGCAGTGGCCTGTCTCGTGCCGGCATGGCACGCGAGTCGGGTGGATCCGATGGTGAGCATTCGAGCAGAGTAGGGGACGGGACTCTCGACCGGGCGGCGGATGGAGACGCCGGCCGACCGGCCGTGCCTTGCAGTCACCAGCAACTGGGCGGATCATCACCCGGTCCGTGCCGACCCAGCCGTCGGGACTCGCCCCTCACTTTGCTGGCGCCGCCGTTGAACCCCTGCTTGCCTTGCCGCCCCATCCGCCGGATCGTCGTCTGCCTGCTCTTCGTTCTGGCCGCGTGCGGCCAGGAGTCAGTGCTCGAGACGCCGCCGAACATCATCTACATGCTCGCCGACGATCTCGGATATGGCGAACTCGGCTCCTACGGGCAGACGAAGATCCGCACGCCCAATCTCGATGCACTGGCGGCTCGAGGCGTGCGGTTCACGCAGCACTACGCGGGGAGTCCTGTTTGCGCCCCGTCTCGCGGGACGTTGATGACCGGACTCCACACGGGGCACACACAGATTCGGGACAACTTCGAAGTCGGTGGTTATCCCGATCCTGACGAGCTCGGTCAGATGCCGCTCGACTCTGGGACGTACACCATCGGCACGTTGCTCCAGGATGCCGGATATGTGACCGCAGCGATCGGGAAGTGGGGGCTCGGTGGCCGTGGCTCGTTGGGCCAGCCGCACTACCAGGGCTTCGACTACTTCTTCGGTTATCTGGATCAGCAGCTCGCGCACAACTTCTACCCCACCCACCTCTGGCGGAATGGTGAGCGCGTCGATCTGGACAACGAATACTTCAGCCCGCACCAACGCTTCGAAGGGGAAGATCCGAGCGATCCAGCCGAGTATCGTCGCTATCAGGGGAACGACTATTCCCTGGACGTGATGGCGGATGATGCGCTTCGCTTTCTGGACGATCACAAGGACGAGCCCTTCTTCCTTTACCTCCCCTTCACCGTCCCGCACGTAGCGCTTCAGCTCCCGGACTCGTCCCTGGTGGAGTACGAAGGAGCGTTCGACGAGGAGCCCTACCTGGGCGACCCGACGTACCTCCCCCACTACCGACCATTCTCTGCCTACGCGGGGATGATCACCCGCATGGACGCGCACATCGGACGGATTCTCGAGCGACTCGACGAGCTCGGTCTGGCCGAAAATACGCTCGTCATCTTCACGAGCGACAACGGCCCGACGTACACCGGTGGCGTAGACGCGGAGTACTTCGAAAGCACGGCTGGCCTTCGCGGTCTCAAGGGATCGGTCTATGAGGGAGGAATCCGGGTTCCCTTCATCGCTCGATGGCCCGGCCGCATCGCGCCGGGTTCAGTCAGTCATGAAGTGTCGGCATTCTGGGACATGATGCCGACGTTCGCGGACATCGCCGGTGTTCCGGCGCCGGACGGTACCGATGGCGTCTCGATGCTCCCCGCGCTCGTTGGCGAGACGGCCACTCCGGAGCATGACTACCTGTACTGGGAGTACCACGGACTCTGGCGGGGAGCACAGGCTGTACGGTCGGGTCGGTGGAAAGGGGTGCGCCTGGGCGGACACGACGACCCTGCCGCCCCGATAGAACTCTATGACCTCGAGGCCGATCCAGCCGAGTCCGTGGATCGGGCTGCCGAGCACCCGGACGTCGTCGCGCGCATGCGGGAGATCATGTTTTCGCGAAGCGAGTCGGTTCGAGCCGAATGGAATTTCCCCCGCTAGTGCGGGGTGCGGTCGGACGAGATCACTCCCAGTAGCCGAGGCCTCGCGGCGCACTGCAAAAGTGGGGCCACGATGGTGCGTCGGATTGACTTTCGGCCACTTTCCAGCGAAATATAAAGTAGCTGCGAAGGCATGTGGCCAGTCATGATGCGGTGGGCGGAGATCTCGTTCCTGGAGATTCCGCCCATTTTTCGTTTCCGGTCCGTCGTTTGTATCGCGGATAGCATCGTCTCCGTTCGGGTGGGGATGCTCCTTTGTTGCGCGGGAGCGCCATGAAGTCTCGATCCTTGATGCGGACGGTCCGCTACGCACGGAGTTGGAAGGGGGCGACGTTCGAGGTCGAGAGTACTCAGGTGTCCATCTGCCGCGACGGACTCGAGATTCCTGCGACCATGGTGCGGCCTGCCGGTGTGGAAGGCCGCCTGCCGTGTTGGATCGCCATCGGCGGAGTGTCGCGAAAGGGCCGCTTCCACCCCCAACTCGTGCGCTTCACCGAAGCGCTGGCCTCGACCGGTGTGGCCGTGCTTGTGCCGGGACTCCCTGAGTGGCGTTGCCTCGAGGTCTCTCCTCGCGTCACGCTCCCTACGGTCCGCGCGGCTGTGGAATTTCTCAATCGCCGCGATGACGTGGTCCCGGGACAGTTCGGATTGATCGGATTCTCCTTCGGCGCTGCGGGCGTTGCGATTGCCGCGTCGCACGAGGAGCTCGCCAATCAGGTCGGGGGGGTCGTGCTCTTCGGCGGGTATTGCTGTCTCGAGCGGACCATGGTCTGCATGCTCACCGGGGAGCACGAGTGGGATGAGCGTCGGCACCAGCTACACCCCGACCCGTATGGACGCTGGGTGGTAGCGAGCAATTATCTCACACGGGTACCGGGTTACGAGGATGCCGCGGACGTCGCGGACGCGGTCCGCCGCCTCGCTGCGGAGGCGAGTGGACTCCGGGTGTCAGCCTGGGAGCCATACCACGACCGGATGATCGCCGAGATGAGGGAGGCGCTTCCGCAGGGGCGCCGAGCGATCTTCGACATACTCGCAACGGAGACCACGTGCGAGCGCCCGAACGCCGATGAGTGTTCGGACTTCGCACGTGCGTTGGCCGACACCTGCCGAAGAATCGAACCACAACTTGACCCCGCTACGAGTATTCACCGCGTGCTGGTACCCACTCAGGTGATTCACGGCCGAGGGGATCGGCTCGTACCGTTTACCGAAGGGATACGGCTTATGGACCAGTTGCCTGCCGACGCACGCCGGGGGGTGACAGTGACCCGAATGTTCAACCACAGTAAGGATCACGTGCCGTCCAACCCCGTCGAGCACGTGTTTGAGGCCGGAATGCTCTTCCGGGCGCTCCATCAACTCGTCAACACAGTCTGAAAACCTGAGGTCAGCATGCTCCCCAAGAACACCTCGAGAGTCCCACGCAAACTCCTCGACATTTCGTCGCACCCTCAGGATGGGTGGGAGGTCATGTCGAGCACTCCGACCGTCGGAACGGTGGTGCTCTCCGTCGAGGGGATGGCGAAGGTCGTACGTGTCCTCGGGAAGGTCACGGATGGGAGCCGGCTACTCGAGCTCTCGATCGTAGACCGCGAGGGCCCCTCGTTCTTCGCAGCGACGTCGAACATTCTCCAGGAGCAGCCCGACAGCTGATCCGTACGTGATGACCTCACCCGGAGTGTGGGCCGATGAGCTTCGGCAGGACACTCGATACGCGGTCCGCAGACTCAGCCGGGCGCCGTGGTCCTCTCTGGCGGCGGTGGCGATTCTAGCGGCTGGTCTGACGTCCAGTGTGGCGATCTTCACCATTCCGATTGGTCGCTGGGTGGCGAATGTCCTCTACGGCGTCGAGCCGTGGGATCCGGTATCGCTGGGCATGGCGGCCCTGATACTCCTTGTCGCCGCCGGAGTGGCTGCGGTCCCGCCCGTACTTCGCGCGGTACGCCTCGATCCAGCCGAGTCGCTACGGCCGTAGCCCCAACGCTCTCGCTCACATGTTAGATGTAACTTCGGCTATCGTCGGGCGGTTTCACGAAGAAGTGGTTCTCGCAGATCACACCCGAAAAGGTTGAGCGTGTCACAGGTCGTCGATGTCCTGGTCGTGGGTGCGGGTATCTCGGGGCTCGCCGCTGCCCGGCGCCTCGTCGGTGCCGGTCAGAGCGTAATCGTGCTGGAAGCCCGGGACCGGGTCGGTGGCCGACTCCTCTCGGTGCCTCCCGGAGGGGCCGGCCTGGATCTCGGCGCGACGTGGTATTGGGCCAACGAGCCCAGGATGACTGCCGTTGTGGCTGAGTTGGGACTCAAACCGCATTCGCAGTATCTGCGTGGGGATGCGCTCTATCAGGTGCCCCACGGAGTGCAGAGGATCGCGGGAAACCCGATCGACGGTCCGGCTGGCCGGCTCGCGGGCGGGATGCAGTCGCTGGCCCACGCGATGGCCGGGATGCTCCCACCGGGCTCGGTGCGCCTGAATGAGCAGGTGTCGCGGATCCGAGCGGGCGAAGGCCGGCTCGTGATAGAGAGTGCAGGCGGGTCGTTTCATGCGGCGCACGTGGTGCTCGCCGTTCCTCCGGCTTTGGCCGTAACGGCGATCGAAATGGAGCCGGCGCTGGACTCCGCGACGCGCGAGGTGGCATCCGTCACCCCCGTCTGGATGGGTGCGATCACAAAGGTCGTCGCACGGTACGCGACTGCATTCTGGCGAGAGCATGGCCTGGCGGGCGCGGTGATGAGCCACGTGGGCCCCATGCGGGAGATCCACGACATGAGTGGCCCTGATGGCGATCCGGCGGCGCTATTCGGCTTCGTCCCGCCTGTCCGGCCGGGTGCCCCGACCGTGACGCGGGCGGCGGTGCTCGAGCAGCTGGCGGAGTTGTTCGGCCCCGAGGCTCGTGAGCCTGATGATCTCTTCATCCACGACTGGCGGACGGAGGCGTACACCTCTCCTGCGGGCGTCGAGACTCTCCAGGCGTACGAGACGTACGGCCATCCGGTCTACCGGACGGCGGCGTTCGGTGGGCGACTCCATTGGGCCTCCACCGAGACATCGGTCGACTTCCCGGGGCATATCGAGGGTGCGCTCGCTGCCGGAGAGCGTGCGGCCGACGCGGTGCTGGGCCGACCCGCAGGCGAGGGGCCGGGCTAGCGGTGGACCTCCTGCGATCCAGGGCCTTCTGGCTCGACATGGTGCGTCTCCAGTTCGGCCTTTTTCTCTACGGGCTGGCGATCTCGCTGATGCTGGAAGCTCACATCGGGCTGGACCCGTGGTCGGCGCTCCACGAAGCGCTGAGTGAGCGGTCAGGTCTCAGCTTCGGACGGATCTCGCAGGGCATCGGACTCGTCTTGATCGTGTTCAGCGCCTTTGCGCTCTCGGTTCGACCGGGCATCGCCACGATCTGCAACATGCTGATCATCGGACCCTGGGTGGATCTGCTTCGCCCGCTGACCTGGTTTCCGAGCACCGACAGTCTGGTCTTCGGGACCGTGCAGTTCGTATGCGGCGTGTTAGTGATGGGCTTCGGCTCCGCGGTCTACATCGGAGCGAGGCTCGGGGCTGGCCCGCGCGATGGCCTGGTAATGGGACTGTCGCGTCGGATCTCGAAGAGCCTCCGCGTGTCACGGATCAGCGTGGAGATGACCGTGCTCGCCGCTGCCGCAGTCCTCGGGGGCTCGATTGGCCTGGGGACGGTGATCTTCGCCCTCCTGATGGGACCGACGATGCAAACCAGCCTGCGCCTGTTTGCGGTGCCGAACGATCCCTCGCCCCGATATCGGCGAGATCCGGCCGAGTAGTCGTCTCCCGCGGTCGGGAGGGTCGGGGTCCCCGGGGGCCGGGCCCGGACGACGTGTACGCCGTCCGGGCCGGATGCCCATCAGTGGATCAGATAGAAGCTCGTCTGACGCCCATCGATCCAGTCCCAGCCGTCTTCGAGAATGGCTGCGTCTTCCTCGAGTGCGAAGCGCACGACCTGACCGTCCCACTCGGGCACTGCGTACCGAGCGTTGAGCTCGATCGAGTGCCACGTGTTGGGTCGGAACTCGTAGTCGCCGCGCACCGGGACGCCATCCTGATAATCGGACATTCCGATCGGCGGTCCTGCCGCGTGGCCATGGTAGCCGATCGCATGGCAATAGATCGTCGGGTCGAGCCCTTCCTCTCGAGCCTGCGCGAGTGCTCCGGCCAGCGCTTCGTTCCCCGTGCCGCCGATCACCGCGTGCTGCATCGTGAGGTCCTGGAGCCGATTCGCCTGCGCGAGGCCGACCTTGAGACCGGTTGGCGCGTCCGTCTCGCCGGGTAGCAGCACGTATGCGTTGTGTTGCGTGTCGGTCGAGAACCCGAGGCCGATGATTCCGAAGTCGGTGTGCAGCATGTCCCCGCGTTCGATCACGGTCCCGTGCGGCCCTGCCTCGGGGATCCCTCCGCGCCGCTGGACGTTCACAGACGGATGGAACCACTGGCCGAGCCCTAGCTCCGCCACCCGCTGCCGCATCCACCAGACGACGTCCTGATTGGTCGTCACGCCCGGCACGATCACCTGATTCGAGAACGCCTCGGCGATGACCTGATGCGCCACCCGCATGACGCTCCGGTACTGGTCCGTCTCTCGTGGAAGCTTGGCCTCGAGCCAACCGACGGAGAGCATCTCGGCCGACTCGAGCCGGTCGACGTACTTGTCGCTGATGGCATCCGTGAGTCGGAGGTACTCGTTGTGGGTGAGGCCGTCGGCGTGGTTCCACCGGTCCGAGACGTTGATCCCGATGCGCTGCGGATCCCGCTCTTCGATGAGACGCGCGAGGTTGACGTATTGCGAGTCGTTGTGGGTGCGGTAGATGTCGAAGGTGCCCTGGTAGTCGGCGCGCCCGACGCTGATCCGTTCCACGCCCCGATCTCCCCCCAGGTCATGGAACATGAGGATCGTCCGACGTCGCGACGAATACGTCGTGATCGGCGCCATCGACCGGAAGACCGGATCCGAGTTGTACTCCCGCGTGATCACGAGCCACATGTCGAAGCCTTCACGGCGCATGAGCTCGGGCAGGAGGTTGTCGAACCGATCCGCGAGCCGCTCGCGAATGAGCGGATCTTCCTGGCGATGTGTGAGGACCACGTTGCTCGGCTGCATCTGCTCGTTGCGCGGTAGCTGTGCCGATGCCGGGCTCGCGAAGAGAGGCAGGGTGGCCGCCCCAAGGGCGACGGTCATCAGTGAGGTACGAAGTCGGATCATAATTCTGGCCTTCGGTGCGTCGGTTAGCGGATCAGGTACCACTGCGTCTGATATGGAAGGAAATACGCGTATCCGTTCTGTGTGAGGTAGGCGTCGTCTTCCATCGGAATTCGGACTTCGCCGCCACTGTACTCGGGAATGGCGGTGGTCGCGCTGAACTCGATCGAACGGTACGCCCCGTCGCGGAGGTAGGAGTCCTGGCTCGGCGGGTTGGAAAGATCCAGATCGCGTGCGTTGAGCTGGGGGCCGACCCCGTGCCCCTGATAGCCGATCGGATGGGAGTACAGGCTCGGGAGGAAGTCGACGTCCTGGAGCTGCTCGGCGATGGACAGCGTGGCCTCCCAGCCGGTCATGCCCGGGCGAGGTCCGGATGCGAATGCCTCGTGCACGAGGTTCGCGTTCGCGAGCGCGGTGATCAGACCCGCCGGGACGTCGGTCTCACCGTCCCGGAGGATGTACGCCACCTTCTGCCAGTCGCTGGCGAAGCCGAGATAGTTGAAGCCGCAGTCCAGGTGGATGATGTCCCCGCGCTGGAAGACCAGGTCATCCGGAGCCGGATGCACGTAAGGGATCATTTCTCCCGAGTCGGGATCGTAGCGCTGTACCGCTACATGGATCTCGAACCACGGCGCGCCGCCGACCCCGAGCTCGGCAACGGTCTCCTCGAAGTACCACTTGATGTCGGACGCCCGTGTCTCGCCGGGCGTAATCACGACGTTCGAGAGGGCCGTCTGTGCGATAACATCGGTGGCACGGACGAGGTCACGGTAGTACTCCAGCTCATCCGGGAGTCGCGTGTCGAAGTACTCCTCGATGAGCTCGGCGGCAGATACGAAGCGGCTCTCGACAGCCGGCCCCAGGGTCTCGAGCAGAAACGAGTACGAATCGTGAGTCAGTCCACTGTCCTGACCTCGTGCGCCACCCATGTTGAGCGCGACCCGCTCCGGGTCGTACTCCCTCCACAGTGCCCGCAGCCCTGAAGCGGTGTCCTGGATCCCTCGTTCATTTCGAGCCGACGGCATCGGTGCGATGAACCGGGCGTAGTCCGCGGTGGGTCGCCAGTAGTCGGAGAACGCCTTCAACGCCTCAGTGCCGTCATCAACGAAGACGAGCACGTCGCGACGTCTCGTGTACTGCAACGGGGGCGCGACGTATTGCATCACCGGATCGGCGTGAAACTCTTCGCTCACCACGATCCACATGTCGATATCCTGATCGCGCATCAGGTCGAGGAGGATCTGGTGCTTGGCCTCGAGCCATCCGACTCGGACGTCGTATTGATCGCGGAGGCTGAGGAGCTCCGGCATGGCCGGAATCACGCGCCCATCGAAGAGCTCGACGGGGCCCGCGCGCTGCTCCCCACCGGTAGAGTCCGGCGGGGAGCAGCCAACGGTAGAGGCCGCAACGAGCAGCGCGGCTGCGGATGTACTTCTGGCAAGCTTCAGAATCAGCACGAGAGTCCGGGCACAGGGTGAACGCCGACGTCGTCGGGCAGCCACATTCCGGTCTCGTGCCGCGCCCAGTCAAGGGCGGGTGACTACGTGGCCCGGCTGGGCCACCGGATCAGAAGGCTGTGTGCACGCTTACCTGGACCTGTCCCTTCGAGCCGTTCGTCAGCGTCTGGAGCATATACCCGCCCTGCAGCTTGAGTCGGTCCGACAGGCCGTACCCGAGAGCTCCGTAAAGCCGGTTACGATCGAAGCGCTGAACGGTGCGGTTGTCGCCGATGCTGAGTTCTCCATTGATGAAGACCTCGTCGTACAGCGCGAGGTAGATCGCCTCGTCACCCGTGCCGCGCCCGTTGAGCGGAATGTCCACGAAGAGGGCGTAGCGGAAGCGCGTGCGGAAGTCCTGTCCATCCACCCAGCGCTGCTCGAAACGGTAGCGATGGCGGAACGATGCGAAGCTTCCGAGTCCTTGCCGGAGCAATCCCTCCTGATAGACACGGCGCTCCGCAGAGGTCTCGTCGCTGTCACCGAAGGCGCCGCTGGTGATGTGCGCTCCTCCCAGGGTCAGCAAGAGGGGCAGGTCGCCGGGCGTGTACGTGAGTCCAGCCCGGAGGAGAAGCTGTTCCAGGTCTCCGCCGAGGTCCCAGTTCCGATATTGGACATCCCCCTGAAATCCCCAGGGTGACTCGCCGAGGCCGGCGGTCCAGAACGCCATGTACCAGGCACCGGTCTGG
>Ga0055584_100003538_pt1 | contig 15397 bp, 14 predicted proteins | sample OSDHelmetaG_FD_58716 | JGI IMG/M metagenome (GOLD analysis project Ga0055584, IMG submission 58716) | Pelagic marine sediment microbial communities from the LTER site Helgoland, North Sea, for post-phytoplankton bloom and carbon turnover... | ecosystem: Environmental > Aquatic > Marine >... | reverse complement strand
GTTGGTGCATCAGTAGGACCGCACTCCGGCACCCCCGATGGGATGTCAGGCCTGCTCTCTATCGACGCCAAAGATAATGTAATTGATGGATTGAGTCAGAACCCCCGGGGTGATAATCGTTGGACCGCAGAATGGATCACGGGTCTTGGTCAGGGTGAATTATCACCGGAACAACAACGTCAAACTGACTACTACAATGTCATGCTGGCAAGACAACATGGCTGGAATGTCACGGGTATCCACAATATGGGCAGTGAAGGCATACGCCTTGCCATGCAAAACGTCGTCGAGGCCGAGCAACAGGAAAACCTGTACGTCAAAGAATTATGGCGACCTCATGGATTCGACCACAATATCGAATGGGTGGATGAGATTTTCGAATATTATGATGCCCACCCGGAATTAAAAGATAAGAATCTCGTTCGTTTTGCCGTTAGTCTCACCAATGGTGTCGACCAACGTTCGTCTGAACCTCTTGGTATAGAACGGCTCACAGAAGCACAATGGGGAATGGCAGGTTTGGAACGAATGGCGCCATTGAATATGATTAGACAAAAAGGAGTACCATTTCATATTGAAGGTAGTGGTCCCAGTAATCCATTAAGAAAAATCCAACAAGCAGTGACCCGAAAAGATCGTGATGGGCGTGTGATTGCAGCAAACCAGGTCATAACCCGCAAAGAAGCATTTCTAGCATTAACTCGTTGGCCCGCAAGGTTTATCGGTGATACTCAACTAGGGTCAATTCAAGCAGGCATGTTGGCAGACCTGGTGATTTTTAATGGCGATATTATGGAAACACCCATAGAAGATCTTGCAAATTTAAATGCGGTTTTTACTATGGTAGGTGGCAAGGTTGCTTTTGAAGCGCCTGAATTATAAAAAACTATATTTGAATAGTCGTCATACTGGCGAAAGCGACCCACAGGATGTGGGAAATGTCGCGAGACGCTTACATGGATGGAATCGGTAGAGTCGCGCCTGGAACGAAGACCGAGAACGACGCACGACTCCAGGGATGGAGGAGTTAGAAACGTGTCTGGAACAACGTTCGAGGAGCCAAAGTCGAGGACAGGACGTCCGAAGCGACTAGTATCTAATTATAAAATAAATAATTATTAGCGGAGGCAGGCATGACAAATCAAAAAGTCATCGTTTTTGTATTCAGTTTTTTATTTTTCAAATCAGGATTTGTTTTTTCACAAACCAGTAATATCCCGCAAGAGCTGGTCCATTACCCAGAATATGTTTTTTATAATGGACAGGTGCTCACTGCAGATAGCGACACTCCTGATTTTACAGTTGCTCAGGCAGTTGCCGTGCGTGGTAATCGGATTCTTAAGGTAGGAAGTGATACGGAAATTCGTAGACTGGCTGGACCCGCAACTCGGTCTATTGACCTTCGTGGCAGATCACTAACTCCTGGCTTTGTCTATAATGACGGTGATAATTCTGTCCCGGCAGGTGATTTAATTAAGGACAGCCAGTGGGGTGGGCGCATGCAACCCAAACTGGGAGGCGGTACGATAGACCAGGCATTGTTGACACTGGGGCATATTGTTCAAACACAGGGCCAACCAGGAGAGCCCATGTTCTTTAATCTCCAGGATCAGTGGGCGGCGGTTGCGATGAAATCCTGGGGAATATCTGAACTGGACGAAGTTGCGCCGGATAATCCTGTGATGATCTATCTGGATAGTAGCTATGGTTTGTTGAATACCGCAATGGTGAATCTGGCAATTGATAGAGGATTTCCTGCGGACCATTTTCACCTGGATCGGGATGATGCAGGAAATCCCACCGGCGTTTCGGGTGCGCATCTAAATGGTTTCATTGGTCGAGAGGTCCGTCCCTGGCCTGAACCGATCTGGTTTGACGAAGTCGCCATGCCCATGGCAGTTGAGTCGTTGGCAAACTATGCCAGGCATGGTGTAACACTGGCCACAGGTCACATGAGTGCTGCGACCATGACAGTCTTAAATAGAATGTTCCATGAGCAAAATGATGAACTTGCCATCCGGGTCTACCCGGGGCTGGATTTTATGATGCAAAATCCTAATGGAGAGATGTTTTTAAAACGTATTGGTAATTTGGTGGATTTTTCCCTGTCTGATGATCGCGGTGAGATGATTACTATAGTCGGTACCGCAGTGGGACCACACACAGGATCAGAGGATGCCGCAGCCAGCCTGCTGTCAATTGAACCCAAGGAGACTATCATTCCGAATATCAGTCCCAATACCAATGGTTATAATCGATGGACCGCACAATGGTTTACTGGTTTGAGCCATGACGACCTGACAGAATCTCAAAAGCGCCAAACGGATTTTCATAATGTGATGCTGGCACGTCAGCACGGGTGGAATGTTACTGGAATTCATAACCGTGGCAGTGAAGGAATAAGATTAGCCATGCAGAATGTCTATGAAGCAGAAAACCAGGACAAGTTATATGTAAGTAAATTATTTCGTCCTCAGGGATTTGACCACAATATTGATTGGGTGCAGGAGGTCTTTGACTATTACAACGCCCACCCAGAATTGAAAGCATTGATCCGTTTCGGAGTAAATCTTGGAACCATGATTAATCAGCGTGATGCAGAACCACTTGGGATCACGAATGTGTTTGAAGCCCAGTATGGATATGAAGGACTCAAACGTATCGCACCATTAAAATCTATCATGGATAACGGCATTCAGTTCCATATCGAGGGAACAGAACCTGGTGAAAATCGCGGCTTTCCTACCTGGTATATACAAAAAGCAGTAACTCGGATGGATTCACAAGGCAGAGTGATTGCGCCGGAAGAAGCACTGGATCGTAAGACGGCCTTTTTGGCATTGACACGCTGGGCTGCCAGGTTTCTCGATGCAGATGATGAATTCGGTTCTTTACAAGCAGGGATGATGGCAGACCTGGTCATCTTTAATGGCAACCTGCTAGATGTCCCCATCGAGGAGATCACCAATTTAAAACCAGTGTTTACTATGGTCGGTGGCAGGGTAGCCTATGAACAAGAAGGGTTGTAAAGTCTTAAAGTTACCAGCGAATATTTGCTGATATACCAACCGTATCAGGGCTGATGACAGGAATTACTGTCAGTCCTTTTTGTTTTTCATCGGCATCAAATACTGCGTCAACGGATTCATAAGCTAAATACCATCCCAGGGCCGCCTGGGAAAAATAGTGGGCGTTGTCATTAATACGTGACCAGGCAGTAAAAGTTGAAGCAAGTAGGGCGAGGTATTTAACCGGTTTATTTTCCTCGTTCATCCTGGCAATAGTTAAAAACGGAACAGCACCGACATAACCATGACCTGAGACACCGTTATCGTCTTCAAAAGGTCGCCAGTGTGATCTATGGTTGGTTTCACCAGGGCGAGATCCACCAGTAGCGCGTTGCATGAGCAGTAGTGCCGGAGTACCCGTCGCATAGGCACGAAGAGAATAGGCACCCCAATTTGCAATAGGTGATTCTGGCGCAGCAAACTTTAGCGCAGCTGCAACGGCAGTGATTGGTAATAAAAACTGGCGTTCGCCAAATTCCTTGAAGACATCAGACATATCATCCGTGGTTGAGCTTCGGATATCGTCCTGGAACCAGTCCTGGATACTATCATCGATGCCAGTATTAGCAGGTAGTGCACCAATTCCAAAACCTATACCCATTCTTAATAAGCGGTCTCCTGAATAGAAACTTTTATAGTCATTGATAACAGTGTTGATAATCTTGTTTTCAGTATCAGATGCAAATGATTCCGTCAGACATATGGATATTTGTAATGACAGAGTGATAAGCGAAATAAATAAAATTTTAAAATTTTTTTTCATAGGTATTGTTTCATCATTATTTTTTATCAAGCAACATACCAGAATGGATTGTCAGATGTATAGTTAAATTAAAAATTGGTTTAAGCTTCTTATAATTATTTTGTATCAATAATCTTGTCCAATTCGATAGTAATATCTTCTATCCCATTATCATTCAGACAACTACAGGTTCTTATCCCTGTAATTTCGGGCGGTATCGAACTGCCAGAATACCCGCGAGTTTGACAATAATCACTGCAGATAAAAGAAGGAAATTCTTCGTCTGTTGTTCTGGTATATTGTATGACGAAGGCCAATACGGGAATGATCGTTGCTATGAATGAATAAATAAAATGTCTGAAAACAGGTTTTGAATGCCCTTCAAGCTTCGTCCCCGTTTGATAGCCCCAATTTGAAATTACCACCAGTGAGACCAGGAAAATACAAACAGACAGTATTGGTACTAATATTGACACCCAGCCTGGCCAGCTTGAGTCTCCAAATATGAATAGCCAGAAAATCCCAAGAATTAAACCTGTAGAAAGAAAGGTCACCAGTAATGAAATTGCGATACCAGGGACGGCAAACAAAATCCCATACAGTACGGATTGTTTCATTTGCTATTGCTTAATCGTCTATGTTGAAAACACAGGACTGGGCGTATTCACCGGCTTCATTGGTCGTCCACGCCCCTTTGGGCTTGTCGTCCATCATGTCACACCAGCGTGCAGAACCAACTTCTGGTGCACAGGCAGATACAATAATTGAGAAACTTAAGGTGATAATAGTTTTTTTCATTTGAAGTTCTTATTGTTATTTACTGACGTATTGTGCTGGGGATTTTCATATTCCTCAAGTACCAGTAACATGTTTAAATTTACTTTTTCATATCTTTGGCAGATAACATTTCATCTTTACCACAACGCACGCCAGATAAACAACATACTTCCAAAAAATACGACTACTTCCATGACCCATGCATGAACCTTGACTGGTACGTGGTTCAACAATCTCCTGGCGATAAATCCACCCGGTGCCATACATAATCCTACCAGCATCCCCACCGCAATCAGATCTATATTTAATTTATCATTACTGCCATAGACGGCTATTTTAAAAACAGCCAGGGTCGTGGAAATGATTGCATCAGTGGCAATTAGGGTAACACTGTGTAGCCCGGCAGACATTAATATGGAGATCAGGATGATTCCTGTTCCTGCCATTCCGCCATTGATAAAACCAAATCCGATCCCACTGGCACGAAGACCATTATCGGACAGCTTGAAATCCAGGTGATTCATGAATCGGCGTAGCGGAATGCTGGCCAGTAGGAAACATCCCAGTATCAGTGCAATCCAACGACTGCTAAGCAGAGTGTAACAGTAAGCCCCGGCAATGCACGATGGTAACCCGAACATCAACATGAGCTTTACCTGCTTCCATTGGATGTCTCGCCAAAATGCCATGGAACGAAAACCGGTATTAATTAACATTGTTACAGCCATGACTGGAATCACATTTGAAATGCCAATAACCGGCGTCATAAAAACTGGCATTACAAGCCCCGCGCCATAACCGGACATGCCACCTAAGACAGAGAGGATAAATGCTATGCTGCAGACAAATATCAGTTGTAAGGGACTGGCGCTTGCTAAGAGGAATTCTTCATTCATAAGACGGCTTATAAAAGTGTGACTTGGTCAATAATAATGGAATCAGTAACAGGGTCATAACAAAACAATCTATTAGAAGGTTAAGGTATACGCCGGCGTATACTGATAAAGCCATATCATATATAGACCATCCAACGATGGCGACGATCATGGTTATCCATGCGCTGGTGGAACCGGTACTGTATGCATGCTGGACAAGGAATAAAAACAGGACGCCCCAGCTTGCAATGGAAGGACCCAAAATTCCGAGCATAAACTTCCCTAGCTCCAAGGATTCGATACTTGATGTATTAAAAGCACCTAGCATCTGCTCATTGTAATAATTGAACAGCCGAGTATTTACCAGGAAGGGGAGTGTCAGTCCCACAATAATGTGTAATATGGCTAGCAGAGAGAGAAACTGTTTTGCTGAATTGGCTTTCATTATTTTTTTTTAATATATGCTCGATAAAAAATTATTGCGACAATTCCATTCAATATCCCAATAGCCATAATGAGATAAATCAGCATGAGAATATACTGGTGCTGTGTTTGAATTACCTTCATTTGTAGCATGTAGACGTATAAGGAGATCTTTTTCATCGCCTCCAGATCTTCTGAATTTTCAATTTGATCAATGACTTCTTCTAAGTCATATTTAGAACTAATTTGTTGGTCTATGTTTTCTGTCAGGAAATAAAGGGACGCTGCCCCAAGAATGGGTAGCAGTACAAAAAAAGAGGAAAGTAAAAGGTACGCAGATTTTTTGTCCATGAATCATTCTACCATTTACAGGAAGATTGATAGCTTAAAATGATCAGTATGGATCGAAAAATTAAAGTCGGGAAAATGCGGGCAAGAATTTTTCTTTGGCATTCCCGATGACTGGATTGCCATGGGCGGGAATCAGATGCTCAAATCGAAAATCTATAATTTGTTTTAAATCGCTAGTCTCAGGTCGAGCATGCTTTAACCAGGCGGGCCCAATGTTATAGGGTTTAATAAATCCCATTAGGCGCATCATAATTTTTGCGGGAAGATTAAAAAACTGATCCGGCTTTGCCCAGTTTTGTAAGGCATCTCCTGAAATGAGGATGCCCCCCTCGCGTTCGAGAAATAACAGCAATTCCTTTGGGTTAGAAGAGTTAATACATATCGCCTTACTGCCATTTATCGGCAGGGCAGTGCTGTCATCAATAAAACAATCTGCTTGAAAATAACCTGACTGTATATCGATATTGAAATCAACCCCTTTAAAATAAGGTGCGTTGACTGACCAGACCTTTGCGCCATAACGCTCTTTGTAGAAGGCATCATCCATACCATGAAATTCTGCCAATCGAATAACGTGCTTGACTGTCCCAAGGGCTTTTAATTCAGCAAGCCCCGAATCATTAAGGCGGACAGAATTGATAAGTACCAGATCATTGTTTTCCCGGATCACTGTCATATTTCGACTGAAGCTGAGCGGGAGTCGTCCCTTAATAGACATTTCACCGCTGACAAGATAGATATCTTTAAATACTTTCTTAAAATTACCGTGGGGAAATGCATGTGTTTGTTCGGTCATCTATTGTTTATTCTGCTGCTTGTATTTTCTTCTTTATCTCAAATATCCTGACAATGACATAGGCAATCAGGGCAACGACAAAAAACACCAGAAACATCCAGGCGATCCCCTGTAATGAACCGATAACTGTACGGTAGACTTCCAGTGTCCAGCGTTCTGCATTCAAGGTCAATACTTCCATATTATATTGGGGTGCATTGATATAGCGTTCAAGCTGGTAAATCCTGACGCCACTGGAAATCCCTACAACATACCCTGCAAATTTTACATAGCGATGCCAGGCGGTGTATATATCATCCGCAATGATACGGTTTAAAATGGTACCAACAGGTTTATCGAATATCCTCACCACGATATAAGATACCCCGAATGCCACCATAAATGTGACCAGTAGTAAGGTGTAAAACATTAGATCTCCTCTGTATTGTGATACGAATACGTTGTTATTCGTGGCTTTTTGGTTTTTTGCTACAGGGATTTAAAAAAACGGTCTGTTCGTGGAAGGTAGTAGTCATCATAGTTTAGTGAAAGAACTACCCTGTTAGCCTTGCCAACTATCTCGTTTCTGGGGACAAACCCGATGATCCTGGAATCTGCACTATTGTCTCGATTATCACCCATAACCAGATAATGGCCATCTGGAACGGTTACGGCATTGAAGTTTGAAAGACGCGACCCACCTAACTGGGTTCTGATTGAGTATCTGATCCCCAACAAATCTTCAGTACGATCCATTGTCTTCTCGTCGATATTCAAATCTTGATATGTAAGTTCCCGCCCATTGATAAATAGTGTGTTGTCCACTAGTTTAACTGTATCCCCTGGAATACCAATGACTCTTTTCACCAACCGTTTGTCAGAGTAGGCCGAATCGAATACTACAATGTCTCCGTGGTCTGGGTTATTGAGATTTAATATAGATAGATGAGAGAACGGGACCCTCAGATCATAGGCCATCTTGTTCACTAAGATCCGATCCCCTTCAAGAATGGTCGGTTTCATGGAGCCTGTGGGCACTGTATTCCAGTCAGCAAAGGAGCTGCGAAAGACAAACATAAAGAAGATAAAAAGCAAAAATGATTTATTTTGTTTCCAGAATGTAGAGATTAAAGAATATGTGGTGCTCATGCCTTCTGCCCCCGTTATGAACGCAATAATATTGTGATATGGATCAAGTTAATAAGTTCAAAAAAAACATATCCTGACAGGGTTGGTTTTATTAGATTGATTATTGTTAACTAGTTCTCAGGTAAAAATAAATACCGCTAACAACTTGTGATTTGTTTCTCAGTTTTAATTTATCTGATTGAGATTTTACTTGCCTTTGATAGTTTTAGCGACATCGAACAAATTTTCAGCGAGGAAATGAATATGCTTATAAATAACCTGAAACTGATTTTTTTAATGGCCATTCTGGTGTTTATTGCGGGATGCGGTGGTGGTGCCGCTGGCGGTGGTGCTACGAACAATACCAATAATACCAGCAATAATACGAACACAGGAACGTCGGGAACAGAAACGGCCATATCTTCCTCTGGTGTGATTACCGGTTTTGGTAGTGTATTTATCGATGGTGTTAAATACGAAGTTGAAAATGGCACGGTGGTTGCCATTGAAGATGAAAACGATATTATTGGCGATGACAGTAGACTGAGATTGGGAATGAAAGTCAGAATCGAGGCCAGGGAAGATGAAAACGGTCAGCGTTTTGCCGATCGCATCGAATTCGATGAAGACCTCAAAGGGCCTGTGCGTAATGTTACGCCCGGTGCGGATGATAACACCATTGGTACCTTTACCGTTTTTGGGATCACCGTCACGGTAGATGCGAATACGATATTCGATGATGACGTGGGTGATACTAATGCCGATGATAGCATTGATATTAACGATCTGGATCTTGCTATTGGCCAGGCCGTCGTTGAGATCAGCGGGTTCCTGACCACGAATGGCATCCTCGCAACCCGCGTCGACAGGTTGAACCCGCCTGGCACTACTATCGATGAGAATGATGTGGAAGTGAAAGGGAAGATTACTGATGCCTCAGGGCTTCCAGTTTCCTTTGTATTAAATGGTGGCATTACCATCAATGTCGGCACAGCAATTTTTGATGATGGACTAAGCTCAACGGCTGACCTTGAGGTAAACCAGTTTGTCGAAGTGAAAGGCACATTAGTCACCGATGTAGAAATCAATGCTGAAGAAATTGAACTGGAAGGTCAGTTAAGAGACAAGGACAGGGAAGGTGAGTTTGAAATTGAAGGCGTCTTGTTATCAGTTAATACCACGTCCGAGCCACATGAAATAGTCATCAATGGCATCGTTATCCCGGTTGTGGAGGCATCGAGGCTGGTGCAATTCGTAGGCAAACGGGTAAAGATAAAAGGCGAATTCAATGCAAATAACGTTCTGGTCCTGGTAGAGGGAACCGGTGGTGTTAAAACAGAAGTGGAAAACAGTGTACGCACCGCAGATCTTCTGGTCTCAGTCAATGTAAGCACCGATACGCTAACATCAAGGCTAGGATTACAAATCACACCCACCGGGCTCAGCCGGGTTGATGATGACACCCGAGAAAATAATGACCATTTATTGCTAGATGACTTTATTCTCGGACTACAGGGCAAAGGTACTGCTTCAGGTGTGCCATTGGCAGTGGAGGCGCGAGGGTTTCCAGAAAATGGATCAGTGACCTGGACGCGGGTCGCTGTTGGCGAACTGCATACTGATGGTGGCATTAGTTGTCGATTACGTGGGCCTGTCAATGAAATCAATCCTACGGCTTTTACCTTTGAAATTATGGATGTGTTGGTCCATGTCTCTGGCGAAGGTGGAGATGAGGTGGCCTATAGGGACGAGCGTGAAGAGCCGGAAAAAATCTTAAGCAGGACACAGTTCTTTGAACGACTCACTGAAGGTGACGTCATTCAGGCCATTGGTAATACCGAGAAGGACATTGATACCCAAGACTGCAGTCACCTCAATCTGATCGCCGATGAAGTGGAATTTGAAACGGACGATGGCGTATTTGGTACTGTGCCAGACAATAAAGATGAAGAGGATGACCACGATGACAGTACCGTGGCAGATGATGAACTGGTTGGTGCGCCCAGTAATGTCGATAATGCAGAATTGACCTTTGAGATTGCCGGGGCAACCGTCCAGGTGACGAATAATACCTTTATCGACGGTTCCATCATCGAACAGATAAGAGGAGTGGAACTTAATGATGACGTATTGTTTACGGAGTTACTGGATGATGAAACATTGGGAGTCATTCTAGATGACCGTATCATTGTCGCCAGGATCATCATTGACGGAAACGTTTTGATCGTATTGAGTATTGAAGATATTTGAAAATAATAGTTGTTGGAGATAGTTCAGGTTTCTTAATACCTGAACTATCTCCTATATGTAATAGATTAAACTTTTTCCAGACCGGAGTAGTTTACACCTGATAACATGGCCATATCCCTGTTCCAGGTCGCTAGATCATTATTGTTTAATTTTCCAAGGGCATTATGCCCACATGCCCGGGCCATTACCGACATAAGTTCCACTGATGCTTCAAAGAAATTCTCAAGTTGTGTCGCTGATTTATCAATATTAATTCGCTTGCGTAATTCTTCTTTTTGGGTGGCAACGCCAGAAGGGCAATTATTGGTATTGCACATCCTCGCTGCGACGCATCCAATTGCCTGCATGGCACTATTTGAGACTGCAACGCCATCTGCTCCCAGGGCCAGCGCTTTGACAAAATCGATGGGCACTCTTAAACCACCTGTAATAATCAACGTAACACGTCCACTAGCACCTTGTTCATCAAGATAACGGCGAGCACGCGCAAGTGCGGGAATAGTGGGCACACTAATATGGTCCCTGAAAATGGCAGGGGCCGCACCGGTACCACCACCGCGACCATCGAGGATGATATAGTCGGCACTTGAATCCAGTGCAAACTGAATATCTTTCTCGATATGGTTGGCACTGAGCTTAAAACCAACAGGAATGCCACCGGTAATTTCTCTCACGCGGTCAGCAAACCGTTTAAAGTCATCAACAGTTGATAGATCACTGAATGTAGGTGGAGAGATGGCCGGCTGACCTTCAGGTATGCCTCTGACCTGAGAAATCTTTCCCTTATTTTTGTTTCCTGGCAGATGACCCCCGGTCCCGGTCTTGGCCCCCTGGCCGCCTTTAAAATGAAATGCCTGGACGCGAGGTAACAGATCTTCCTTATAGCCGAATTTGGCACTGGCCAGTTCGTAAAAATAGCGTGAATTTTCAGCCTGTTCATCAGGCAACATGCCGCCTTCTCCCGAACAAATCCCGGTACCTGCAAGTTCCGCACCTCGTGCCAGTGACACTTTTGCCTCTTCCGATAGTGCGCCAAAACTCATGTCAGATACAAACAGGGGAATCTTCAGTGACAACGGTTTTTTAGCTTCAGGTCCAATCACCAGTTCAGTATCAACTGGCACCTCTTCCAACAGGGGTTTGGTCGCCATCTGGGCAACCATGATTTGTATGTCGTCCCATTGCGGTAATTCATTTCTTGGCACTCCCATGGACGTCATTGGCCCATGGTGCCCAAGCTGTGATAGACCTTCTTTTGCCAGTTGATGAATAAATTCAACTGTGGGTTCGATTGATGTCGCCTTGGCTTCCGGCATTTCGGAATCTTGTTGCGTAAGCCCTGGACCTTCTTTGCCTACTTGTTCAGTTTCAAACTGATTATGCGTTCCATCGCAATAAGGCGCATTCCCAGTGTGTTTACACTGGCATAAAAAGGCTTCACCGGTTTCCTGTGCCTTAAAGCTTTTCGGTTTAAATTCCGTACCAACATGTGATCCATCACAAAACGGCTGCTTGCTTGATCGGCCACAAACACAAAAGTGGTATTCTTCGTTTTCAGTCAGACTGACTTTGGCAGGTTTGTTATCAGCAATGATTGGATTCGACATATGATTAATTTGTCCGATAGTGAATAGAATTAATTTATAAAGTTTGCAGAAATCTCATTTTAGTTCTGTTCAAGTTTATTGACTTCGTCTATTTGTTCATTGATCGTCCAGAAGTCATATAGTACGCCTAATAAACAGAGCCCCCCGGTAAACAACCAGATCAAACCAGTAATCCATTTTCCAAGATAAAATCTGTGAATACCAAAGATCCCCAGAAAAGTGAGTAATATCCAACTGACTGTATACTCCTTGTTACCACTGGTATATTTAATATCAGCCGTCCTGTCCATGCCAGGGATCAAGAACAGATCTACAATCCAACCTATTAAAAGTAATCCCAGGGTAAAAAAGTAAATGGTGCCAGATATGGGACGACCAAAATAAAATCGATGAGATCCCATAAAGCCAAAAATCCACAAGATATAGCCGATTAATTTACTGTGGGTTTTATTTGGAGGATTCATAAATCAATTATCGGGGGTGAGAATGGAATTGCAAGACTTGCCCCCACTTCGCTTTAGCGTAGATGTTAAAAATTTGTCGAGGTTGTCGGCAAAGGATTTTCTATCACTCTGATTAAGTGCTGGCGGACCGCCAGTATGGATGCCGCTAGCACGCATGGTGTCCATGAAGTCTCGCATACCGAGTTTTGCCTTGATGGTATCGGGACTATAGCGTTCGCCACGCGGGTTTAAGGCATGGCCGCCTTTATCCAGTACTTCTGCTGCGAGAGGGATATCACTGGTAATAACGAGGTCGCCGGTTTCCAGGCGATTTACGATTTCGTTATCGGCAACATCGAAGCCTGATTGTACTCTCAAAGATGAGATATTTTTGGCAGGGGGCGTTTTGATAGGTTGGTTGGCAACGAGGATTAATTGTACGCCGGTGCGTTGGGCTGCTTTGAATAATATGTCCTTGATGACAACAGGACAAGCATCGGCATCGACCCAGATTTTCATGTGTTAGAATATCTGAGCATGTAGGAAGTAATAATTAACCGGATATCCATTATTTAGATAATGCCGTCTCCATTAAAATAATCCTTTAAATATTGTCTTAAAATTTTATTATTGGATACTGGCTTTCGCCAGTATGACGGTTGAATTGTTAGCTTAACCTGATGCTGTGCCACCGACAGTCAAGTCTTCAATACGGATAGTAGGTTGGCCGACACCAACGGGAACAGATTGACCGTCTTTTCCACAAGTACCGATCCCGCTGTCCAGTTCAAGATCATTGCCTACCATGGAGACGCGAGTGAGTACGTCAGGACCGTTACCGATTAATGTTGCGCCCTTAATAGGTGCGGTAATCTTGCCATTTTCTATCAACCAGGCCTGGCTTGCTGAAAAAACAAACTTACCATTGGTAATGTCAACCTGACCACCACCGAACTGGGTGGCATAAACACCTTTATCTACCGATTTAATAATCTCTTCGGGGTCATGCTTACCTGCCAGCATGTAGGTATTGGTCATGCGAGGCATAGGCAGGTGGGCATAGGATTCTCGTCTACCATTGCCGGTTGGGGTCATACCCATTAATCGGGCATTATGCTTGTCTTGTATGTAGTTTTTCAAAATTCCATTTTCAATCAATGTCGTGCATTGTGTCGGCTCACCTTCATCATCGACTGTTAATGACCCTCTGCGGTTTGCAAGGGTGCCATCATCAACGACAGTGACTCCTTCAGTAGCAATTCGTTCTCCAATACGGTTTGAGAACGCTGATGTCCCCTTGCGGTTGAAGTCACCTTCCAGACCGTGGCCGATAGCCTCATGTAACAAGATACCTGGCCAGCCGGGACCTAATACCACGGTGGTGCTACCTGCTGGCGCAGGGACGGCATCTAAATTAATAATCGCCTGGTCTACAGCTTCATCGACATAAGATTGAATCAATTCATCATTGAGGAAATATTCATAACCAAACCTGCCGCCACCCCCAGCAGTACCTCGTTCACGTTTACCGTCAGCTTCAACAATGACGCTAAGATTCAAGCGGACCAGTGGCCTGATATCGGCAGTGAAGGTGCCATTTATATCCGCGATTAATACAGTAGTGATTTCACCAGCCAAGGTTGCGATGACTTGTTGTACCCTGTGGTCTTTTTTCCGTGCTAATTCGTCAACTTTTTTCAGCAGTGAGACTTTCTGATCCGGCGAGATAGAATCTATGGGATCTTTGTCCATATAAAGTGAGGGGACCAATCGGGTTTCCCATGCCTGTATTTCACCAGAACTGCCACTGCTGGCAATGGAGCGCGCCGCATTGGCTGCACTGGTTAATGCGGGTAGTAAAATTTCGTCTGAATAGGCAAAGCCGGTTTTTTCACCACTAATGGCCCTGACGCCCATACCCTGGCTTATATTATGTGAGCCTTCTTTAATAATACCTTCTTCAAGTACCCAGGATTCTCCTCTTGATGATTCAAAAAATAAATCAGCTTGGTCAATCTTATGGGACATGATTTGTCCGAGGGTTTTTTCAATATCAGCGACTTCCATACCAACGGGTGATAATAAATGTGACTTTGCTGTTTCAAGATACTGACTCATTAATTGGTTATTCCTTTTTATAAAAATTTTCTGTGTTTTAGAGCAGGGAAAGATTTTCGCAGTTTTGCCTGTTCCATAAAATCCAGATCGGCAATGGCAATACCCGGTCCCTCTTCAATGCTTGCTAGTATATCTCCCCAGGGACTGATAATCATACTATGTCCCCATGTTGTACGACTTTTTGTGTTTTTACCACCCTGATTGGCGGCCATCACGTAGCATAGATTTTCAACAGCGCGTGCTTTGAGTAGGGTTTCCCAGTGGCGCTTGCCAGTGGAATAGGTAAATGCAGAAGGAACCGTGATCAGGTTAATATTTTCTTCCAGCATTTTTCTGTACAACTCCGGAAACCTGAGGTCATAACAAATGGACATGCCTATTTGGGCAAAGGGAGTCGTTGCAGTGACAACTTTATCTCCAGCTTTGATAGTATTGGATTCGTTATAGGATTCGTTTTGCTGGTCGTTGACATTCACATCAAACAGATGAGCCTTTTCGTATCGTGCGCTAACATTTCCTTCAGGGTTGTATAGTAAACAACTATTATACACTCGATCAAAATCCTCACTTTGAAGCGGGATAGTCCCACCCATGAGCCAGATGTGGTGTGCTTTGGATTGGCTGGATAGAAATTTCTGTAGAGGTCCGCTACCAAATGGTTCACAAAGCTTCACTTTGTCCTGCTCATTATCACTGATGATAGAAAAATATTCAGGCAACAGGACAAATTCCGCATGTTGACTGGCAGCCTGGTGAATCAGCCTTGATGCCTCTTCCAGATTTTTCTCAAAGTTGTCCCCTGAGACCATTTGAATGACTGCGACACGTGTCATATGTACA
>Ga0055584_100003537_pt1 | contig 15399 bp, 14 predicted proteins | sample OSDHelmetaG_FD_58716 | JGI IMG/M metagenome (GOLD analysis project Ga0055584, IMG submission 58716) | Pelagic marine sediment microbial communities from the LTER site Helgoland, North Sea, for post-phytoplankton bloom and carbon turnover... | ecosystem: Environmental > Aquatic > Marine >... | reverse complement strand
TCCTGGGAAGAGGTGGCAGAAGTAACCGGTCATGCGGTTGAACAAATTCGAGAGCAGGCGAAAGGGTTTGATAATTCCATCAAGATTAACAACGACCGGATAACGGTGCTACCGTACCCCGGTGGCCGGCATCCGCGAATCGGGGCTCTCGACACCATGATCGATCCTATGCGGGGAACCAAGCTAAGTGTCTTCCTTCCGTGGGATCCATCGCAATACGCGGTTCTAGATGTACCAGAAGCCCTTTTTGACCAACTAGGAGTCACGTTTTTGGGGCACACGCACGTACCCACGGTATGGGACAAGCAACAAGTCTCCATTGAGAATTCCGATTGGAAGAAGAAGGAAGACGGAAGCTATGAAAACCTCTGGAACCTTCCCAATGGCGTCGACATTTCGGTATACGTTACGCCATTACGGGATTCGGTTGAAATGGAACTAGTGGTGCGCAATGGCTCCAATACTGATATGGACTTCATCAATGGCCAGGTCTGCATCATGCTCAAAGGAGCTCCCGACTTTGATGAGCAAACCAGAGAGAACAAAGTCCTGACTGACAAGGTCGCTGCGGTCCACTCGGAAGACGGCAACCGATGGATTCTAACCGAGTGGGACCAGCTGCGTCGCACCTGGGACAATCCAAAGTGTCCCTGCGTCCATTTCGATCCCGTTTTAGATCCCTGCAAAGTGGGGGAAACCGTTCGAGTCAAAGGCCGTATCTGGTTTCACGAAGGAAGCGAGTTGCCGCAATAGTGTATTGGGCGAGGAGCACCGAGGTGTGTTCGATAGATCTTCTGACGCGGTGGCACGCTCGGAGAGCGTTGCCCTACCTTTACTCAAACTCCCGGCCTGCCTCTTTGGCCAACTTTACGATGGGTTGCAGCATGTCTTGCTCGGCCTGTTCCGAAAACCAACCGAGTCCATTAAATAATCCCCGGGTTTCGTATCCACCATCCCATACGACCTGAGCGGTGGGAAGGTATCCGAAATAATCGTGACAATATGCCCCAATCCATAATTTTCGATGACCAATGGCGTTTTGAGTAGCGAGGACATATCTGTTTACGACTTCTCCGGACAGGGCTACCAAAGTCAGGTCGTTCCCGAATTGCCATACTGCTAAAGGAGCCTCGTAGTGCGATGGTAGGGATTCTCCTTTCTCTAGGCATCCCGCATCGTCGCCGCGTTGCCACGCAGCCAGTTAGGACCATGAGTAGCGATCGCTTCCAGCTCCTAATCGGCTTGGGCGGCTGCAGCGAAAGCCGGGCATGATCAAAGGCGGTTTTCAGGGGACCGCTAATGGGGTCGAGATCGCTCTTCAGAAGTCGATCCACCTCCAACGCCAGCTCGTTCCCATGTTGCCGCGCCAGTTCCATCGTTCCATGAGGGTAGGGGTTAGCGTTGCCTGCGCACCCAGTCATGAACATGGCATTGGCTCCTTTAAAATCTGATTCGCTTTAATGGATTGCTCTTGCTCGATGAAATAGGCCGCCCTCGTTGCATTGACTCGATCTGGGGAGGCGGCAAAGGTGTATTCTATGATACTTCGTTTTCTAATCCTTTCGATTCTATTATTCCTCCCCCTGGTGGTTGCCCAGACGCCGTCTGGGCAAAGATCACCGCAGCTAGCTAAGGCCTCCTCGCGATCCGTTGGGATGTCATCGGAACGGCTCGCCCACATTGACAAGATGGCCGAAGAAGCGATTGTTAACGACGAGATACCAGGACTGGTGGCGCTGGTCTCGCGTAGGGGAAAGGTAGTATATCATAAAGCATTTGGAACGGCGAATATTGAATCGAACCGGAAGATGGAAAGCGACGACATCTTCCGAATCGCTTCCCAAACCAAAGCGATTACCTCTACCGCGCTCATGATGCTGTGGGAAGAGGGGAGGTTCAAACTGGACGACCCAGTTTCGAAGTACATACCAGAGTTTAGTAATCCCAAATTATTAGATACTTACAACGAGTCAGATGGAAGTTACACCACCATTCCGGCCAAGAACGAAATTCGGATACGCCATTTGCTCACGCACAGCTCCGGATTGGGGTACGGGCTGATCGACCGCAACAAGGGGATCAAAGCGATCTACAGGGAAGCGGGTATCGTGGACGCCTGGACGACTGATCCGATTCTCTTGGCCGACAATATCAAAACGCTGGCGACACTACCTTTGGTGTTCGAACCGGGTGAAAGGTACCGGTATTCACTCGGATTGGATGTAGCGGGCTACTTGATCGAGGTGCTCTCTGGAATGCCCTTCGACCTGTTTCTGAAAGAACGCCTTTTCGAGCCGCTTGGAATGGACGATACCTACTTCTATCTTACCGATGACAAGGCTCATCGTCTAGTGACGACCTACGAGGGCAAAAACGAACAGTGGAGTAAGTTCCACGGTGTAGAAGGCTATTATGATGCCGACTTCCCAGTGAAAGGGGCAAAGACTTACTTTAGCGGAGGAGCCGGCTTGTCTAGTACGGCCCGCGATTACGCCACCTTTTTGCAGATGTATTTGAATGGTGGGGAAATCAATGGAATCCGTTTTCTCAGCCGGACTACCATCGATACCATTATGGCGAACCAAATCGACATGGGGAGTGACACCAGCTACCATGGTCTGGCATTCAGTGTGCTTGATGAAAGCGGTGTTGCAAAGGGCGGACTCGGCAGCGAGGGCACTTTCAATTGGGGCGGCTATTTCAATTCCCAGTACTTTGCAGATCCTGAAGAACAAGTACTCGGGATCATTCTCAAACAGACGAGAAATACGATTAACCCCGATACGACAGGTTGGAAGTTCCGTCGACTGGTGTTCCAGGCGATTGATGATTAGAGAGTCTGAAGTAGCTCAGTGCTTTAGCCCGAGTAGTACTGTCTTCTAGGGCTCGCCAGTCGCGGCGTAACAGAATGATTAAAGTAATTGGACCGACGCGGCGGGGCAGGGACGCCCTCGCCCGACCTGAAGCAGAAAGGGAAAATCAATGGTCGGGACGACTTAATTATTCCATTTCCGGCGAATAGCTGTGGGATTCCCTGCGGTCGGAGTTCGTCGCTATCGGTTCGCAAACTACGAGTACAGATCGACAATAGACTTGGCTTGGTGCTTGAGTAGGGAGCGTAGGGTTTTGGGCGCTAGCGCTTCGGCTTGATTGCCCCAGCTGAGGATCCATCGAGCGACTTCCTCAAGGCCGCCTAATTTGAAATGGACGATTACGCTGCCGTTGTCGTTGGATTCAATCTTCTGCGAAGGGTGCCAGATGTTCTCCGATACATATTCCGCGAGACTCGGCTGAATACGGATCGCCACTTTGTGATTTCCGGTGGGCGACCAAATTCCAAAACTAGTCCAGAGATAGTCGTCGACGGAGAATTCGGGCGGAACCTCGAAGGTCTCTTTACCGAGCTCTAATTGGAAGGCCCGGGCCAACAGGAAGGTACGCATCGCTTTGCGAGCATGGTCCCACGCAAGGAGATACCATTTCCCAAGGTAGTTGGTAACATGGTAGGGGTTTACGACTCTCTCTTCGAGGGATCCTTCCCCGGGCTTTTTGTACTGGAATCTCAATACACGTTTCTCCAAAGCGCTTTTGATGGCAATTTTCAACGTATCTTCATCCAGTTTGGAAAGCTGACCGTGCTTGAAGGAAATGGTGTCGCTGAGTTCGGTTAAATTGGCGGTTATGGTATCGGGCAGGCTGGCGGAGAGTTTGTTGAAAGCGTTGGCCAACGGCTTCTCAAAGGGGGTCCCCTTATAGTGGTCCAACGCTTTTTGGGCGACGCTCAAGGCCAGCAGTTCCCCTTCGGAGATGTCGATTGTCGGGAGGCTTTCAACTTCGCGCGTGTAGCAATACCCGTGTTCCGACGCTTCATACTCGATAGGCATCAGCATCCGGTCCCGCATGAAATCGATATCGCGGCTGATCGTCTTGGTACTCACTTCCAGTTCCGCTGCCAACTGGCTGCAATTGGGGAACCCGCCTCGCTGCAGCGCTTTGTGGATGAGCAGCATTCTCTCAATGGCAGGACGCTTAAGACTGTGAATGCGAGGCGATGACACGATCCCTAAAGAGATGGAGACTCAAGTGATGGCAATCAACATTGAAACACAAAATCTGCTGGCCTTGGCATGTGAGTTGCATATGGCTCATTTTTAAATACGCCGCTGCAAAAGTGGTACGGCTTGCTCAAAATGAAGACGAAACGATGCTACTGGTGCGGTGACGATCCATTGTATGTGAAGTATCACGACACGGAATGGGGAATCCCCGAATATAACTCCAAGGCCTTATTTGGAAAGTTGATCCTTGACGGGGCTCAGGCCGGGCTGTCCTGGATAACGATATTGCGGAAACGCGACCATTACCTTCAGGCTTTTGATGGATTTGATCCGGTGAAAATGGCCCGCTATTCTGACAAAAAGCTCGAAGCGCTCCTGCAGGATCCCGGCATCGTTCGGAATCGGCTTAAGGTTTTAAGCGCCCGCCAGAATGCCCAGGCCTACCTACGCATGAAGCACCGAGGGGTTAATTTCTCTGAGTATCTATGGAGCTTTGTAGGAGGTAAGCCGATTCAGAACGCTTTTGAAAAGATGGAGCAGATGCCGACGACTTCACCGGAAGCCCAGGCAATGAGCAAAGCGCTCAAGAAGGAGGGGTTCAACTTTGTCGGTCCCACCATCGTCTACGCCTTTATGCAGGCGGTCGGAATGGTAAATGACCACTTAACGAGCTGTTTTCGCTACAAAGAGATCGCAGGCTAGTCCGAGGCTTACGTCGGAATCTGCTTTACGTTTTCATCGGGTGGTCTCCAAGCTGCGCAACGTGGGCACGGCAAATTCGCAGAATGAGATAACGGAGGGGGGTGATTTTGTTGTCATCGGAACCTACAAATCCGTCCGTCTGGCCCATGAAGCGGGTCTCGCTATTCTCGCTGCGGGGCACCACTATTGGGTCTATCCGGTCGAGGACCTTTACGCGTTGGCGGTTTTGCCGAAGCACGCTGAGACATTGCGGCGCGAGGTCGACATCGCCCAGTTGAAGAATCGATTTTGGCCGCCGGTTTCGATCGACCTTCCCAATCAGTCCACCCGAAAGGCGCCTACGGTCATTTTCGCCATGTCCTTGCTGGGCATGTTTACCGCCCAAAACGCGATTCCTGGCTTAAAAGACCTAGGGATGAATAGCAGTGAGGGCGTTTTCCAGAACGGCGAGTGGTGGCGAATCGTTACCGCAATTACGCTCCACGCCGATTTGGCGCACCTCGCAGGGAATCTATTGGGCATAGCGCTTTTCACGTACCTATGTTGCCGATACATGGGAAACGGGCTCGCCTGGTTTCTTATCGTGCTGGTTGCTAGCTTTGCCAATTTGACCAATGCTTATATTCGGTTGGGCGAACCCTTCTTCTCACTGGGCGCCTCAACCGCGGTTTTTGCCGCTTTGGGTCTCTTGGCGGGTTTCCCAGTGGGCACGTTTTTGAAAACGCGAGACCCCATGCAAAACAGGGACTGGTTGATACCCTTTTTCGGTGGCTGTATCCTGTTCGCCTGGATGGGGGGAGGGGAATTCCCCACCGATGTGATGGGGCACGTGCTCTCTTTTGTATTCGGCACTGTGGTAGCGATTGGAATCGCCTGGACAGGGCTTCATTCGAAGCTAAATGCGCTTTACCAAAAGTTGCTATTGTTGATCACTTGGGTGTTGCTGATCGCCAGTTGGGCAATGGCGGTTCAGTAATTTATTCCCATTGGGTAAATGCCCCGAAGCTCTTGACGGGCGAAGCCCGAAAAGCGAAGACTGTTGCTTGGCTCTTTAGTAGGGACGACCGGCTCGGTCGTCCGTATCCGCATCTTGGAGGACCGAGCCCCAACGCATCGGGGTCGTTTGACCGGTCCTCCCTACCTTCAAAATGTCCCCCTGCCGCTTCGGCAGTCGCCGAAGTCGGGGGCCTGCTCCGGGAATCTTCCTTTCCCGATTTCGATTCTCAGTTCAACTCTCTGTCTGATTAGCTGGAATCACCAGAACCGGAAACTTCGAGGCCCGAAGCAATGCTTCCGTGACTGTGCCCACAATCAACTCGTAAAGGGCTCCATGGCCGTGGGAACCTAAGACGATCAGATCAACTTTCAAATCGGCAGCTTCTTTCAGTATTGTGTCAGCGGTAGGGCCCTGGGCCATTAAAGGAGTTATTTGAATACCTATTTTGTCCTCCAGTTCATCCGCCTTGTCTTGCAGGAAGCGACGCTCTTTTTGCAGCGTATTTGCTCGCCAATCACGCACGTGTTGAGGACCTGCTTCATATCCCACAAAATCTGGATCGGGGGCGGCAACATGCAGAATCCATAGATGTGCCGAAGACTGCTGGGCGAGCTCGGTTGCCTTTGCTAAGACCGTGTCTGAAACGTCTGAGAAATCAATTGCTGCGAGAATCGTTTTCATGGGGTTAAACTATTCAAATAAATCACAAAGGCAAGATAAGCCTTGTCCTTTAAGAGATCACAGAGAAGACCCTCGACTGAGCGGGAAAATCTACGCGATAACGTCGTGTACCACTTTTCCATGCACGTCGGTGAGTCTGAAATCCCGGCCCTGGAAACGGTAGGTGAGACGCTCGTGATCGAATCCGAGCAAGTGCATGAGAGTGGCCTGAAAATCGTGGATATGAACTTTGTTTTCGGTGACCCCAAATCCCAGTTCGTCGGTAGCGCCGTAAGAATAGCCGCCTTTAACGCCCCCGCCCGCCATCCACATGGAAAAGCAGTCAGGATAGTGGTCGCGACCCAAAATCTTTGACGCTGCGGTGCGACCTTCCCGGAACGGTGTCCGTCCAAATTCACCTCCACAAATGATTAGTGTGTCGTCGAGCATACCTCGATCCCGTAGGTCCTTTATAAGGGCCGCTATAGGCTTATCAACTGTGGCTGCTTTGGTCAGGAGACCTTCGCCCACTCCATTGGCGACGTTTGTGCCGTGGAAGTCCCAGCCCCAGTCGAAAAGCTGAACGAATCGCACGCCTTTCTCGACCAATCGACGGGCTAGCAGGCAGTTGTTGGCGAAACTGGACGCACCCGGTTCCGCTCCGTAGGCTTCCAGCATTCGGGGTGACTCTTTGGAAATGTCCATGGTCTCCGGAACGGACACCTGCATGCGGTAGGCCAGCTCGTATTGAGAAATTCGCGTACGGGTCTCGGGGTGGCCATACTCGTCGGCTTGGAGATCGTTGAGCTCCTGAATGGTATCCAGGCTCCGGCGGCGCAAGTCTCGATCAATTCCTTTTGGGTCGGAGACATACAGAACCGGATCTCCACTTGAGCGGCATTGGACTCCCTGGTAAACCGGCGGCAGAAATCCGTTCCCGAATGAGTTCTTTCCTCCATTGGGTTGCACACCGCTGGATATTAACACGATAAACCCGGGCAAGTCGGCGTTGTCGGTTCCAAGGCCGTAGCTCACCCACGACCCGAAAGAAGGGCGACCGGGACGCGGTGAACCGGTTAAGGTGAAGAGTTCCGCGGGAGCGTGATTGAACTGGTCCGTATTCAAGGAATGGATCATGCACATCTCATCCGCCACTTCATGCAAATGGGGAATCGCATCGGACAACCATAGACCGCCTTTTCCGTATTGCTGGAAGTTTCGCCGCGTGCCGAGCAGTTTTGGGGTGCCCGAGGTGAAAGCGAACTTCTTCCCCTTCAAAAACTCGGCAGGACAGTCCTGGCCGTCTCGTTTTACCAGTTCGGGCTTGTAGTCATAGAGATCAAGATTGGGAGGAGAACCCGTTAAGTGGAGGTATATTACCCGCTTTGCCTTTGCCGGGAAGTGAGGCGCTTTGGCCGCGAGAGGGTCTGCGGGTTTAGCCATTGCCTTGGGGTTCATCAGAGAACCGAGTGCGATTCCCCCGAGACCTGCAAAGGTGTGTTTGATAAAGTGCCGCCGGGTGGCTTGTTGTATTTGCTCGAGTTTTGGGTTCATGGCTTCAGAAACATTTCATCGAGATTAAGAAGGGTATTCCCCAAGACGGCCCAAGCAGCTAGATCAGCGACCTTAGAACCTTCGGGGATATCGCCAATCGGATCAGTCGCCATCGCCAGAGCCTTCTCTGGATCTTGCTGGTAACGGCGTTGGGCATCGAAAAAGAGATTGCTCAGCGCTTGGACCTCTTTTTCGGAGGGGGGACGGACCAGGCATTCCTGGAATCCGTACCGGATCTTGGCGGGGAGGTCTCCTGCAAAGGATTCCATTTTTCGCCCGAGGCCTTGAGAGGCTTCGATGTATACGGGATCATTGAGCGTTACCAATGCCTGTAGCGGTGTATTGGTATTGTCGCGACGCACAATGCAGACTTCCCGATTGGGCGCGTCAAAGGCGGCCATTGAAGGGTAGGGGTTGGATCGTCGCCACGATGTGTAGATCCCCCTTCGGTACCGATCCGGGCCTTCACTCGTCGTCCAGTCGGTTTTACCCCCGAAAGCGGCTTTGAGCCCAAAATCCGGTTGTGGTGGATTCACAGAGGGGCCGAACATTGAGTCGCTAAGTAAACCAGAAACCGCTAGCGCCTGGTCGCGCACCGTTTCCGCGGAAACGCGAAAGCGTGGGCCGCGGGCCAGCAGCCGATTGTCTGGATCTCTTTCGAACGTCGCGGGAGTGACCTTCGATGACTGGCGATAAGTTGCGGAGGTCACCATGAGCTTTAGCAAGCGCTTGATGTCCCAGCCGCTTTCCATCAGTTCTACCGCTAGCCAGTCGAGCAGTTCGGGATGCGAAGGAAGCTCTCCTTGTGAACCAAATTCTTCGCTCGTTGCCACAATCCCGAATCCAAAGAGGGCCTCCCAATACCGATTGGCAATGACGCGAGCGGTGAGAGGGTTGCTTGTGTCAACCAACCATTTAGCGAGATCAAGCCGATCCGGCGTTTCGCCTTGAGGTAATGGGTGGAAGACCGCTGGCGTTCCCGGGGATACCTCGGGGCCTTTGTCGAAATAGCTCCCGCGATATTGGATGTGGGTTTGACGACGCTGCTCGTCGGCTACCTGGCGCATCACGGGGACTGTCGTAGTCGGACGGATTTGGTTCAGCTCTTCTCTCAGCTGAGCGATGTGGGACAGCTCTCTTGCGGATCCCGGATCGTGTTGAGCGAAAAAGTCCAATAGCTCCTTCTCCTCTGCCGCGGAGCGATCTTCGGCCTGTTTGGCCAGAACCGTCGCGAGGGTAAGCGGGACCGCAGGGAAGGGATCTGCTTCATGGGTGACGGAGATTCGAAACCGCTTAATCTTTTTATCAGGAAAATTCTGGATCAACCTGATTTCCAGCGAATCGCTTTCACCCAGCTCAACCCTAGAAGCAAATTCCAGCACGGCTTCATGGGGTGTGTTCAAGCTGCCTTTTACCGCCCAGCCTGAAAATCGTTCCCCTCCAATTCCGTCATGCAAAGTATCCACGGGATACCATTCCTGTTCGAAACTCGCGGTTGCGTTGTACAGTTTCAGTTTTGGAGATTTCGCTGGGGGAGACGCTTCCTTTTCATCGGAATCTGATTCGCTATCATTCGCTTGGGTCTGCTCTGCTCCAATCCGTCGGATCTCGAATTCATTGAGCACCCATTCAGACGGGGTTCCTAAATCCGCTACTTTATCTGGCAGCACTTCTAGTCGGATCGCAGTGATTTCTTGGATACGTGGGGAATAATCGACTTTGATAGTATAGGTATCCTGAGGCCTCGCGTTATCTGCAATTTCGATCACACCCTCTGAATTGATTGAGAAGGGGGCTTTGGAAACTGCCGTCATGTCGTCAAATTCGGGCCTTAGGGTCTGCCAGCTTGTTCTCGAATGGAGGTTTTGCTCCCATTGCTCGCGTCGTTCCCTGTGATCCGGATGGGCGAGTTTTTCTTCGAGCTCCTTTTGGGCGATAGAAATAGCGGATTCGATTTGCGCCCGCTTCTGTTTTTGGACTTCCGAAAACAGCGCCAATATGGGTTCCTCGTCTTTCCGGTCCTCGTCAGCCGTGTTATTGAAAATGGCAAACATCCTAAAGTACTCTTCCTGCGTAATGGGGTCGTACTTGTGAGTGTGGCACTGAGCACAATCGATCGTGGTGCCCATCCAGACGGCCATGGTCGTATTTACTCTGTCTACGACCGCCTCATTGCGAAACTCCTCATCAATCGTACCTCCTTCGCTGTTGGTTTTTGTATTGCGATGAAACGCGGTCGCTACGCGTTGATCCAAGGTGGGTTGATTGAGCAAGTCTCCCGCAATTTGCTCAATGGTAAACTGATCAAATGGCTTATTCTCGTTAAAGGAACGAATGACGTAGTCCCGGAATCCCCAAATCTCGCGAGGGGGATCATCCGCATAGCCTGCGGAGTCGGCGTACCGAGCCAAGTCCAGCCACATCCGTGCCCAATGCTCTCCGTAGCTTGCTTTGTCCAAAATGCGTTCAACATAGCGAGTGTACGCGTTGGGTTCGGCATCTTGCAGAAACGCCTCAACCTCTTCCGCCGAGGGTGGAAGTCCCACGAGATCCAGCGATACACGGCGAGCGAGTACGTGTTGGTCGGCTTCAGGCGACTGTGAAGCATGATTGGAAACGAGTTTTTCTACAACAAAATGATCAATGGGGTTATCCAGCCGAAAGTCCCCATACGAGACTTCAGGAACCTCCGGTCGGATAGGTTTCTGGTAAGCCCAGTGCGTATCGTAATTTCCCCCTTCCTTAATCCATTGCGACAGCAAGGCAATCTGTTCCTCGCTTAAGGGATTGCCTTCTTTCGGTGGGGGCATCCGTTCTTCCGGATCGTCGCTAGAAACGAGGTATAGCAGCTCGCTCTCGTCGGGATTGCCCGGAGCAATGGCAGCGTAGTCTCCGAGATCCATTTGCGCCCCTTCTGCCGTGTCCAACCGCAGATGCCCATTAGCTCGCGAGCCCCCTTTGCGAGAATCCTCGTCTGGGCCATGGCAACGAAAGCAATTCTCAGAAAGGATTGGCCGAATTTCCCGATTAAAATCTACTTTCGCAGGCACGGATGCCGCGATCAGAAGGGAAAAGACTGGGATGGCGATGTTCTGTGTCTTCATCGATCTAGACTCAATGGCCTCGAAAGAAAGCTAAATTCAGCCAGAAGGCCATCAAGAAAGTTTCGAACATCTCTGAGGAGATGTCACCTGCGGAGACTGAGCACGACTGTCTCCGAAGAGTTGAAGCGTTAGCCGTTACGAACTAAAAAGAGTTATCGTAAGTAAACTTCTAATCCTAGTCTTTGAATAGCGCCTTCGATCGTGTCGACGGTTTCGGCGCATTGATCCAAGGTGAAAAGATGAGATTCACTCGTTCCCTTGCGACTCCGTGAAGTAGCGGCTAGCGTTTGGCCTTCTAGTCTGCTGATCGACCTCAGGTCGGGATATGAAAATGAAAACATAAGGATAGATCTGTTTTTCATTCCAGTGCCTTTCCTGATGTTCCAGAAACGCATTTTTTGAGTGCGGGGCCTTCCCATTGGGTTGGTGGCCTGCGTCTCGATGGAGGTAATTGAATGGAGATTCGTCTCGGAAGAAATTAGCGCTCCGGTCCAGACTTTGTTTCCATCTATGAAGAATACCAATTCCGAGGAATGAGAACCAGGTTTAGAGTCCTGTTTAATGGCGCTCTTGACCGAGGCACCCAGTCGGTTGGCTTCCTGCGACTGGTTGATCTCCCATTGGGCGGAAAGAGGGACGGCGAGACCCATAGATAGGAACCACGAAAAAGCGATGAAGGATTGGGCTTGCATACGTTGATTCCGAGTTGGGATTTGCGTTGATTCGCAAAATCCGATCCTGCGAACACCCTTCCACTAACGACTGATCGCTCCTACCCTGAAGCTTTCGCCTCGAGTATTCTCATGGGCCTGGTTATCCCTTCGCTATCTTTACCCGAGTTTCTCGATTTCTTTCACCAGCTGGAAGACGCCCACCGTAGTCATCAATACCGCTGAGGTCCAAAGAAACAGGACCCAAGTAATCGGGGGTCGCAAGGCTTCGTGGGTTTTGTAATAGAGGAAATAAAGGGCGGCGAAACTCAGGAAGGGAAGCATGAGGGCTTGGGCCACCGCTCCGATCGTCACGAGAGTAACGGGTTTCCCTACAGAAAGATAAAAGATGCAGTAGAGGGCGGGAAGGGCGACACAAGCGACCTTGGTCCAGCGGATCCGGTCTGCTTCCGAGTCTATCTTTACCAGTTTAAGGAGATGGAAAAAATCGGTAGCGAGACGGCTGTTGGAGGCTGTAGAAATGAAAATGGTGGAGTACAGCACCGTAAACGCGCCGATGACAAATATCCATAATCCTACTACTCCGAAGGATGTACTGTACAACTCGGACAGATTGATCATGAGATTGTCATTAGTCACGCCAATGTTCTTTCCATTGAGAACGGCCGCTCCAAGCAGGTAGAAGGCGACCGTGGCGCCCGTGTAGATGACCATCGAGACAAACGCGTCCCACTTGAGCACCCGCATCCAGCCCCGAGCGCGTTCGATCCAGGCTTCGCTTCCATCGTCGGGACCCACATGCCGAGCGTATCCTTTTTCCAGACACCAGTAGGGGTAGTAGATTAATTCGGCGGCACCGACCCCGATGACTCCAAAGGCGGCGAAGGCTATGACAAACTGGTCGGGCAAGCGAAAGGACAGTCCTTCCTGGATATTCTGAGCGGTGATTCCATAGTCCGTCCAGTAGAGCGAGAGGACGGCGAAAATCGTGAAGATCGTAAAAAATGCGATCATGGAGGTCGCGAATTTCTCAATGAAGAAATACCGCCCAATAAAGAGCAGGACGGCACAGGAGCCCGTGATTAAAATAGCGAGACTGGTATCGGAAAACGACGATCCCGCTAAGCCGGCTACTTGAGCGATTCCACCCACCATTCCGGAGAGCTGAAAGAAGGTGGCCACAAACATGAGAAACCAAAGCCAAACCAGCCAGGAAACGCCTGCCTTCGGCCCCGGGACCGAATTCAGGGCCTCGAGGGCGGTCTTTCCCTTGGAGAGGGTGTAGCGCCCGAGCTCGACTTGCAGGAAGACCTTGATGAGACAGCCGAGAATGATGAACCAAAGTAGAATGAAGCCCACGTCTGCCCCAAGTTTAGTGGTGACGATCAATTCGCCGGAACCGACGATATTAGCAGAAACGATCAGGCCAGGGCCGAGCTGTTTGAGGATTCCTTTGGCGTCTTTGGGGGCGTCTTGAATATCTGACATAGGGGAGTTTCTAAGATAGAGGATGAATAAAGGAGTGGGGGTTGGCTTCGTTTGAAGTAAAACGGGATCGCGTTGTTGTATGAAGGATCCATTGGGGATCTAGCATGGGAGGTTGTTGACGTCTAAGCCCTTGGGCAGAGATGGCAAATTGTATTTACGCTAAAAATAAGCCGCTTAAGGGACACCACGCTTCCAAGGCAAAGGATACGCTTTGTGTTAAAGGTGCAAACCCTCCTTATCCTGTTCGTTCCTGAACGGCTCCACTGGGCCTACTTCCCGAATTCTGCGTGGTAGGGTCCTGCGAGCGGGCCCGTTTTTGGATTCATCAGCATGAGCGAGTTTGCTTCTTTGGCCACCGAGTGAGCCAAATCCGTCGATTTGCTAATCGCCTGACTGATAATGGCGCTGACCGCGTCTGCGACTAGATTTCCTGATCCCAAATTAGAATCTTGACTGGCAAAGCCCAAGCCTTCCCACAGCGTGATACCCGTTTGCGTATCCACTAGCTTGCCTTCGACTACAACCGAGGTGACGCTCGAAATTATTATAAATTTAGTCCCCTAGGATTTGACCGTCAAATACAGCACTGCATCCGCACCAAATATCTCTCGGAATTTTGCCAATGAAACTTGGTGCATTTCTTCAGCAGCGGGCACGCCGTTCTCCTTCAGAAACAGGTCTACTTCAGTTACAGGGAAAACATAATAGCGCATTTCTGCTATGGGCTTGGTAACTGAAGAATAAACGCCATAGGTTCCTGCAATGTCGACGCTTTCATTCAATGGAGGAAGAACGAGGATCGACCTTGGCTGGTGCTTTATAAATTCGGTGTAGTCCTTAGCCGTCTGACACCCGCAGAGCAACAGCAGGGTGCCGGTCACCAGAGCCCAAAGAGTTTTCACTGCTTCAGCCTCTCCAGAAGTCGATTGATGAATAGCTCGGATTCCGGGAACCGTTCCTTTTCGGTTTCCAGTTCCCTGCGAGCCCTACCTAAGTCGCCGCTATGATAATACAGATAAGCCAAATGGGTGTGCCACCCTGGCGGTAGCGAAAGTTCCTTTGAAAGAGCTTTTTCCCGGTCCTCTTCCATTTTTTTCAATTCCTCCTGACTGGAGTATCCACCCTTCAGCGAATAAGCCTTATATACTGATTCTTCGTAGTTGCCCCAGTAATACAATGTTTTTGTTGTGCTGCAGCCCGCGAGAAAAACCGCGACCAATGCTAGGGCGAAAACGAGGACTCTAATCACATTAGAGCCCCGGATTTCATTCATTCTCTTCCATCCCTCTCACTAGATTGTTTACGGCCTCTCTGATCGATAGATCAAGCTCCTTACCGTTGAGGGTCGAATCGTAGCTTGCGGTCCCCCCAAATCCAAGCACTTCCCGATTGCTCAAGGCATATTCGCCTGCACCCTGGATAGAATAGACCACCTCCGAAGTGAGCACATTAACGCTATTGAGCGTGACCTTGGATTAGGCGCTTTGAGTTTTGCCGCTACCCAGAACGCCGAATAGCTGTTGATCGCCAACCTCCTTGCGCCCGAATTCGGTTACCATACCCGTTATCGCAAAACGGGCTCCTCTCAATTTCTGCGGCTGGTCGAGCAATTTCGCTTCCTTCTCGATTTCCTCCAAATTCTGGCGGTCCAGGACGCTAAAGCGTCCTGTTTGCTGGAGACTGCTTGTCAGAATCGCCTTCGCTTGGTCGCCCAGCCGATCTCGGCCATCGGAGAAAATGCCGTTCATGTAGGTCGACTGATTACCGAATTTGCCAATGGCGATGTCGTGCTTTGGCCCTTTGTAATTTTCTTTGCTCGCTTCAGGCGCCAATTTGGTGGGTTCCTTGACGACATGCGACTCGGTGCGCAACCCGCCACCAAGATGCAAACGAGAATGGCCATCGAGGATTGCCATAAATGGGGTTCATTCCGGAGCGATTTTCCTTTATCGATGATTCCCTTTGGTCGCAGGTTAAATAGACCCAAATTTCTCTTTCTTTCGACACCTAGAAATCAGCGGTTTGGGGAACCTTTAGCAAGACGAATATCCACCTCGGATACTTCCTAGCTTAGCCTTGTGAACAAATTTTAGACCAAGCCAATCTGAGTGTCGTTTCGGATCAATCGGGATCTCGGATCCGCCTAAGTTTGATACCAGTTAAAT
>Ga0055584_100003535_pt1 | contig 15414 bp, 13 predicted proteins | sample OSDHelmetaG_FD_58716 | JGI IMG/M metagenome (GOLD analysis project Ga0055584, IMG submission 58716) | Pelagic marine sediment microbial communities from the LTER site Helgoland, North Sea, for post-phytoplankton bloom and carbon turnover... | ecosystem: Environmental > Aquatic > Marine >... | reverse complement strand
CAATGAACGAGTATCCAAAGGCTAAATTGAATTTTCTCACGGTAAGCGAATTAGCGAAGCAAAACAACAATTTGCAGGTGTTGGCGCGAAGTCATGTAGGCATGGCGCAGTGCAGCTACCGGTTGTCTGACTTAAAGAACGCGATCATTGAGGCCGAACAAGGCTTGCGTTACGCCAAGGAAGCCGAGGATATTTCGAGCGAGGCAAAAGCGTTGACATTGACGGGCAATGTGCTGCTGAAGCAAAAGGATTTCAGTGGAGCCTTGGACTACTTTGACAAGGCCTTGGAAATCCATACCGAGCGCGGAGACAGCTCGCAGATGGCCGCCAACCTAAACAACATTGGAAACGTACACCTCGAATCCAAGGAATACAAAGAAGCCGAGGCGTACTTTAGAAAGACCTTGGCCATTGATTCTGCCTTGGGCGGTCGCTCCTACGTTGCCGGGGATTACAACAACCTTGGATTGGTGATGAAGAACCGCGGGGATTTCGAGACGGCTCTGAAATACCAAATGGCTTCTTTGAAGATCAACCGTGAACTGCAATTGCCCTATGGGATGGCGGGCAATTTCAACAATTTGGGTAACATCTACCAAGGCTTAGGGAAGTTTGATAAAGCCCTTGAGATGTTCAATGACTGCTTTCAACTTGCAGACTCACTGGGCTACCAATCGATCAAGAACGACGCTATGGCGAATATGGCGGACGTGTACATGAGGATGGGGAATTACGAACGAGCGAATCAATATCTCAAGGAATTGGTGAGTAGTATATCTCAGATTTACAGTGACGATGTAGCGAAAAAGCTCACTTCCTTCAACGACCTCTATGACCTGATGCAAAAGGAGAATGAGATCCGTGATTTGCAGCAGAGGGAAGCGTTGAATCAAGTACGTGTCGAGCGGGAAAGGCTTTGGTACCTTGCCATTTTGCTCATGGTGATCATGATGGGATTGGTGGTTGTTTGGTGGATGCGAACCCGATCCTTGAAGGAAGGTCATCGGCTCCAGATGGACCTACAACATTATCAACTGAAGGCGATTCAGCTCCAGATGAATCCGCATTTTCTGTTCAATACCTTGGGTGCCATCGGCAACTACATTGAAGAACACAATGCCGGCGAAGCGAGCCGCTACCTTTCGAAGTTTTCTAAATTGATGCGAAATTTTCTCGAAGCCGCCGAGCACTCCGTGACAACCATAGAGCGAGAGATGACCCTTCTGACGCGTTATTTAGAATTGGAGCAGCTTCGATCCGATCATTCGTTTGAATTTGAGGTCTCTGCCGATGAACCTCTTTATGGAACAGCTTTGCCAAGCATGGTTCTGCAGCCCATTGTAGAAAATGCAGTGCTACACGGTGTGCGAAAATTGATGGATGAAAAGGGAGTCATTCGGGTACATTTCTTTAAAGAAGGCGAAGAGACGGTATGCGAAGTGTCGGATAATGGCCCTGGGTTTACGCCTAAAGAGGAGTCAAACGGGGAGCACGCCTCCATTGGAATGCAACTCATTCAAAAGCGCTTGCAATTGTTGTCCAAGGAATCAGGTCAACGCCTTCAGTTAAAGGTGAAAGAGCGAAAAGAGGGTGCAAGGGGTGCGAGCATCTTGATTTACCTTGGCAGCGGCGAATTCAAAAGCAGATGATTACCACCATACTCATAGTAGAGGACGAACCAGCACTTCGAAGGTCGCTTGAGCGCAACTTGACGAAGTTCTTTTCGGAAGGGTTGACGCTGCATTTAGCTGGATCGGTAAAGCAAGCCTTGGAAGTATGTGCTAAAAATGAAATCGACCTGATCTTTTTAGACATCAATCTCCCTGATGGAACTGGATTTGACGTGCTGGACCAAATAAGCACTTCGGATGAGCATCCTGAACCCTTGGTGATCATTACGACCGCCTACGAAGAATTTGCCATTGAAGCAATTCGGGCGAGTGTTATTGACTACCTCTTGAAGCCGATTGATCCGGAAGAATTGAAAGCGGCGATTGAGAAAGCGAATAAAAGAATCAGCGAGCGGTCGGTTGAAGAACCCGCAGTCATCCAAAGCGAGAAGATTGCGGTATTCACGGCAGAACGGGTACAATTGGTTGATCCTGAAGAAATTGTCCGCGCACAGTCGAGTAGTAATTACACTACGCTTTATTTGACGAGCGGAGAAAAGCTCGTCATCTCTCGGACCCTCAAAGACGTCGACGCCAAACTCGGCCCCCGAGGATTCTTGCGGGTGCATCAATCGCACTTGGTGAATTTGCTGCATATACGCACTTTCGAAAAGCAGGGAATTGGCATGGTCATCCTCTCAGATGGCTCAGAAGTAGTGGTGTCTAACTCCTACCGAAGCCAATTGATCGATCTTTTACGCAATCACTCCTTTTAAAATTCTCATCCGATCTCTTCGGATGCTCAAGCGAAGCCCTCGAATTCTCATTTGCTGAAATGTTTGCTCGATCTGTGAGTCTTGTATATAACGCAAACAAGCACTCATGAAAACAATTACGCTAACATCAATCCTTGCCACAGCGCTCTCAATGATCGCATCTATAGGCTTGGCACAGAGCTACGACTTCGAGTACGAAGCCGCTACATATTCAGAGCTCACAGGAGCTACTGTCATTGAAGTACCTGCTGAGGGGTATTTTTTAGACTTGAACAAAGAGAAATTCCTATGCTTTTCAGAGATCTATCGCGCAAATGGCGATGACGGATTTAAGATCAGTCGTGAGGGTTCATTTCAACTTTTAAAAGATGGAACCAAGGCGACCTTTCTTTTTTCTGGAGGATTTGTACTTCGTGATGATACAGAGATTTCCTGCCTCATTGAAGGTCAGAAAAAGGACACAAATCGAGTAATCAAGGTTCAGTATGAAAACGTCGGATTTAATTATGGCGAAGAAGCTGAGTACATGAATTTCCAGATATGGGTCTATCCAAATACGGGAGACTTTGAAGCGCACGTTGGATCGTTCTTGGTCAACACCAATGGTAGTTCTTACTCCACAGGGACCTCAGCTTGGGGGCCGGCAACTGGTGTGATTCGCATGGACACGGCATACAATTTCTTAAATATCATTACCCTGGCGGATAACCCTTCCAACCCGGACATTCGCCGCGGCGATTTTAGACTCTTAGGCGATACGCCCGCGGAAGGAGCCATCCTTAAATTCAAAAATCAAGCACCCGCGATTGACCACACCATTCCAGGCGACGATGACGACGATGATGGTGATCAAGGAAACGGTGGCAGTCCTATGAATTGGCCAGTTGGCTTGGATGATGGTCCTCACGCCCCTCTCTTGGTGTATGGATATCCAAACCCAGCGACTCAGCAAATCACCTTTGAATTCAGCCAGGAATTCATCAAGACCGACCCTATTCTTTTCGACGTAATCGCATTGGATGGACGACGAGTCACACAAATTTCAACCCAGCAAATGACCGATCAAAAGATCAGACTGAATGTCAGCGATTGGCCATCAGGCATCTACATCTTGTCGGGAAAGGACCATCCCGAAATGTTCTCTCGATTCCAAGTGGTCCACTAACAGCTAGTAGCGTGGCGTGAATTGGTCCTTTCCTCACGGAAAGGGCCTTTTCTATTTTGGAGACATGAAGGTCGTCGTTTTGCTCTTGTGTATACTTGCACCCATGAAATTCGAACGCATTCTGATCGAGGCTTCATTGAAGGCCGGTGAAGAGATCATGAAGGTCTACGCAAGGGAATTTGACGTAGAAACCAAGGAGGATAAAAGTCCGCTTACCGAGGCAGATCGCAATAGCCACCTCGCCATCATGGCCTACTTAAAAGATACAGGCATTCCCATTCTAAGCGAAGAAGGAAAAGAGATGAGTTACGCCGAGCGCAAGGATTGGAGTACGTTCTGGTTGGTGGATCCACTCGATGGTACCAAAGAGTTCATCAAAAAGAACGGCGAATTCACTGTCAACATTGCCCTTATCGAAAATGGACTCCCGACTTATGGGATCATATATGCGCCTGTACTTAAGAAGTTATTTGTAGGAAATGTAGGTGTAGAAGCTTGGGTGGCAGAAGAGGTTGAGCCAACTACTTCGATCGATCAGATTCTGAGTGCCAAGACATCCATTCCCGTTTCAAAGCCTGAAGTGCCGTACATAGTTGTTGCTAGTCGCAGCCACTTCAGCCCTGAAACACAAACATTTGTGGATGAACTGAAAGCCGAAAAAGGCGAGATCGATTTCGCTTCTATGGGCTCTAGCTTGAAAATTTGTTTGGTAGCTGAAGGTCTGGCTGATATTTATCCGAGGTTTGGGCCTACTATGGAATGGGATACAGGTGCTGGACACGCCATTGCCAAGGCAGCAGGAAAGATGGTGACGGACCATGTTACGGGTGAGGAGATGCGCTATAACAAAGAGAACTTGCTCAACAACTGGTTCATCGTTCGATAGGGTTTTGTCGTTTTTGATGTGGTCGTTTTCGAGACAAGGTTATTTTTGACTCAAACCCGAACGTTTAACTACTATGAGAATTACCCTGATTGCCGTAATGGCCCTGCTAGTGAGCAGCTCTTATGCTCAAAAAGACCCAGAAGACTTTGATATAGACGGCTTCGTGGTCTTGAAAGAAAACCCGAACGATACGATTTTTGGAAAGGTAAATGACCGCTCTACCCATCTGATGGAGCATACCAACGCATGGTTGATGCACCCAGACGGTGAAATTCGAAAGCACAAGCGCAAGGACTTGCTTGCCGTTGGGAAGGGCAATAAGCTGTTTGTTGTGAAAGACAAAATCCCCAAAGGATACGGATCCCAATTGCTACAGGTAGAAGTAAGAGGTGCCATGACATGCTATGCCTTGCATAACAGCGCGGGCGCTACATACTTTCTAATGAAAGAAGGGCAAGAAAAAATGCAAGTTCTGAGGGATATCCCAAAAGGAGCCAATAGCTTCAAGGACCAAAAGAAAATGGCAAAGTACTTCCAAGACGATCCTGAAATTTATGCCAAGGTGAAGTCAAAGGAGTAAACGCCAAACCTTTCGCCTGCCGCAGTAAGAGAATACAACGCTAGGCACACTGATTCAAGCAATGGCCTCCATTGACAAAAAAAACGAAACAAGAAGAGCCGCCAAGTGCGGCTTTTTTTATTTCCAAACGAGCCGAGCCATCTTCCCATTCCGGCCTGCTGCCCATCCGTTCATGCCAAACAGGTCGCAAGTAAAGTATCCTTCCTTTCCAATGGACTTCCATGTGAGCCCTCCATCTCTGGTGAGGTCACTTCCTGATCTGCCAACCGCTACGGCATGTTCCCCATTCGCCGTGATGGAGACACAGGATCTGTATCCTCCAGGGTTCTGCACTGTGATCGGAAGCCAAGCTTCCCCATCAATAGCAACAGCACAATTGGAGGTGGTGTTGGCGCTGTCTATATAACTCCCTCCGACGGCGATGAATGACTTACCATTTTGAGAGCAGATGGAGAATATACCACTGCCTGCACCACTTTCGATAGGAATGAGGTGTTCTTCTAAGAGGTTCCAAACATGGTCGAAGACAAACATGCGACTCTTGGGTCCCCCTCCAGTCGCTATGATAACCGTGCTGTCGGTTACAATGATTCCCGTTCCACTGGCTGCATAACCTGCTTCGTTTGAATCCAATTCAGGGCGAAGTGAATCTTCGACTGCCTTCCAAGTAGCGCCGAAATCTTGACTCATCAACAGCGCCATTTTGCCGTCCATCGGATCGCCATAGGCAACACCGAACCCCGAAGCATTAAAATCAAGTCCGTCGAAGAAGACCACTCGGTGCGTATCCTCATAGGCGATTCGCCAACTCTTGCCGCCATCACCCGTTCGATAAATGCTGACTCCATTTCCCGCGCTAATGGCTACGGCATTGTTTCTGTCAAAGCCATGGATGTCACGCAGGTCTTGATTCTTCGCCATTGGTATGGAAACTTCTGACCAATGCAAGCCATCAATGCATAAGAGAACCGTGCCTTGAGTACCGCTTGCCCAAGCCATGCTGTCAGATATACAGTGCATTCCCCGTAGGTGCGCGGATGTAATTCGTTCCAAGGGAGCCCATTCTGGTTCCGTAGGGATTGAAATCTGTTGCTGCTCAGTTCCACACCCCGTGAGGAGAAGTAGGAGCAATAAGTGCCATGCGTGCTTCATGTTTCAATACTACAAAGACTCGTCGATTTTGTATCCAGCTTTTTCACAGGGTACTTACCTTCGTGGCCATGTCAAAAGTCGCACTGATCACAGGAATTACGGGCCAAGATGGAGCGTACCTGGCTGAATTTCTCTTGAAGAAAGACTATGTGGTACACGGAATCAAGCGCCGAAGCAGCCTCTTCAACACGGAAAGAATCGATCACCTGTACCAGGATCCGCATGAGAAGAATCGCCGCTTCAAACTGCACTACGGCGACTTGACCGACAGCACGAACCTGATCCGCATCATCCAAGAAACACAGCCGGATGAAATTTACAACCTAGCAGCCCAGAGCCATGTAAAGGTTTCCTTCGAAACGCCAGAATACACGGCAAATTCAGATGCTGTTGGAACCCTTCGCATCTTGGAAGCCATTCGCATCCTTGGTCTGGTGAAGACTACCAAATTCTATCAGGCATCCACCAGTGAGCTCTATGGCAAAGTGCAAGAGATTCCTCAAAACGAGGAGACGCCATTCTACCCAAGAAGTCCATACGGCGTGGCGAAGCTCTATGCTTTTTGGATTTGCAAGAACTACCGAGAAGCGTACGACATGTTTACCTGTAACGGTATCCTTTTCAACCATGAATCTCCACTTCGGGGTGAGACTTTCGTAACGCGTAAGATTACGCGAGCAGCAGCAAAGTACAAGATGGGCTTGCAGAGCAAGTTATTTCTCGGAAATCTGGATGCGCAAAGGGATTGGGGACACGCCCAAGATTACGTAGAAGGAATGTGGCTGATGCTTCAGCAAGATAAGCCAGATGATTATGTGTTGGCTACAGGAACCACCATCACGGTTCGGGCGTTTGTAGAGATGTCCTTCAAACATATCGGCGTTGAATTCGAATGGCAAGGAAGCGGTGTAGATGAAAAAGGAATAGACAAAGCGACCGGTGAAGTAGTCGTAGAAATCGACCCAAGCTATTTCCGTCCGACTGAAGTTGAATTGCTCGTTGGCGATGCTTCAAAAGCCAAGAAAGAGCTAGGCTGGGTGCCAAAGCGAACGGTGGAAGAGCTGTGCAGTGAAATGGTTCAAGCCGACCTCGATCGATTCAGTCGAGACAGGTACCTCATGGAAGGAGGGCACCGCGTCATCCAAAGCCACGAGTAATGCAAAAAGAGAGTAAGATTTACGTGGCGGGTCACCGCGGCATGGTGGGTTCGGCAATCGTGAGAAGACTGCAGGCCGATGGTTACCACAACATTGTCACCAGAACCTCGGCCGAAATCGATTTGAGAAACCAAGAAGCCGTTCAGTCTTTTTTTGCTGCAGAGCAACCGGAGTACGTGTTTATGTCGGCTGCGAAGGTGGGTGGCATCGTGGCCAACAATACCTATCGCGCTGATTTTATCTATGATAACTTGATGATTGAAGCCAACGTCATCAAGGCCTCCCATGATTTTAATGTGAAGAAAATGCTCTTCCTGGGTTCGAGTTGCATCTACCCCAAGTTGGCGCCTCAACCGCTCAAGGAGGAATACTTGCTGGAAGGATACCTGGAGCCGACCAATGAGCCGTACGCCATTGCCAAGATCGCCGGTATCAAGCTGAGCGAGGCATTTCGGGATCAGTACGGCTGCAATTTCATTTCGGCCATGCCTACCAACCTGTATGGCCCGAACGACAATTATGACCTCCAAAATTCACACGTACTACCTGCCTTACTTCGCAAGTTCCATGCGGCGGTTCAAGAAGGAAAACAAGCGGTTGAGATCTGGGGGACGGGGTCACCGAAACGTGAGTTTCTTCATGTGGATGACCTCGCAGATGCCTGTATGTACCTGATGTTGAACTACGACGACAAGGGATTTGTGAATGTCGGAACAGGAACGGATGTTTCGATAAAGGAACTCGCTGAAATCGTAGCACGCGTTACCGGTTTTACCGGCAAATTGGTCTTTGATACCACAAAACCAGACGGCACGCCACGAAAGTTGATGGATGTAGGCAAACTCCATCGCCTCGGATGGAAGCACAGCATCGACCTGGAAGAAGGTGTGAAGGCGGTGTACGAGGGCGTGAAGGACTCAGAACTGTTCACGGTTTCGGCGTAACTTCGCGCAATGCGAAAGCTTCTCCCCATTCTTTTCTTCACTTTCCTGTATTCTGGGGCAAACGCACAATTGGTACTATCTCCTTTGAATCCTGAGCACACCGGTATGGTGCGCGACCATCTTGCAGGTGAAAAGGCGGTACGTCAAACGGCTTTTTGGCCTTTCTTGATGGAGCAGTCCACAATGGAAGCCGTATACGATGCCGAAACAGAAGAATGGTCGAGAAAGGAGCACAGCTCCTGGGTCATGCGCAAGCTGCGCAATGAACACCTGCTGGAGGTAAGGGAAGATGATTTCACGCTTTTTCTAGACGCTGGGTGGAACCTAGAGGCATCCTATCAATCCGACGATGAAGGGCGACGCATGTACACCAACACCCGTGGATTACAACTTACAGGTACCGTTGGCTCGCGCGTCTTCTTCGGGTCCAGCTTTTACGAAAACCAGTCGATCTTCCCCAATTACATAGACAGCATCGTTTCTAAACGTGGCGGGTTCGACAATACCGCGGATCCTGAGCGGGGCAGTGTGCCAGGTTTCGGGAGGTGGAAGCCCTTCAACACTTCTGATAGCTACGATTACGACTACACGCTGGGCACTGGATACGTAGGAGTTGTCTTGAAAGGTCGGTCCTTCGTTCAACTGGGTCAGGATAAACAGTTCCTCGGATATGGTTACCGATCGATGTTGCTGTCGGATGCTTCAGCACCCTATCCTTTCTTGCGACTTCATCTGAGTTTCTTAGAGGATAAATTGACCTATACCACAACTTGGGCGGTTCTGCAGTCATTGGAGCGAATCGCACCGAACTACAACAACAAAGAGGCCTTATTCAGGAGAATGGGCGGAAGGTTTTCCTACTTACACTTCCAGCCGAAACATTGGTTGGGCCTAGGCGTTTTCGATGGAACTACTTGGACTTGGAGGGCGAATAATCACCCGCCGAGCATTGAATACTACCTGCCGTATGGTGGTATTTACACCGGGTATGGAATCCGTAATCACATGATCGGACTCAACGGACATGTGCGCCCATTGCAATGGTTGAACGTATATGGCCAATGGGCTGTCAATACCAAAACGCGTGGAACAGTTGCTCAATTGGGTGCTAGGTTTTCAGGTCTCCCTGAAGGATTTGAGTGGATATTAGAATATAACCACACAGGGGTTGGCGCCTACTTTACAGGGGAGGGCGATGCGCAAGGAACGATCATAGGAGAACCGTTTCAAAGCGGAACCAACGCCTTGGATTACTACCAGCACAATGATCAATCGCTAGCACACCCTATCTTGGTCTCCAACGATGAGGTACTCGCCCGCGTAGCATATCGATTCAGGGATGTTTTCATACGTGGAAGCTACCACTACGTCGTAAAAACGCCTTTGATGATCGTCCATTCGCAGGACTACTTCAATTTTGAGCTGGGATACCAAATCAATCCGAAGAGTAATGCTCAGATCGTTTTGGGCAACATCAACAGAACAGAGCGCGATAGCGTGCGATCCATGATCGATACGTACACGTATATCGCGTTTAGAACCAACCTTATAAACCGCTATAGAGATTACTAACCATGCTTAGCATTGTACTCACATTCGTTACTGCTTTGATCGTATCGGTGCTATCTACCCCAGCGCTGATCAAGGTGGCCTATCTCAAACGACTGGTAGATGAGCCAGGCGAAGAGCGGAAGCTGCATTTCCGCCGGATACCTACCATTGGTGGCATCATCATTTTTGCTGGCACCCTCTTTTCGTACTTGATGTGGTACCCCTTCGAAGAGATGCTGGACGTCGGACAATTGGGGCGTGCATTGAAGGATTTTCAATACATCGGCGCTACCATGATTTTGTTGTTCTTCATCGGCATCAAAGACGATATCATCGGAACAGCCCCCGTTAAGAAGTTGATCGGTCACCTGATCGTTGCTTTCATTTTGGTCATCATGGGAGATATCCGTATCACCAGTATGTATGGCATCTTCGGCATTGAGGAGCTTCCTGAATGGGGGAGTATTTTCCTTTCGATCCTTACCTATACGGTGATTGTAAACGCAATCAACTTGATCGACGGTATTGATGGCTTGGCGGGTGGAGTAGGACTGATTGCTGCCATAGCCATGGGCACTTGGTTCTATTTTGCAGGCGCCAACGAACACGCCGTACTGGCCTTTGCCCTTGCAGGAAGTTTGATTGGGTTCTTGGTATTCAACTTTTCACCGGCCAAGATATTCATGGGAGATAGCGGTTCACTCACCATTGGGCTAATCCTTTCCATCCTAGCCATCAAGCTGATCGAGTTTCCGGTAGAGCGGTTACCGAATGATCTGCTCGGTATTTCCAAGCCAGTATTTGCCATGGCGGCCTTGGTGTATCCCTTGACCGATACCCTGCGCATTTTTATTTACCGAACAGTGCGAGGGATTTCGCCGTTCGCCGCAGATCGAAACCACATTCATCACCGCCTGCTCGACCTTGGCTTTGGCCATAGAAGAATGGTCCTGCTGATTTACGCCACGTCTATTTTCATCATCTTACTTTCCACAAGTATCCAACAAGACCCGAGCATGGCGATGATCGTCACTGCGGCGGTAGCCATTGTCGTGTCTCAGATTCCTGGGTTGATCCTCATGCTAAAGCGTAAAAGAGAACTGTCTAAAGCGTGAGATTAGGATGGCTCATAGTGATCATCGGCCTTTCGTTGAATGGGTTCGGACAAGATGGAGTACTTCCGCTCGAGCACTTCGTCTCACAGAAGGCTGAATTACTCCTCAAAGAACATGCGGAGGAGGCGCACCCAGAAATCAAACCGTATAGCTTTTGGACCATTCAACACTACACGGAAGCACCGGATAGCAATCTTGATTTTGTGCGCACAGCATTCAAACGACAAGAAAAAACGTACATCCGGGTGGCGCCTCGTATTGGCGTCAATGGCTTCAACCAAGGAGGGTCTACTTTCAACCAAGGAATACGCAGTATTGGTGGATTGGCGGTTGGAATGGGGATTAAAAATCGTTTCTACTTGAACGTAGAAGGTATGATAGGTTACGAAACCCCTGCGAGTTACTATGGGAAGATAATAGATAGCCTCGGGGTAATGCCTGGCTTTGGCTACGTCCGCCGCTCAAGCGATTTTAACCAGCTCACGATTTTGGCTGCTTTCAAGGCGTCTAAGCAATTTGAGTTCTTCGCAGGAAGAGGCAAAAACTTCATCGGCGAGGGATACCGCTCGGTCTTCCTGAGTGACTTTACTTCTAACTACAACTTCTTGCGCGCCGACATGCACGTGTGGAAGGTCAAATACATGGTGTTGTACGCACAGATGCGACAGTCACACGACTATCCTGATCGGATGCATCCCCTGACCGACAAGTACGCCACCATGCACTATTTGAGTTTGAACCTCACAAAATGGTGGAGCGTGGGTGCGTTTGAAAGCATTGTTTGGGAATCTGAAGATTCGGTCATGAAGCGGGGCTTTGATTTCAATTATCTGAATCCAGCGATTTTCTTCCGTCCCGTAGAGTATGGCATGGGTTCTAGCGATAACAGCCTACTCGGTTTTAGTTCTACGATTCGTCCTGCTAAAGGGGTGACCCTTTACGGTCAATTCCTTCTGGACGAATTTCTGTTTGGTGAATGGTCATCATCCATGCGAAAGGTGATCACGGGAGACAGCACTACCTTGACGGGATACTGGGCCAATAAGCAATCCTACCAGCTGGGCGTGAAATACATCGAGCCGCTATGCTGGAAGGATCTTTCCGTATTGGCAGAAGTCAATATCGTCCGTCCATTTACCTACGGTCACAGCAATCCACGGCAGAGCTATGTGCACATGAATCAATCGTTGGCCCATCCGCTTGGGTCCAATTTTATTGAATGGGTGCAGGTTACCACCTGGCAACCCGGACCATGGCGTTTTGCACTGTTCTCAACATACGCCAGAAAAGGCTATTCAAACCAAATCGCCTTCATGGGCGAAGATCCTTTGATCTCGAATCGTGAACACGATGAAATCAATCGCGAGCATGGAAATTTTCTCACCCAAGGAAGACGGGTGGATGTCGGGAACCTTCGCTTGGTGGCAGGGTATACCATCATCGAAAGTTGGAATTTGAGAGCGGAGGCAGTGGTCCATTATCGAGTGGAGCGTACCGCTGTGAAGACGCGTGATATGATCTACTTTGGTTTGGGCATTCGCACAGCGCTCTGGAACAACTACAGGAACTTGTGATTTAGATCCAGTCGAGGTCTTCCCGTTTTCTCGGGTCATCTGATTCTCCAGTATTCACCGTAGTATCAGGCTCGAAGAGCAGCACTTCCACTTCGCTTTCGGCGACAGGTCGATGTTCCACTCCCGCTGGAACGATGATGAATTCTCCAGTTTTTATTACTTCCGTCCGGTCCCTGAATTCCATTTTCAATGCGCCAGAAACGACCAAGAATAGTTCATCTTCTTCGGCATGACTGTGCCATACGAATTCACCTTTGAGCTTCGCTAATTTGACGTGTTGACCATTCAAGGCACCCACAATCCTTGGGTTCCAGTGATCGCTGAACAGTTTCAGTTTCTCAGTTAGGTTGACGGGTTTCATAGCATTCGTTCATCCAATGGCCGCACAAAACCGAAGTAGGGGGTAGAAATATCTTGCTGGGGCATTTCATTAAAGGCCCTGTAGAACAAGAATGGAACGTCTTCATCGACGCCTGGATATTTCTTTAAGCACAACTGATGCAGCGCCTTGTTTTCAGCAGCTAAGGCTAGGGTGTCCTTGATGTTGATCTGCGTTACGTACTTGATCATCGCGCAGATTTGGTCATCTACCCGCTGGGGGGTGATTTGAAAGATGGTGGGCTCTGTAGGAAGGTCATTAATTGCCACGGGCATGGGATACGCTTCTTTGGCTTCCTCCATCAGTTTCTGGTTGAAGGCATCCATGTCGCTTTGGATCCGGAAAGTCCAGAATTCACCGGCGGGTTGAGAGCATGACTGCGAAAGAATCATTCGGTTGAAGGCATTCACTACGTGGCCGTGTTCGTATTCTTCTTCTGCGTCACGAAAGAGCTGAACAGCCGAGAACCCGCTGATCGTGTAGCGGTCGTATTGAATGATGTTCAATTTCCAACCCTCGTCAAACAAGCCATAAAACGTAGTCAAGAGGTACGCGTCACCCTCCCTTTTCGGAGAAAGCACGGAAACGAAGGACTGATCATTGATGGCTTGGTATTGCAGAATGTAATCATCGTCTTTTTCCGTTCCTGAAATAAGCGCAACGGTTTCATTTTGAGTGCTGCTGATGCGGTGGTATTGATCTAAGGTGACCAAAGCTCCATCACCGATTGTGCGCTGTGTTCGCTCCATGAACGCTTCAATTCCATCGTCAAGTGAGGCCTTCAAGTCATCAGACATCATGCGCTTGAGCGCTTCTGCATCTCCATTAGACAGATGCTTGTGGACTTCTGCATCCAAAGCGCGTATTTCTGACAATACATCCCGATCTATGTTGTCATTCCTGTAAGTTCCGCTAGGGGTTTCCTTGCAAGAAACCATGAGCAGTGTAATCAGAGCAACGAAGAAAAATCTGGTTGAGGTGAGCATACGCATAGGTGCATTTAGGGGTCGAAAATAAAACCCGGAGTGCACATAGCGCATTATTCGCCGATAGCTTCCAAGTAAATGTCCTCCTTGTTGGACGTCTGGATCACTTTGAAGATGGATCCGATCTGCTTGGCTTGGGTTTCCAGTTGCTTGCTTTGGGCGTCAAAAAGTTTGTTTTCTCGTGCATTTAACAGAAAAACGCTGCTTTCACCGAGCGAAAACTTAGTGCGTTCTGCTTGCAATAAGCGTTCGAAATTTTCGACCATCTCGCGGTAAAGCTCCGCTTGCTGCGCATTGATACCGTATTCCATGATGTGCTGATCCAACTTGGTGGAGAGGCTGAGTGATTTCACCTTAAGGTCAAGCTCTTTTTCATTGCGCTTGAGGTCAATCAGGCTAAGTTTAGAACGTTGTTTTCGGATGAGTAGCGGATACTTCAATCCAACGCCAAACATGCGATCGTTGATGCCTAATGCCTGGATATCGCGGTTGCTCACGCCGGGAGTCAGCGCCACGTATTTCAAATCAATTTGTGGAATGGCACCACTGAGAGCGGTCTGTCGTTCTAACTTCAACGACTGAATTGCAAGTCGATTGATCAAGAGCGTTGGGTGCTCCTGGGTTATTTCATCTTGCCACAGCATGAAGCTGTCTTGCACTTGCTGCATGAAGGGTGTGAATTCTTCCATCGACTGCGGAAGCATTCTGTCTGCAAGTCGAACGGGCCTGCCTTCCTGTTCCCAAAGGAAGTTGGAAAGGATAATGCTTGCGCTGTTCAAGGCACGACGAGTTTCTAACAGCTGAAAGCGGCGGGTTTGAACTTGCAAAAAGGCTTCTACCGTATCGATGGCAGGCCTGTCTCCACCTGTGTATACTCCCTTTACAAACTGAAACTGTTCCTGGGCAAGGGTCAACGCGTCTTCTTGAACGGCCATCGTTTGATTGGCAAGTGACCAGTTCAAATAGGCTAGGCTTGCCCTGAAAAACAGGTCGTTGACCATCATCCTCCGTTCAGCATCGGCCATCTCCATCATAAGTCCCGCCTTACGGATGGCCAAACGTCGCTCATTAAAAAGCAAGTCAGGCCCAAGCGGAAGGCTAACGCCGGCTTGATACTGTCCAGAAGAGGAAGTCAATATTTCAGGGTCCACCTGTGGACCGATGTTCTCTGTATACCCTGCGAAAAATTCGACGCCGAGTGCCGTGGGTAGCGCCATCTTCAGGGAAGATTTTGTGTAATACTCCCTATCGTCATAGGCTTTGTCGCCGTAGCTCGCTTCAACATAGGGGTCCATTACCGCTTGTTGTAGCCTGAGATTTGCATCTGCTATGTCAAGCTGCAAGCCCGCTTGCTGCATGATAGGATGAAACCCTACGAGCTGGTTCAAAAAATCAGCATAGCTAAAGGTTTGCGCTAAAAGCGAGGGGCCAGACAGTGCGAAAATGAAGATCAGTATCTGCCGCTGAACCGTCATTTCTCTTGCTCGGTATTTCCGTTTTTACCGTCGTAGAATTCGGGTGGGAAACCGTTCATCTGTC
>Ga0055584_100003533_pt1 | contig 15420 bp, 10 predicted proteins | sample OSDHelmetaG_FD_58716 | JGI IMG/M metagenome (GOLD analysis project Ga0055584, IMG submission 58716) | Pelagic marine sediment microbial communities from the LTER site Helgoland, North Sea, for post-phytoplankton bloom and carbon turnover... | ecosystem: Environmental > Aquatic > Marine >... | reverse complement strand
AGGGGGACGCGCTTATGCAGCCGCGACGAGCTTCAAGTTTCTACAAAAATAACCGCGAATACAAAGCGCAATCTCACGGGTCGTAACGGGTATTGCCGTCTCGCCCGATCTTCGCGCTCCCAACCCTGCTTTCTAGCAGGTCAGATGTCCGCGGCCGTTCGCAATGCCGTTAAGATACGCGCCATAGGCAAATACTACAATCAGTATATTAGTTTCCCGATCATCGAAGATTGATCACCGAAGTTCATGGGCCGTGGTATCGTATATTTATTGATGTTTTACTCGAATAACCCTATATCTGGCGGCGCTATGGCAAGAAGCCACTATATATCCGGTATGCATAAACTCTTTACGTCGCTTGTCTGGGGAGTGGGGTTGTTTTGCGTATTTGCCTTTGGCGTATCAGCAATGCCAGTCGTCGACTCGGTACGGATCGGTGATTATCCCGAAAAAACCCGATTTGTTATCGAATTCGACAAGCCGATTAAGTTCAATGTTTTTACGCTGGGTTCACCCTATCGCGTTGTCGTTGAACTTCCGGAGGTGGCATGGCGTATAAATCCAGATGCAGTTCCTCGGGGGAAACGTATTACGGGCTATCGTTTTGGGCTCTTTAAGCCTGGTCAGTCGCGTGTCGTGATCGACCTGAAATCACCCATTCGAGTTGCAAATTCATTTACACTGCCGCTCAATAGCAAACGAGGACACCGGCTGGTTCTAGATATAGCGAAAATTTCGGCGGAACAGTTTGCGGCCTTGCAAAAGCGACGCCCTGCCTTGATGCCTTCGACGTCAGAAGCGGACGCGGTCGTCCGCGCCCCGCACCCCCCCATCAAGAAGCCTAAAAAACGCTTCAAACCTCTTCGACCCTTGATCGTTCTTGACCCAGGTCATGGCGGGATCGACCCAGGCGCTCGTGGCCGACGGGGAACCTTGGAAAAACAATTGGTTCTAAGTCAGGCTAAGGAATTGCGCCAACAATTATTGGCTACTGGACGATATCGCGTTGCGCTGACACGGTCGCGGGACATTTTTGTGAGATTACGGGAACGTATTGCGATTGCTCATCGGGCTGGTGGTGATTTGTTCATATCACTCCATGCCGATTCAATAGGGAACCGACATGTCCGGGGCGGCTCGGTTTACACCTTGTCGGAGCGGGCGTCGGATAAAGAAGCAGAAGCATTGGCTCGTCGGGAAAATAAATCCGATATTATTGCCGGTGTTGATCTCAATGATCAGAGCGAGACGGTCGCTAAAATTCTCATCGATCTGAGGCAACGGCTCACCAAAAATGATTCCGTGGCTTTTGCAAAGTCATTGGTAAGCCAGCTCGGCAAACAGACCCGTATGTTACGCCGAAAGCATCGGTTTGCAGGATTCGCTGTCCTTAAAGGGCCCGAGATTCCGTCGGTATTGATTGAGATGGGGTACCTTTCAAACCTGCAGGATGAAAAGCTGCTGCGCCAGCCATCTCATCGACGTAAAATCGCGGGTGCGATCGTTCGAGCGATTGATAGTTATTTTTCTCGCCAACAGGCTTTAAGACAGCCATAAAACGGCCAATATCTGATAGTGTATTATGTTTGTCAGGAGCCAGTTAGGTCGGGCGATAGAGTTGGTTGATGAAGAAGTTCTTTAAATTTTTAGCGGCATTAGGCGCTCTTACGCTTGTTTTAGGCGTTCTCGGCGTCGCCGTTATTGTCGGGGTGTTCTGGCATTATGGCCGGGGGTTGCCCGATTATAAACAACTTGCCAGCTATGAGCCACCAACGGTTACCCGTATTCATGCGGGTGATGGGAGCCTGCTTGCAGAGTTTGCCAGGGAGAAACGTGTCTTTGTTCCAATTGGTTCGATCCCCAAGATGGTAGTGAAGGCGTTCCTCTCCGCAGAGGATAAAAAGTTTTATGAACATTACGGCATAGACTTTATTGGCGTTGCGCGTGCGATCATCACTAATTTACAGCGCATGGGGACGGGGCAACGGCTCGTCGGGGCGTCAACGATTACGCAGCAAGTGGCCAAGAATTTCCTTCTAACAAATGAGGTCTCAATTGACCGCAAGGTCAAGGAAGCGATTCTTGCCTTCAGGATCGAGCGGGCTTTGTCGAAAGACAGAATTCTCGAACTCTATCTCAATGAAATCTATCTCGGTATTGGGTCTTATGGGGTGGCCGCCGCCGCCCTGAACTATTTTGATCATTCTCTTGACAAGCTCACCTTGCCGGAAATCGCGTATATTGCAGGGCTTCCAAAAGCACCGAACAATTATCATCCGGCCCGGAGACCCGATGCGGCAAAAATTCGTCGAAATTACGTCATTGGTCGAATGCTTGACGATGGCTACATCACGCCTGAATCGGCTGCCGTATCGAAGGAGGCCCCGCTAATCGTCCGCAAACGCAGTGGTGCAGCTGTTGCCCAGGCGGATTACTTTGTTGAAGAGGTGCGTCGTGAGCTCACGGATCGTTACGGCGATGACCGGCTTTATGGAGGTGGTCTTTCCGTTCGTACGACCCTTGATCCCCGACTACAGAAAATCGCGGAGAAGTCCTTACGAGACGGATTGATTGCCTATGATCGGCGTCATGGCTGGCGCGGCCCCCTGGCAAAGCTCACCACCGCATCGGACTGGCGGAAGAGGCTGGATAAGGTTCCTTTACCGGAAGGTCTAGTGGATGCCCGGCCGACCTGGCGTAAGGCGCTCGTGCTTGCTCTTGATGACACCAAAGCGGATATAGGTTTTGCTGATGGCGGGCGAGGCCATATCCCGCTCGCTCAGCTGAGATGGGCGAGGGCGTGGCTCAAGGATCAGAAACGTGGGCCGCGCATTAATAAGCCCAGTGACGTCTTGAATGTTCTAGATGTCGTGCTGGTTGAGAAGCCGTTACCTGGTGAAAAAGGCAAGGAACCGGCAAAAGGCGCGTTCGGCCTTCGGCAAATACCGGATATTGATGGTGCTGTCGTCGCGATGAATCCACATACCGGTCGAGTGCTGGCGATGAGTGGTGGGTTTTCATACGGCAGAAGCGAGTATAATCGGGCGACGCAGGCAAAGCGGCAATCTGGATCTGCCTTTAAGCCCTTTGTCTATCTGGCGGCGATGGATAATGGCTACACGCCATCGAGTATCGTTCTGGATGCTCCTTTTGTGATTGATCAGGGGCCGGGAATCGGTCTCTGGAAACCGGCCAACTATACCAAGAAATTTTACGGGCCGAGCCCGCTGCGTCTCGGTGTTGAGAAATCACGAAACCTGATGACCGTGCGGTTGGCACAGGTCATCGGCATGGACAAGATTGCGGACTATGGTGAAAAGTTCGGGATTGTTCAGGACATGCCCGAACTCCTGTCGTCATCTTTGGGCGCGGTGGAATCGACATTGCTTAATTTGACGACGGCCTACGCGATGCTGGTGAATGGCGGCAAGCGCATTACCCCGACTTTGATTGATCGAATCCAAGGTCGCCATGGTAGAACCGTCTTTCGGCATGAACGCCGCTTATGTTCCTATTGCAGTAAAATCCAATGGGATAGTCAGCCGGTTCCTGAGATCCCTGATAACCGTGACACGGTGGCGGATCCTGTAAGCGCCTATCAGATCGTTTCCATGCTGGAAGGTGTCGTGCAACGGGGCACCGGGCGGCGAATCAAGGCCGTCGGCAAACCGCTGGGCGGTAAAACCGGGACGACCAATAATAGTTTTGATACCTGGTTTGTCGGGTTTTCGCCAGATTTGGCGGTCGGTGTCTTCGCTGGCTTCGACAAACCACGTTCATTGGGACGCCGCGAAACCGGGTCGTCTGTGGCTGTGCCGATTTTTCGCGACTTCATGGCGGCGGCGCTGAAGGATCAGCCGCCGGTGCCCTTCCGTATTCCAAAGGGCGTTCGTCTGGTGCGGGTCAATGCGAGTACGGGAAAACTGGCCCGTCCGGGTGAGCGCAATGTGATTTTCGAAGCGTTTAAAGCAGGAACCGAGCCCAAAGCCGGAACAGTATACCCAGTTCTTCCTGTCTCAGGAGCGTCGACACCAAATTTGCAAGAAAGACCATCCACACCAAAAACTTCGACGCCACCGGTTGGCGATGTTAGAGGATTATACTAGCTTGCATCGCCGCGGGCTTTGTGGCTGCGAAAGATCATAATTTATAGGGTAAAGAGTTTATGCGTGCCGAGACCCAGACATTAATCGATGAAATCCAGCAGTCTATCGTCCTGCTAAGGAGGCATCTTTGACTGGGATAATGCCCTAAGACGTCTGGATGAGCTTAATGCGATTGCGGAAGATCCTGATCTCTGGTCAGACCAGGCCAAAGCGCAAGGCATTATGCGAGAGCGCACCCAGCTTGAACAATCAATCGAAGAAGTAACAGCGATCGAGCAAGAGCTCGAGGATAGCAAGACGCTGATCGAACTTGGTGAAGCCGAGAACGATGAAATTGTTATGGATGAAGCTGAAGCTATGTTGGAGCCGTTACGGACACGCGCCGCGAAACGGGAGCTGGAAACGCTCCTGTCTGGCGAAGCGGACAGCAATGATTGCTTCCTGGAGGTCCATGCTGGTGCCGGTGGCACGGAATCGCAGGACTGGGCGCAAATGCTGACGCGGATGTATGTGCGGTGGGCGGATGCGCATGGCTATAAGGTTGAATGGCTGGAAGAGAGCGCTGGCGAAGAGGCGGGTCTTAAGTCGGCAACCATCAAGATTTCGGGACACAATGCCTATGGCTGGTTAAAAACCGAGAGCGGCGTCCATCGACTGGTTCGAATATCACCCTATGACTCAGCTGCCCGCCGCCATACGAGCTTCTCCAGCGCCTGGGTCTATCCCGTGATCGATGACTCGATTGAGGTAGAGGTCGAGGACAAGGATTTGCGCGTCGACACCTATCGGGCGTCTGGGGCGGGTGGTCAGCATGTAAACAAGACCGATAGCGCCATTCGAATTACCCATATTCCAACAGGTATAGTCGTGCAGTGTCAGAATGATCGGTCGCAGCACCGCAATCGCGCGGCCGCTATGGATATGCTGCGCGCCCGTCTGTACGAACGTGAGTTGCAGATACGGGAAGACGAAGCACAAGCAGAACATGATGCCAAAACTGATATCGGCTGGGGGCATCAGATACGGTCTTACGTGTTGCAGCCCTATCAGATGGTAAAGGATTTACGGACGGAGATCGAAACCAGCAACACCCAGGCGGTGCTCGATGGTGATCTTGATGAATTTATGGCGGCGTCACTAGCGCAACGTGTCGGTGCGAAAGCCGACGAGGAATCAGAGGCAGCAGAATGATTGTACAAAAATCAATCGAAGAAAAACTTCAGAGCCAGTTGGAGCCGTCACACTGCCAGGTGCTTAATGAAAGCCATATGCATAGCGTACCAGCGAACTCTGAAACCCATTTTAAAGTGATCGTGGTGTCGAAGAATTTTGACGGAAAAAGCCGCGTCGCTCGTCACCAGCTGATCAATGGAATTCTCGCGGATGAAATTGCCGGTCCGGTTCATGCACTGTCCATTCAAGCGCATACCGAGGAAGAATGGCAAAAACGCGCTGGGGCTGTTCTGGACTCACCTGATTGCATGGGCGCCAATAAGGCCCACTAGGGTTACAAAAGATTCGTTAGCTTATCCCCCCACGGGAATGATTCGCTAATCCCGCCATTGTCTTCTATTCGTCGCTGGATTTGCGATATCCGGCCTTTTGATACGTCCGCCAGTTCAGCGACCTCGAGCAGCGGCAGATTGCTCGCCCGTCGTAACAGGTAGACTGTTGCCTTAAAGGCTTCCGGGGCTGCTTTCCGGTCAAGCAACAGGTCCTGAGACGTGTTTGATACTGCTGCGACAGATTGCAGAACTTTTTCTGCAGTTGGTCGCGCTGGATTTGTTATCTTCGCAGGGACCTGGTCGAGCGGTAGTTGACGGATGCGCTCTGTGATATCGCTCAGGAAGGCCTCATCGCCGAGGTAATGGCCGGCACGTAAAATCTCCCAAGGTGATGCGGCATTCATCCCTTCTTCAACATAGTCTCGCCAGGCGCTCGCCGGGTCGCTACAGCCGGAACCAAATTGCCCTAATATCCACTCTCGATAGAGCCAATTCGGTTCGCGTTCTTCAAAGGCGAAAGGACGATAGCTGGACCATTTCCAGTGATCGGCGCGATTCACGGCCTGCAGGCGAACCGGATTCAAGACGACATGGCGGCAAACCTCCAGCAAATATCGTTCTTTTTGTAATATGATTGACTTGTATCTGCCGTGGAATAAATGTCCGCGCTGATCATGTTTGCGGCCAAACCATTGAGAATAAGCCATGTTCAGACGACCCATTCCGCGTCCCAGATTGGCTTCCGGCGTTTCGATCACCAGATGGTAATGGTCCTCTAACAGGCAGTAAGCATGGCACAGCCACTTATGTTGAGCGATTTCGCGTTCCAGCAATTCAATGAAAGTGCTGCCGTCTTCGATGCAGGTGAAAAGTTGCTGTCGTCCATTGGCGCGCGCCGTTACGTGATAAACAGCACCAGGATATTCAATTCTGAGTGGGCGCGACATGCTTTAGTATACCCGAATTGTTATTAACAAGTAAAGTAATGACCCTTTTAGGATTTCGAAGTGTAGAATGACTGGGGAACCCCGGCTAATTGCCTCGCTTCGTCGTTAAAGGGCGGTTTTAAGGCTCCTTTGAAATGCTTTTTAACCAGCCCTTGCCAAGTGGTTTCCGGTTCAAGACTATTTTGATCGCATAAATGCAAAAACCACCGTTGGCCAATCGCTACGTGGCCAATTTCATCGCTGTAAATACGTTCAAGGATATCGGCGCTCGGCATATCTCCGGCTTTTCGAAGGTTCTTCATCATCATCGGTGTGACATCGAGGCCGCGGGCTTCGAGTACCAGAGGAACGATTGCCAGCCGCGCCAGAAGATCATGGGCTGTTTCCTGTGCGGCCTCCCAGAGACCATCATGCCCGGGATGTTCCCCATAGCTACTGCCGAGTTCTCTCAGGCGCTTTGCTAGCAGCGAAAAATGCAGACCTTCTTCGGAGGCAACTTTCACCCAGTCATCGTAGTAACTTCGCGGCAGCTGATGAACCGAAAATCTGGCGATTATATCGCAAGCGAGATCAACAGCGTTGAGCTCAATATGGGCGAGGGCATGAAGCAGGGCGATGCGACCGGTTGGGCTCCCCGCTTTACCACGTTTTGGCATATCACGCGGCGCCAATAATTGCGGGACCGCGGGCCGAGCGGGGCGATCAGGTGCTGGTGTTTGGCCAATGATGGATATCGGGCCATCATACCACGCAGGTGCTAGCTGCTGTGCAAGAGCGGCTTTGTCGTCGGCATCAGCACAAGAAAGTACTGATGCCGCTGCAGCGGATAGCGATGAACAATCCAGGTTCGAAGAAATCGTTTCTGTCAGAGCTTTTGCGCCTCTTCGAGAACATTTTCGACATGCCCTTTGACTCTCAGATTACGCCATACCGCCGCGATCTTGCCCTTTTCATCGATCAAAAAGGTTGAGCGAACGATACCCATATAGGTCTTGCCGTAATTCTTTTTCTCCTGCCAGACCCCATAGGCCTCACACATTTTGCCATCTTCATCGGCAGCCAGCGTAAAGGGCAGGTCGTACTTTTCCTTGAATTTGTCGTGCCGCTTTACACTGTCTTTGGAGACGCCAATAATCTCGGCATTGATCTTTGAAAAATCGGGGTGTGCGTCGCGAAAACCACAAGCTTCTGTTGTACAGCCCGGCGTCATGTCTTTTGGGTAAAAATACAGGACCACTTTTTTTCCTTTGAGCTCCTTGAGGGAAATTGATCCATCCCCATCTGTCGCCGCCGAAAAATCCGGTGCTTTATCTCCAATATCAACCATCATCTATCGACCTATTCGAGCGTGTAAGTGCCAGTGGAAAATTTAACATTGATGTTAAATCCGCCTTCATTGACTTCCCAGGCCTGAATTCGGAACGTCCGGTAGCCCAGCTTGTGGAACGGATCAGCCTCTGCAACGCGCTTAGCCTCAGCCATTGATTTGGCACGAATAACGATCATTCCTGGACCTTGAGGTTTGCCTTTACCATCAACAAACGGTCCGGCGGCAAACAGGATGCCCTTACGTTCTATTTCCAGCTGATAGGCGATATGTTTGGGGAAAACTTTGGCTCGGTCTCCGGTCTTGTCTGTCGGTTCCGAGAAAATGATGTAGAGCCGTTTATGGAGCATTTTGTCGTGAAGGTCGTGAACCTGTTTTGCGGTAAGTGCCAAGACATAAAATCCTTTGAAGTGAAATTTTTTACTCAAACCCGTACGGGAATATGAAGTCCCTGATCGAGGTCGACAAGGTAAAATAACCGGGCGTTATTCCGGCAAATATCAAGGCTCAATATCTCTGTCAGGTATAGGGAAGCGCTGATGCCGGAGTCTCGATAATTTCCTGATACAATCGGAATGTTGTCGTTGCGGTATCCGATACTCGTTTTTTCAGCGTCTCAAGGTTTTCGGCGTCGCATGCAGCGAGAAGCATTGCGCAGTTGCCGCTTGTGGCGGTTTGATCATCGAAACTATCGCCGGCGGTGAGCCTGACAATGCCTTGAAGGTTTCGCCAAAGCTGTAGGGCATCGATGAGTTGGTTGGCCGGGCTCTCGTCAAGAAGACCGGCGTCCCGTAAATTTTCCAAGGAAGCACCCGTGTCCTGATCCAAAACCAGTGGATTGTCGGGCGCATGGAGAAGTTGCAGATACTGCGTGATAAATTCGATATCAATAAGCCCGCCACGGATATTCTTGATGTCCCATGGTCCGGATGGTGCTCGGCCACCTGCAAGTCGAACGCGCATTGCCGCGACATCTTTAAGAAGAGTGTCAGGATCCTGTGGTGTCGTGAGGATCGTTTTGATCGCGGTTTCGATCCTGTCCTTCAATCCCTTGCCGGACTCAATAACGCGCGCCCGTGTCAGGGCCATCCGCTCCCAGGTCCAGGCATCTTGTTCATGATACTGGATGAAGGATTGGAGGGTGCTGGCAAGAGGGCCGGCATTGCCCGAGGGCCGCAACCGCATGTCGACGTCATAGAGAGGACCTTCTGCGGTCGGCGCGGTTAGAGCGCTCAAATAGCGTTGACCCAATCGGGTGAAATAAGGAATTGATGTCAGGGGTTTCTCGCCATCGGACTGATCGCCGGTCGCGTCGTAAATAAAAAGCAGGTCGAGGTCTGACTCGATTGTCATATCGCGGCCACCCAGCTTACCCAATGCGACCACGGCCATGTCACCATTCGGGAACTGGCCATGAGCCGCTGCAAATTCGCTTTTGACCGCCGGGCAAAGCGTGTTGATTGCCGCATCGGCGATATTGGCGATGGCGACTCCACTGGATGCTGGCGTTATGTGGCGTCGAATAATTTGAACACCGACCTGAAATAATCGGTCGTTGACCTGGCGTCTGACAATATCTAGGACATCTTGAAAATCCTGTGCTCTCTGGTCGAGTTCCGACTGAATTTCTGTGGAGATTTGTTGCCCATCCGGAAGCTGTTCGAAAAAATCAGCGGTCAGAACGGCATCGAAGAGGATCGGATGCCGTCGTAACGTTTCCGCAATTCTTGGGGCGCTCCCCATAATCTCAGCCAATAATTCAAGCAGTCGAGGATTGCTGTAAAACAGTGAAAATAGCTGAACTCCTGCGGGCAAGCCCTGTAAAAATTCATCAAACCCGCGTAAGGCAGTGTCTGGATTTCCGGTATTCGAAAACGCCGTTAGTAATCCCGGCACTAACTCAGTCAATAGTTCCTTTGAGCGGGTGCTGCGTGTTGCGTGATAGCGACCATGATGCCATGTGCGAATAATCGATGACATCACCGATGGGTCTTTAAAGCCGAGAGATCTTAGTGTCTCAAGCGTGTCGGGGTGATCTTCGCCACCGGTGAAGACCAGCGTTCCTGGGCCGCTTAAATCCGCAGATTCTTCGAAGAGGGCCGCATAATGCTGTTCAACGATGCGAAGTTGTTTTGATAACGCCTCGGCAAATTTATCTGTGTTTTCGAAGCCCATAAATTTTGAGAAAGCTTCCAGCTTGTCCGGATCGGATGGGACCTCATGGGTTTGCTGGTCATCGATCATCTGTAGCCGATGTTCGACGCGCCGCAAAAACTCATAGGCGACCTCAAGGTCTTCCGTGACATTGTTGGCGAAGTGTCCGGCCGCAGCGAGGCGGGAGAGGGAGTCACAGGTCTTCATTGTACGCAATGTCGTGTCACGACCACCCCAGATCAATTGCTGGGTTTGTGCATAGAATTCAATTTCGCGAATGCCGCCCCGGCCCAGTTTTACATTATGGCCAGCTACAGCGATTTCGCTGCCGCCAAGATGAACATTAATCTGCCGCTTGATTGAGTGAATATCTTCGATTGCCGCGAAGTCAAGATTACGCCGCCAGATAAAAGGGCGAAGATAGTCGAGGAAGTTATTGCCAGCTTCTATGTCCCCGGCGATGGGCCGGGCTTTGATCATGGCTGCCCGTTCCCAGTTTTGTCCGGTGGTTTCGTAGTAGGTCTCAGCGGCAATAGTTGAAAGAACAGGGGGCGTGGATCCCGGGTCGGGCCGTAGCCTCAGGTCAGTGCGGAAGACATACCCATCGACGGTTCGTTCTTCCAGAATTTTGACTAAATCGCGTGCCAGCCGGACAAAGTACTCCTGCGCTGTTCGCTTTCCGATATATTGTGTTTTCTCATGATCAAACAGAAGGATTAAGTCGACGTCGCTTGAGTAATTGAGTTCCTTCGCACCGAGTTTCCCCATACCAAGCACAATAAAACCGGAGTCACGTGAAGGCTGCGAGGGATCGATAAGCTCAATTTCACCTGTTTTATGCCCTTCGGTGAGAAGATGCGACACAGCTGCGCTTATCGTTGTTTCAGCAAAATGGCTCAAGGATTCGATGATGTTCGTCAAAGACCATTGTCCGGTCAGATCTGCCAAGGCAATTGCGAAGGCGCAACGACGGCGCGCGATGCGAAGTGTTGTCATCAACGATGCCTGGGATTCTATAACGAGGGAGGGGAGGTTGATAGAGTCGTTGATCCCGCTGAACGCGGATTTAGGGCCACCCTCGAAGACCTGTTGTACAAATTTCCAGTCGTTGATGAGTGTATGGCTAAGAAAGGGGCTGTTGCCAAATATGCCATCCAGCAGTGGTTTTAACGCGGCATCACTGGAGCAGCTGGAAATAAAGGACCTGTGTTCATCGTCATCGTTGCGGTCGGCGACATCACGCCAGCGCTCCCATCCAGAAACAACCGCATCTAAATTGCCCGGAAGTGGCAACGGATTGGTAAGTTCAATTCCTTTTTCTGTCTTATCCACCAATTGTTACGTTCCATCCGACTCGATTTTGCCGCACACTGCGGCAAGGTGATGTGCCGGTCAAGCGGTGCACGAAACGAAACTGTTGAGTTAAATGCTAGGACGTTGTACCCGGATTTTATGTGAGGTCGCTGCCCTAACGGCGCTGGCACTTCTCCTGCTCACCGGTGTTGCAACCTGGCGTTTATCGCAGGGGCCGGTACCCCTGAATTTTCTAACAAGCCATGTTGAGGCCGCCCTTAATGACATGGTTCGCCCGGTTCGGGTTTCTGTCCAGGGAACGAATCTCGCCTGGGCAGGGTGGGAACGAACGCTTGATATCCGGGTTATGGGAACCAGGATTGCTGGCGTTGACGGTGCAACGATTGCCAGAATTCCGGAGATGTCGGTCAGTTTTAGTCTGCGGGCATTATTACAGGGAGTTGTCGCACCAACCAATCTAGATCTGATTGGTCCGCGTTTGCAGGTGATTCGTAGCGAGAATGGCAATTTCGCTTTAACGCTGGAAGAAACGACGAACTTACCAACAGACACGCTGGGCGGATTACTCGCCGCGCTTAGTGCTCCAACGAAGGAGAAAGGTGTTCTTCGCTATCTCAAGCAGGTCAGTATTCTCGATGCCCGGCTGGTTGTGGATGATCGCGTTACAGGCATTAACTGGGGCGCGCCGCAGGCTGATTTCGTCGTGATCCGCGATGACGATGAAATCCGGGCCTCGTTATTTTCCGATATCGATGCTGCAGGGAAATCTGCCCGCCTTGTTGCAAAAGCTAGTTTGCGTTCTGGAGAGCAAGTCGTTGGTGTCGATCTGGCAATTGAGAAATTTCCAATTGATCGATTGGCAGCAACCTTCCCTGGACTAGATATTTTGAAGTCGATCCGCGTGGCAGTGAGTGGGGATATGGCGACACGCATTACCCTTGATGGCGATGTTCAAAACGCGAAGTTTGCCTTCACCGGGGGCTCTGGCCACCTTGAAAAAGGTAACCTTTGGGCAAAGGACGTCCCGATACAGCAAATGGATTTCAAGGCAAGGTATGAAAACAACCCGGCCTCGCTCGACATAGAACGATTTGATCTTAACATCGGCGGTCCTACAATCTCGCTTTCTGGGTCAGTCATCGGCGTAGGCGGTCAGGCGACGATTGTTGGGCGCGCCGGCGTAGAAAGTCTCCAGCTGGCCCGTCTTAAGGATTTTTGGCCAATTGGTTTCGGCCAAGTTGCTCGCAAATGGGTTTTAGGAAACATGCGGCAGGGGCAGGTGGAAAACGCCCAAGCGTCAATTTCTGTTCGAATTCCCGATACAAACAAATCTGACATTCTAGTAGATTCGTTTGCTGGGAAGTTACGGCTGAGAAACACGACTATTCGTTATAACGAAAACTTCCCCAACTTGGAGAAGGTTGAGGCCACAGCAGTATTTGCCAAGGACCGTTTTGTCGCATCAATCGCATCGGGAGTCATGCAAGATCTAAGCGTGGTTTCAGGTCAGGTGCGTTTACTGGGATTGGACACTGATAAGGAGCACGCAAATATTGACGTGCGAGTATCTGGGCCGCTCAAGACGGCGCTTACAATAGCGAACAACAAGCCACTGCAATTAGTATCCAAATTCGGCATTGGTTCGAGTACGGTGAAAGGTTGGTCGGAAACTGACCTGAATTTCAAGTTTCCGCTATCTGGTGCGTTGGAACTTTCTAACGTCAGAGTTGGGGCAAAGTCGCGGATTGTTAATGCGCTCTTGCCTCAATCGCCATTAGGGAAGCCGATTAGCGGTGGGAATTTTGATCTTCAGGTTGATGGTTCAAGACTCCTCCTTGACGGTGATGCGACTGTGGCGGGGACGCCGGTAAAGCTGAAATGGGAAGAGCGATTTGAAGCCAACCGAAAATTCGTTAGACGCTACGAGCTTCGTGGCAAAATGGATGGGACGGCACGAAAACAACTTTTGAATCTGCCTGAGTTAGCGCCATATGTTACCGGGCCTGTAGAACTCGATTTATCTCTTGTAGAGAGATTGACCGGCGATATGGAAATTGCCGCGAAAGGTTCTCTGACGGAAGCAGATTTAAGTATTCCTGCTTTTGGCTGGCGTAAGAAGCCAGGCAATGCCGGTGTGGCGTGGGTTTCTTTAGTCGTCAATCCAGATGGCGCCACCGACATAAAAAGCCTGGACATACAGGCTCAGGGGTTACGGTTTACGTCGGGAATACGATTTGACAAGGGCGGTAAGTTTATTGAATCCGAAGTTAAACAATTTCAACTCGGTCGAACAAACATTAGCGGTGAGGTCAAAGCGAGTTTAGAAGGAGGTTATGATGTCGAGTTGAGGGGATCAGCCCTGGATCTTGTTCCCTTCCTAACTCAGGAGGAAGCCGGAGAAGATTCTTCGCTTCCTCGGATAAAGCTGACAACAGAAGTTCAAACAGTTTGGTTTGATCCCGAGGTGCCGGTGAAGGCCTTAAAGGGAGCCCTGTCTCATGATGGTGAAGATTGGGAAACCGCCAACCTGAACGGTATCGTCGGAAAAAATCAGCCCTTCACATTTGATTTGAAGCCCGTCGGGGATAAGCGGCGCTTTACTCTGCAAGCAGAGGATGCCGGCGACATCCTGGCTGGCCTGGACATCGCTGATACGTTTCGCGGAGGTAAACTCATCCTGACGGCCGATAAAAAACGGGGCAAACGCAATCCGTGGCAAGGAAGTCTCTCGATATCTGATTACACGATCGTTGGCGCGCCAAACCTCGCGCGTATTCTGACCCTGGCATCGTTGACCGGCATCGTGAACACGTTGAGTGGAAAAGGGATCAGCTTTGACCAGTTAAATATCCCGTTCTCTTATATTGATGGCAAAGCCAACATCAGCAATGCGCGCGCAGTAGGGTCCCAGCTAGGTCTTACAGCTGAGGGTACTCTGAATTTAAATAAGAAAACCGCGGCTGTCCGGGGAACAATCGTTCCGGCCTATTCGATCAACAGCGCATTGGGAAACATCCCTTTGATTGGGAAGATCTTTACCGGAAAAAAGGGGAGTGGAGTATTTGCCGCGACCTACGTAATTTCAGGCGATCTCGCCAAACCTCAAATTACCGTGAATCCGCTTGCTGCATTGGCGCCGGGATTTCTGCGGGATCTTATTGGCATTCTGGGAACGAAACCAAAAGGCAAGCCACCGACCAATGACGTTGTCGACCCCAACTAGGATTTTTAGACAGGTTTTGCGAGAACGTGACGCTTTTTCCCAGCGGAGAATTTGATCGCGCCGTCTGTATTGAGGTCTGTCATGCTGATGGTCTGGCTTTCGTCTGTGATGACCACGTCATTGACGCGACCGCCGCCACCACGGATAAGACGCCTGGCTTCACTATTACTGTTGGCGAGTCCCGCTTTGACCAATGCCTCAAACGCCGGCATGCCAGCGGCCAATTCGGCTTTCGTGATGTCTACGGTAGGTAAAGCAGCGCCTTGAGTGCCGTCTTCAAAGGTGGCTTTTGCCGTGTCACCCGCTTCTAACGCAGCAGCCTCGCCATGACACAACTGGGTGGCTTCATGGGCGAGAATCTTTTTGGCTTCGTTGATTTCGGCATCCTGTAACGCTTCCAGCTTGGTGATTTCATTGAGTGGCAGTTCGGTAAACAATCGCAGGAAACGACCGACATCAGCGTCGGCAGTATTACGCCAGAACTGATAGTACTCATAGGGAGACAGGCGATCACTGTTCAGCCATATAGCACCACCGGCGGTTTTACCCATCTTCTCGCCGGCGGAGGTCATAATCAAAGGAGAGGTTAATCCGTATAACGCTGTGCCATCCACCCGACGGCCAAGTTCGACGCCGTTGACGATATTACCCCATTGATCCGAGCCACCGATCTGCAACACACAATTGTCACGACGCGACAGTTCGAGAAAATCGTATGCCTGGAGGATCATGTAGTTGAATTCCAGGAAACTCAGCGGTTGCTCACGCTCGAGGCGAAGTTTTACAGAATCAAACGACAGCATCCGGTTGACTGAGAAATGCTTGCCGAATTCTCTCAAGAACG
>Ga0055584_100003531_pt1 | contig 15421 bp, 12 predicted proteins | sample OSDHelmetaG_FD_58716 | JGI IMG/M metagenome (GOLD analysis project Ga0055584, IMG submission 58716) | Pelagic marine sediment microbial communities from the LTER site Helgoland, North Sea, for post-phytoplankton bloom and carbon turnover... | ecosystem: Environmental > Aquatic > Marine >... | reverse complement strand
ATGGGCTGCCAGGTCTCGACCGGCAGGCGCAATGGTCGCGGCACCAAGGTCAGCTCCTCAACCTCATAGCCGCGATAGGGCATGGCCTCCGGCAAAGTGTAATGCGCGCCCTTGTGGCTCCAGCTTTCCTCGTGGAAGGCTTTGAGCATGATCTCCACCTGCTCCTCGAACAGCGCGCGGTTCGCGTCAGCATCTTGGAGCACGCCGCCCAGCACCTCGACCTCTCGCGTGTGATAGCCGCGAGCGACGCCGAAAATCACCCGGCCTTTGGTGAGGATGTCGGCGGTCGCGAAATCCTCCGCCAGGCGCAGCGGATGCCACATCGGCGTGACGTTGAAGCCGCAGCCAAAGCGCAGCTTCTCGGTCACGTGGGCTAGATGCACATAGAACAGCGGCAGGTTGGGAATGCACTCATAGCCTTCGTGCTGGAAGTGGTGCTCCGCCATCCAGAACGAATCATAGCCCAGCCGATCCATGGTCTTGGCCATGGCTTCGGCCTTATCGAACACTGTGACCAGCCGCTCGTTGCTATAGCGCCGGTCGTTGGCGGGAGTCGCGTCCTGGCCCAGGTCGCCCAGGTCGATATGGCCGGCGAACAGGCTTCCGAAACGTTTGATCATGGGGCGTTCCTCAGTGTGTGCTTTTAATTGCGCACAGCGTACGGCGGAAGCCGTATTGGCGCAAACGCACAATCCCTCTTGCATCCCGCACCAGCCCGCGGCAGGATTGCCTAGTTCTCAGGGCGGGGTGAAAGTCCCCACCGGCGGTATGCAGCCTCGTGCTGTGAGCCCGCGAGCCCCCTCCTGTCGAGGGTGGCTGATCAGGTGCGATGCCTGAGCCGACGGTTACAGTCCGGATGGAAGAGAACGCGCAGCCCGGCGCTACCATTGCGCTTGGCCGCTCGTGATTGCCTTGGGTGACGTGTATTTTTGCGACCTAAGAGATCATGGCCAGGAGATCATGGAATGACACCCACCCGTTACGCCTTCGTCAAAGCCCAATGGCATGCGGACATCGTCGACCGTGCGTTGGATGGTTTTTGTGAGCTGATTCCAGCCTCGCAAGTCGATGTGTTCGACGTACCTGGCGCGTTTGAAATGCCGTTGCTGGCGCGAACGCTGGCCGAGACCGGCCAGTATGCAGCGGTGGCCGCGGCGGCCTTCGTCGTCGATGGCGGCATCTACCGGCATGAGTTCGTGGCCCAGGCCGTGGTCGACGGCCTGATGCGGGCTGGGATGGATTCAGGCGTGCCGGTTCTCTCCGTATCCCTGACGCCGCACAATTACCAAGAAACCGAGCATCACGACGCCATCTACCAGGCGCACTTCGTCGAGAAAGGCCGGGAGGCAGCGCGGGCAGCATTGATGATTGGCAAGGCGCGGGAAGCGGTAGCGGCCTAAACCAGCCGCCGCCGCAACGGCACCAACAACAGCACAAGCCCGGCCATAATCACGGACAACAGCACCAAAGCCGGCGAGAAATCGCCAGTTGCGTCGTAGACCGCGCCCAGCGTCAGCGGCCCTAACACGCCGCCGACCTCCGCCGCTGAGAAGAACAGGCCGGAGGCGGCGCCGGTGTAGCGGCTGCCCACATCCTTCATCTCCATCAGCAACAGCACCATAACGGTCATCATGCTGGAGCGGGCAATGCCTTGCACGATCAGACCGATGGTCATGGCGGCGGGGTTCTCAGTCAGCAGCAATATCGCCGCCAGACCCGCTGCTGCGAACAGTCCAGCCAGTATGGCCAGCCGCCGCTCCGGCGTCGCCAGCCGCGGAATGATGAGCGCGCCCGCAACGCCCACCGCCGTTGGCAGCGCCGCCCACATGCCGGCCTGCGCAGCACTCATGCCGCTGTGGCGCAGCAATTCCGGCAGCCAGTTGTTCAGGCCGTGGTTGAAGAAGAAAATGCCGACGTTCATCACCAGCATCACCTGCACTGAGGGCATGGCCAGCAGCTTGGCGAACACCGCCAACTGCCGCTCCTTCGGCTGCGCTTTCAACTCCCGTTCAATCTCCCGCGCCCGCGGATGGGCTGAGATCACCAGCCAGGCCGCTCCGCACGCCAGAGCGATGCCAGCGAACAGCAACAGCACGCTGCGCCAATCCTGCTCAAAATACGGCATCAGCACGCTGTTGGTGAGCGCATAAGACACTATGCCGCCCATCGCCGGGCCCGTTACATAAATGCCCATGGCCATGCCCCGCTCCGAGCCTTTGAACCACAGGCCCATCAGTTTGGGCGCACCAATGGAGACCATAGGGCCGCCGATGCCAAACAGGCCGACGGCGAACAACAGCGTCCAGAAATCATCCGCATTGGCACGCAGGCCAGCGCTCATCGCTATAAACAGGGCCGATAGCAAAAGTCCCGCCCGCGGGCCCCAGCGGTCTATAACGATGCCGCAGGGCGCAGCGGTGGCGATGTAGACCAACTGCCAGCCGCCCAGCACAAAGCCCATCTCCGCATAACTCATGCCCAGGTCGCGCACGATGTGCGGCACCAGCGGCGCCATCGAGACCGTAGTCACGCCAAAGCTGAAATACACCAGCCAGACGCCCAGCAAAATCGCCCACCGGTAGGGGTGCGCGGCGTCAGCCTCATCTGCCTGCACCATTTCAAAAAGCCTGCAAAGTCGGAGTGTCGGGCGCTACAAATGGTCAGAACAAAGCCCGCCCGTCGATGCTGCACTCTGCCCCTCCCCTCCTAATCCAGAAGAGACGGGCAGTGCCTCATCGCGCGCGTTCGATCGCCTACTCCAGCGCCTACCCCACAACCTTGCCCGGGTTCATGATGTTCTTCGGGTCCAGCGCCGCCTTCACCGCGCGCATGACCTTCAGATCCACGGCGTCCTTATAGGCATGCATTTGCGGCAGCTTCCGGCTGCCAATGCCATGCTCCGCGGAGAATGAGCCCTGGAAACGGCGGACGCTGCCGAACATGGCATCTTCCAGCTTGGCCACCGTCTCCTCATCGAAATACGGCTTGCCCGGCGCGGGTGAGACGCTCACGTGCAGGTTGCCGTCGCCAATATGGCCAAAGCCCATGGGGAAGCAGTCGGGCACCACCGCCTTGCAGGACTTGATGAAGTCCTCGTGGAAATCGTTCACGTCTGAAAGCGCAACGCTTAGGTCGTGGCTGAGCTTTGGCCCGGAATGGCGGCCGGCCTCTGGCAGCATCTCGCGCAAGTCCCAGATTTGCTGGCTTTGCGCTTCCGACTGGGCGATGACCACGTCCAGCGCCAGTTCTTCCTCCAGCGCCTCGCCCAGCACCTCCTCAATCACCGACTGGATGTCGACAATCTTGCTGGTCGCCGAGATTTCCAGGATCAGATACCACTCATAGGCGGTATCGAACGGGTCGCGCGTGCCGGGGATGTGCTTGGTGACCGTCTCCACATGGCTGCGGTGGATCAGTTCGCCCGCGGTCACCTGGTCACCGGTCGCCGCCCGCACCTTGTTCAACAGCGTCAGAGCCGTCGCCATATCGGCCACCGCGCAGATCGCCGTGCCCTTGTCGACAAAGCCCGGATACATCTTCAGCGTCGCCGCCGTAACCACGCCCAGCGTTCCCTCAGCACCGATGAAATAATGCTTCAGATCATAGCCGGAATTGTCTTTCTTCAGCCGCTTCAGCCCGTGATAGATCTCACCGTCTGGCAACACCACCTCAAGGCCCAGCACCTGATCGCGGGTGTTGCCGAACTTCAGCACGTTCACGCCGCCCGCATTGGTGGAGATATTGCCGCCAATCATGCACGAGCCCTGCGCGCCCAGGCTGAGCGGGAAGAAACAGCCCGCCTCCTTGGCCGCGCCCTGCACGTTCTGCAGGATCACCCCGGCCTCGACCGTCATGGTCATGCCCTCGGTGTCGATATTGCGGACCTGGTTCATGCGCTCCAGCGACAGCACAACATTGTTGCTATTCGGCCAGGGCGTAGCGCCGCCGCAAAGTCCGGTATGCCCGCCCTGTGGAACAATGCCGATGCCGTGTTCGTTGCAATATTTCACCACCGCCGCGACCTCTTCCACGGTCGAGGGCTTGGCAACGCCAACACACGACCCGGAGAATTTGGTGCTCCAATCCATGGTGTAGCGCTCAGTCGGCTCCGACCATGCGTTGGGGCCGAGTTGTTGGGCGAGCGGCTCTAGAATGCTGGGCGTACCGTCTGGCATGGGGGCGTTTCCTTCGGTGCAGGTTTATCCTATTTGCCAGAAAGAATAGCAGAGCCACGCGCCGCCGCCAGACCTTAGGTTACTGCCATGGCGATTGCGGACGGATTGGTCCGGGTTTTGGGCGGGCTGATCGGTCCAAACATCCACACGACGCCTCAATCCAACGCCCCTCACCTCCCCGCCTTCCCGGAAGTGGCGCAGCCACTATCCGGGACCTCCATAAGGTTAGAACTCCACTCGCCCAAAGACCCCGGCTCTCCACGCTACGCGTTCCGGCCGCGGAGGTAACGCCTTTCAAAAGGCTCAGAGTGAAGGAGGAAGGGGCAATTGCAAGTGCCGCCCGCCGCACTGCAAGTCGCGAGGCCCAGGCGGTCGGATCGCCAAATCCGCCTTCCATCTTGACAAACTCCATCAAAGGACTAAATTCCTTAAATCATCGGCGTCCGATCTGGCGAGGGTAACACACCCTCAGCATCGCCTTAACCCTGCCGCAGCAAACCTCAACATTCCACCAGCTCAAATGCTAAGGAATGTTCACAAATGCGAAGGAATGTTAAGGATTCAGCCCACGCACCGCCCCTGAAGGGCCAAGCAATACTATGTTACTCCGCGCCGTCGCCACCGTAGGCGGCTTCACCATGGCCAGCCGGGTGCTGGGCTTCGTCCGGGATCTGTTGATTGCGGCGACTCTTGGCGCGGGTCCAATTGCCGACGCCTTTTTCGTCGCTCTGCGCCTGCCCAACCTGTTCCGCCGCCTGTTTGCAGAGGGCGCGTTCAACGCCGCCTTCGTGCCGGTCTTCGCCGGCGTGCTCGCCCGCGAGGGGCCAGCAATCGCCCGCGGCTTTGCCGAGCGCATGCTGGCGCTGATGGTCGTCACCCTGACCCTGATCACCATCGCCGCAGAGCTGGCCATGCCCGCGCTGGTCTACGGCCTCGCCCCCGGCCTGGCGGACAAGCCCGGCAGCTTCGATCTGGCCGGGGAGATGGCACGCCTGACCTTCCCCTACCTCTGGTTCATCACGCTCGCCTCGCTGATGGGCGCGGTGCTGAACGCGCTAGACAAGTTCGCCGCCGCCGCCGCCGCGCCCTGCGTCCTGAACCTGATCATGATAGCCGCCCTCCTCTTCGCCGCCGACGCGCTGGAGACGCCGGGCCACGTGCTCTCCGTCGCGGTTGCTCTGGCCGGCCTCGCGCAACTGGTGCTGATGGCCTGGGCCATGCGCCGGGCAGGCTTTGCGCTGCGGCTGGTGCCAGTGCGGCTCGATCCGGTGGTGAAGCGCACCTTGAAGCTGCTGGGGCCCGGCGCTATCGGAGCCGGGGCGCTGCAACTCAACATGCTGGTCAACACGCTGATCGCCTCGTTGCTGCCGGTGGGCGCGATCTCCTACCTCTATTACGCCGACCGCATCTACCAATTGCCGCTGGGCGTGATCGGCATCGCCATCGGCACCGCCCTGCTGCCGAGCCTCGCCCGCTCGCTCAAGGGCGAGACGCCCGCCGCCGCCAACAACGCCATGAACCGGGCGCTGGAGCTCTCCCTCTTCCTGACCCTGCCCGCCGCCGTCGCCCTGGCCGTGATCCCGGAGGCCATCGTCCACGTGCTGTTCGAGCGCGGCGCGTTCGGGGCGGACGACGCCACCGCCACCGCTCTGGTGCTGGCGATCTACGCGGCAGGTCTGCCCGCCTTCGTGCTGATCAAGGTGCTGAGCCCCGGCTTCTTCGCGCGGGAGGACACGGCGACACCGGTTAAGTGGGCCACCGCCAGCATCGGCCTGAACATCGCCCTGGGCTTCGCGCTATACCGGCCTCTGGGCGTGGCCGGCCTGGCGCTGGCGACGACGATCGCCTCCTGGGCCAACGTCCTGGCGCTGGGCTGGCTGCTGCACCGACGCGGCCATTGGCAGGCGGATGCAACGCTGCGGAGCCGGCTGCCCAGAATGCTGGCCGCCAGCCTCGCCATGGGCGCGATCATCCTGGCCGGCGCGCACTGGCTCTCCAGCCTGCTGGCCGATAGTGAGTTGGTCCGCGCCGCCGCGCTGGCTGGCATTTCCGGCCTTGGCGCCGTCGCTTACTTCGCCATCGCCTGGGCCATCGGCGCGACGGACAAGGCCGGCATCGCCGCATTGGCCAAACGTCCGCTTGACCGTATCCGCCGCCGCCGCGATAAACCGCAGAACTCCGCAAAATAAGGTCTTCAACCTCGTGACCCACCCGACCAATCGCATCTTCAGCGGCATTCAGCCGACCGGCAACCTGCACCTCGGCAATTATCTGGGCGCGATCCGCAACTGGGTTGGCATGCAGAAGGATTACGAGTGCATCTTCTGCATCGTCGATATGCACGCCATCACGGTGCCGCAAGACCCCGCAGCCCTGCGCCAATCCACCCGCGAGGTCACCGCGGCCTATATCGCGTCGGGCATAGACCCGGACGAGTGCGTGATCTTCAACCAGTCCACCGTCAGCGGCCATGCGGAACTGGCCTGGATCCTGGGCTGTCACGCGCCGATGGGTTGGCTCAACCGCATGACTCAGTTCAAGGAGAAAGCCGGCAAGAAGCGCGATCAGGCGATGATCGGCCTCTACTCCTACCCCGTGCTGATGGCCGCAGACATCCTGCTCTATAAGGCCACCGATGTGCCCGTAGGCGAGGACCAGAAGCAGCATTTGGAACTAGCGCGCGACATCGCTGGCGCCTTCAATCGCTTCTATGACGTCGAGTATTTCCCGCTGCCGGAGCCCCGCATTTTCGGCACCGCCACTCGCGTGATGAGCCTCCGCGATGGCACGGCCAAGATGAGCAAGTCGGACCCGTCCGACATGTCCCGCATCACCTTCACCGACGACGCGGACGCCATCGCAGGCAAAATTCGCCGCGCCAAGACCGACCCGGAGCCGCTGCCGAGCGAGGCTGCTGGCCTGGAAGGCCGTCCGGAGGCGGATAACCTGGTGGGCATCTACGGTGCGCTCGCCGGCCAAACCGTCGACGAGGTGCTGGCAGAGTTTGGCGGCAAGGGCTTTGCTGACTTCAAGCGCGGCCTCTCGGATGTGGCGGTGCAGGTGCTTTCCCCGATCACGGCAGAGATGCAACGCATGCTAGCAGACCCGGCTTATGTGGACGGCATCCTGCACAAAGGCTATGAACGCGCCAACGCCATCGCCGCGCCGAACTTGGCAGAGGTCAAGGAATTGGTGGGCTTTCTAGCTCGGTAAGCTGCCAGTTGCCAAACCCGGCGACCAATCGCATTTACGCGGGCTCTATTACCGAAAGCTGATCTGAAATGCAGCTCTACCTGCCCATCGCAGAAGTGTCGGTGAACATATTTCTGCTGTTGGGGCTTGGCGGCGGCATTGGGTTTCTGTCCGGCTTGTTTGGCGTCGGCGGAGGGTTTTTGACGACACCGGCGCTGATCTTTATCGGCATTCCGCCAGCGGTAGCCGTGGCGAGCGGCGCGAACCAACTGATCGCTACCTCCATCACCGGTGTCATCGCCCATTGGCGCCGCAAGAGCGTCGACTTCAAAATGGGCGGGGTATTGCTGTGCGGTGGCATTGTCGGGTCATCGGTGGGCGTGGTGGTCTTCAAGATTTTGAGCGAGCGCGGCCAGGTCGATTTGATGATCTCGCTGCTGTATGTGGTCTTCCTGGGTGGCATCGGCATGCTGATGTTCCTGGAGAGCCTGCGCTCCATCCTGCGCACCCGTATTGGTACCGCACGGCGTACCAAGCTGCACCAGCATATTTGGATGCATGGCCTGCCGTTTAAAGTTCGCTTCCGCCGGTCTCGCCTTTATATTAGTGCATTGGTGCCGCTCACTATTGGCGCTCTGGTAGGGCTGTTGGCGGCTTTGATGGGCGTAGGTGGCGGTTTCATCATGGTGCCGGCGATGATCTACCTGCTGGGTATGCCAACCAATGTCGTCGCCGGCACGTCACTGTTTCAAATCCTGTTTGTGGTCGTCAACGTAACCTTCCTGCAGGCCTATACCACGCAGTCGGTAGACATATTTTTGGCTCTGGCACTTCTGATCGGATCAGTCATTGGTGTTCAAATCGGGACAATATTGGGTGCCAAGATATCCGGCGCACAGTTCCGCATCCTTCTGGCCCTGATGGTGTTGGCGACGGCTGGGAAGTTACTGTTGGATTTGGCGATTGAACCGACGGAACTTTTTAGCCTGCAATTTATCTTTCACGCCCAATAATACGGGCAGCCGACGTCGGTTTTGCGCGGCACCTCTTGCAAAGGCCGCGGACCGAGCGCATACAAAGATACGACCAATCGCGCGCCGTGTTGCGTTGCTCCGACGATGAACCCTTGGTGAGTTTTCGACTGGCATGCAGCTTTATTTGCCCATCGCAGAAATTTCGGTAAATGTGTTTTTGCTGTTGGGGCTGGGCGGCGGCATAGGCTTTTTGTCGGGCCTATTCGGCGTCGGCGGAGGGTTTTTGATGACCCCTGCGTTGATCTTTATCGGTATTACACCAGCAGTCGCTGTGGCTAGTGAGGCAAACCAGTTGGTGGCGACCTCCATCACCGGCGTCATTGCCCATTGGCGGCGCAAGAGCGTCGACTTCAAGATGGGCACCGTGCTGCTGTGTGGCGGTGTTATCGGATCGTCGTTAGGCGTCTATATTTTCAAGCTTTTGCGCGAACTCGGGCAGGTGGATCTGATGATCTCTCTGCTGTACGTCGTGTTTTTGGGTGCCATCGGCTCACTGATGTTTGCGGAGAGCCTGCGAGCGATTTTGCGGTCCCGAAGGGGATCGGCCAAACGGGGCAAATTGCACCAGCACACTTGGATGCATGGACTGCCATTCAAGATGCGGTTTCGCCGGTCTCGTCTCTATATCAGTGCGTTGATGCCGCTGACCATTGGCGCGTTCGTTGGCTTGTTGGCGGCGCTGATGGGTGTCGGCGGCGGCTTTATCATGGTGCCTGCGATGATCTATTTGCTGGGCATGCCGACCAATGTTGTCGCCGGAACCTCGCTGTTTCAGATCCTGTTTGTGGTCGCCAACGTCACATTCCTGCAGGCCTATACCAACCAGACGGTGGACGTCATTTTGGCGCTGATCCTGTTGGCAGGCTCCGTCGTCGGCGTTCAGATTGGCACGGCTATCGGAGCCAAAGTGTCGGGGCCGCAGTTCAGAATCCTCCTGGCGGCGCTGGTCCTGCTGACTTGCGGCAAGCTGTTGCTGGATCTGCTGATTATGCCGTCTGACCTCTTTAGCTTGCAGCTTGGAATTGGGGGCGGTCACTGATGCGGGTCGTCGTGACATTCGCCCTGTTCTGTCTCTCAGTGGTGCTTGTGATGGCCACTGCGGGACGGGCGGCGGCGGATGTGCTGGTGGCGGACCTGTCACAGCACAAGATCAAAATCAGCACTGGCTTTGCAGGGACGGAGTTGTTGCTGTTCGGTGTTACCAAGAGTGCCGGCGATATAATCGTTATAGTCAGCGGCCCTGAGGCCAAAGCCGTCGTTCGCAAGAAATCGCGGGTTAGTGGTATTTGGATCAATGCGGATAGTGTCGCGTTTGATGCGGTGCCGGGCTTCTACCATGTGGCAGCAACCAATAACCTGTCTGAGACCAAGCTGGATAAGGTGTTGCGCGAGAATGGGGTTGGTTTTCGGTACCTGAACATGGCGCCGACGACCAAAACCGAGCCTGAACGGGCGGCGGAGTTTCAGCAGGCGCTGCTGCGGCGCAAGGTTGCGAAAGGCCTCTACAACGCCTCTACCGGGCGGATCGAAGTGCTGGAGAACTCCCTGTTTCGGACCAATGTGCCGTTCCCGGCGAATGTGCCGACGGGGCGGTATCGGGTGGATGTGTTCCATGTTCAGGATGGTTGGGTGACGGCGACGACGTCGATTCCGCTGTCTGTAGGCAAGGTCGGAATGGAAGAGCAGATTTTCCTGTTCGCGCATGACCAGCCGGCGCTGTATGGTTTGTTTGCGATCCTGATTGCGGCTGCAGCAGGATATGGCGCTGGCATGATGTTTGGACGACGATAGATGACGGATTCTCAGGCGGCGAATGGCGATGACACCCGCAAGGCGGTTGGGCGCACGCTGCTGTGCGTGGTGGACAATACGGACGAGCTGTCGGTGGCGCTGCAGTTTGCAGCCCGACGGGCGCGGCGGACGGGCGCGCATATTGGGCTGCTGTATGTGATCGACCAGGAGGCGACGGAGTTCCAGCACTGGTCCTCTGTCGGTGACCTGATGCGGGCCGAGGCGCAGGCGGAGGCGGAGCGGGTGCTGAGCCGGGCTGCGGACCACGTCATGCAATGGAGCCCCCAGCCGCCGGTGTTCTACATCCGCGAGGGTGAGCGTCGTGACGCGGTGATCGCGCAAATCCAGGAAGACCCGAGCATCTCCTTCTTGATCCTGGGCGCGGCGACGGGCCGGGATGGGCCGGGGCCTCTGGTGACGGCGCTGACTGGCCGCTGGGTCGGGCAATTGCACATCCCCATCGTGATCGTACCGGGCAACGTCTCCGAGGACGAGATTGAGTCCTTCGCCTGAGACTTGGTTCGATGTGGTCTCTGGGTAGGGCACCCTCTAAACCTTCGCAAACCTTAACATTTGTGCGCAAACCTTAACATTTCCGCGGGCGTGGGCTGGTGGAGGTGTGGGGTTTCAATGGGTTAGGGTGTTGAGGTTTGTTAAGGGGGCGAGGCTTTCGGGTGGCTTGTGTGAACATTTGTACGGATTGGGTCATATAGAGGATTTATAGAGAACAAATGAGGATTTGTCAAGTTGGTGGAATGCGTGTGTCGACGGCTTACGCTGCCGGAGATGCTAGGCAGCAACCTTCATCCGCCGCCCCCTCCCGCCGTCATCGCGAGCGCCCAGAGGGTGCGTGGCGATCCAGACTGTTACCCGCCTCCACCGAGGATCATCCGAATGACCCGCTCAGCGACAGCGGTGACAGCGTTGAGCCTTTCCGACGTTAGGCCAAGGCGATTTGCTTGCCGTTTTGCTTGGTCATACATCCGAACAAATCGGCTGGTCCAACGATAGCGGGCCTCTTGCCGGTCTTGCGGGTCGGCCGAGGGGTTGCCGGCGGTTTCAATGTCCTGCCGTAGGTCCTCCGCCAAATCCGGCGTCGATACGTCGGCTAGAGTCTCTGTCTCAGCCTTAAACGCGGCGACGTGTTCGTCTTTGATTTGGTCGAACCGCGCGTCAGCAAGAAGGCGCAGCCGTTCGCGCACTTTCGCGTCGCGCTGCGACAATTCCAACTCAGAATCTGCGAGGACCGAGCGCAAATCCTCAAGGTTCGGATCATCTTTCGGAAGGTCGTCAATGTCGATCGACCGGTCGAGGTACCGGATAGTTCTGCGGCAAGCGTCATGAATTTGAACCGGGGTTTTTGACCGGCGATTCAGCAATTTGCCAAACTCTTCCAGGCGGATGCTGACGACGCTATAGGCGTCGGTACGGGTTGACAGGGTTTGCATCAACGCGACGACGTCCTTGAGCCGCCGCACGATCTCAGCGAACTCTGCGGGCGTCAGCTCGGTTACCGGGCGGGCCTCGAGTTGGTCATCAGCATTAACGAAAATCTCTTCGCCGTTCTCCGTCTTTTCCAAAGCAGCTTTGGAGATTCCCACTTCGACGGCCGGTGCTAGAGCTGAAATCTCAACCCTCGCTGTTGGAACTTCTATCGTTACCCCACGCTGGACAATCTGGGCGATGCGAGCGTTAATTTCTACGTCGGTGCCTTTCCAGAAGTCCTCCTCCTGAATGGCGACTTCGAGGAGCAGGGGCCAATTTTGGGAGTGGCCATCGAGGGCTCGCTCGTACCAGTTAATCCAAAATGACCAATCTTCAGAGCAGTATTTTATTACTGCCCGTATATCTTCTTCGAACCAATCAGGTTTAAAATTATTCCATAAAGGCATTTGTATCATTAATTTCAATTTATCATCATAAATTATATCATCTATTGATTGCAGTATAGTAGAATTATAACCATATTCATGAATATCAACTGCATTTACAGCAAATATAGTTGATTCAATCGTTAATATTTTAGAGAAAAATTTGTCAGGCGCGATAATTGCTTGGGATGCATGCTCTATAGAGGAGAGTGCGTTTTTATAACTCAATGAATTTTGATAATTTATAATTTCGAACGTGTCTGCGCCATCAATTATTGCCTGAAATAGCGCACTTCGCGCATCGCCCGCGGGGCGCATCCCTCCCATCGTAAAAGTTAGTGGGTGACCCGCAAGGTATGAGGTTAGCGCTAGCCGAAGCACAGGAACAACTGGAAAGCGTTCAGTTTCTACCGAACGGCCCCATAGAACGGGCAAAATTCGCATGGCCGTTCTTACTGCAAGTTCGACGAAAACTTCGCGTGGCAGGTCAATCTCCTGAAGCCATGCCTCGAAGCTCTCTATGTCTTTGATGTCTTCTATTGCCACCATGTACAGAGTTTGGCTGGGGTTTTGGGTTGGGGCAAGGGGGGTTTTGCGTTGGGGCTTGTGGGCGGAGTGGTGGGGTGGGGAGGTTGCTTCGTCGCCTACGGCTTCTCGCAATGACAGCGGAGAGGTGGGTGGGTGCGCCTCGATGTACCGGTTGCACCGGCACTCAGGGCGAAGGAGGGTGCTCCTGAAAGATTGGCGGTGTGTTCCTCGCGCGGGATGACCGCGGCGGCGTCTGACGCTATGCTGGCGGCTCTGTTTCGCTGCGAAAGAACGGTCAAGCCATGCCCACCAATCATCTGCGCGCCAATGGCGAACGCTTCTGGGACACTATTGAGGCCTCGGCCAAGGTCGGTCCGGGTATTGCTGGGGGGCTGCGGCGGCTGGCTCTGAGCGACAGCGACCGCGAAATTCGCGACCTGTTCCGGCAATGGTGTGAGGCGGCTGGCTGCACTGTCACGGTCGACCAGATGGGCTCCATGTTCGCCCGCCGTGCCGGTCGGGAAGACCTGCCGCCGGTGATGGTTGGCAGCCATCTGGACACTCAGATTGCCGGCGGCCGTTATGACGGCATTGTCGGCGTGCTGGCCGGACTGGAGATCATCCGCACACTCAACGATCAGGGCATCACGACCAAGCGGCCGATTGAGGTGGTCAACTGGACCAACGAGGAAGGCGCGCGCTTTCAGCCGCCCATGGTGGCGGCGGGCGTGTTCGCTGGGGTCTATGACCTGGACTGGGGCCTCGCCCGCCCAACCCGCGACCCTGGCCCGAACGAAGGCGCAACGTTGGGCGAGGAGTTGCAGCGCATCGGCTATGCCGGTGCCGAACAGGTTGGCGGGCGCGAGGTGGACAGCTATTTCGAACTCCACATCGAACAAGGGCCGGAGTTGGACCGGATCGGCGTTGATGTGGGTGTTGTCACCGGCGGCTATGCGGTGCGCGGCATGCTGATCCGCATCAAGGGCGAGACCGCTCACACTGGCCCTACGCCGATGGAGAAGCGCAAAAACGCTCTGGTCGGTGCTGCGCGGATGATAGTGGCCGCGGACGACCTGGGCTGGGATTATGCTGGCAGCGACGGCAAGGTGACGGCGGCGCGGCTGACGGTCTCGCCGAACCTGGCCGGTATCCTCTCCGACCATGCAGAGTTAAGCCTCGACCTGCGCCATCCCGACCCGGCCAAGGCTGACGAGATGCTGACCGAGCTGGAACGCCGGATCGCACAGGCCGCGCGGCGGTCTCAAGTCGAGTACGAGGTGATAGAACGCTGGGTCTTTGGCGATGAATATTTTGATCCGGACTGCATAGACCGTGTGCGTTCGGCCGCAGCGGAACTGGGCGTCTCACACCAAGACATGCTGAGCCAGGCGGGCCATGACGCCTACCATATGGCCTCGAAATATCCGACCGCGATGGTGTTCTCTCCCTGTGGCGACGGCATTACGCATAATGAGGCCGAAAATACGTCGTTGGCGGCGCAATTGCCGGCGGTGGATGTGCTGCTGAACGCTGTAGTGTCCCGGGCAGAGCGGTAACAACTGAGATAGGAGCAGCAAATGACAACGACCGGACAACACTTCCTCGTTGAAACCGATTGGCTGGAGGCGCACCTGGACGATCCGGCAGTGCGGGTGCTCGACTCGACAATCGCGATGACGCGCCAGCCAGACGGCGGCTGGCAATCTACCAGCGGGCGGGAGGGCTTTGACAAGGGCCATATTCCCGGCGCGCAATTCGTCGATCTGACGGTAGAGCTGAAGGATCGGTCCAGCCCCTACAGCCACATGCTGCCCTCACCTGAGGCATTCGCGGCGAAGGTCTCGGCATTGGGGATTGGCAGTGACACGCAGGTGGTGATCTACGCCGCCGCTGTGCCGTGGTGGGCAACGCGGCTGTGGTGGATGTTCCGGGCGTTCGGGCATGAGAACGTCGCGGTGCTGAACGGCGGCTTCGGTAAGTGGCAGAAGGAAGGCCGGGCGGTCACGACGGACGCCACCAGCTATCCAGCAGCGGAATTCCGCCCGGCCTATCAGCCGGCGCTGGTGGCGGACAAGGCGCAAGTGTTCGCGGCGGCGCAGAACGGCCATGGCTGCGTTTTGAACGCCCTGTCCCGGCAATTGTTCACTGGCGAAAGCGACTTGGGCTACACCCGACCCGGACGGATTGCGGGCAGCGAGTTGCTGCCGACGTTAGGCTTTATTGACTCCGACACCGGCGCTTATCGGTCGGACGCTGACCTTGAAGCCGGAGCCAATGCGCTGGGGCGGAGCAAGGATGCGGAGATCATCAGCTATTGCGGCGGCGGCATCGCGGCGACCATGAACGCGTTTGTACTTATGAAATTGGGCTATCGTAATGTCAGCGTCTATGACGGCTCGCTCGACGAGTGGTCTGCTGACCCCGACATGCCAATGGAGGTTGGGGAGCCAGCGTGAGCGCGGGCTTGCTCAGACCGGCAGAATGTGGGTCAATGGCGGGATGATGATTGGCCCGAGCCGAACCTCAAACTGTAACCCCTGCGTGGCACTGGCGCTGATGTCATTGCTGGCTGGCTGTACGCTTGGCACGACAATCAACGAAGACGGCAGCGCCGTCACCCATCATTTCGGCTATGTCCGCCACATTCTACCGCCGTTCGACTCGCGCAACCCGAAGATGCGGGTTCAGGCGATTGAGACCGCCGGCATTTCGGCTGAAAACGGCTTCACGTTGGGGTATAAACGCAACAGCTATATCTACCTGCCATTAGAAGATCAGACCGACGATGAGGCAAATACCATCAAAGAGGCTTGTAATTTGGTGGTGGTGG
>Ga0055584_100003530_pt1 | contig 15422 bp, 12 predicted proteins | sample OSDHelmetaG_FD_58716 | JGI IMG/M metagenome (GOLD analysis project Ga0055584, IMG submission 58716) | Pelagic marine sediment microbial communities from the LTER site Helgoland, North Sea, for post-phytoplankton bloom and carbon turnover... | ecosystem: Environmental > Aquatic > Marine >... | reverse complement strand
AGCTTCTTCGGCTGCGGGTTCTTCGGATTTCGCCTCCTTAGCTGGAGCTTCTTCGGCTGCAGGCTCTTCTGTTTTCGCTTCCTCAGCTGGAGCAGACTCCTCTAAAACTGGGGCGGCGGATTTTTTAGCACGAGCTAATTTTGAAGCAGCTTTTTTCTCAGACCTTTCTAGCCATTCTTCGGGGGACAAACGACCTTGGCGGATAAGGCTTTTGGCAGTATCGGTGGGTTGGGCTCCAACACCAAGCCAATGATCAATCCGATCCATCTTGAGTTTTAATTCTTCGGAGCGAGCGTGAGCCTGTGGATTGTAAGTGCCCAGCACTTCAATAAATTTACCATCTCGGCGAACCGTTGATGGGGCTACAACCATGCGGTAAAATGGAGAGTGACGGGCACCGTGTCTTTGCAATCGAATCTTGATCATGAGGAACGAAGTAAATGTGGACTGAGAATTTACGAAAAGAGGAAGAACAAAGGGTAAATACTGACTTTTGTCAATGAAATTCCCCTTTCTAACCTAACCACTGATAACAACATTCACCCTTTTCAATAGATTGTCGTTAAGACTTGAGTCTTGAATAATTTCAAACAAACGTTTAAATGGTACCCTCATGCCTGAATCTACCGTAACAACAATACGATCTGATAGCACGAATACCAAAAACAGGCTTCTGACTGCAACCGAGAGGCTTTTCGCTTCACACGGCTTTGCTGGCGTCACGATGAGAGGCGTTGCTGACCGAGCCCGTACGAATATAGCCTCTGCACATTATCATTATGGATCCAAGGAGGGCATGGTTTTAGCCATGCTCAAACGAAGAATTGACCCGATCAATGCAAACCGACTTAAATATCTTGATAATTCAAGAAACCTTTCAGGGAATCAGCCTCTTGCGCCTCGAGAAATTTTTCGTGCCCTCATCCTGCCTATTTGCAATGAGATAGCCAAATGTTCTACTTCAAGGGATAACTTAGCACAGCTTGTAGCCCGCAGTTTCACCGAACCCGTTCGCTTTATACAAAAGATGCACCAACACTTTTTTAGGGAAGTCTCCGAAACCTTTGTCGAGGAACTTCATAGGACCTATCCTAATTCCGAGAAAAAAGATATTTATTGGAATTTACACCTAGTTATAGCTTCCATGCACGGAACCTTTGCTCAACATAGAAGATTGAACGATTTCTCGAAAGGACTTTGTGACGAAAATGATGTCGAAGACCTCGGCAACCGCCTCATTGAATTCGTTTCAACAGGATTCGAAGCTGGCATTCACACCTACTCCAAATGACAAAGACCTTCACCTTCTTCTTATCTTTTCTCTTTCTCACCGGTTGCAACCTGGTCCGACAAGAGAAACAAAAGGCTCCAAGTGAGATCATCCCACCTTCATGGACTACTAAATTTAAATGGAGTGCAAGCAAACCCGATAGTAATCAAACCTTTTGGATTGATTCATTCAAAAACCCTTACCTCACAAAATCAGTAAGAAAGGCCTTGGATAACAACGCCGATATTTTGACTGCGATGGAAAGAGTAATTGCTGCAGGTGAAAACGCAGTTGCTAGCGGAGCCGATATTTACCCATCCATTAACGCAGACATCTCAGGCACCAGAAGCAAAAGAAATTTAATCGGCTTCAATTTTCCAAATGGTGATAGCAGCTTTACAAGCAAAAGCTTCAATTCAGGAATTAACATCAGCTGGGAACTAGATTTGTGGGGAAAACGAAGAGACATTCGTAAATCTTCGAAAAAAAGATTCGAAGTTACAAAAGAAGAATTAGAAGCGGCTCGCCTTTCACTTACGGGCCAAGTCGCAAAAGCATGGTTCGAAAGAATTGAAAACGAAGGTCAAGTAAGGATTGCACTCGAAACTGCAAACACTTACTCCCAAACACAGTCATTCATCGAAGATCGTTTTGAGAAGGGGTTAGGAATAGGTATCGGGGGACAAGCAAGTGCCCTTGACAATCATCTGGCAAGTTCTTCCCTCTACACTGCAAACGCAAACTTATCGCTAAGAAAGAGAATCCTCGCTGCTACGAATAAAAAGATTGATATCCTGGAGGGCTCATTCCCTAGAAGACCAGTTGACTCAAACAGCACTCTTACCCTCCCCTCGCTCGATTCAATCCCTAAGCCACTTTCTCCTGCCGAAGCCCTAATCCAAAGACCTGACCTCAAGGCTTCAATCTTAAAGATCGAAGCGAGCGGACTGGAACTAGGAGTTTCGAGAAAAAACCTCCTTCCCTCTTTTGTCGTCGCGGGAGGTCCGGGAAGCAGGTCCGAAGAATTCAATAGCTTACTTGACCAAAAATTCCGAGTATGGGATGTGAGTGTTGCAATCTCACAGCCAATTTTTCAGGGAGGAAGGCTCCGTGCACATGTCCGCAAGTCTAAGGCACTTCAAGAAGCCGCAATCAATGATTTTAAGTCAACTGCTTTGCGGGCATTCGGAGAAGTAGAGAACGCTCTTACCGCCGAACAATTTATGCAAGCAGAGGAAGCTCACTTGGAAAAAGCCGCCCTTGCTGCGGAAACAGCCGCCAAATTAACATGGGAAAGATACCAAAGAGGAGTGGAGGGTATTTTCAATACCTTGGACGCGCAAAGGAGATCATTTGAAGCCGAGAGCCGGCTTCTCTCCCTTAAAAAAGAGAGGCTCCTCAACCGAATTGATCTATATCTTGCCCTGGGTATGAAAGCTCTTTCCCCACAACTATGAAAAAATTTATTCTGCCGCCCCTCCTCCTCGCTTCCATGGTCGGAGTGTCTTGGTACCTCGTGCAATTGAAGCCCGAACCTAAAGCTAAAAACATTTCCAAGAAAGCACCTTTCGTCGAGATCATTACGGTTCAAGCTCAGAATTTGACTTCAACCGTGTCGACTTCAGGTACTGTCCAACCAAGAACTCAAACCGACTTACTTGCCGAAGTGCCCGGGATAATCGAAGCCGTTGCCCCTTTTCAAGAAGAAGAGAACTCTTTTGCATCCTTCCGTGCTGGGGGATTTTTTCGAAAAGGAGATCTTTTGCTTAGGATCGAAGATATAGATTTGAAAACTGCCGTTGCGGAGGCAGTGGCAAATTTGAGCCGGGCAAAGTTTCAACTCATTCAAGAAAGGGAACTAGCCAAACAAGCCCAAAGGGAATGGGGCGGTCGGGACTGGAGTAAGGCACCTGAGCTAGTCAGAAGAATTCCCCAAATCAAAAAAGCCGAGGCTGAATCAAAAGCAGCCGAAGCCAAGCTTGCCCAATCCAAGCACAACCTAAACCGAGCTCAAGTTCGAGCTCCCTTTGAGGGTAGAATTCTCACAACTATGGCAGATGTAGGTCAACGTGTCGGAGCTGGAGCATCTTCATCTCTTGCCCAAATCTATGCTCTTGATTCCGCCGAAGTCCATCTTTCCTTAAGTCGTGCCGAAATGCAACTCCTCGGTTTTTCAGAACAATTACTCAAACCTGGTCAACAAAAGATTAAAACTGAAGTTCTCGATGCGAACGGAAAAGTTTCCTACCAAGGTGTCTTAGATCGTGCGGAGGGTGTAATTGATTCGCGAACTCGATTGAACAGGTTAGTCGCTCGGTTTGACAATTGCTTTGCCAACCCTTTTGGCGAAACGCAGAAGCAAACAGCAGAACCTTTGCAGATTGGCCAATTCGTAAAACTCCGCCTTTGGGGAGAATCAGTCCAAGTTTTTGTTGTTCCGAACTCCGCGTTTCGGACCCAGAATACACTTCTTGTAGTGGATCCAGAGAAGGGGTTGAGAATTCGGGAGGTTAAGACTGTTTCTCGGCAAGGAAAGCAAGTTTGGGTTTCCGAGGGACTGCAAAATGGAGAACAAGTTTGTATCACTCCTGTCGAAATCATCTCGGATGGAATGAAAGTTAGAATCGTTGGACAAGATCGAGATCTGAACGAAACAAATCAATGATTGCATGGTTTGCCAAGAACGGGGTTGCCGCCAATCTTCTCATGGGGGTGATCATCATTTCGGGAATCTTTTCCATTCGTGGATTGAAGATGGAACTCTTTCCCGATTTTGATCTCGATTTGGTCACCATATCCGTTCCTTATCCAGGTGCTGCACCATTAGAAGTAGAGGAAGGCATATGCAAACAGATCGAAGAAAAGATTTGGGACCTTTCGGGAATCAAAGAGATGAATTCCTTTGCTCGAGAGAACCTTGGAGTCGTGTCCATCAAAGTCGCACTAGGCAAAGACGCTAAAACTTTGGCCGACGAAATCAAGGTTAGGGTTGATTCGATCAGCACCTTCCCCGAAGAAGCCGAAAAACCGATCGTAGAAGTTGCAACACAAAAGAGAAGAGTCCTTGCCTTGGCCATCCATGGGAACTGCGATGAGAGATCTTTGCGTAAGCTAGCTGACAAGACACTCGATGACCTCACAAATCTTCCTGGTATTACTCAAGTCGAAATCATGGGGATCCGAAAACCGGAGATTAGCATCGAGGTTTCCGAGCAAAACCTACGCGAACACGGCTTAAGTTTTGACGATGTATCAAGATCCCTTAAGCAAGCATCGATCGATATTCCTGGAGGAGTGGCTCGGACAGCTTCAGGTGAAACCCTTCTGCGTGCGATGGGGAAAGCTCGCAAAGGCGAGGAATTCAATCAAATTGAATTAATTTCCGCACCCAATGGCTCAAGCTTAAAACTTAAGGACCTGGCAACGGTCAAAGATGCTTTCGAAGACAAGACCCTTTACACTACTTTTTCTGATGAAGCCGCAGTAACCCTTCGCATTTTCCGCGTAGGCAAGCAAAGTCCTCTAGATATTTCGAAAAAAGTTAATGCCTATGTAGAGAAAACTTTGCCCGAGTTACCCGAGGGAGTTGGGATGACGATCTGGCAGGACAGTTCCTATTACCTCCAAGGTCGTCTGCAAATGATGATTAGAAATGCCCTTCAAGGACTTCTTCTTGTATTTTTGGTTCTATCCTTGTTTTTACGACCATCCTTGGCAGTTTGGGTTGCCATCGGTTTGCCCATTTCCTTTATGGGAGCCTTTGCTGCAATGGGGGTAATGGGCGCATCCATCAATTTGGTTTCACTTTTTGCATTCATCGTGGTATTGGGCATCTTGGTCGATGACGCAATCGTAGTTGGAGAATCTGTTTATACCCTAGGCTCCCAAGGTAAAAAACCTCTTCTTGCATCCATCGAGGGCACTCACTTGGTAGCTGTGCCAGTTACCTTTGCAATCTTGACGAGTATGGTTGCATTTGTGCCCATGCTTTTTCTTCCTGGATGGCTTGGGAAATTAATGAAAGACATTCCTTTGGTAGTGATTCCCGCCTTGTTTTTTTCTCTCATCGAGTCGAAGTTTATTCTTCCCTATCACCTCACCCTTTGCCGATTCGATAAAAAGCCCCGGAATTGGCTCTCCAAGCTACAGGGAAAAGTTTCTTCGGGGTTGGAAAATTTCATTAAGAATTCATACCAGCCTTTTTTGGCTCTCTGCCTGAAGAACCGATATCTTACCTTATCGGCATTTACCGGTATTTTCGCTATTACTATCGGGCTAATCTTAGGGGGCCATGTGCCTTCAATCAGGGGCATCCCCCCCGTACCCTCTGATTACATATCGGTTAAGGTTTTCATGCAGGATGGCGTACCTGCATCATCAACCGAAAAGGCCTTGGCTGAAATTGAACGGGCAAGACTGGAAGTAGTAAGTTTCCTCAACGGTGAAGGGGAGCCCAATCCATTCAAGCATTCTATGGTAACCATGGGTGCCCAACCTTTCACTGGTGGCCCCAAAAGCTCTTCCAGTATTGTTTCGGGGTCCAATATGGGAGAAATCAGCGTCGAATTGATCAAGTCAGAAGGAAGAAACAGGACAGCGCCTCAAATATCTGCTCTGTGGAGGAATAGAATTGGACCTCTACCAGGGATCAAGCAATTGTATTTTGGTGACGTCGCTGCCGGAGGAAGTCGGACGGCAATTGATGTCGAAATTGGCGGGCAAGATCTTAAGCTTATGACCCAAGCCGCTCAGGAGATCAAGGAGCGCTTGGCGACTTATGAAGGTCTCTTCGATATTTCAGACACCTATGCCGGCGGTAAACGCGAACTTAAGCTTAAGCTAAAGCCCGAAGGACTAGCATTGGGCCTTACTCATACCGATCTTGGACGACAAGTTAGGCAAGCTTATTTCGGAGAAGAGATTCAACGAATTCAAAGAGACCGAGATGAAGTAAAAGTAATGCTCCGATATCCGCTTGCAGACCGCAAGACGCTAACCGCTTTGGATAACCTTCGCATCCGTTCACCAAAAGACATTGAAGCTCCACTTGCCGAGGTTGCGACAATCGAACTAGGACAGGGTTACCCCACAATTAATCGAGCCAACCGCAATAGAATAATCAATGTCCAATCCTCTGCAGACAAAGTGGTCGCAAAAATACCTTCCATTGAAAAAGACTTGGACGAAAATTTCATTCCAACACTTCGAGATAAATTCCCAAATCTACGCTTTTCATTCGTTGGCGAAAGGAAAGAACAAAATGAGTCGGATTCCGGACTCGCACAAGCAGGAGGTATCGCTCTTTTCGTGATTTACGGTTTGCTTGCTATCCCCTTCCGGTCCTACCTTCAGCCCTTTCTCATTATGTCGGTTATTCCCTTTGGGCTGATTGGAGCAGTGTTGGGTCATTTGCTCTTTGAAATGCCACTGAGTCAGCTGTCACACTTTGGCTTGGTTGCTTTGACCGGGGTCGTGATCAACGACAGCCTAGTAATGGTCCATTATGTGAATCAAAGGGCTAAGGATCAACCCCTACTGGAGGCTGCCAAGCTTGCTGGAACCGCTAGATTCAGAGCGATTCTACTTACCTCTTTGACCACATTTGTAGGCCTGTTGCCGATTCTTTTTGAACGCAGCCTTCAAGCTCAATTCCTTAAACCCATGGCGATCGCTATCGGATTTGGAGTTCTTTTCGCAACCTTTATTACACTTTTGATGGTTCCTTGCCTTTATTTGATTCTCAACGATGCCAAGCAAGCTACGAGTGCTCTTTTTACTCGAAGAAAAATGAATTAATAGAAGATGATCTACTCTCCTGAGATTACACCAGGAAAAGATTAATTTGCTCTATGAACAATCTTTAAATTTTTTCTCCGCAAGCCAAAACGGTCTCAAAATAAGGTTCCACTCCTTCTTTAGCAACCGTCTGAACCTTAACCTTACGGAAGCCTGCTTCCTTGACCATTCTAAACAACTGATTTTCGGCAAACCCCAACCATTGATCACCGTATAGATCACGGGCCTTTTCAAATTGATGTTTCTTCAAGTCGAGAATGATAAGTTGACCATTCGTTTTTAGAATCCGAAAGGCTTCGGCCAAAGCGGTTTCAGGACGCATGGCATGATGTAGGGACTGACTCATCAACGCAAGGTCCACGCTCGAATCCGACAAGGGAACTTTTTCGATGTCACCAAGTTTGTAATCCAAGTTAGACAATTTGTTTTTCTTGGCTAGTTCTTTCCCAATTCGAATCATACTCTTTGAACTGTCGATGCAATAGACTTTCTTCGCCCTCTCTGCTAGTAATTGGGAAATCATCCCCTCACCCGCGCCCAAGTCTGCAATCGTAATATGGGGTACAAGCCGAAGCAGGAAATAACCAATCGCGTCCCAAGAACGACCGGGGATATAATTTTTGCCTAACCGACCAGCGACTTCATCAAAATATTTTTCACTGGCTCTGCGCCTGCGATCAACAATTCGGGACAATGCAGACCGATCTGTTTTCCAAAATTCCTCCTCCGATTCTTCAGCCAATGCGAATTGGATTAGATCGGAACGTTGAGCTACTTCTGTATTTAAATTGTAAAAAGTCTTTTTGCCGTCTTTACGGTCGGTCACCATATCGTGTCGCCTAAGCAAACCCAGATGGGATGAGATCCTGGACTGCCCCATTTCCAAGATTTCCTGAAGCTCGGCTACAGATAACTCCTCTTGAAAAAGCAATCTTAGCATTCTTAAACGGGTGCTATCAGAAAGAACTTGCAATATTTCCGTTATCTTCATCGGTTCGTATACTTACAATTCAACGAAGAAAGGGTTGTGGCAAATACCTTTTACCCAATCGAGCTATCAACCTAGAGGGTGAGGCTCCTGGCTAAAGCAGTCTTATTTTGAATCAACCCAACGAGAAAGAGATTCGACTTTCCAAGTTTGGACATTACCCGCAACTTCAGTTTCAACAACATTTCCAATTTTTTCCCCTAACAACTTTTGCCCAAGCGGGGTTAGGTAAGAGAGAACATTGTTGTCTGGGTCACTGTCCCAAGCACCTAAAATCACATAATCTTGTGACTCTCCGTTGGCTTGGTCAGTCAAATTTACAACCGAGCCGATTCCAATAGAATCCTCTGGTGCATCAGTAAAATCAGTCGGTTTTGCTCGAACGATCTCACTTTGGAGTTCTGCTTGACGGGCCAAAAGAAACTTTTGCTCATCTTTTGCCATGTGGTATTCTGCATTTTCCCTGAGATCTCCATGTTCCCTCGCCGCTTCTATGGCCAATGAATTAGCAGGGATTTTCTCCTTGGTCAAATCGTCGAGGTCAGCAATTTTCTTATCGTAACTGGATTGGGAAACAACAAGTGAGTCATCACTTATCACAGACGAGGATGCAGAAGAATCTCCACCATCTAACATCGATTGAATTTCTGGATATCTTTTTATAAAACGGGCAAGTAAAGAGCGCTTACTCAAGTCTTCGAAACCAGGATTAAGCATTAGTGCTTGGGCAAGATCTCTTGCATTTTCTTCAGTACCCTTGTCTAAAATCTGAGGAAGAAGATCTCGATCGTCGGAGAGTATTTCGGCGAGAGGAATTCTTCGGGTCGTGGCAGATTGGAGAGATTCGTAGTCAATTGCCGAAAACACTGCAGTGAGCATGCGGGGACCGATAAGACCAGAGAGCAAATCTTTAAATTTTGCCATTTCACGAAATTTAAGAATCCAAAGTAAAACCGGTGACTTAAGACTCTGCTCGTTGAGCCAATTTTTGAGGGATTTCTTAAGCAAGGCGGATTCCTCTCTATCAATCAAAAAGTGCGCACACTCACCGGAAAATTTCAAAGATGTGTCTTGAAGTAAAGAGACGATTATCTTCTTCCAGTCCTCAGGATATACACGTGCAACCAAATCTAGAAAACGAGAATGAAACTTGGTGGGTAAAAGATCAGCCAACCCTGGTAAGTCATCTTCGCATTCCTTCAATATGGAAGCGGAGGTAGGCTCGAGTTTCTCAACATCTTCTTCTACATCGCGAGCAAGATTGTTTCTCACCCAAATGCCATAAAGCCTATCAGCTTGACTAAGATTTCGAGCTTCTGAGATGGCGGCTGTTAATTCCTCTAGGACCCGTGGAAGGTCTGCTTGCAAATCTTCTTTTTCGGTTGCGAGATCAAAAAGCTTTTCGGCTAAAGAAATCTTAACTTTAGACCTCTTCTCATCGAAGAAGTCCTGCAAGACTTCTTGCTCTGGCTTGACGGGTTCGTCACGCAACACATAGGGCTCAGTTTTCTTATTGGGTACTGCAACGCGTGGATCTTTAACCAAAAGCTTCTTAGTTGCCGTCCACCATTTCTTGGCTTTGACCGAACCGAACAAATAACCTAAAATCCTTTCGATATCACGGGTTGAAGAACACCCATCCTCGCATTTTGTCAAAATATCAATGATCAAATCGACGGGTTCCTTTTTGGCCATCTTCTCGATCTCTTCCGGGTTAGCCCTATGCTTGCTGAGAATATGGTCATCGTCTAGAACCTCAAGCTTTTCCAAGCAAAAGACTGGATCCATGGGGTGGCTTTTTAGTTCGTCTCCTTCGAAGTCGACGAGTATCATTCCTTTCTCAGCTTCAAATCCAGAAATTTTGCCGAATCCCCAGCTTCTGTGGATACAGCAAGCCCCCACTTTCATCGCTTCAAGGGCGTTACGTGAAGATTCCAGGGCGGGATCTTGGACGATCAGTCGATCGATGATTTCAACATTCATTCAGATTGGACTCGCAAGATATAAGGTTAGGGATGTTCAAGGTAGCAAGACAATCTACAGTAACGATCGGAAGAATAAAAGCGAGAGAAAAGGAAAAGGAAATTGAGGGTTTTTTACCTTCTCTTTAGATCGGGTTGAGGAACGCTAAAAAGGAAGAAGGCAGGAATTAAAAGAAAAACAGCCCCAAGTAGATAGGCGAAGGATGAACCAAAGGCAAAATACACCAAACCAGCAAGCAAAGGCCCACATGCTCGGGCCATCGATCCAGACGAGCGGAAGACTCCCAAATGGAACCCTTGATCAGTCTCTTTCGAGTGGAGGGAAGTCAAGGCAGTCAGAGTGGGACTAATGAAAGCTACCCCAGTTGACATGAGAAAAAGCGAAATGTAAAACCAAGACTCCTCATGAAAGAAAGAAATCATGAAAAAGGCGAAAGCCCCAATAATAATGCCAATCAAAGCCAAGTTTTTTTCACCAAGTGGGCCGACAAATCGACGAACGAAAAAACCTTGAGCCAAAATTAAGGTAAATCCGATCAGTAAAAACATCTTCGCGATTTCGGAGGGAGTGTAGTTAAAGCGTTCCACCGCAAGAAAAGTGAGCGTAAACTCCATTCCGCTAAACGATATCATGTAAAAAAGATAAGATAGGCATGTTTTCCTTACCGCGGTATTAGACACTCTCCCAATCTGAAAGATTGCAGGCTTAGGTGCATCGACCATTGATCTCTTCTCGACTGGCAAAGTCTCCTTAAAACAGCGAACCAGCCAAATCCAGTTGAGAATCCCAAGTGCAAGGCTGATCAGTGCGGCCAAAGAAAACTTGTTCAGAGTGAAAACACCCTGAGGGTCATTCCCTAAAGGCTCCATAGTTGAAGCCCATCCACCCAAGGCAGGCCCGAGGATAAAACCCAAGCCAAAAGCAACTCCTACTAAGGCCATTCCCTTAGAGCGCGACTCTCGAGAAGTGACATCGGCAATCGATGCGGTGGCTACTGAAAGATTACCACTGGCAATTCCACCAAGAATTCGAGACAAAACAAGAACCCAAAAGCTTCCTGCAAAAACCCACAATGCATAGCCTAGGCAAGTTCCTCCGACTGTGATCAACAAAATCGGTCGGCGTCCGAACTTATCTGACAGACGCCCCCAAACGGGCGCGAAGAAAAACTGCAGGATCGCATACAGAGACCCAAGTACACCTCCGAAAATAACGGTTTCAAAGCGAAGGAAATTATTTTCCGAAACTACTGGTTCGAAGGCCATTCCATTGATCGAAGAAACAAATTCGGTCAAGAACCCTCCCCCTTTCTCGATTTCTAGATCGAGATAGTAATCAAGCATATCAGGAAAAAGCGGAAAGATGACCGAAAAGCCAACCATATCGAGAAAGATGATTAGAAAAACTACTCCGAAGGTAGACCTTTTCCTCTTAGCTGAAATTTCTTCTTTTTGATTCATCCAGCCTATCTATTCTTTAACCATGTTCTTACGGCTTAGCCCACGAAGAGCCTCCCGTACGTTAAGTGGAACCAAATCGGTCTCTCTTTCTCCATACAAATGAACCTGCTTGATCAGTTGTGAACTCGTGTAGAAATACTTTTCATTGGGCATTAAAAAAATCGTCTCCAGTTCCGAATCAAGGTGTCTATTCATTTGAGCCATTTGGAATTCATACTCGAAATCCGAAACTGCACGCAGTCCCCTGACCAAGACACTCGCACTTTTTTCCCGCGCATAATCCACCAAAAGACCGTCAAAAGATTCTACTGTTGCGTTCTTGTGCCCCTCAAGGTTTTCACTTACGAGGGCAACACGGGTTTTTACATCAAAAGCAGTTTGCTTAGCTGAGTTTTCAATAGAAACAGCAACGATCACCTCGTCAAAAAGACGGCAGGCTCGAGATAAGACATCCAAGTGTCCGTTGGTAACGGGGTCAAAGGTTCCGGGATACAAAGCAATACTCATATTTTGCTCTTAACTTATCGATCATTGCTCTGAAGTCCATCCCCAAGGATAAATTGCCTTGTGATTGCAAAACTCTATGAGGCTGTCTAGGTAAAGCAGTATTTAGATGAATCTTCCGAACCTTCTCACCCTTTCTCGAATCCCATTGATGCTTGCAGTCATTGGCCTCCTCTATCCATGGTCCGATACGACTTGGCCTTGGATAAGAACCTCAGCCCTGCTTCTCTTTCTTTTCGCTGCCCTCACTGACTGGCTCGATGGTTGGTTGGCTCGCAAGTTCGGGCAGGTCTCCGAATTCGGTAAATTCATGGACGCCCTCTCCGATAAAGTTCTTACCCTCGGCATGTTCGTAAGCTTATTGGCCCTAAAGCATCTCGATGTACTCGATTCATGGGCCTTATTCCCTGTTCTACTCATTCTTTCCCGAGAATTCCTCATTACCGGACTGCGTCTGGTGGCAGCGGGAAAAGGCAAGACGCTGGCAGCGGAAAAAATCGGCAAATTGAAAACCATTATTCAACTTACCTGTATCTCTCTTTATTTGGGCAAAATAGCACTTGAAGCGGATTTTAAACAGTTTTTTGCAGGAGAAGAAAAATTACACAGCCTCCTTGTCGATGTACTCGAGTATTCTGGCCACATAAGCCTCCTTGCCGCCACCGTCATTACGGTTTTCTCGGGAATCGTCTACCTTTCAAAATATTGGAAGTTCTTCTTGGCCGAAGACTCCTAAGAATGGATAAGCTCATTGTATGCGTTGCAACCCTGGGCCCGATAGGCAAGAAATTGCCAGCCCCTGGTACTTTTGGTTCATTGTTCGGCCTTGCTGCCTTTGCCTTTCTCATGACGGTGCAGTCGCTCTACGGAACTGATATTGATCCAGTGGTCATTTATCTAAGCTTCGCATTTCTTGCCCTGCTGTCCGTTCCTATTTGCGGAAAGGCGGAGCTGATTCTCGAAAAAGAAGACCCCCCGGAGGTAATTCTCGACGAATTTGTAGCACAGCCTTTGGTTTTTGCCGCAACAACATTGAATTTCCATCTGGATACGATTTTTTCGAACCTTCTATTACTCACCTGTGGTTTCGCCCTCTTTCGTTTCTTTGATATCCTTAAACCTTTAGGCATAAGTCGCCTACAAAAGCTTCCTGGGGGACTCGGTGTAGTTGCCGATGACATTGCTGCTGCTGGAGCTGCTGGGTTTGTCCTCTGGTTTTTTTCATACACTTTTCCTTTGTCTTTTCCATAATTTCTCACTCTTATCGATTTGAGATGAGCAAAACGGGAGAAAGAGATGGACCAAATTCGTCGCATTTTACTTTGGAGGTTTCCAATAAAATGGGTGTCCACGCCCGTCCTGCTGCTATGATCGTAAGGATAGCCTCCCGTTTTAAAGGTGAAATTTGGATAACAAAGGAAGATGAAAGGGTAAACGCAAAGAGCATTATGGGGATAATGATGCTCGCTGCAGCCAAAGGAACAATCCTTAAGTTCGAGGCTGCTGAACTCGAGATTGGAGAGCTGAAAAAGGACATGACAGAACTTTTCGCATCCAAATTCCAAGACGAATGACAAAATCTTGCCACTGTGCTTCTTCCAAAATCCTTTAGGAGATTAAATCAGAAACCCTTTCCTCGTAAAAATCTTTCAAGCATTGATTGATTTCAGATGGCCTGGTCATAGTCTTAATTCGATCCAGTAATTCTTGAGCTTCAGGAAAGGTGAAGCGGCGAGCAAAGAATTTCAATTCTGGCAGCATGAGAGAAGCCGCACTCAAAGAGTTGACCCCAAGAGCGAGCAACAAGGGAAGGAAATGAGGATCCCCCGCAATTTCTCCACAAACAGTAACTTGAACACCGTGCTCCTCACCTATCTGAAAAACTCGCTTTAAGGAGCGAATGACAGCTGGATGGTGAGGCTCGTAAAGGTAGGCAATCTCATTATTAATTCGGTCTACAGCAAGAAGGTACTGAACTAAATCATTCGTGCCAACACTGAAGAAATCAACTTCGGTAGCAAGCATATCGCAGATCATTACAGCCGAAGGGGTTTCTATCATGCAACCAATCTCGATCTTATCGTCGAATGCGATTTTCTTTTCCTCTAGCTGTCGCTTTGCCGTCGAAAGAAATTCCTTCGCTCTCACGAGTTCCCCTACCCCACTTACCATTGGAAACATTATTTTGACAGTCCCATGAGCACTTGCTCTTAGGATAGCTCTTAGTTGATCAAGGAAAACGTCCGGGTGCCTAAGGCAATATCGAATTGCCCGGAACCCCATGAATGGATTTTCCTCTTTTTCCCTTCCAATCGAATCAAGGATCTTGTCCCCTCCAAGATCCAAGGTCCTTATCGTAACGGATAACGGATTCGCAGCTTCGACAATTTGCCTGTATTCGTCGTACTGTTCATCTTCGGAAGGGATTTCGTTTTTCCTTAGAAAAAGAGACTCCGTACGAAACAAGCCCACACCTTCGCACCCGTGTTGCTTGGCCTTCCGCACCTCTTCGGAAGAATCTGCGTTAGCAAGAAACACAACCTTTTCACCATCCTTGGTCAAGGCGGGAAAAGATGTCTCCTCATCAAGTAAATCCTTCATTCTTTTTCTGCTAAGCCCGACCTTGCCATAGCGGAAAAGCGTGGTTTCCGACGGATTGACTATTGCAATCCCTTCGAAACCATCGATTAAAAGAGTATCTCCTTCAGAAAGTTGCTCCGTCATTTGCCTGAGACCAACAACAGCTGGAACACCACTCGATCTCGCCATGATCACAGCGTGACTGGTTCGCCCACCCGCATCCGTTGCAATACCGAGGATCTTGTCTCCATCCAGAGATGCCGTATCCGATGGACTTAGGTCTTCGGACACAAGGATCCTAGGTCCATCCAAAAAAGCTGTTCCTGCAGCAGTCGCACCAACCAAGTTTCCAAGCAACCGTTTGGAGATATCCTTCAAGTCCGAAGACCGTTCACTAAGATACTCGTCCTCAAGCTGGCTAAAGTAATCTATGTACCTCTGGGTAACACGGTGGAGGCAAAGCTCGACATTGTCTCCAGATTTACGGATTTCGGAAACAACATCGTCAATGACAGCCTTGTCTTCTAGAACCATGAGGTGGGCATCAAAAATACCAGCTTCTTTTTCTCCTAGATTCTCTGCAACATCACCCCGTATCTTGGTAATTTGATCCTTCGTTTGGGCTAGTGCATCCTCGAATCTAGCAATTTCCGAATCCTGATCAGCCTCCTTAACCTCGTATTTCGGTACTTCGATATTCCCATGAAGAAAACGAAAGACTTGCCCGTGGGAAACCCCAGGAGAGGCAGCTATCCCATAAAAAACTTTTTCTTTGGATGAAGAATTCACTGAATGAGCGGGAGTGGAGATGAGAGGAGAATTACTATTATGTCATTTTTTT
>Ga0055584_100003529_pt1 | contig 15428 bp, 28 predicted proteins | sample OSDHelmetaG_FD_58716 | JGI IMG/M metagenome (GOLD analysis project Ga0055584, IMG submission 58716) | Pelagic marine sediment microbial communities from the LTER site Helgoland, North Sea, for post-phytoplankton bloom and carbon turnover... | ecosystem: Environmental > Aquatic > Marine >... | reverse complement strand
GGGCCCGTGGAGCTGCGTCACCAACCCTCTCACGCACACGGCGGTCTGCGAAGCTGCGACGCACGTCATCATCCGCACTGCGGGCCACGGGATGTCGACCTTGTACGTGTCGTCCTTACTCCCGAACTGCAGGGAGCCGCGCACTCCGACGTCGTCGAAGTCGAAATCGGCGACATGGAACTGCAGGGACCAGTTGAACCCCTCGATGTTCTTCGCTCGGCTGGTAGCCGGGACGTCGCATTCGCGGACGTCGACGATGGTCGCGACGACACCGTTCTCGATCATGGTACCGAAGAGGTCCTTCACGAGCATGCGTGGCATCCCAGCTGGGAGTACCTGGTTGTCGTCTGCGGGCTCGCTGCGCTTGAATGCGCCGGGGAACATCACGACCTTCGGTCTATCGTCTTCGTCTTCACTCATCTGGTTCCTTGGTGAACGTAGAGTAGTCCTGGAGGACGTACTCGTCGATCTTGATCTGAATCTCCGCCGCGCCGTCGCGGGCCAGGCGCTCGTACCACTCCGAGGTAGAGAGCCTGTAGTTGGGGTTGCGTGTGAGCCAGCGTACGAGGTTTACCCAGCGCTGTTTCCACTTCCCGTGGTGGCTGTTCTCGATGCGGTGCAGCACCTCGGCGGGGTCGCCGACCGCCCACTCGATGCGCTTGTAGAGAGTCATCTACATCTCCCAGGATTGAATGGTACCGGGCTCTTCGCCGGCTTCGAGAGCCTCGAGGATCTCGCGCAGAGACCTGTTGGCCTGGAACGTATGGTCGATTTCGTCCTCGACCTCGACGTACTTCCGGAGGAGCTCCGGGTTGTGCTTGCCGGCGAGGAGCAGAGCGTCGCGGTTCGCGAAGATGCACAGCGCGCACGAGAGCCGAGGCATCCCGAGGTCGTACGCGCGGTGGTGCGGCATTCCGCTCTCTCGGATGCGAGCCCACACCTGCTCGACCGTCCAGTCGTGGATAGGCAGCCAGGTGTCGACGGTACGCTTCGTGTTCGATTTCCGCTCGTCCCGCTCGAAGACCTGCCGCTTGGCTCGCGCCGGCGACTCCTGGGAGCGGAACCCCATGCACTCGAGGATGGATACGGGGCGCGGCTTCTTCAGCTCAGCCAGGAGGCGTAGCCGCCGGTGATATTCCTCGAACCCCCCCGGGTGGCCTACGTCGCATCCAAGGCGGTACGCAGGCATGTGCTCCTCCAGCTGTGCGACCTCCTCCGTAATCTTCTCGGAATGCCTCGCAACCAACTCTGTGTACGCACGGATGATCGGTCCGCGCTTGAAATCCGACGTACACCAACGGTTCGTCGAGGACGGCCACATCTTCTGGCGCCGAGCGTAGTCCAAGATGTCTCCGAACTCCTCGCCCTTCTTGTACTTCGCACTGTCCCGCCGAGCGTGCCGGCCGATGCGGCTCACCGCGTGGAACTTGATGCCCAGCATCTGGGCCTGGAGGCGGGCGAGGTCTTCCGTGCCCTCCCACTCCATGTCGCCGAGATCGGCGTGGATGGCGACGAGCTTGTCCTCGACGCCGAGCTCGACAGCCTGACGATGCACTTCGTGCAGCATCACCTGGCTGTCTTTGCCGCCGCTCGTGGAGACGGCGATGATGTCGTACTGGGTCAGATCAGGGGCCTCGGTCCCATCTATGTCTGCCTTCACGCTCCTTCCTCCTCCTTCCACGCATCTATTTCGTCCCATGACGCTACGATACGTCGACCGTTTGACGGGTATCCGTACTGGTTGATGCCTGTAGCGTCGGGGTACCGCGTTCTATCCCAGTGGGTCTGCAGAGCGAGATCTTTTACCCTCTCCTCTTCTGTCCACCCGCGCTTGCACCCCGCCTTTCTCTCGGAGGGAGGCGTGCGATGGCATGACGGGCTGCAGGCGCATACTACAGGCATGGGCGCTCGGTAGGTCGGATCAGGTTGGCTCATCTGCCTCTTCTGGCTGTCGCCGGGTCAGCTCGCTGGCGTCCGGCAGGGTGTTGAGGGTAGTCCCGTCGAGGCAGTTGAGGACTAGCCACACGGCCAGCCCCCCGGCGCACACGGCGTCGACGTCGGCATTCTGTACTCGCCGAATCGCCTCCCAGGGGAAGGTCAGAGCCATCGGCTCCATGTCGTCGCCGAACCATGTCCGTGCATGTACCCCGCCGGCGCCCCACTCCAAATGCTCGTAGTCGAAGATCGAGGACCAGCACACGTCGACGTACCGGTCCGGAGCCGGGGGCTCTACAGACGTCGAGGGGTGGTTCGCGTCGACGGTCACGGTGAAGCGGTGGCTTGGCTCGTCGGGGCCCTGCGCAAGCGTGCGCTCCCAGCAGCGCTCGAACATATCGCGCGCTGTGATCGCTAGGGACTCGGAGCTCGGAGCCTGCTGGACGGGAAAGGGCACAATCTTGGCGGTCATGCGGCGAGCACCTTCGGGTAGGGGAGAGAGGTCGGTAGGTGCCGCCTGTCTCGCTTCTTGAGCGCCCAGACGTACTTGTGGTTGCCGCTGTGCCGCAGAGGGCGGACAGTCGCAGCGAGAGCCTCCTCGATCCACTCAGGGCCGTCGCGGTACTGCGGAGCTCCCAAAGAGATGAGCCGCTCGACGACGTGCTTCCACCCCCTATCCAGCTTCCGGACCTTCGAGATGGCCCGCGGGTGGAGGATGGTACCGTCAGGCAGCAGGCGGTGCCTTCGCCCCTGGCTGCGGCCGACGTAGACGCCGTTCGTGGCCTGGTAGATGTAGCCGATGTGCCCGCCGAAGACTTTGGTGCCGTCGGCGCGAGTGCGCTCCACCGGGTCGGAGAAGCTCACGACGCCCACGATGCCCTCAGTCCGTAGACGTTCGAAGCACCTGGCAATGAACCAGCTCTCGGCATTGGCGCCTACCTCGTCGAGAAGGACGAAGCGGCCGAGCTCGGTGTTCTCGGGTGGGTCCCCCGGAAGCACGGCGAACGTGCGGTAGTTCGACGGGACGGAGAACACCGCGACCCCGACGAGCTCGGGGCCGTCGTAAAGGCCGTAGCGGAAACGGGCGGCAGGGTAGGACCCAGAGTAGTGGTGCTCTAGGACGAACGCCTTCGCGACGCGGTCCTCTGGTATCGCGGCGACTTCGAAATCCCGCACATCAATGACCTCGCGGACCGGGCGGTAGGAGTCTCGTCCTCCCCGCCATCGTTGCACGACGTCAGTCTGCATCGAGGTCTGCGTCAGGGAGGTAGTCAGGGCCTGGGCGGCCCTCCCCGCAGTTGACGGCTGCGTCCTCTACCTCTTGGTACGCCCAGTGCTCTTCCAGGGCCTCGTGGAATTCTTCACGCAGACGGTCAAGGCCCTTCCACCCTGGGTCGGGAGGGCACTCCCGCGCCCACTCCCAGTCAGAACCTTCCCAGGCAATGCCTCCTACGCCTACCGCACGGAGCACGTACCCGGGAAGGAGGTCCAGAGACAGTAGCGCCGCCTCTGTGTGGTAGTAGACGCGCCTTCCGTCCTGTAGAACCAGCCAAACGTGCTCTGTGTTGTGCCGGTCGATTGCGCGTAGTGCAGCTGACACCGGCTCAATTCCAATGTGGTCGCAGAACGACTGTACGGTCCCCGGGTCAGCCATCGGGCTCGGCCCTCCGAAGGTCCTCGAGCGTCGGCAGCCGTGGGACGTTCATCCCGATGGCGAGGCAGATGTCCTCGACGTCGGCGCCGGACTCCAGGAGGTATTCCAGCTGGGCGTCGAAGCCGGCATTGTTGATTTCCGACCCCTCCAGGGACTTCACGTCGTGGACGAAGCTATCCAGGACGTTGTCTGGAACTTCAGCGCCTAGCCTCTCGGACGCGATGGACGTGATCTTCTTGGCGATGAGCTTGCGGAGCAGCCCTTCTTCGAGCTTGGAGGCGCTCATACCAGCCCCAGGATGCGACCGATCGACGTGACCGTGCCCTTCGACCCGCAGGAGCCGCAATCGTAGCCCTCGGCGTCGACCTCGTGGAGCTCTGTCTCTGCCCCGCAGGATGAACAGAACCCGAGAGGATCGCTGCCGATGGTTGCGGCGGCGACTTCGTCGGCGGAGAGGCGCACCTCTTCCGGGCCGCCTTGGATCGTTACGTCTCCGTCATAGGAGAGGGACGCGGTGACGGCGCCGTGCGTGAATTTCATAATCATGTGAAGTGGTCTGCTATGACGCTGAGGATCGACAGGTAGGCCTTCCGGGTGCCTTCGTCGTCAGCGTGCTCGTGGAAGTGAAGGGTGAAGCGGTACGGGGGCTCGTAGTCTGCGTGGACGACGTCGACGCGTAGGGGGTAGTCCATCGCGTCCGCGGTCTCGAAGACCTCCCCCTGCATGAGCAGGAAGGAGTCCTTGTCGATCTCGGGCTCGGCGACCTCGATGACGGCGGCGTTCCAGATCTTGAGGTCAGCCACGGGGCGTATCCGGGAGTGAGTTGTATTGGTGCCACGCGGCCACGACCGCGCCGTCCTCAGTCCACACCTCGTTGTAGAAGCCGGTGCCGTCGGGGGACTTGAATCCCATCTGCCGCCCTTCGAGGTCGACGATGGACGCCAGGGTGTACCCAGGCGGAAGGTCCGGAGGGAGGAGCAGACTTCCTCCGGTGTAGGCGAGAGCTGCGTAGTTCGCCGCGACGAACAGCTTCGCTTCCTCATCGGCGTACCTGAACAGGGACATGACGGCACTCGCCAGTTGGGAACGATCGAAGATGTCGGGGTAGGCGACGATAGCTAGCGCTATCTCGCAGTCCTCCTCGTACCACGGGAGGTTGCTCGGCCAGAGCTCGCTCGGGATGCGCTTCACTCGAGAAGGGGAGAGCCAGAGCCCTCCGTGACTCGGGGTGCTCACGAATAGCACTCCTGCTGCGATCCGCTCGACAGACTGGATCGTGCCCCAAGGGCTTTCGTCCCCTCGCTGTGGCTCCGTCATCCGAAGATGCCCACGATCGCGAAGTGGAAGAATCCGAGCGCCAGAGTGCCCACAGCTCGACGAAACAGCCGGGAAAAGAACTTCCTCACTTGGTGACCCTGGGCGTGCCGCTGGCGCCGTCGCGCTGGTAGCTGATGGAGCCGCCGGCGACGACGGCTTCGGGGCAGGTTGTCACCGAACCGCCACGGGCGAGGAACTCCTCTACGGACTCGAACCCACCCGAGGGGGCGGGCAGGGGCCGGGGGGCGGCCTTTGCTCTGATTGCTTTGTTCGCGGAGGCGCCGACGCGCCCCCCGAACCGTTTGTCGTTCTCTTTCATCTTCTGAACTCGGGAAGGGGTAGGTATTTCGGGACGGTGTGGGTCTGCGCGTACTTGTTGCGCCAGCGCAGGTACCCAGAGGATTTTAGGAAGTTCCAGGATGTCCCGTGCAGCTCGCAGGCTGCACGGTACTCGGAAGGGGATTCAGTTTCCCACGCCCAGGACACTGCAAGTGCGTCACGGAAACGGCCAGCCTCTACGAAGCACGTCACTGCCTGCTCGTACAGACGCGTACGGAACCAGGGCTCCATATCGTCGGAGAAGCGTTGCAACCGTTCGACGGTGATCTCGGCGGCAGAGGACATGAGCTCCGTCGGGGTTTCGCCGAGACCCTCAATCGCGAGCTCCTCCCACGCGACTCTGGCCTTCTTCATCACGTCAGCCCGCTGAATGCAGGAGTTGCTCAGCCTGCGGAGCTCTTCGTGTGTCTTCATTGGGAGAGCTTCTCCCGCAGAGACAGCAGGCGACGGTGCATTGTCACCTCGTCCCGCGTAGTCACCTCCAGCAACGGACCAAGGTCAGCGCGGAGGGGCCCCCCCGGCATATAGGTGAAGCTCACGTTCGGCCAAAAGTCCGTGAGCTGCGAGAGGGTCATGTGCTGGGGGGCGAGGGGGTGGTACCCGAAGAGGGCGGAGACCGCGCGTCGCCAGACCCTCATTCTGGGGCCCGTGTGGGCCGGTGTTCATAGTTCATGTGGCCTCCAGCCATTTGAGAATCTTGTGAGTGTCTCCGCCGCAGATGACCAGAGGTCCCCGCTTCCGGGCGACGCGCGCCCCCAGTTCCGCCCACTTGGCGGCGTACGTCTCCTTCGAGACGCTGTTCAGCCCTTCCCACCCCTCGGATAAGGCGGTGGCCATCGTCTTGAACGAGCCCGTCAGCCCCGCAAGGAGCATCGGACTCGGGGGTGGGCACTCTTCGACCTCCCCAGGCGCCAGGTCTACGTCGACCAGGGGGCCATTCAGCAGGAGGCTCTTGTAGCCGGCGGGGTCATTCTTCGCGACGGGGCGAAGGTCGAGAAGGAGTGCCCCGTCGACGAGCTCATCGACAACTCCGGGTAGGCGCGAAAACCTGCCATCGAGGGTGCTCTTGGTACTCCCTCCCGGCGTACGCACGGACTTAGAGTAGGCGGAGTAGCCGTAGGGAGTGACGACGAGGAGTACATACCGGGCGGCGTCCGTCATTTGAGCGGAATCTCTTGGAGGCTGATGCAGTACCCTCTGGGCATGCCCCACACCCGGTTGGGCTCGTCGATGTCGAAGGAGTCGTACACCGCGCGGAGTCTTTCTCGCATCGGAGCCATCTGCGTAACGTACGTGACCGCGTCGATCGCCGCGCTCTTCGATCGCTGGTCGCTCTCCAGTACCTCTCCCCAGTCACGCATGCGCAGCAAAGCCCATGCGATCCGGGCTCGGGCCCGCTCTGCCCTCTCCGTGTCGGCGAACGTAGCGATGAGCTTGTCACCCTTCCCGTCGTCGATCCGAACCATCGACACTGTGGCGATGCTCTTGCCGGCGTACACTACGTTGGGCACGCCCTTGATCAGAAAGGCTGAGGACTCCTCGCCCATGCCGGCCGCGAGGAACGCGAGGAGCCGCGAGTGGACGGTACCTGGCCCGTACCCGCAGACCTCGACGCAGTCGAATTCGCCTTTCACGTAGCCGTCGCCGACGTCCTCGAAGTGGAACGCCGGGAAGAGGACTCGGAGCTCCTCGATTGAGGTGGCTGCCCCTTCGAACAGTTCAGATGTCATGCGCAGTCTCCGTGTCAAAATGAATTCGCACCCTACCCCTCGTATGCCGGAGGAGCCAAGATGGACTCGATGAGCTCCATCGACATCACCGGGGTGTACTCCTCGTTGGTGCTCTCCCGCCCATGCGCGTACATGAAGCGGAAGCCCGCAACGACGCACGTAGCCTCGGGAGTAGCCCACGTCGATTGCACGACGAGCTCGCACCACTCCGCCTCTATCTCTCTGTGAGCCTCCAGCGGGTTGCCCGGAGGCTCTCCGAACATGTGGTCGAGGACCTCTTCGAACCAGTCAGGGTAGGACTGTGTGCCCTCGTCGAAGACAGCGTCCTCGAGGGACTCGTCTTCCGCGTCCCTGTACCACTTCACCGGGTCACCCATGAGGTGGATGGCGGCCTCGTTCAACCGGTACTCCGGGTTCGTCGCGGCCGAGACCGCTCTGCGGAGGGCATCGACGAGTTCCTCGTCGAACGTGGCGACACAGTAGGAAGACTCCCTGCCGTCGTCGCCGAACGTGGAGCACAGAAGGACCTTCGGCCCCGCTACCTTCTCCTGTTCTTCCGTCACGTGAGCTCGAAGAGCGGGTCGACGTGGTCGGAGTGGGCGTCTTCGACCACCCAGTCGCCCCGGACGGAAAGGTCTCCAGACTCGTTGACGTAGACGAACAGCGGGCGGAGAGGCGAGACCTCCTCATTGATGAACGAGCGTGCCACGATCTCACGGAGAGCCATGCGCGTCACCGCTACGTTCTCAAGGCCGAGATGCTTCTGGGCGATCTCGACCTCGTCGTCGAGGAAGGTGATGTCGTAGGGCACGGGCATGGCGAAGCCCGCGGCTTCCTCGTCCTTGCGGTGTCCGGACGCGTAGAAGTCCATCCGCCACTTGTGCCGGACTCGGGCTTCTTCGTACTCCTTGCGCTTCGCCTCAAGGAGATCGGCCAGGCGGAGCTGCTCTTGGCAGAAGCGTAGACTTCGCTGCTCGTAGGCCAACTTCTCCTCGGTCGGAGCGCTGGCGAGCCACGTGGCGTAAGAGACGTCGCTGATGATGTTGAGGTCGTCGTCCCAGACGATCTCGCCCCCGTCGATGTCGGGGGCCTGGAAGTCCCCGCTCGTTATGAGACTGTCGGGATTTCCGTGCTTGTCGGTGGTGAACAGGTCGACCCTGTCCCCGTCCGCGCGGTAGAATAGCGTCACAGTGCCTTCTCGCATGTGCTCCTCAGCTAAAGGGAAGGCGGGGAATCCCCGCTCAACCCTCTCGTGTCGACGGCGAGCGTCGACTTGCAACTACAGCACCGTTCCTTCGCCGTTGCAGACGATGCAGTACTCGTTGACCGGCGTGTACCCCGTCTCCGGGTCTTCCGGCCCGCAGGAGCCGCAGCCGTGGGTCTCGTCCCAGACCTCCTCGGACTCGCGCTCGGCTTCGGCGACGGCGGAGATCATGTCCCCGACGGTGAACGGGAAGAATAGCGTGTGCGGGGCGAAGGTCGCGTCGACGCCTTCGCAGTAGCCGGTGAAGGCGAACCCTCTCCCGTTGCTGAGCTCGTCGACACAGATGCCGTGCTCACTGAGGTGGTAGATCTCCCGTGCGACGGCAGCAGCGTTCGGGTTCGTACCGTAGTGGCGGGCCATGCCATCGACATCGTGGATCACCACTTCGAGGGAGGTGAGATATTCAGGCGTTAGAAGCGGCCCGCTGGAGATGAACTGGCCCTGGCTCTGAGCGCCCAGGAACGCGGTCAGGTTCTCCGGCGCAGGCTTCGGCCCGAAGAGTCGGCGACGGGCGCGGCCTAGGGCCGCGCAGAGATTCTTCAACATGGGGAATCCTGGGTTTTCACGGGGCCGCCATGCGGAGGAAGTCGCCTTCCGAAATGATGCGCAGAGCGGCCCCAGCTGCCATGGCCTTCTCGGCCTTCTTGAGTTTCGAGCTTCGCCACCCCTCCTGATACTTGGGGTAGTCCTTGTCGCCGAGGACGAGGAAGTCGAGGCTCGCTGTCACCGACGACGCGACGACGCCGCCGTGTTCCTTGACGAGACCCTGGCCGTCCGAACGCTTCATGGACTCCATTGCCCCGGTGAAGAGGAACGACTTGCCCGACAGGACGTTCGATTCCTGCTCGATGACGTTCTCCGCCTCGACAAAGACCTCGACATAGGCGAGGAGATTGTCAATGAGCTGCCTGCTCCTCCGCAGGCCGTTCACCACCTCCTTGGAGATGGCGGGGCCGACGTTGTCCATCCCCTGCATCTCCTCGATCGTCATGTCGCGGATGGACTGCAGGGGGTCGGGGCAGTCTGCATATGCGGCTTCCAAGTCTCGAGAGATCTTGTTCCCGAGCTCGGGGATCGCAAGAGAGCGGAGGAACGTGCGCAGAGGGATGCGTCGATGCGCTTGCACCTCGCCGACGAGGCGCTTGCACTTCTTCTCACCCATACGCTCGAGGTGCTCGAACTGGTCGGCTTCCAGAGTGAAGAGCTGGTACGGGAATCTGACCAGGCCTTCCTCCCAGAGCTGCGACAACACCTTCGGGCCGAAGCCCTGGATGTCTACGACCTTCACGAAGTGCTCGAGGAGCGGGACCCCCTTGGCGGTGCAGTCGGGCTCGTGGTCGCAGCGCAGGAAGTCGCCCACCCGGGTGACCTCGCCCACGCACGAGTAGCAGAAGCGCGGAACGACGACGACACCGCTCCCGGCCTCGATAACGCTCTCGATGTGCGGAATCACACCGCCGCGTCGCGTCACCAACACCGTCGCACCGGGCGAGAGCGCACAGTTCGGATTCGCACCAAGGTGCAGCTCCGTGCCCCCGAGCTCCTCCATGATGGATAGATTGTGCAAACTCGCACGAGTGATGACTGCTCCGGAGAGCTCTACGCCCGCTACGACGGCAACTGGATTCATCGTCCCTGTGCGGGATACCTCCCACTCGATGCCAGCTAGCGTTGTCTGTGCGGAATCGCCCTGGTACTTGAACGCGATGGCTCCGCGCGGGTGGTGGCCTGTCGCCCCGAGCTTCGCGTACACTTGGTCGTCGGGGACTCGAATGACGATGCCATCGGTCTCGAAGTCGAGTTCCTTCGCCTCGGCTACCAGCTGGGCAATCGTGTCGCCGATGCGGCCGATGGCTGCTTCTCGCCCGGGGACAGTCTGGAATCCCGCGTCGCGCAAGACCATGTCTCGAACCTTTGGAGAAGGGAACGACTCCTCGCAGCGGAGGTCGTAGGCGAGGAACCGGAGTCCGTAGCCCTCGGTCTTCGCCGGGTCCTTCTGCTTCAGGGCTCCGGCGGCGAGATTCCTCGGGTTCGAGTACTCGTCAGCGTAGCGCTCCTGGAACGTGCTGATCTGCAGGTAAACCTCTCCGCGGACCTCGGCCCCCGGACGAAACATCGTCGGCACGTCCCGCACCATGTAGATGTTGCCGGTGACGTCGTCTCCGACTTCCCCGTTCCCGCGAGTCGCGGCGACGGAGAGATGACCGTTCGCATCGTAGCGGATGCTGCAGGCAAGGCCGTCAGCCTTGTGCGACGCCCAGACAGCGCCAATCTGCCCCCGCGCCCACTTCTCCACTTCGACGGCGGTGTACGCCTTCTTCAGCGAGAGCATCGGGGCGAGGTGCTTCACCTTTCGCGGTCCGACGCGCGCCCCCATCTCGCGTAGGACTGGATTGTCTTCGTTCAGGCGACGCAGGGCTTCGACCATGAAGTCGTAGTGCTCGTCGGAAACCTCCTGCTGGTTCAGGTTCCAGTAGAGGTTGTTGTGGTGGCGGATTTCCTCTTCGAGCTCGTCCTCGCTCATCGCGATGATCGGCCCCTTCTCGTCAAGTCTCATTCAGCACCCAGATGTATTCGATGGCGGACCAGACCATGTAGTAGCAAGGCCGGCCGCGGTAGTAGGATCGGAAGTAGGCGACATGCCAGTCGCGTTTGAGGGGGAGCCAACGGTCGTAACCAAGCTCCTTCGCCTTGTCGGCGAGTCCGACGCACCTGCGGCGCATCGTGCGGTACGAGACCTCCACGCACCCGGGGTGGTCGACCATCTCGTGGATGGCCTCCCCCGCTTCGCGCGACGTCTCGAACAGGTCGACAGAGTCGACGCAGTTGGTCTCGTAGAGGAACCTACTCGTCAGAGTAGGTCCCTGCCTCGTGTCGAGCTACGAGGGCCTGCTGCTGAGCGAGGAGCCTGGAACGTCGGGATGTCGTCGGCGGCATGTTCTCCTTTGCAGTGTGAGCGGGGAGGTCAGCCGGGTTCGGGAAGAATGCTGCGAAAGTTCCGAAGCCGAGAACGCCGACGTCGGTGGGTTCGGGGTCAGGTAGTGTGGTCATTGTCGTTGACTCGTGTGTTCTGGGTTCCGTAGACGATGCCCTCTCGGTAGCGAATAACGAGAGGCTTGAAGGTGGAGCGGTGGGGGTGCCTCAACGTGAACCGAATCCCGTCGAAGGGTTCTCCAGACGGGGAGTACGGGACGTCGATCCAGATGACCCCCTCGCCACCCTCAAACACGTAGATCTCTGGTACTCCGGTGATCCGGCCCACCACCATCTTGAGTCGATCGAATAGTCTATGAGTCCGGAGAGGGTAGTGGTTCTCCGGGAGCCTCTCGAGTTCCCGGAAGATAGACTCCGCCGATACCGCATCGAGGGTGAGCGATTTGGGCCGGCATCGCATGACCTTCTGCACCTCGTGGATGGCGGAGAGAAGGTTGTCGAGGGTGGGCGTCTTATCAGGCACCGCCGCTATCCGCCTGGTCGCTCGATTCCGCGGAGTTCTCCTGAGAGGCGCGTAGCGGCGGCACATACTCCTGCCCCGATTCGGCACAGTGCCGCTGGTGGGACATCTCTGCCTCTTCGACAAGCTCCCCAGTCACGTTGTTGAAGAATGCGTCGAGGTCGATGAAGTCGAGGTCTGGCTTCGGACCGCCATGGCGGCTGGTGAAGCCGAACCCCCCGAGGCGATTCGGGTCTTCTGGGTCGGTGATGCCCTGGTCCATCTCGTACTTCGTCAGATTCCACTGACGGAAGGCGAGAATGGGCTCGAGGTGCTTCCGAAGAAATGCGTCCATCGCCTCTACGCCGGCGGGGAGCTCGATGTAGTACGTGCCCATCAGGGGCTTCATCTGGGTCTTCAGGGAGTCGGTGAACTCCTTCAGAACCTGGGTCAGGTTCGCCGGCCCCTCGTCGTAGGGCGACTGGCGGACTCCCCAGCAGGCGACTGCGCCGGCGAGCTCGGTGATCAGGTACGGTCTGGAAACGCTCATGTCCTCACGGGGTTATGGGAGCAGAACTCTAATGTCGGCACGACCCGCGCACTTTCGACTTGACTTCAGGGAAAACATCCCTCAGCCTCCTCGAGCCTTCGTAGCTCAGCTGGTTAGAGCAACCGACTCTTAATCGGCAGGTCGTGAGTTCGAAACTCACCGGAGGCACCTGGTGCGGTAGCTCAGTTGGTAGAGCGCCGGGCCGTTAACCCGCTGGTCGAAGGTTCGATCCCTTCCCGCACCGCCTGAAGGCAGACGTAGAAACCTCATGATTCTCCACCTCCATAAGCTCAAACGCAATCCGGTGACCGGATGCGCGTCTGTAGCTCAGTTGGTAGAGCATGGGGCTTTTAACCCTGCGGTCGGCGGTTCGAACCCGTCCAGGCGTACTACCAGAGGCGGTATCACCGGCCGCTCTGGTCGCTCATCGAGTAGTCGCTCCTAAGCGACGTCTGGAAGAGTGGCTGAGTGGTCGAAGGCTCTCCGTTGCTAACGGAGTGGACCTCGTGTCCCGTGGGTTCGAATCCCACCTCTTCCTCTCCCCTTCGGCGGGTCGGCAGAGCCTGGTTTATTGCAGCTGTTTCGAAAGCAGTCGGACGAAAGTCCCGTGGGTTCGAATCCCACACCCGCTTCTCACAAAGCCTTTGCGGGCATAGTTCAGTTGGTAGAACAGCGGGCTTCCACCCCGTAGTCGCAGGTTCGAATCCTGTTGCCCGCTCCTAGAGCAGCCCGTACGAACGGGCCCATTTCCTCACCGCATTGTCGGAGACTCCGTAGTGCTTCCCTACCGCCGTCCAGGTACTCGACCCGATCAGCTCCCGAAGCTCGTCTTTCGAAGGCCGAGACGTTCGTCGAGAAGCTAGCTGAGCGCACTTCGGCGAGCAGTACTTCGACTTGTCTCTTCCCTCGGCGGCCGCTCCGCATTGGGCGCAGACGATTCGGTACATCGGGGGGCAGTGCAGCTTCCCGTGGGCTGATCTGGACATGATTTCCAGGTTCCCAGGGTCGTTGTTGCACTTGTCGTGGTCGACATGGTGAACAACCTCACTAGAAGTCACCCACCTCCCCTCTCGTAAGGATGCCACGTGGCGGTGGTACCACACCCGGCCGATAGAACTGGCGAGTGGGTGCTCCTTGTCCATGAAGTACTCGTACCCCAGGGCCGAGTCGACGCTCAGTTTGATAGGCTTCTCGTACATGGGCGGGTATCCCCTCGGACTTCTAATCCGGAGAAAGGGTAATTGGATACATGCGGGTTCGAGTCCCGCCCCGCTTACTCCTTTCTTTAGGTCTCGTCTACAGGTTCGAATCCTGCCCGGCGTACTACTCCTCCGGCATCGGAACGCCTCGTGATGGCATCGTCCCGGCCGTGGTGATGACTCCGCTGTCGGAGAACCTCCCCATCAGCGGGACCGGCTCCATGAGCTCGAGCTTCTCGTAGAAGCACTTCCACTTGATGACGCGGACAGACATCTCCTCGCCCTTCTCGTGGACGATCTCGGTCGTCCCTGTGCCGTGCGTGAACACGTGAGCGTCGACTGCCTCTCGATTCTGGTTGGTGCGGTAGAGCAGTAGCCGAGCTCCATCCACTGGGGCGTAGCGTTCGAAGTCCCGCTCCAGAAGGGCACTCTGGCGGATCTCGACGTCAACCGCGTTTCCGGTGATGTGCGTCACCCTCCACGACTGCACGAGGCCGAACGGGTAGAAGATGTCTATCTCGTGTTCCTCGACGCCGTTCTTGGGCGGCGCGACACCCCACAGGACACCCCCTGCGGTGACGATCCTGCCCTCGGTCAGGCCCACGGTACCCTCCCCCAACTCGTCCCATTCAGATAGCTCAGCCGTCGCACCTCCAGTGTTGGTGCGGGTTATAGTTCCGGCCGTTCTTAGCTGCAAGCAGCGGGCTAAAGCCCGAAGGCCCGTGTAGGGGCCCCCGTAGGGGCCCCGCGGTACTGCCGGCTCATCCACAAGAGGAGACGCTCTTTCGCCTCATTAGGACCGCACGAACGGCGCGGCCTGGCGGCCGGCCATTTCGAGCGCCCGGTACGGGCTCTCCTCGTCCCCGGCCCAGAGAGCGCCGTAGAGCTCGGCCTCGACGCGCTCGGACCATCTGGCGGCCGCTACGATTGCACCTGGGGTGCAATCCTCCGGGGGGTGGAGGGCGTTCCAGCGCCGCTCCCCCTCTTTAGCGAGCAGCGCCAAGCGCTCGCCCAACTCGCACACGCGGCCCTCTCGGGCCTTGTCGAGGTCGCCCAAGATGGCCCACGTGGCCATCTCGACTACCTCCCACCTCGGGAGGTAGTCCTCCGCCCCTCCTGGGCGGTCGTGAGCGTCCGACGCCCCGATGGCGGGGTGCCCCAAGCGGAGGGCGCACCCCCCGCCATAGGGGAGCTCCACCACCTCCCCCCAGGGGGAGCGTGCGACGGTGCGGTACCGTAGCTGCCCCTTACAGAGGCGGGGGAGTTCGGACGGGAGCCACCCCGTCACCTTCTCCACTCGGTCAATGAAGTGGCCGAGAGTTTCTTTGCGATCGTTCATGCTGTCCTCCAAGGACTTTCCCTCAGCGAAGTCGAGGGCCCCGGGTATCGGGGAGCGTTGGTCGAAATGACCGTGGTCCATTCCCAGGACCGCCCCGCATCAATGCAGCGGGAGGGCACGCAAGACGCGTGTGCCGGCCCCGTTACCCGGGGACCGTTCGGGTTACGCCCCAAGCAGGAGCAGGACGACGCCGCTGACAGACGCCACAAAGCCAAATACGAGAATGGCGGCATTCACCACCGTCACCACCAGCGCGGCGATGACGGCGACTGAGCAGGCAACGAAGTCGCCTACTTGACACAGTACCTTCTTCATGCCGCGCCCCCGCTTCTGCGGAGGGCTTTGGCGTACTCGCCCTCCGCAGAGGCGATCTTCGCCCGACTGCGGGCGATCTCCGCGTCGGCGTCCTTCGCCGCCTTGTGCGCCTCGGCGCACAGCTCCTTCGACTTGCGGAGGAGCTCCTGAATTTCCTTGTTCATTTTTTCTCCGTTGGGGTCGGCCGAGACCGGCCAGGTAAGCACCAGAACGGTGCTGGGTGAGCGCGCAGAGTGAGGGCCTGAAACAACTGTTCTTCGGCCTTCACCCTATCCGGGGCTCACTAGTCTTATGGCGGGAAACCCCCTAAAATTGCGGGCCCTGGCGGGGATGGAGAATGGCTAGCCGCGGGC
>Ga0055584_100003528_pt1 | contig 15435 bp, 19 predicted proteins | sample OSDHelmetaG_FD_58716 | JGI IMG/M metagenome (GOLD analysis project Ga0055584, IMG submission 58716) | Pelagic marine sediment microbial communities from the LTER site Helgoland, North Sea, for post-phytoplankton bloom and carbon turnover... | ecosystem: Environmental > Aquatic > Marine >... | reverse complement strand
TTCACTTGACTATAGTTTTAGTAGTAGCTAGAAACATATCATCATTCATTTGATAAAACATATCCACTACATCTCTCATGAATTGTTCGGCTTGTCTGTTGTCTAGATTTGTAGAATATGCGTGATCGGGAGCTTTATTTCCAGCGTGTATATTGATACCAGTATGACCTAAACTTACTCGATCTCTAACATATGTTATACTAACACTGCATTTGCCTTTGTTTTGATATACACCATTCTGTTCGTGTTCTTTATGTACAATCAAATCATCACCATCCACTTCGATAGGTGCATTCAAGTACTTACTGCTGAGTATATTCGCAATGTTTGTGTTGAACAAACGCTGCCATGCAACAGCACCAAACGGGTCATTCAAGCAGGGTATTTCCCACAAAAAGTTAATAGCATCATCACTATATATAAACTCATTTTTAATTATATCTTCACTATCGATCATCCCATCCGCTTCAACAAGCATCGGACTTCTAAACGCAATAATATTACCGATAGGTAATGTTTTTTCTCTAAAAATTTTATAAGCAAATCTAGAATGCAATAGGGAGCCATCATAGTTTTCAATTGTTTTGATAATCATACTTAATATTATAGATTATTTTGATGAGACATCAACTGTTACTTAGTACATATAAAACATATTCTTGGGTTTGAACACCCTTGTTGATTTACACTAGGTTTTGTTTCTACAATTTTAAAACCTGTATTGATTAACCAATCAACCAATGTTGTTTTAGACGGGAAATGAGGCGCTGGGGAGTTCGACTGTTTTTCTACTCCGCGTTGGCGTTGTTCTACTACCCCAGGTTTATCTATTTTTGCAACACCAGCTTCTAGTACAAATATACCGTGAACATTTAAAGCTTTAAATATTTTACATAGTACTTCTTGCTGTTTTTCTCTAAAGTAATGAAAAGTTGATAAACATATTATTTTATCATACTGTTTTGAAATTGTGTCTGTTAATATGTTACTATTTGTAAAAGTAGTGTTAATTTGTTTGAAATATTTTTCGTTCAAGTGATTTGCAACATCTATACAAGATTTAGATATGTCTATACCGTCGCATTGTATGTTGTTATTGCATTTGGTAATATTGAAGCAAAAATAACCATGGTTACATCCAATATCTAACAACTTACCAGGGGTCTCGATAACCCGGTGTTTGAATACATTAAATTTTTCTCGTGAATTAGAACTACCGCTATTGTTTAATTCTTCGAATGTTTGATAGGTTATTTTGTTTATCATAATAGATTATTTATCTCTTGAGATTGAGTTTTTAACTTAGTAATGTATTCAACTGAATCTATATGCTCTTCTATATATTTGGTTAGTTTAACTACATTACGCTCTCCAGGATGATCAATAGTTATATCACACATAGTTAAGATGTTATCAATAGATAGTTTACAGTCTCTTATAGTCACTTGAATACACTTATGTGGATTAAGTAACTGTACACAATATTTTAGTAACCCAGTATATACACCTTCTACTATGAGAATATCTCCCGGTTGCTTCAATATTAATTCAAGTTTAGGGGCCGCTAACCATAGTACTTCTTTCTCATTATTTTGATAAAAACTACCTAAATGTGTAGATGGGTTTACCTTAGGTGCAATTTCACTAGCTACCTCGCATACTACTTTGTCTAAATGTAGTAATTTAGTATTTATATTACACGATTCATAAAATTTTTTCAAAATTAAACTAAACGTGGTTTTACCACCATATCCATTCACTAGAATAAGTTTTTTCATTTACCTTCTACCCAGCAAAACATCACATCATAATCATTCGTTTCTTCATATTTCCAATTGTTTATATTTACGTATGCATTCACCTTTTCAACACCGGCGAAATAATCTGATGAACCTTTGTTTTGACCTGGTTCAGCTAATTGAGATTTCAACACATCAAGGTTCAGACCCAGGCCAGAGATGTCTTGCTCGCATTTGAGTTTGTATGCACGTCTACCAATGTCGTGATAATGTAGTAATACTATGTTTGTCAAGCTTGTAGCTTCTAGTTCTGACTTACCGTTGTGATTACCATGATCTGTTTGCTTGAAGCCTTTGTTGTTAAAGAAAACCTTTCTCATTTTATCTGTATCCCATTTCCACTTCCATTTCGTTATTTCTTCAAAAGGATTTACATTAACTTCCTTCTCCGGTACGGAAAACAGAGTGCCGCGTGTTTTATACACACCGGAGTTTTTAGGAAGCTGCTTAAGGTGGTCTATTATTCTATCGACATTGTTTGTTAATTTATTATCAAAGTAAAGAGTCAAAAATTCATCTCCGTCGAGTGGTATTAGTAAACCTGGTTGGTTTTTATACTTTATCATTAATGAACTTAAAAACTCACCTTTGAGAGTATAATCGTCATGGTGATATACATTTATACCTCTTTTATGTTTATAATGATTTAACACATCTAGTGTACCGTCAGTAGAGCCATTATCAACAACATGTATAAGATACGGCTTGGTTATCTGCGAGTGATAGTTTAACCACTCTTCAATCATGGTTATCTCATTCTTTACATAAGTGAATAACCTTACATACATAACTGGATGTTATGCTTTTTAATTATTAGCTGATCCCAAGCAGACATGTCTGCTAATTCGATCCCGGATAAAAACGGTTTAGTTTTATACTGTTTGATTACCATTAAGCACGTAGCGACAACAGCTGAAGGTATTCGACCGGAATCTGGGTCGAAGTATTTTTCATAATATGATGTATCAATATTTTTGTAACTCCTGATATCGCCATGTGACCATATTTTAGATCTCAATTTGTATTTATCGGTATAACTACCGAGATATATTACAACATCTCCACCTTTTGTATATTTCATATATCTTGAATTTACAATATCGACCACATTGGTACCTTTACCACGTGGTTTGACTGTATTGTAATCTCCTAGTATAACATACACATTATCGAACCCCTGGATTTTAGATTCTAGTTTTGATGGTACTTGACCGCATACAAGAATATCAGACGGTTTCAGTTCATCTATAGATTTGTACAAAGAATCAAGATGTTCAAGTGAAGTATCTTGACTGCTCCGGGACTGCCATCTCTCTATAACCTTTTCAATATTTTCAAATTCTCTAGTAGATTTTTTTGAACTATCTTCATCTAATATAACTTTCGATATATACCCCAAATCCATATAAAGTTCGTTTAAAACTTGTCTGTCAAGTTTTTTAAGTCTTTGATCAAACTCATTCATATTGATTGTTGACTTCTAAGACTGGGCAATCTGAATCCACCATTTCTTTTACATATATTTTCATATTAATATATATCTTGTAATGTACAACTATCAACATACTCTGTGTTAGCTATGTTGTATCGTTTTAGGTATCATTTTAGTATCCAAAGATTTTTGTCTTTTAAAAATTTTTCACGATCAGTATTTTTATTGGACAGTGGGTGAGATACATACGTGTTATTGTCGTGAGGTTGAGCTCTTGATATGATTGATTGGTCTAAGGTTTTTAATTTTAAGTTTTGCCAATTTCCATTAAAGATTTCACGATTGAATTCTATCTGATCATCAAAATTATCGTGTGTGTTTTTATCTAAAATGTCCTGAAATAGCTCCTTAATGATAGTAGATGATTTATAGTATATCCACCCCATGCATAATGTATATCCAATCTTTTTGTAAATATTTTGTGGGAATTTTCCTGTCGATGCAATAAGATCATATTTTTCTTCCACCAAGTCCAATGGATTTTTAAGCCAAATTGCATCAAGATCGGAATGTAATATATCATGCCCTTGATCGAGTAAGCGAATAATGCATTTAACTCTCACATCCCAAGACCATGTTTTTTTGTTAAATATATTTAAATCCAATAACTCAGTGTTAATTTCATTTTCAACTAAATAATCATATATATCTTGATCTAAGGAATATATTGTATAGTTTTCAATTCCATGACGATGCAAATAAAGAGCCCAATTATGAGCTATTCTTTTGTATCTACTATTCCCGAATGCTATGATTTTCATAAGTTTGAAATAGCCCACGAACTGTCAGAAAATCGATAAAGCCTCATATCTCCTTTTTTTATTTCTGGATATGCTTCATAAACAGCTTTCAACACACCGTTTTTTGGTCTTTTATTTCCTTCTACCATGTCATGACCAGAGAGTATTCCACCGGACTTTAAAAGCTGCTGAGCTAGTGGTAGCTCATTTTTTAGCGCATCGTAAGAATGATCACCATCTAAGTAAATTAAGTCGTATTTTTTATTTTGTGCTATTGCCTTTTTGAGATAGGCAATACTAGCTTGTTTGTATAGAGTCAAATTATCGACTCGATTTTGTAAATTAGATAATTGTTTTGATATCTCTATGTCAACTCCATCAACTTCTTTTGCGTAGTAGCAAAACAATGAAGTGCTAATTCCATGGTGACATCCAATTTCTAATATGGTCGAATGTTTATCAATAAACTTCTCACAAAGCTCGTCCAACCCAAATAACCAATTAGTTTGAAATCCTTCGCAATGACGGTCTGTATATGGATTTGTCATACGCCTAGTTTTTAAATTTATTTTTTTCATATTTTTATTCTCCAAATTCATAACCAAAATACTTAATGTCCTTTACATACCTTTCCGCCACAATCTCGCGAGTTTCGTCATCGTAGTATTCGGTGTAATGTTTGTGGTTTGATTGTTTTTTGTGTGGAAGTTGTTGTCGTGGAATTTTAATTTTGTCGCAGACGATATCGAAGTCTTGCTGTAGATTTTCAAATCGACCTATGAAATCAACACCATGTTTTATGAAATAAGATCCTGGAAGCAAATGATATTCAAAATTAGTATTTAAACAAAAATCTTGATCTACTATATTTTTAACATTTTCAAAAAGTTTGGAGTCGTTTATGAAATTACTAAATGTAATGTATCTCTCACTTAAATTAAAAAATTCATATGTAGATACAAGTCTATCATATGGGTTCCTACAAAAAGTAAATTTAAAATAATCAATATGTTTATTTATGGAATCAAATAAATGTTCATTTCTTAAGTTTTTTGTATTTATATACCATTGTTTATGGCGTTCATTTACTTTATATCCTGATATTATATCTGAAATATCAGATGCATAATTATACAGAGCTTGCTCTACTGAAGTTCCAGCACATTTAGGTAAGTGTATGAAAATAAATTTATGTTTATGACTTATCATTACTCAACTTCCAAATTCGTAACCAAAATATTCAATGTCTTTTGCGTACCGGTCCGTAACGATTTGGATTGTTGACTTCTTAAACCGGGCAGTCCGAATCTACCATTTCTTTTACAAGTTGTTCAAAACTGGTTTCCGGATGCCAATTTAGTTCTTGATTTGCTTTACTCGCGTCTCCGAGGAGCTCATCTACTTCTGCCGGGCGGAAGTATTTAGAGTCTATAAATATCAATTCTCGACCGGTTTTCGAGTCGTAACCAATTTCATCAATCCCGATACCTTTCCATTGTATATCAAAACCGCGTAATTGGAAAGATTGTTCAATGAACTCTCGGACCGAGTAAAATTTGTTAGTCGCTAGAACATAATCGTCTGGTGTGTCCTGTTGTAACATCAACCACATACCGTGTACATAATCTCTCGCATGACCCCAATCTCTTTTAGAGTCAATATTACCCATCACCAGTCGATCACTCTCACCGGTGAGTATTTTGTTCAGCCCGAGGGTAATCTTTCTAGTAACGAATGTTTCACCTCTTCGTGGACTCTCGTGATTGAATAGTATACCTGTACATGCAAACATGTTGTACGATTCTCTGTAATTTTTTGTTATCCAGTAGCCGTATATTTTCGCGCAACCGTACGGTGATCTAGGGTAAAAAGGTGTAGTTTCACGTTGCGGTACTTCTTGAACTAGTCCGTACAACTCACTTGTACTAGCTTGGTATATTTTTGTTTTGTTTTGGAAACCGAGCAACCTAACAGCTTCTAGTACTCTGAGTGTACCAACACCATCTACATCTGCAGTGTATTCCGGAACATCAAAGCTCACTTTCACATGACTTTGAGCACCTAGATTGTATATTTCCACTGGTTTAACTTTTTGTATGATACTTATTACATTTGTTGAATCTGTCAAATCACCATAGTGTAATGTTATTTTATCGTATATATGATTTATACGGTGTGTGTTTATCAATGATGATCTACGTACAATACCATGTACCTCATAACCTTTATCTAATAATAATTCTGCTAGGTATGACCCATCTTGCCCGGTTATACCTGTTATTAATGCTACTTTCATGTTTAACTATTTAACTACGTACATCCGGATATCTACCAACAAAATAATCAACTGTAGATTTTATACCATGCTCTAGATCTATGAAGCTATTATTTTCAGACCAACCTGGTAACAGGTTGAGAAGTTTAGAATTGTCTGCCGTTTTTTTATATTGACCATCACTGAATTTATCGTTGAATGTCAATGCATGTTCATAGTCAAAAGCTCTAGCAACATATGTTGCTGCTTGCTTAATTGAATGTTCAGTTGATGGGCTTGCTATTACATTCTCTCGATTGATAACTGGTATGAGTTGTAGGATTATATGCGCGAGATCATTAGCATGTATGAATTGTCTCAGTGGCTTTCCGGTGCCTCTGACTTCAAACGGTTTATTAGACTTTTTAGCTAGATAACATTTGTGTATGAGAGCAGGAAGCACATGTGCATCCTCTAGATGGTAATTGTCATTATCACCATATATATTGGTTGGTACAATACAATTATAATTTGTGTTGTATTGACTGTTATACGCACGACATTGAACATCTAGCATGCGCTTTGCATATGCATATGCATCGTTTGAGTCATGAGGTGCACCGTCATGTAACATATTCTCATTTATAGGGTATGTTGTTTTGTCTGGAAATATACACGTAGATAGCATGCCTATAAATTTTGGTACCCGGTGGTTATAACATGCCTTCACAATATTATGATTCATAAGCATATTATCCTCGTACATATCAACTTTAAAGTTCATATTTTTATATAAACCACCTACATTCGCTGCTAAATGCACCACACAATCTGGTTGTGATATTTTCACAATGTCAGTTAATCTATCAAAATTTTTGAGATCACAATCTTTAGATGATAGATATTCTATATCATAATTTGGGTAAATAGTTGAAACATTTTTAATTGCTTGACCAACCAATCCAGTACCACCGGTTACAAGTATTTTCATATTAGTATATATCTTGTAGTGAACAACTATCAACATACCCTGCGTTAGAAATATTGTATGTCTGTGTTCTAGAGTTTTGTAAATGTATATGTAAAGTTTTAATATATATACAAGGATTGTATATCCCGCGATGATAATGCTTGTACACGTCACTCAATTTACTATCACATGCCACTTCACCCATACGTATTAACTCTAGTTCTGATGGTACTAAAATCGGTGATTTGAAGCACCAGGTGTCTTGTGAATATTTATTAGGACGTTCATGTTCATGAAATATTGATATGTCTGTTTCTGATACGAACTCCCACCGTGTAAGAGCCAGGAGATTGTTGTTCATGTTGATCGATTGTAGTTTGTGTACGTCGTCTGTTACTACGATGTCTCCATTGCATACGCACCATGGTGCGTGTGTCTCCTGTGAGTTACAGTATTCGAATAATGTTTTGAAACTGGGTCTACCATCATGTGATGTAACTGTCAATTTTTCGTGCGGGGTTATGAAATGTTCTATTTCTCCTCCGCGATTGTCCCATAGAACATGTACATGATTGACATGAGGGTTTTTTAAATTTAATAGCAAAGCGAGTTTGTACTCTTCTATGCGAAGTGGGTTTTTATCTACATATAAGCTAGTCAGTATGTTGACAGACAGATCATTATAGTGATTATGATATGTCTCTGTTACATGTTGTTCAATTTTTTTATAATCTATATTTTGTAACCGGATATGCCGGCCTTCAAATCTACCGTTGTTGATCCAGTGTTGTCTGGCTTTAGATGTGTCATTACCAAACGCTTGTTGCAGGTCAGGGTATGAGTTTAAATAGTCTTCAAAGTCAACTCTCGATATGTCCGGGTATTTTATCATGATAGTTCTACGAATCTTTTTAGTGTTTCGAGTTCATCTGGCCCTGTTATTTGTTTCTTTTCTATAAACGTACTCCCATACTCGTTAATTGTAGTTATGACAGCTTATTTATTCTTATTCTCCAAATTCATAACCAAAGTACTCGATGTCTTTTGCGTATTTTTCCGCAACAATTTGTTTTGTTTCATCATCGTAGTATTCGGTGTAGTGTTTGTGTTTAGTTTTGTTCACATGAGGTAGTTGTTGAGGTGGGATTCCAATTTTATCACATATTTTGTTAAAGTCTTCTGTTAGATTCTCTATCTTACCGGTGAAATTAATATCTATATTTTTACCATCACTCGATAACCAGTGTGTACAAGGGTTGATTAACCCACTATTTAGAACAAAGCTTTTAAAATTTTTATCACAATTTTTCCCACTCTTTAACTTTGATCGAGCCTGGCGGCCATATGGGGTGTCGTATTGAGCAGATTTTACAATATGTTTCCAAAATGATACAGCTCTAGACCAAGGGTTTCGACCAAAACCAAAACATTTATAGTCTTTTGTATAATCAAAATCTTTTAAAGCGGAGGCATATGTTTTATGATAATGGTATAGAGTTTCACCGTTAGACTTTATATCCGAAACCGGGTTCAATGCCGCTCTAACGCTTTCACTTCCGGTTTTTGGTACTGCTATGAAAATGTATTTGTATTTATGACTGATTCTCATAGATGTTGTATGTTACTTTTCGAACGTATACCCGTACTGCTCAATGTCTTTTTTGTATTTTTTCGCGACTATTTCACGAGTTTCATCATCGTAGTATTCGGTGTAGTGTTTGTGCTTAGTTTTGTTCACATGGGGTAGTTGTTGAGGTGGGATTCCAATTCTATCACAGACCACATCGAAGTCCTCTTGTAAGTTTTCTAGCTTTAAAATAAAATCAACAATTTGGTTACCCTGTTTATCAAAATGATGGTCATAACAAGACCAATGATTCATATATTTGTTCCAGGTTTTAACAGCTTCTTTAAATGGAATATCTTCTAGTCTGTTTTGCTGTATACCATATTTGTATATGGATACAACTCTAGACCATGGATTTCTAGCAACAGAAAATTTGAAATACTCATTCCAGTCCCAACCCTGAGCTTTAAAACATATCTGAAGTTCATGAGCTGTGGCATGTGTATATGGTGGAAATTTTTTTTTGTCTTCTTCTGGACCACCTCCCTTGATGTTAGTATATCTATCTAACACACCTCTCAATGTTTCGCTTCCCGTTTTAGGTGGTGCGATATATAACCATTTATTTTTATGTGACATTCTCATTATATGTATTTACAAATAAAAGTTAATCTTTCATTATATCCTCTCCAAAATACCTGGTGAGATCGCTTCGGATATCTTTCGGTATTTTGAAAACACCGGGGGAAGGTGATTCTTCTTCCGGAGTTATACCAAACAACCCATGTAAACCGCTGCCTATACATAACTTTTTAATATTGTTAGAAATTTTATTCGCTAGCGGAACCGCTGATGCTCCGCATGCAAATATAACGACATCATAATTATCTACAACATTATTAATTTGTTTAGATATATGTTCGATAGTCTCCATATGATTATTGTCTGGTCCCATGTTACCGAAGCATGAAGGGTAATCAACATATCCGAGATCGGTTACATTGTTTATATTTTTCTCGAGATAATGTTTTTTGCATGATTCACCCATATTACTTACAATTAAAACCCGATTATTTTTCAATTCACGTCTGGCTAGCTCCATCACCTCAACATACCAGTAATTATGATTTGTATAGAATGCTTTAAACATTTCTAATATATTGCTATCAATATGTGGGTTTTTGTAAAGTAAGTGTTCCGGTTCTTTAGATGCTGGGTGCGCGGTAGATATTATAAAAGCGGATTTATATTCATCCATAAATGAATTGATATGCTCATGTACATCAACAGCCCGGTGGAGCAGAAACATTGAACATGTTGATGCTTTAATTGCAGCTTTATATTCCTTCAACCAGTCATTAAATACGGGAGTTTTAATAAGTGTAGATAGGTTTTTCTCATGGTCTGTGTGTATATCCACAGTATTATCATATAACCCACAACAATTGTATAACCACCTACATGCCCAGGATATATTTTTCCATTGAGATTTTCTATCTTTTATGCAATGTAGTTGACCTATTGTATCTAAATAGTGTACAAACAGTAAAGTACTCTCTGTATAACCTGCTCTGTAAAAACTATATGGTTTCTCTAATGACATCACTTATTATAATTTATTCATAACTTAAATTATTCAAGAGTATGGTACACTCTTCCATCTAAACTCCCGTTCCCACATCATCATATCATGATATTCTTCTCTGGAATAGTTTTTCCCTCTGTAACATATATTTGTATATGTTGGACTAGATTCAGACCACCCGGCATGTTCATGTATTGATACTACGGTCAAGCAAGGATTCAACATGGTTTTAACTTTAGATAGTTCATAATTGACCATCTGATCACATCCAGGTCTGCCTATTTCAATATCTAAGTTACATTTATTATTTACATAGTTTTCGTAACCTTTTGAATCATCGGTATATTCTGTACCAAAATTACCGGCTACATGATCTGTATATATTGGAAAATTTAGAGGTGTTGAATAAAACCAGCTATCTGTAGATACACCTTCAAGGTTTCCACCGTGCATAGTAATGTAATCAATGTTGTCATATTTAAACTTGTAACCATTGTATGTGTTTTTTTGTTTTTGTGTGTAGTTATCAAATTTGTTATATCTAGTTAAAGATATACAATTTTTAGAATAATCTACAGATGATAGCTCGTCTAATTTATGTGAATTCCATTCCGGAAAATATATATCTGCATTAGCTAGTATCCAGTTTCTAGGTTTGTTATCGTTTCTAGTTACATTATCACTGTACGTCAACATATCTTTGAATGTAGGTCTATTGGTGTTACTTGAATGTATAATAACAGATATATTTTCAAAATCTTGTAATAATTTTGTATTAAAATCTATATCAACTATAACAACCACTTCATTAATGACCGGGTTAGATATATTTTTTTGTAAACAAAATATAAATTCTTTCCACCGGTTTTGATCCGACGGTTGATGTAACGTTGTTATTAAACTAAACATCCTTTGAAAAGTTGTACCGGGTTGCGATCAACTGAGTTTTATTAGCTATTTTTTTGACTCTACCATATGAGCTTTTATTAATATAATAAAATGCCAGTGTTTCATTTGAACATTTGGCAATATTTAAATTCCAGTCAATACATTTTAACCATAAGACCCAGTCTGCAATACTTCCGTATATATTTTCTTCAAAATAACCAACAATATCGTGTATATCACGCCTCCACACCGGGCTGGAGTGACAAGGGTTACATGATTCGTTAGTTTTTTTATTCCAAAAATCAGATGTTGACAAGGGTTGCCCAATCCCGTACTCTGTAAACCATATATTATCTTTATTACTAACATCACCAAATGATTGGTGATAATTATCGGATGTATATACAGGCGCGAAAGTTATATCTACAGTAGGGGTGTTCTCTAGATAATCAATCATTTTTATAGAAAAATTAGGGTCATGTCTGTCATCTAGATTAGCGTTTGTTACGTATTTCCCGTTAGCGCTTTTGATTCCAATCTCCCAGCATTTATATATACCCGGGTCCTGCGCTTTTGAGATATTAATTACATTTATATTAGGATATTGTTTATTGAGATTAATAATCTTTTGTTCAGTCTCTTCATTATGAGAACCGGTAATATTGACGATGATCCATTCTAATTCTTTAGGGTATCTAGAGTGTTGATCTAAAAAATCATTACACAAATCGTCAATATATTCATCGGCTTTGTATAGAGATGTTATCCAAGAAAGTTGAGTTTGTTTATCGTTATGTTCTAATTTTTTTAAATCATAACATATTTTTTGATTGAAAGTTTGCTGGGAAATGTGAGTCTTATCTAAATTTTTGAGATATAAATGAGCCTCCTTGACGAGAGTGTTAAACTGTGTTGTTGTTAGTTGCTCAATATCAGACATATTATCAAAGAACATAGGGTATGTGTAGCCTATATATTGTTCAAAAGCCGGATGCCTTCTCAATAGTACTGGTGTTTCACAGCGTATACATTCTAGTAAGAGATTACTAGCAGTTACATCAAAGGGGTCCATGTATAATATATTTTCCTCAAAAACCTTTATATACTCGTCGTTGCTCAAATGACTAGCAAAACTAACATTATCCATAGCTGGTTTTATTATATCTGTAAAGCAATTAAAATCGTGTTTAACCAATACCGTTTTTTCTATATATGAAGGTAGTTTGATATCGTTGAATGTTTTAAGGTTTCTCATCCACCAACCTATATGATATATTTTTTTACTAGTAGAATTGTCATACAAATTGAAATTAAATCTAGTAGTTATTTTATCAGTTATAGGGTGATTTATAGATAAAACTTTATCTTTCAAATAAGGATATTTTTTTTGTATTTTGGATGATGTTAGGTATTTTTTATGTTCTCGTGATACTGTATAGATATACAAACATTTATCAAGTAATCGTGAATCACAACTTCCATAATATATATTGTTACTGATAAGTGAATGATCAGTATGTTGAACCAACAAACCATTAAAGTTATTTTTATTTGAATTTATGTGATTATATAAATCATTCAATGTTTTTGGTGTATTCTCTTTATATATTGACTCCCATCCCTCGAATGGAGGATTATGAGTAAATGTGATTAACTTAACATCATTATCAATGATTGTATTCATTGTACGATAATCATCTTGTCTGTCTTTTCCCCATGTTGTTAGCTTTTCTAACCATGGGTCAAAGTATATCGTGTGTTTATATCTTTTAGATTCAACCGATTGCTCGCTAAAGTTTAAATTTAATCCGTTCATGGCTCCATTCCACCCAAAATAATGTGTACCATAATGATCAGCTTTATTTTTATCTGTATCAACAATGAGATTATCCCCGGTAATTTGCCAGTTTATGTATTTTGTATCTGGTACGTTTAAAAATTTTTTAGCATGTGGTGCTCTACCCTCCTTTTGCCCATAAGACAGCCAATGTTTTAAAGCTAGTTCTGATGTATCAAATCCAGCGGCGACAACATCCGGATATGTTTCTCTATAATATTTACCATCAAATATATGTTTATTACCTGGCGGGTCTAACATTATATCACCCTTAGAGATATGATCAGCGTGTATTTTTACCAACTCTTTAATAGTTTGGTTTGATTTTTTTTTGACATCATATAATTGTTCAAAATATTTTACAGATGGTAATCTGCTCTCGTCGTACCCGTAATTCAAGTAGTGCAGCTTCAAGGACTGTACACTTAGTCCGTTCAGATCATCATATGCATCTTCATAAAATTTCGGGTCAAACAGTTTCATTATTATAAATTACAATAAACAATATCTACATTATGATAAATGTTTACATTATTATATATGATATGGTCTTGAATATCTAGACTATTTTTTTGTATATATTGGTGTATGTTGTACAATTCATTTGCTCCTGTTAATGAATTTTCATTCAATATGATATATCTAGAATCTTTTGGTATTATGTTTTTACTTTTAATATCACAGTACAAAATATTTTCTTCTGAAAATTTTAGAAACATTGAGTTGTTGACTGTGTAATCCAAATAGCACCATATCAGATAATTTTTATATGACTGATTGATCACCATCTGTATTGATTCATCAAAATCGGTCGTTTTACAAGTGGTGTTGTATATCAAGTTGTATACAATATCTGAGTGTACAATGCTTGTTTGTTTTGAATCATCAGTAACATCTTGTATATTTTGAGATGTATTTACCGGGTGATTTTTGTTTATCATACTTCTACAATATGCCCTCTTTTCTTTAGCACCATGCGTCATGTAGTGTACTCGAGACATCAATTCGTTGTTAGGTACATCCGAGTATGATGACTTGTAAAACATATGATCGAACTTATGTGGTAAACGGTTTATAAAATCATTCAATACTGTCTCGTTAGGTATTCTACCTTCTGCTTTTCCGGAAGCGGTATAGTGCGTTTGTAAGCCACTGTCCGGTAAAAATCTTAAATCCGGGTATATTCTCCGGTAGAATTTGATGTCAAGTCTATCACTCATAATAACCAAAACGCTCGTTCCCATGCATGAGCCAGTGTACCGTCGTTTTCTATAGGTTCTTGTTCAAATAGTTTACTATGTTGTACTAAATCAATTTTATTATGTATGTTCTCACAGAAACTTGCCGTGCACCAGAACATAGTACCGGCATGAAAACTATATATTTTTGTATGTTTTAAGCCCAACTCTACAATTGAATTTAAAACATTTAATTGATTATAGTTTTGATTTTGAACGACATGTCTCTCCTGGATTTTAAACAAGTCTATACTGCATATACCTTTGGGTGTATCATACAACTGTTGTCTATGTTTTTTATATTGTTCCGGTGATAATAACTGATCTAAATATTCTTCTCTCCAGTTGTCATGTAGATATGTTGTCTTTTTCGTGTGTATTTTACATATCAAATCATATTTTTTGTATAAATTTTTACTGATAAAATCTAGAAACGATCTGACATCGCGACCTCTGTTTTGCGTCCACTGTAATATGATATTGACATTAGTATTTGTTGCGTTTGCTAGTATTTTATTAGCATCATTTATACTGTTTATGTCACATATATAAACATATACATCTATAGGTTCAGATAAACTGTCGCTTAACTTACAAACATAATTGTACATTTGTTGAAAAAACTCTGTATAATACACGTAACAAACTACAGCTAGTTTTGTCTGTGTAGTATTTGTGGGTTTTATCGAGAAATTACTGATGGGTTTCTTATACACCTTCCCGGTAATATCCTCAATATTTTTATTGTCTACCATCATTTGCTTACATTCTTTACCCGGGTTTATAAACTCACATTTGGGGTATATTGAAGTGATGAGCTCCACAATTTCATCCACCGGGTCTTTGGAAATTATATAAATGCTTCCATCGAACGATGGGTGGTATTTTATAAAAGTAAACACCGTCATGACCGTACTGTCAAGATCTTCTTCAACACGTAAGTAAACAGATGTATACATAATCAGCTATTTATTCTGTAACTGGTGGTGATTGTGTGTTTGGTCGATATAACTATTGCAACTTGTTTGTCCATTGAATAATTACTTATGATGGCTAAAAAAAAAT
>Ga0055584_100003526_pt1 | contig 15436 bp, 13 predicted proteins | sample OSDHelmetaG_FD_58716 | JGI IMG/M metagenome (GOLD analysis project Ga0055584, IMG submission 58716) | Pelagic marine sediment microbial communities from the LTER site Helgoland, North Sea, for post-phytoplankton bloom and carbon turnover... | ecosystem: Environmental > Aquatic > Marine >... | reverse complement strand
TGATTCCGGCTCGTTTGGAATTTACCCGCGACGGAGACACGTTTGTCAGTGAAGTCGACTTTGATCGGCTTGTCGAGCTTCACTAAAATCATGTCTGTCACTTTTGGCTCGCCCCCAAAACAACATTCCCCGTTGTCTTTGGCGAGAATGAATTCGGTGATGCCTTCCTTGACTCGTGTCGGGTACATGAATCCTTTCAGGAAGATTTCCTCACCATCCAGCTTCTGAACATCTGGGTGAATCGCCCACGAACCTTTCCCTTTTTCGTAGGAAAAGCCTTTTTCTGCAATATCATTTGAAAAACTGATGCGTGCAAATCCGGCAGGGACTTCCGTCTGATAGTCGTAGATGAGTTTACTGGAGCCATAGGTGGCCGTGGAAAGACAGAGCATCAGGCCCAAGGACGTCATGCGGAAACCACCAGTTTCACTACGGTTACGAAGAATTCCGAGGATACATATTGTGCCCAGAATTGATCCAATCGCACCGACGATAATTCCAAAAGCAGTCACGAAAACAACCAGCGAGGATAATCCCAGAATCAGAGTCACCGGAGCAAGAACAGGAATGGGTTTGTAGTGAAACTCATTCTCCATGCTCAAATCTTGTGGCACGGCTCTTTCAGGGGTGATCTCGCTCTGTTTGAGTGATCCTTCAACGGTTTCGGCTTCAGGCTCGATTGAAGCTGTTGATTCCGATGAATTGTTGTGGAGAGTCGATTGTGACATACGACTTTCATCCTGTTTTTTAGGTGACATGGTGTATGCGGTCCTGCAATTGCAAGAACCATAAGAGAACTCTTCTATAGTAACCTCCAGCAGCGAACTCTCCAGAGAAACTCTGTGAAAAGCGAGTGAATCTCCGCCATCTGGTCGCTCAAGTCGCAAATTATGACGATTCAACGAAGAAGAATGCCCTACCGTCTGTTACGACCGTAAAACTCGTGGTGTTGGCAAGTTAGAGAGAATTGAGTGATTTTACCCGGCCAACGCATCTGCCACATCGGTTCGATAGGCTGTCATTCCCGGAATAAAGCCGACCAAAGTTGCCAGTACCATCAATACAGGAAACAGGATGAATTCCAACGGCTCAATGGTGAGCGGATCGACCAGAATCCCAGCAGATTGTTCGATATAAGGTGCAGAGACATAAATCAGTCCGTGTCCCATCAGGATGCCCAGAATCCCTCCGGTCACACATAACAGGACGGATTCTGCCAGAATGATTGAGAAGACTGTTTGTCGTCGAGCTCCCAAGGCACGCATGACGGCGATCTCTTTCTTTCGATCAGACATCGAATTGTAGATGCTCACGAAAATGCCAACTCCACTGACGATGATAATGAGAGAGGTCATCATGAACATGACCATCCGAATGTTACCCACAATGTTGTTCATCAACTGACTGATGGGCCGAATCGGATTCACATATTGCGCTCGGTAACCTCGTCTGGATTGTCCTTCCAGCAAAGCTGCTTGAATGGGTTTGTGAGTTTGCACAAAGATCGCGGTGAGATCTTTCTTGATTTCGGGCGTCTCGTGAGAGTGGTGATGTGCATGATCGTGACCACCTTCTGCGCTGTGGGCTTCGGCTTCTTCAATTTCCGCTTTTTCGATCTTGGCGATTTCCTCTTCAGTCAGAGAAGAATTCCCAAAGAACTCGATCTCCTGTTTGACGGCTTCGCGTACCGGTTTGTCGTGCCCTGCAATCAGATAGAATCCTTCAAGGTTGACGAACACGGTTTTGTCGTTGGCGGTGCCGGTGGGAGCAAGAATACCGATCACGGTAAATTCTTCGTCGTGGACATGATCACTTTCGGCTCCCCCATGTACCAGTTTGAATTTATGCCCCAACTCCCATCCGTTTTGGTAGGCAACTTGAGAACCAATAATCGCGTCGAACGCAGTCCCAAAACTCTTGCCGGCCACTTTGAACGAACGACCGGGAGCGTATCCGATTTTGAAATACTCAGTCGTCGTGCCGACTATTTTGTAACTCCCTTCCTCAGTGACGTCCCCCAAGGCAATCGGTACAGAGACTTTGACTCGAGGATCATCCTGCATTTCTCGATAAAAGCGATAGGGCAGATTGCCGACCGGGTCACCAATGCGATAAACCGTGTTGAGAATCAGTTGCAGAGAACTCCCCTTCGGCCCAACAATCAAATCATAATTGACCGAGTTTTGGCTGAAGTTTTTCTCAACGATGGCGAAGCCGGAAAGCACAATGACCATCAACATCACCCCGAGAGAGACGCTGAGGCAGGTGAGCGAAGAGGCGAGTGCCCTTTGACGAATGCTTTTATAGGCGATCGTGAATAAATTCATGGAGTTGCAACTCCTACACGATTAAATTCGCTTAACTGGTCAACACGATCAAACTGTTCGGCGACTTCTCGAGAATGTGTCACCAGCAACAATGAGATGTTGTGTTCCACACACGCTTCACGAATCAAACTCAGAACCCCATCCTGATTGGCCTGATCCACGTTAGCCGTCGGCTCATCGGCCAGTAAAAGAACAGGGCGGTTCGCCAAGGCTCTGGCGACAGCCACTCGTTGTTGTTCACCCACCGACATTTGACCTGGTCTGTGATCGAGTCGGTGCTCGAGTCCCACGTTTTTGAGAAGCTCGGCTGCTTCCTGTCGCTTGATCGAACGATTGGCAAATGTCGAGCCGAGTATCACGTTTTCGACCGCCGAAAATGCTGGCAGAAGATTGAATGTTTGAAAGACAAAACCAATTTTTGAGGCTCGAAAGCGGTCTCGCCCGACTTCGTGAAGCTTGGTGATGTCTGTCCCATCAATCACAACCGATCCTGTGTCAGGTGCGGTGATCCCGGAAATGACATTCAAAAGCGTCGTCTTTCCACCTCCGCTGGAGCCCAGTAACACCGCCTGTTCTCCGCGTGCCAACTCGTAACTGGCGATGTCCAAGACCGGCAAGCGTTGCCCAGACGGTTCCCGGTATGATTTTTGGATGTCTTTAAGACTGAGGCTCATGCAAATCTTTCGCAATTAACGGCGGGGCGTCATGTTGAGCAATCCTGACGGAGATCGCAAGACATGCGGAAATGCTCATTTTCTCATCGAATTGTCTTAATCTTACGTATTCCGTTCAAAAAACGATGGGAAAGTTGTCATAATTCTAGAATCAGGTAGCTGAACGATTCTTACGTGGGGTGAATACTCTTTTTATCAAAGTAGAATATGTAAATCATCGCAAACACAGAGACATCTATTGGGAACGGAAGCCATGAATAAATTATTAACGCTGACTGTCTGCGTCTCGTTACTCTCATTCACTGGATGTAAGGAAGGGACTGACACTTCGGAATCAACGCCTGAATCAATCTCTGGGTCGTCCGAAAAACAGATCGACAACAGTCCTCCCGAATGGGCCAGTTCCGAGGAATCCAAACCTGGTTCGTCGGAACAGTCCACAAGTAATACTCCGCTGGATGTGACCGCGATCGATTTGGAAAGTTATCAACAAACGATTGAGAAACAAGCGGGTAAAGTGGTGTTAGTCGATTTCTGGGCCACTTGGTGCATCCCCTGTCGTAAATCATTTCCTCACACCGTCGAGCTCGCAGAAAAGTACAAAGCTCAAGGCTTGGTTGTGATCACGGTCGCGTGCGACGATGAAATCGCTGAACATCAAGTCGGCGAATTTTTATCGAAGCAGAATGCTGAGGGGCTCTTGAACTATCGCTCACAATACGGAAGCGAAGAGGAAGGCTTTACCGCTTTCGAAATTGGAGAGACTGGATTGCCTCACTACAAACTGTTTGGCAAAGACGGCCAATTACTGAAAACTTATTTCATCAACGAAGACGGCGAACCGATTGATCAGACAGCGATGGAAGATGTGATCAAGAAATCACTGGAACTTTGATTCATTTCGTCAAGCGATACGAGACCGTGATACATCCTGGGACATGCGATCTTTCTGCGAGATCGGATGTTTTTTTAAAGTGGGAGTGTGCCAGCAGAGCCTGACGATCTGATGTTCCGCATCTCACGGATCGATTGACTGGATCGGTGTCATCGGGTTCACAGAATCTGGTGACTGGTTGCGCGAGATGAAGTCCATCAGTAATGCACCGGCCACAATCACGATCAACAGAATCCCAATATAAAGTGAACGGTAGTCATGTCCGTATCCTTCGAACCGACCTGGTCGGTCGTCATCATAGTCGTACATTCCAGTTGTCTTCTTCATCAAATGAAAAGATAGATTGAATAATCATTTTGATGAGGGGAGCTGCAATCACTTCTTCGCACGCTTCTTCTGCATTCGATTTCGCCCCAACCCACCGAGACCTAGTAGAGCCAACAGACTCATTGATGTGGGTTCAGGCACCGGGGTGAAAAACAACCGATCAAACGCGAAACCTACGAATCGTGCGTCGGTACTACCGGTATTCTCGATCTGTATCCCGAGAATATCTGCGAACCCTCGATCGAATTGGAAGTAAGTCGATCTCGCATCTCGTTGACCCGAAGTGACTGTACTCAGATCGACTGTGTCCAAGACGCCTCCATCGATCGACAGTGCTCGCACCTGCCAGGCTTCTGACTTTGAGAGTAAACCGTTACTTATTGCTACGTCGATGTTGATCAGTGCATCAGGCGATTTGTACAGAACATTGCGGATGCCGTATTCTAGCTGCGACGGGGGGATCGTCGTGATCACCGCTAAGTCTGGCAATAAGGGGACAATTTCTCCTGAAACCTGAAACAAGTCGAGCAGCGATTAGAGTTGCTCTGAGTCTTTCTTCTTGCGTCGACGGCGAGCCACAGCACCAATACCACCGATCAAGCTCAGACACAGCATGCTGCTCGGTTCGGGGACGCTGCGACAGTTTCAAGATTGAAAGCACGCCCAAAAGGATCGGCACCAGTGCTTGTCCATGGAGTTGCATTGAGCGGAAACTCTCGAAAGACTTCTGTCCCAACCAACGCATCGTTGGCAGAGAGCCACTGAAATGCGTTGGGATCAGGCTCGCCTACACCACTGCCAGGGAATGGGTTTGCGACATCGTCACCGGGATCTGTTTGTGTTCCGATAGCATAGATAGATACGAAATAATCATTAGCACCATTCAGGCTGGGGGCTCCAATCGTGGCTTCGTAGCGAAAGAAATCTCTACCGCCAGAAGTTCCAAGCGAGGTTGCGGATGTTGGAGTCAAACCCCCCGCATAGAAAGCGCCCTGGTCAGGAACAGCTCCATTTGGGTTGTAGAAACGAATGGCGAATTCATCGAGATTTGTTCCTGTCTCAACACTTCCCCACCAGGTCACCTTGAGATCCTGAGTGGCTGTATTGACCGACACATTATTGAATCGATCAGAAACTTCAATACCGTAGTCAAGGGCGTTCAGGTCATCATAGTACCGGTCAGAAGCGTATGCCCAGCCTCCGAGGTTGACGTTGGTGGACTGAAAAAAGTCGGCGTTTGCAAATTTGACCGATGAAGCCAAAGCAGTCAGGGCGAACAAACATATCGCACAATGTCTCGAAACTCTCATCTCAATGCCCCTCCAGACATGAAACTTCACTGATGCCCGCCAGATCTCTGCTTTCCGATGAGATCAGATGCAGGCAACACGATCAGGAATTGCCTGATGCGCGACTCAGGAGAACACCCTCCTAAATTGCCTAATAAGACAAACCATTCGTCACGCTAATCATTCGCAACGTATAAATATATATTTTAGGTAATTTATTCACATATTGTGCAGAGAGGAGTCTGATTATTCACAGGGACCGGTTTTCAGGCTGGAATACAAGGGATTCTGTCGCTACGCATCAAAAGATAGCGAATCGTGTTTCGCTGATGGGTCCGAAAAAGAGGTAAATAAAGCAGATGAAGGGGAATTCCCTATGCAAAGTCGTAAGCGCTATAAACTAATTGTGGTCTGTTGGTTGCTGGTTTCGGCCCACTGGTTGACGGTGGGGAGAAATCCTAGAAGATAGAGGGTCATGATCTCTCCTCTTGCCACTCAACACAGGGATGACTCGTGCCTGGTACTCAATGGTTGGCGGTCCTGACGCCATGCATCTTTGTCTCTGGGCTCGGGGTGCTAATGATGCGGTCTCACATCAAAGGCTGGCGTGAGCAAAAAGACTCGTTCACAGACGAACTCGAAGAAAAGCATCTTCAGAGGCGATTTCGTCGTCGTATGCAAGCCTCTGCACTTCTGGTCTTGCTGGGCCTGTTGATTGGCCTGGGGCAGCTCATCGACGGACCGGAACACCCTCGATTGTTTACATTCTACTGGCTGGGAGTGTTGCTGCTGACATGCTGGATAATACTGTTGGCTCTCGGAGATGCTGTTTCCATTGCCGCCTATTCGCGAGTTGCTCAAGCGCAATTGGACCAACAGAGACGAAGCATTGAAGCAGAGTTAGAACGCTTAAAGGCCAGGCAATCGAACGGCCATGCTCGAACCGATCGCTCATCACTTTCTGATGATTCCACGCCTTGAAGATTTAGCCTATCAATGAATCACTCTTTTGTGATGCGATACACGGCTTTGTATGTTCGCAAAAAGATAGTTCCGTCTGCAAACGCAGGAGTGGAATTGCTGGGTTCGTTTAATGCGTTCTGGTGAGGAGTGAGCAGTTTTTGTGGATCGGGTTTGATCACAAACGTCTTGCCAGATTGGTCAGTCACGTAAATATGCTCGTCCGCGAGTATCATCGAACCCCAGAAAGCAGCCGGTGTGCGTTCAGTCCAGAGCACTTCACCCGACTCCAGATTGATGCATTGTATGCCGTTCAGCCCGGCAGTCGGGGCATAAATATGATCTCCAACGATCACTCCCGAACCAATCCGCTGCGGGTTCTCTTTCGTGACTCGCCAATTTCTGGCTGTCTTCGTGATGTCACCTTCACCACGTAACCAAAACCCGATGCCTGGTCCTTTGAATCCCCCCAAAGTGACGGCATATGACTTTGTTAAAAGCGGATCTGTGTAGACAAGTTGAGTGCCGTTTGTTTTGGCGACACCAGTGCACCACCAGACTGGAGTCCCTGTCTCTGCGTCATATCCGACGACACGCGTTGGCATTGCACAAACGACTTGTCGATGACCATCAATTATTGCGATTTGTGGAGTGCTCCAGCTTCCGATCCACTCCGCCTTTTCACCATTGGGGCCGTTCTCACCACTGTCTCCTCCCGGTTCGGGAGTTTTCCAGATGGTCTGTCCATCTGTCAGCGAAAGAGCCAGCATATGAGTAATCTCTCCCGGTCCAATATTCAGATAGACTATCTTGCCGTCAATAATGGGTGACGATCCTGTTCCCCAGATGTGGTGAATGGGGCCAGTTTGATGCTCCCAGAGTTTTTTGCCATCAAGCGAGTAGCAGAATACCCCCGCTGATCCATGCCAGACGACTACATGATCGTCATCGACAGCCGGCGATGAGCCACAATGAGGGTTTGTTTTATGGGTCGGCTCCGGTTTATTATAGGAGACACTTTGCTTCCAGAGTTCCTGGCCGGTTTTGGCATCGAGGCAGAAGAGATGCCGTTTCGCACCATCATCGGTTGCACACGTGACAAACACTTTTCCCTGGGAAACCACCGGGCTGCTATTTCCTCCCGCCGGTAAAGGGAACCTCCAGGCGACATTTTGTTCGGGCGACCATTCTTTGGGGTAGCCACTTCCTTCGGCTCGACCGCGTTGAGTTGATTCGACACCTCCCCGAAACACGGGCCAATCAGCGGCATCGATTGCCGTCGGTTGAATGAGTAGTGAAAATGTCAACAAGGAGTAACAGAGGCAGATGATGAAAGTCGCCAGAACACATCGCATGAAGGCCTCCATGAAAACTTGTAGAAATCATCTTGATGATTCTCCAGTGTCGTCGATCGCATCGTCTGAGGTCAAGAATCGATTTCGGGCTGATATCGAGGTTGTCCACCCCATCCGAGTTTACGATGCAATGTGCGGTAATAACTATGCCCGCCGAAACGTGCCAGCTTGAATGTGACGGGAGCCTTGTGAACTAGCAGTTCGTCTCCGGGAAGAATCGGGCGTTGCAGTTGACCATCAATGACCGCCATCACGCCGTCAGGCACATTTGGAAATCGCATCAAATACTCACAGTCTGCACTATCGACCAGAGGACGGTTGGTAAGCGTGTGAGGACAAATCGGCGTGACGACGAAGGCATCCAGCGCTTGTCGTAAAATTGGTCCACCTGCTGACAGAGAGTGAGCGGTCGATCCGATCGGAGTACTGACAATCAAGCCATCGCCACTGAATGTCGCCACTTTGTCCCCATCAATCAGTAATTCGATGTCTATCAATCTGAGCGATGCTGCAGATACGGCGACTACTTCGTTCAGTCCCAATACGACTTCCTGTGTTCCATCGGCTTTACGATGGACGCATTCAAACATCAGATGTTCTTCGATGCGAAAGTTTTGCTGGCAAATTGTTCGCAGGTTGTTATGTAGATCTTCTGGTTGCAGGTCGGCGAGAAACCCGAGTCGTCCGAGATTGATTCCCAGGATAGGGATTTGATTTCGTCCGAGGATGCGCGAAGAATGAAGGATCGCACCGTCTCCGCCGAGGACGATCAACAAATCGGCTCCGATACTCTCTGGTACGGATTCGGGTGTGATGAGAGGATCACAGAGTTCAACTTCTGGTTGGTCGTCTAATAACGATTTCAGTTCTGCATAAACAGATTGCGTTCGTTCAGACCAGTCGCGAGTGAACACCGAAATACGAAGAAGATTTGAGTTCATGCCGAATGCCAATCTGAAAGGATTGGGGAGAGTCCCCTGTTAGATTATTGTCCATCATCTGAGGGGGATTCTCAACAGACCAACGGTGTTTCCCCCGATGTAGACTCAGGGTAGTCTGTTTTTTATGAATTATTTCACTCACGGAATTCGGTATCTCTCCAACCCCTGGATTTTGGCGGGAACGGCGACGCCGGACTGGCTTTCGGTTGCTGACCGCAAAGTCAGGATGAGGGAACGGCTTGTGAAGCCATATGCTGATTCTGACGATGAACGGCTACGTGATTATGCAGCAGGAGTTCTACAGCACCTCCATGACGATCAGTGGTTTCACGAGACGGTTGCATTTTATGAGGTGACTTCCGAAGTGGCTGAGTGCTTTCGCGAACTCCCCGGGCAGGATGATGGTTTTCTCCCCGGGTTTCTCGGACATATTACGACGGAACTGCTATTAGACAGATTGCTTATGGAGCGTTTTCCAGGAGTAATTGATGAATATTATCGTGTGATTTCACAAGTTCCGTCTGCAGAGATCCAGGACTTTGTCAACTTGATGGCGGCAAAACAGACGAATCAACTTGTCAAATTCGTTGAGATCTTCAATCAGATTCAGTTTCTGCGTGACTATCTAGAGACAGCACAATTGCTAAGACGCTTGAATCAGGTTCTCCGTCGGGTCAAACTACAACCACTTCCCGATCATGCGGAACTAACGCTTGAGTCTGCCTGGGAGATTATTAAGCGAAGAGGTTGGGATTTACTCCCACCTGATAAATACAATATTGATGAAAGTTCCATTCCTCACACACCAAGAAGGACAACCTGATGAAGTACGGTATGAATTTATTGCTTTGGACCTCAGATGTCACCGAAGAACATTTTGGCCTCTTGGAAAATCTCAAGGATTGGGGTTATGACGGAGTTGAGTTACCCGTCTTCGACATGGATCCTGAGAAGTTTCGCAAAGTCGGTGAGAAGTTGACGGAACTGGATCTCGGACGGACTGCGGTCACAGTGTGTACTCCCGAAGAAAACCCAATTTCTGATGATGCCTCGATTCGGGCTGCTGGATTGGCGAGATTGAAAAAAGCAATCGACATGTGCGCCTTGGCGGGTGTGACTCATTTGCTAGGTCCGATTCACTCTGCATTGGGTGAGTTTCCCGGTCGTGGTCGCACTGAGGAAGAATGGAAATGGGGGCAAGAAATTCTCTCGCAGGCTGCCGATCATGCCAAGGCGAATGATGTCACTCTGGTTTGCGAATATTTGAATCGTTTTGAGTGCTACTTTTTGAATTGTGCAGAAGATGCCGCTCGCTTCACGCGAGAAGTCGGACACTCACATTTGAAAATGATGTACGACACATTCCACGCCAACATTGAAGAGAAGAGCATTACCGAGGCTCTCAAAAGCTGTGCCGACCAGATGGTGCATGTTCACATTTCTGAAAACGATCGTTCGACTCCCGGTGAGGGTGGAGTCAATTGGGATGAGTCGTTTGCCGCTCTGAAATCGATTGATTACGACGGATGGTTTATGATCGAAGCCTTCGGACTCGCCCTGCCAGATTTGGCAGCAGCGACCAAAATTTGGCGTCGCATGTTTACTACTGAAGAAGCATTGGCCAAAAATGGTCTGGCGTTCATGAAATCCCGCTGGGAAGGCTGAGTTTCTCGGTATCATTGAAGAAAGGCTCGGAGGAACTGGTATCCCCTCCGAGCCTTATTTTGTTCGAAGCCAATGTGGCTCTCACCTATTTGTTGATCAAATCAAATGATCCATAGATCGTTTTGACCTTGTAATCGACGGCAGGTTCACCAATCGAAATGATGCCGATCTGATAAAGGCGGTTCTTGACCATATACAATCTCCAGTAGCCGTAAGTTTTCTCGGCACCGGTTCCCTGTACGAAATCGAATTCTAATCCGGGGTGTCCATCACCGATTGTAATTTTCTCTTCTCTCGTTTGTCGCGATCCCTCACCCACGACACCATCGCGTGCATTTTGAAGCAGTTCTGTGGGATCGGTATCTTCTTCCGTCCCTTCGGGGTAATCCGAGTAAAATACGAAGTAGGCAACGCTTCCACCATTTGCTTCGACTGCAAATGTATGCAGATCGATCTGCCCAACGTCTGTATCAACTTTACTCGAGGAGTAATCGGATTCACCGGGCAGAATCACTTTGAAATTGCCTTCGTGAGATTTCACAACACTCCAGTCGTCCGCGGCCTGTAGTGCCACTGGAATTACAAAAAGGAGAGTGCATAGCACTACGCTGCCAAATTGTCGTTTCATTTTCATTCCAGTCCTAAAGTGATCATTTGATTTTATTGAGAGACAGGACCGCGTTCGGATCCCTCATCGGGAAAACAGTAAGCATACGGCCTGCATAACTCTCATAGCGTACTTAGCTTAACCCCTGTCGGGATAGGGAAAATACGAAAAATATTGATCTCGGCACAGATTCTCAAAAGTGCTAAAAACCGACACATGTAGAGAAGTTTCGTAGAATCATAATTTGGAGAAGTCAAGATGCGAACATCCCGTTCAATGATGACACTGTTAGTGGCTTGTGCCCTATGCACGACTCTTACGGCCCAAGAGGTCGCACCTGGTGAAACGTCAACGAATCAGGAGCAACAAAAAGTCTCATTGTCCTATCAATTCAAAAAAGGGGATGTGTGGCGTTACCAACTCCGAGAAAAGGGGACTCAAGAATCAATCTCTCCGGTTTCAGAGACTCTCGGGGAAAATGATTCGTCACTGTGGAAACACTACCGAGTTCTTGAGACATTTGACGACGGGTCTGCATTGTTGGAAGTCGTCGTTGATCGATTTCAGATCAACTTCAAAATGTATGTGGATGATCAACTTCAACAGACAATTGCTTATGATACGGCAGACAAAGCCGAGCCTTCAAAACAGTTTCGCAGTGTGAAAAACAGCATTGGAAAGCCTTTTGCCAAGGTCAAAATGACTCCCTCTGGAAAAGTTGTCGAGATGGAGTTCTTACAGGCCGATGCGGGAAACAAACAGGAACAAACCAAGCAGAGGCAGGGTTTACCGATTTTGTTTCCTGAAAATCCGATTTCGGTAGGAGAGTCCTGGAGCGATAAGCTCACTGTGAATCTGGCGGTCACTCCCTACCTCAAAAGAGATTACACTGTGCAAACGGTGTATCAGCTCAAAAGTGTCAGCGATTCTGTCGCCACAATTGAACTCAAAACGTTCGTCCAACCTCGTCTGACTGACCCAGTGTTGCGTGGCAAGATGATGCAATATCTTCCTACCGGGACTGTCACCTTTGATCTCAAAGAAGGGCAGATACTCTCGCGATCAGAAATTATAGATCGTCGCGAAGTGGGAGTCGGTGGTCCTAAGACGGCCATGCAAGTGCTGAATCGGAAAGTCGAAAAATTAGTCGAATCTGACCAGCAAGTCTCTCAATCGACTCCTTGAAGTGACATTCTCCTGTATGTCGCCCCTTGACCTGACTGTGTATTGTCGTAAACTCATACCAGCAAGCATCGTGCGTCATTGGTCATAGCCGCAGAGAAGAAAGAGCCAATGGTAGTTCTATGCGTTGGTTGATCTTCACAATTTGAATAGAGATCCGTTCTATGGCCCCATCCAAACTCCCCGATCAGGTGGCTCACCTGTTGAAAAATGCCAAGTCGATGGCACGGGAATTGGAGTTGAAGGCTTGCTTGATGATGGTCGATCGACCACTCGACTTCATAGCAGTCAAAAGAGCTCTTGGCCGGTTGCCTTTAATTATCAGTAGTGATGAAGAAGATGTCCTTGATAAAGCGAAAAAAGCGGGACTGACTGTCGTTCCTCTTCACAATGAACCGGAAACTCGTCAACTCCAAATTTCTCAAGCTTTACTCGAAGCCATCGCCGACGATTTTTTAGAAGCCGGAGATCGTATTGTTGCCGTCTATTCAGGATTTGAACGCGACAATCTGGATTCCGTGAGCGTCATCAACTTGACCGAGCATCTCGCTCGATTGACATCACGAGACCTCCAGAGGCTTGAGACACAGGTACCACTGGAAGTTCTCCGCATCATGGTCGACCTTGCCGTCGAAATCGGCAGCGAAGGCCGTGAGGGCAAGAAAGTTGGCGCACTGTTTGTGGTGGGCAATCACCGCAAAGCGATGAGCATGTCACATGAACAGGTTCATGACCCGTTCAAAGGGTATGGGAAGGATGAGCGATCGATTCGTTCTCCGAAAGTCAGAGAATCCATCAAAGAACTTGCACAAATTGATGGGGCGTTCATCATTGGATCGGATGGAGTTGCCTACGCTGCTGGAAGAATTCTCGATGCTCCCGCTGAGGGTTTGACGCTTTCCAAAGGATTGGGAGCACGCCATTGGGCGGCTGCCGCGATCTCCAAAGCGTGTAACTGCATCTCAATCGCGATCTCGGAATCGACCGGAACAGTCCGCATCTTTCAGGATGGCAAAGTGGTTCTCCGAATTGAGCCAATGGGTCGCGGTATGAAATGGCAGGACTTCGATACGGAACCGCCTCAAGCGGACGGCTAAAATTTATCCCGGAAATTAAGTCCAAGTTTTCTGGATCAACTCGTCAAGAGACCCGGAACTGCTGAGACCTTTGAGCAAATTTCTGCTCCCCATGATAGAAAGAGTCTGATATACTCTTGAATCACAGAATTTAAGCATCATTCGTTACAAATACAGCACGGAGAATCATCGTGGAATCCAACACACACTCTGACGTTTCACGTCGCAACTTTCTCAAGACATCGAGTGCAAGTGCCATTGCTGCCGGAGTTCTGGTTAATCCTGGTGCTCAAAAGCAGGCCCGCGCCAAAGAAGCAGGCGACAAAATTCGGATTGGGTTTGTCGGTCCCGGAGGCCGTGGATTTGGTGCTCACGTCAAAAGTTTGACCACACTTGCTCTCGAAGGTCAGCCGATTGAATTGGTTGCGGTCTGTGACGTATTCAGCGAACACCGTGATAAGGCTGCCGATCATATTGCCAAAGAAACCGGTAAGGCTCCGAAAAAATATGAAGATTACCGTGAGATGTACGAGCTGGAAGATCTCGATGCGGTCTGTATCGGAACTCCCGACCACTGGCATGCCAAGCAGACGATTGATGCCTTAAATGCTGGTATGGATGTCTACTGCGAAAAGCCGATGACCAAAACGGTCGATGAAGCGATCGAAGTGATGAAGGTCTGGCAGAAGAGTGGTCAGGTGATGCAGGTAGGTGTTCAATCCACGTCACTTCCCGTGTGGAACACTGTGAACCAACTTTTGAAGGCTGGAAAACTCGGTAAAGTTCTCCAATATCAAACCGAATATTTCCGCAACTCGGTACAAGGTCAATGGAGATACTACAAACTTACCGAATCGATGAACCCCAAAAATATCAACTGGGATCTCTGGCTCGGCAAAGAAGAGGGATTGGCAGAAGATCGTCCGTTTGACCGTGCCGTTTACAAACAATGGCGTCGCTTTTGGCCGTTCGGATCGGGAATGTACACCGACCTGTTCGTGCATCGAACGACCGCCATGTTAAAAGCGACCGGACTTCGTTTCCCCGGGCGAGTTGTGGGCTCTGGTGGACTCTACATGGAGTATGATGGTCGCGATGTGCCCGATGTGGCGACAGTTGTTTCAGAATTCCCGGAGGGAGTGCAGGGACTGGTCACTGCCACAATGTGCAATCAGAACACTCCGATTCAGCAATTGATTCGTGGTCACTTCGGATCGTTCACATTCGGAAATGGTGAACAATTTGATAACTTCGAGTTTATTCCTGAGCGACCACAAGTCACACTCAACTCGAAGCTCAAAAACGAATCGATTCCGACTGAAAAAGTTCCCAACACGACTTATGCCCACTTCAAAAACTGGATCGAAGCGATGATCGCCCGCGATCCTCAAATGTGCAACAACCCGACCGATCTCGGTACGGCTGCCATTGTGAACGTGGTTTTGGGGTCAATGAGTTATCGGGAAGGAAAAGTCTATCACTTCGACTCTGAAACAATGACCGTCCATGATGGGTCATCGGCTTGGGCGAAGCAGTGGGAAGCCCGTTCAGAAAATCGAGAAAAGCCACAGCATATTCCCGGCTGGAAAGCGGGAGATTATGGCTCGACTCTCGAAGAACCGGATTACATGAAGCTGGCTGGTCCCTGGAAAAACGGAGTCGATCCGGCCAAGTCATAAGTTCCGAATGTGACTTCTCTTCGATAAATAATGACATGAATCTCAACGGCTGTTTCTCGATGGAGGAACAGCCGTTTTTATATGGCACTTGATTTTCGCATGCCAAAGTGTGTTACAATGGGAAGCACCTGAAGCGTAGATGATATATTATTCGCAACACCTCGATTGATCTATGAAGGTATTGACTATGAAAATCTTTAAATTGACCACTGCTGCTTTGATGACCTTACTGATGACTGGGATTACATCTGCGGGAGAATACAAAGTCACTGGCGCCCACAATTGCTGCGGTGCCTGCTCCAAAGCAATCAGCGAAGCGTTATCCGGTGTTGAAGGTGTCACCGATATCACCGCCAAGCCGAAAACGACTGAGATCACATTCTCGGCTCCCGACGATAAAACGGCTCGCAAAGCGGTCAACAAGCTTGGCTTTGCCGGGTTTCATGGTGAGGTGACCGG
>Ga0055584_100003524_pt1 | contig 15445 bp, 12 predicted proteins | sample OSDHelmetaG_FD_58716 | JGI IMG/M metagenome (GOLD analysis project Ga0055584, IMG submission 58716) | Pelagic marine sediment microbial communities from the LTER site Helgoland, North Sea, for post-phytoplankton bloom and carbon turnover... | ecosystem: Environmental > Aquatic > Marine >... | reverse complement strand
CCGAGGGCGTTCCGGTCTAGCTCGCAAGATGTCGCGCGGCTGAGCGAATATTTGCAGGGGCAAAGTCCGCAGTACGGGCAAATTTCCGTACCGGTGTTGTTATTCACTGGCACCCACGATCATGTGGTGCCGGCCTGGAATCACGCGACGCGGGTCAAACATCAATTGCCTCAAGCGGAGTTAAAACTGTTCGAAGGTGCAGGCCACGCGCTGCACTACACCAGAGCGGCCGAGATTGTCACTACCGTAGCGGAGTTTCTGACTCGCCATCCTTGAGTCCTGAGGCTGTGCGAGTCGCGCGGAACATTCTTCTGATCCGAAACACGACGTACGCCTTGGCTACGAATCCCCCGGCTACGCGTCCCCGGGCCACTTGTTCGCCGCGTCGGCGAAACCTGCGCGGTTCGGATTTATCAGGCAGAAACGGTGCCCGCTCGGAGCTTCGAGCACATGCCAGCCTTTGATCGTTGCCAGTAGTTTTGCGCCCAGTGCAATCAAGCGCCTGGCTTCAGCCTCTTGATCGTCTGTTTCTATATCAATATGAATGCGCGATTCGTGCTGCACGCGCTGGAGCAATACTGCGACCTCACCAGTTGGAACGCTCAGCGCGACATATTGAGGGTCTGGCTGACTCGCCGCGACTTCGAGTCCCAGTGCTTGGCTCCAGAATTGCGTGGCGGCTTGCAAGTCTTCAGCGTCTTTACAGTCAATTATGATGGCGCCGAGGCGTGATTGATGCATTATCTTGCTCCGTTGTGGCTTGGTCTCGACGCTACGATCGCGGTGCGTGACTTACCTTGGTGTTCGTGCGTCAGCGTGGCGAGCGGCATGGTGCAAGCCGTTGCAGTGATTGCATAGGCAATTCTGGCCTAGCTGTTGCGCGCAACGATTGCGGGTGGATCAAATGCAGTGATCGCTGGCGGCTCACCGTCGAGCCGTTCAACCTCGACTAAACATGTGTGCGCGGTCGGCCCTTGCGCGAGTTGCGAAGTGCCTTTGTCGCGGGTTAATACGTTTGGATTGCCGTGCTTGCACATGCCCTTGTCGTCCGGGTCGTACCAAGCGCCGGTGGCGAGTTGTATTGCGCCGGGCATGACTGCGTCGGTGATATGCACGGCCGCCAGGCACGCACCTCTGTCATTGTATATACGCACCACATCTGCCTCTTGCAGCCCGCGCGCTGCGGCTTCACTTGGATTGAGGCGACAAACCTCACGGCCCTTGTGCTTTTGCTGTTGGCTGGCCTCGCCGTGATCATATTGACTGTGCAATCGACCAATGGGTTGGTTGGATACCAAGTGCAGTGGGTGCTTTAGCGCCGCGTCCGTGCCTAAGCGCTCGTAAGGCTCTAGCCAACTTGGATGGGCCGGGCAGTCAGCATAGCCGTAGGCGCCGATGGTCTCGGAGACTAGCTCGATGAGTCCTGATGGCGTGCCTAAAGGCTTGCCTTGTGGGTCGGCACGAAATTCGCTCAAAAACACCTGTGTTGGTGTGCCCATTGGCGGCATGTCATGGTGCAATGTACCGAGTTCACGGAATTCCTCGTACGGCGGTGCAAAGTTGTTGCTGGTGCGAAATTGCTCGTACAAGTGCTCGACCCATTCATCTGCATCACGGTTTTCGGTGAAGGTGGCGCCAAAATCCAGTCGCTTGGCCAACTCCGCGAAAATGGCATAGTCATCCCGCGCTTGGCCAAACGGCTCGAGCACTGCCTGCATGGACAACAGCATGGTCTCGGCGGCACCGAGGTCGTTACGTTCAAGCGGGGTGGTGGCCGGCAACACAATGTCTGCGCGCTTTGCCATGGATGTCCAAAACGGCTCGTGCACGACAATGGTTTCAGGGCGCTGCCATGCCCGATTGAGGCGGTTCAGATCTTGATGATGGTGGAAAATATTGCCACCTGCCCAGTACACCATGTGAGTGTCAGGATAAGCGCCATTGCGCCCGTTACATTCAAACCGCTCACCTGCTTTAGCCTCAAGCAGATCGACAATGCGTGAGACCGAAATCACCGGCATATCGGCAGGGCGCTTAGGGACCGGTAGGCTCGGGATGCGTTTCGGTGGCTGGCCATTGCCGGGGCTGCCAGCCGAGCCAAAGGGAAACGCAAAACCACCGCCGGGCAGTCCAATCTGGCCCAGTGCGGCTGCCAACGCGACCGCCATCCAATACGGTTGTTCACCGTGATCTTGGCGTTGTAGCGCATAGGTCAGATTGATGAAGGTACGCTTGCTGGCCATCTCGTGCGCCAGCGATCGGATCTCGGCTGAGTTAAGGCCGGTGATGCCGGCTGCCCAATCTGCGGATTTGGCGAGCCCGTCACTGTCACCGCAAAGATACGCGCTTAGCGTTGGCCAGCCGTGGCAGTAGCGTTGCACGAAGTCTTTGTCGTATTTATCCTCGACAATAAGCGTGTGTATGAGCGCCGCCATCAAGGCGGTGTCGGTACCTGGATAGGGGTGTATCCAGCGTGGCTCAAATTGCGCTTCGATATCGTCACGAAGTGGCGAAATGTTCAGGAAGGTGACGCCTTGCGCGCGGCATCGCTGCATCCAATCACGGGTACGATGCGGGCCCTGGCCGGTATAGCTTACTTGCGCGTTGCTAATACGCACGCCGCCAAACGATACGAACAGTTCGGTGTGTTCAGCGACAACTGACCATGAGGTTTGCTGCCCTTGTGCGGCGAAATAAGGCATCCCAAAGATGTACGGGATAATGCCCTCAACCGCGGTCGACGAGTAGGTGCCCCACACGTCTGTGCAACCGCCAAATTGCCGCAAGAACCGAAAAATCTGATTGCTTGGCATATGGAACCGACCAGCCGAACCCCAACCATAGGAGCCGCCAAAAATTGCCTGGTGGCCGTAAGCATCGCGTACTCGCGTTAACTCGGCGGCGACAAGGTCGAGCGCCTCATCCCAGTCGACCTCGACAAATGGCTCCACTCCACGCAGCTCCGGCGAACTACCGGGCCCATGCTCTAGCCACGAGCGGCGCACCGCTGGGCGTGCCACCCGACATTGTTGTGATTGTTTTAGAGATGCGCCGATGGGCGATGGGTCGGGGTCCTGCGGGTGGCCAGAAACGGCCACTACGTGCTGGCCGTCACTGTCGACCACAAACGGGCCCCAGTGCATAAGAAGATTGCTAGTTTTCATTGTGCGAGACTCCATTGCCGCCGTATTGGCGCATGCAAATTCAAGGTCCGGTCAACAGTATTTACGCATCTGCGCGCGAGTTCTCTATTCGCTCGAGCTGTAATGGTCAAAAAATATGGCCGCGGCAGCTGGCGGGTGCAGGGGATTAGCATTATCGCCCGTGCGCAGCACATCGCGACAGCGACAAACATCAAATTGGCTCCCGCAGCCTCTGGTGAGCGCGCAGCTGGCGCTGTGTGGTGATATAAATGCGCATAGCTACTAGCCCGTAATTTTCGAGAATATTCTTATGAATGCACCACGCCCGCTCGCACAACCGACAAAGCAGCTCGAAACCGAGCGCCTGATCGTGACTGAATGGCGCTTTGCGCCACACGCTGAGACCGGCTGGCACGTACACGGTTATGACTATACGGTTGTGCCTATCACAACCGGCACCTTGCTCATTGAGACTAAAACCGGCGACCTGACAGCTGAACTCGCGACCGGAATCTCATATGCGCGCGATGCTGGCGTTGAGCACAATGTAGTGAATGACAATGACTTCGAATTCATATTTGTCGAAGTCGAGTTGAAGTAGCGCTAAGACAACTCCAAAGAACGATCCGACTAAGTTCTGCACCGCTTGTGCCTAAGTGCTTGTGGTCTGCTGACGCGCACAAGCACTTAGGCCTGTTTGCTTGCTGAGTTGGCTTAGACCCCGCGAAAGCTGGGCTTGCGTTTTTGTGCGAACGCGGCTTGCCCTTCGGCGAAATCTTCGCTCGCGTAACACTTCGCAACTAGGGTTGCGCACAACTTCGTATCCTGCTCGTTACGCGGTTTGCTTGCTTGCTCGACGATCGCTTTTGAGGCTTTTAAAGTCAGCGGTGCGTTGTTGGCAATGTCTTGAGTATATTGGCTGACCAAGGCATCAAGCTCATCCACTGCGACAACCCGATTGACGATGCCGAGCCGTAGGGCTTCTTCAGGCGCGAAGATGCGACCGGTAAACAGAATTTCGCGTGTTGCCGGTGCACCTAGTCGATCGACCAACAGTTGTGTGTCTTCCAAGCTGTAACCCAAACCAAGCTTGGCTGGGGTTACACCGAAGCGGCTATCGAGCGCGGCTAGGCGTATGTCACACAACAACGCTAACTCCATGCCACCGCCTATGCACGAGCCGCGAATACGACCGATCGTCGGCTTGGGAAAATGGCGCAAAGCGCTGCAGGCGCGATGCGTTGTCGCATCGTAGGCACGCGCTTTACTCGGTTCCGTACGAAGTTCGGAAAATTCTGAAATATCGGCGCCAGCGCAAAACGCCTTGTCACCAGCGCCAGTCACGACAACCACGCGCACTTGTGCATCTTGTGCGAGCTCAGTCATGACCTGCGCGAGTTGTTCCCACATGGCTAAACTCATGGCGTTGCGCCGACCTGGCTGATGCAAGGTGACCGTCGCGACGTGCTCGCTCGTGCTGGTTTTTATACAGGCGTGTTCGTTGATGCTGGTTACTGCGCTCATGGATTCGTGCTCGCGTCTACCGAGACGCGACTCCCCGGTAATGTATTAGTCGTTGAGCATGCTAAGTTGTAGCTTCGGCCTGACACAAGCTAAACGCTAGATATGGCACTTGCGCCACAGGATGCTGAGCCAGACTATGACTATTGAAATTGTGGCGCTCACACCCGCCATCGCTGCGTGTGTTGACGGCGTTGATTTGCGTAAATCGCTGACCGCGCAAGAGTTCGCTCCGGTTCGGCGCGCGTTAGATGAGCATCTGGTGTTGATATTCCCAAACCAAACCATGGATGACGCGCAGCAAACGCGTTTTAGTGAATTGTTTGGTCCGCTGGAAAAAGCTATCAGTGCCAATCCGGCTGGTGGCTCGGCGTTTGCACGTCAGTCTAATCTTGATGCTGAATCGGGAGCGATCATCGCGCTTGACGATCGGCGCATGCACTATCAGAAGGGCAATATGCAATGGCATGCCGATAGCACCTTCAAGCCGCTGCCGTCCTTGTGCTCATTATTGTCGGCGCGAGAGGTGCCACCGACGGGTGGGGCTACCGAGTTTGCGTCTACCCGGGCAGCATATGAAAGTTTGAGCGATGCGCGTAGAGCCGAGTTGGATTCCCTGGTCGTTGAGCACGATCTAATTTACTCAAGGCGTCGTGTTGGCTTCGAATTTACCCCGGAGCAAGTTGCTGAGACGCCGCCGTCTAGGCATGCATTGGTGCAGAAGAATCCAGTAACCGGGCGCGGCTCCGTGCTGGTTGGTGCACACGCCGCGCGCATTGTTGGCTGGTCGGAGCAGGCCAGCCGAACATTGCTTGATGAGCTACTTGAACTCGCGACCACGCCAACACATCGCTATACGCATCATTGGGGTAGTGGCGATCTTGTTATCTGGGATAACCGCGCAGCCCTACATCGAGCAACGCCATTCGATGCCAGCAAGTATCGGCGTTTAATGCAGCGCACCACAGTGTCTAACCCGGGCGCGGCAATTGATCAGTCCAGTACTGCAATCACTGGGGCGTGATCGGAGGCGGTCAGACCGTCTTTCTTCTTACGGTAATCGCGATCAATTTCTACGCTGCTGACGCGCGCGGCGGCAGCGGCTGAGGCCAGCAAAAAATCAATGCGCAAGCCGTGATTGCGCTGAAAACTCCCAGCGCGATAATCCCACCACGAGAAGGCACTGTTGTCGGGGAAATGGCTGCGGTACACGTCTTCTAAGCCCAAGTCATAGATCTGCTGCATGCGCGTGCGCTCGGCTTGCGTATGAAAAATCTGGTCTGTGTGTGCGGTTTCGTCCCAACTGTCCAAAGCCCTTGGGCAGATGTTGAAATCGCCGCATAGAATCGCGCCCGGGTGCTCGCGCACTACGCCACGCATATGTTCTTCGAGCGCATCAAACCACGCGAGTTTGCGTGCATAGTCATCGTGTTCAACGCTCTTGCCGTTGGGGCAATATACGGTCGTGAAAGACAGCCCTTCGACGCTCACGGTGATTAGACGAGAACCCAGATCGTCTTGGCCTGGCAAGCCTTTTTGTTCTATTTGCGCGGGGCTTTTAGTCAGAATCGCTACGCCATTCCAGGCCTTTTGACCATGCACCGCGACTTGATAGCCTTCGGCTTCAAATACCTCACTCGGAAATGCCTCATCGGTCATTTTCAGTTCTTGGAAACCAACCACATCGGGCTTGCGGTTACGCAGCCACAACAAGATGTAATCCATGCGCGCGCGCAAACCATTGATGTTCCAAGTAGCAATCTTCATGGGTGTTTTCACTGTATGGTTAGAGTCGAGCGACGTGGACGTACGAAAAACCGTCGCGTCGATGGCGCTACGATTTTATCGCTGGCGCATTATATATCGGTCGACGCTGCGACCATCACGGTGGCGCAGGCGCTAGCCCGCGTAGAAGCGTCGGCCGTGATTACGCACCCATAAGCGCACTAAATGGCGGCGTTTTTCCGGCTCCGGCCAATCGATAAAAGCGGTTCGTCGATGACCAATTTTGCGATTATTGACGATTTGCGTCTGACCCGGCAAAAACTCGAAGGTCTTACCTAATTCAGGATCTTCGAGAACCTCATCCAGTGCCGCAAGCGCATCATTGGTTTTGCTATCGAGTGGCTCACCAGCTGCTTCATAACCCATGCGGATACGCCCGGTCGATAGGCGCACTGCAAGGTTGCTGCCATCGAAAGCGAATATCGGTAGTGCTGAGATTGCGCTCTCGCCAGGCGAGAATTCGTTGTAGCGCTCAAATAGAAATGGTTCATACAAACGCGCTAAGTGTTCCGGAAAGCGATCTAGCAGTAAGTTGTGCGCGCTAGCAAAGCTGACTAAGCCGCTCAAGCCGCCTTCCTTTGCGGTGTTCAGACAGGTGAGGCCGACGTAATCGGGAGGCAGATTGTAAGAATTGTCGGTGTGATAGCCCTGGCGGCTGTTTGTCTTGGAGCCACGTACGCCTGCGCCGATGGCTTCTTTGTTACCGGTATCAAGCACGTCGTAGACCATCTCGCCGTTCCACTTCTGCGCTACGGTACGTCCGAGCAGCGACATCACCAACCAATGCAGCCCTTTACAAATACTGGTGTCATATTGCGCCCACGGGAACTTCTCTAGTATCGCAAAGCCGATGCCGTGGTCGAGTTGCGCTTTCACCACCTGCATAAGTTCGCGCATATGAGCGAGCTCGAAGTCTGCAAGGTCCAACGCAGTGGTTGGTAAGGGATTGGATTGCAAGAATGCCGCCGCAGCATGCAACTCTGCCAGGCAATCGGCTGTCAATACGACTAGGCCGTCGTTCGCTACGGTGGTTTTGGCTTGCCACGCGATAGCACCTTGGATGTGCTTGTCCAGAATTTGTGCCATCACGCGCTCCTTAGAAGAGTGAGGTTAGCGTGCGCGAAAGCAAAGCGTAAAGATGCATCCACCGCACGATCGATATATCAATATACTACTTTGCTTGAGCGATGCCATGGTCGAACGGTCTTGGATGTAAGCACGGCCCTAAGCGCTTTGTGGCTAGGTGTAAGCCCGCAATCGTATCAAGCAACACGCCGATCACAGACCGAGTCGGCACCAATCTTCATCACACAGCGGATGTTTTAAGGCTTTGAAATTCTTGCGACGCGCACTCATTGGCTTAACTTTAATGGCGATAACATTGGCGCTGCTGGGCGCCGGTGTGTGGCGGCTTATGGATGCACGCGAGGGGGCGGATTCGCGCAAACGTAGCCCTACTAGCGAGCGCGTTCATACAGTCAATGTGGAAACCTTTGAAGCCGTTGATGCCACTGCGTACCTAATCGTATATGGAGAGATCCGTAGTTGGCGTACCTTGGAGTTGCGTGCACCAGCGGCTGGGCGGCTGATCGAAATGGATGAGCAGGCCCGCGATGGCGCGAACGTGTCGGCGTCGCAGCTGTTGTTCGTTATAGATCCTGCTGATCCGCAAGCGCGTCAAAATGACGCAAAAGCGGGCGTAACGGAAGCCACTACCGAAGTGGCAGAGGCTGGCGAAGCGGTACTTGCGGCAGAGCAAGAGTTACAAGCGGCCGCGCGACAGTTGGCGTTGCGACGCCAATCACTGAAGCGGCAATCGGGTCTGTTGGCGAAGGGCTACGCAACCAAAGCTGATATCGAAGCGGCGCAACTGTCATTAGCCAGCGCCGATCAAAGCGTATTGAATCGTTCGCAGATGGTGATCACTGCACGCAAGCGGGTCGAGCGCGCTAGCGCTAAGTTAGAGCGAGCGCAGAACACGCTCACTGATGCGATTCGCGAGGTTGGAGAAACCCGTGTGAGGACCCCATTCGCGGGTCTATTAACGGGTGTTGACGCGACCCTTGGTCGGCTTGTTGGTGTCAACGAAAAATTGGCTGATGTAATTGACCCGACCGCACTGGAAGCGGTGTTCCGGGTGTCTAACCGGCAGTTCGCGCGGCTGGTGGATGCGCGCGGGAAAGTGGTGAAGCTGCGCCTACGTGTCGGTTTGAGATTAGGTGAGAAAACCGTGTTTGTGCCGGGCGTATTGGATCGAGTTGACGCGGTTGTTGGTGCAGGTCAATCGGGCCGACTGATGTTTGCGCGATTACAAACAAGCAACGATACCGTGCTTCGCCCTGGCGACTTCGTCACCGTTGAGATTGAGGAAGTACCGCTGCAAGGCGTCGCTGATGTGCCAGCAACCGCGGTAAGTGAAGACGGGCGTGTGTTAGTGCTTGCCGACGACGGTCGACTGCGTGAGGCGCGCGCCGTGATCGCGCGCCGCCAGGGCGAGCGTATCTTCTTGCGCGATGTTCCATTCGGGACGCGCTACGTTACCGAACGACTACCACAGCTCGGCGCCGGCGTGCGTGTACGGGCGAGCGCCGAGCTGGCTACAGCGACAAGTAAGGGCGATGCAGGCAGCGTTCGGTCAGCGCCGTCGACTGAGGACATTGCGCTGGAGCCTGGGCGCCGCGAGCGCTTAGTCAAAGCTGTCACGGCTGCCAAGCGCATGCCAGCTGAGCGGCGTGCACGGATGTTGGAAATGTTAGCGCGCGAGCGCGTGCCAAAGCGTTTGGTTGAACGCATCGAGCAGCGCTTAAAAACCGAGCGCTCATGAACTCGTCAACGCAGCGATCAGAATCGAGCACCGCTGCCCGAGCGGTGGAAACACAAACCTTGGCGTCCGGTTGGCTTAACTACTTCGTGCGCCATCGTACTGCTGGCAATTTGTTGTTGGTATTGATGTTGGCGGGCGGAATTTTTTCGGCAACTCAGATTCGCGCGCAATTCTTTCCTGACGTTGTACTAGAAACCGTCGCAGTGAGCGTGCGCTGGCCAGGGGCCGGCCCAGAGGATGTCGATAACGGCGTCGTTAGCATCTTGGCACCTGTGTTGTTAACCCTGGATGGGGTTGAGTCGTCTAGCTCGACCGCTACCGATGGCGTGGCCATGGTGGTGCTCGAGTTTGAGCCCGGCTGGGATATGGCGCGCGCCACGGATGACGTCAAAGCGGCGGTTGATGGCGTTACTAACCTGCCCGAGAATACCGAAGAGCCGACGGTTCGGCGCGCTGCTTTTCGCGATCGTGTAACGGACGTGGTTTTGCATGGCCCGGTAGATGTGGGCTTGCTTGTACGCTATGCCGACGAGCTCCAAGCGCGCCTGTTTCGGGAAGGCGTCACCCGCACATCTGTGCAAGGCGTGCCATCACCGTTGATACGGATCGCGACACCTGAGCGGATGCTCATTCGTCATAACCTTACTTTGCAGCAAGTGGCGGATTCGGTCGCCGCAGAAATCGACTCGGATCCGGCCGGCGAAGTGGCCGCAGGTGGCGCGCGCGTGCGTACCGGCTCTGCACGACGTTCGCTTGAGTCGATCGGTGACATCGCAGTGCGCTCGCTTGCTGATGGCACAAAACTGTATTTGCGCGATGTTGCTGACATCAGTGTGGAAGGGTCAGACCGCGCGCGCGCATATTTCCACGGATCAGACCCGGCCGTGGTGGTTCGCGTTGAGCGCAATGCCGGTGGTGATGCCATCGAGTTACAAGCGAAAGTTCAGCGCGTGGTAGAAGCTTTGGCTGCAAGCCTACCTCAGGGTGTGCATTTACGCCTCACGCGTACACGTGCAGAAGCGATTAGCGCACGCCTTGGAATTCTCAAAGACAATGCGGCCTTGGGTTTAGGATTAGTGCTATTGGTTCTATTCCTGTTCCTGTCTGCGCGCACAGCGTTTTGGGTGGCTGCGGGCATTCCAGTTGCGATGGCAGCGACTGTTGGGCTGATGTACGCGTTCGGTATCACGCTAAACATGGTGTCGATGTTTGCGCTGATTATTTGCCTCGGCATTGTGGTAGACGATGCGATTGTCGTTGGCGAGCACGCAGACTATCTATCGCGTACCGGGCTAAGCCCGGAGCAGGCCGCCACGCGCGCCGCGCAACGCATGGCACCACCAGTATTTAGCTCAGCGCTGACAACAATAATTGCGTTTGCAGCACTGACCGCTATCGGTGGTCGCTTTGGTAGTTTGATCATTGATATTCCGTTCACTGTCTCGGTGGTGCTGTTGGCGAGTTTAGCTGAGTGCTTTTTAGTGTTGCCTGCACATATGCGTCACGCGCTGACGGCACGGCGTGACTCGGCTTGGTACGAATGGCCTAGCCGCTTTGTAGACAAAGGCTTTCAGTGGTTTCGAGTGCGCGTGTTTGAACCTACGTTGGTAGTGCTGGTGCGTACGCGTTATCCGAATATTGCGGTCGCAGTGATGGCACTGATGGTGTCGTTGGCGCTGATTATCGATGGCTCGGTGCGCTGGCGATTTTTCAATGCACCTGAGCGTGGCACCATTTCCGCCAATATCGCTATGCTGCCAGGATCGCAGCGCGCGGATACCCGGGCGATGTTAGTCGAAATGCGTCGCGCGCTTGATGTTGTCTCGGCGCGCTATGAGGCACGCTATGGACGCGCACCTGTAGAGTTTTCGCTGGCTACTGTTGGCGGAACCACCGGTCGTGGTTTGCGCGGTGTGGGTGCCAAGGATGTGGATTTACTCGGTGGCTTTTCGATTGAACTGCTTGATCCAGATTTGCGGCCGTATTCTGCCTTCGCATTTATTGGCGACTGGCGAGACGAGATCAAGCGCAGTCCTAAACTCGAATTGTTAGCCTTACGCGGTGGTCGCTCAGGCCCCGGCGGCGATGCCATTGATATCCAGCTGTTGGGCGCGGATGCGCAACGGCTAAAAGTGGCGGCCGAGGACTTAAAGGCGGCGCTGGCGCGAATGCCGGTTGTCAGTGCGCTGGAAGACACCTTGGCGTACGACAAGTCTGAACTGACCTTGACTCTGACGCCGCGCGGCGAAGCGCTCGGATTTACCACGGCGGCGGTTGGGCGGGAACTGTACCGGCGCTTAGAGGGCATCGATGCAGCCGAGTTTGCCCAAGGTACACGCACAGCCAAGGTACGTGTGAGTCTGCCGCGCGAAGAGTTGGATGCCGACTTTCTGTACCGCACACAGTTGCTGGCACCCGGTGGTGGTCAAATTGCGCTTGAAGAAGTGGTCAAGATTGAATCACGCATCGGTTTTGCCTCGGTGCGCCGCGAAAATGGCTTGCGCACGCTGCGCGTAACCGGCGACGTTTCTGAGGACGACCCCAGTGCGGCCGAGGCGGTTACTACAGCATTGCTTGATGAACTTTTGCCGGACCTCGGGGCGCGTTTCGGACTTGAGTGGCAGATGAAAGGTCTGCACGAGCAAGGCAATCGCTTCTTGAGTGATGCCTTGTCAGGTCTTGGCCTCGGGCTACTCGGTGTGTATTTGGTGCTGGCGTGGATCTTTGCGTCGTGGTCTCGTCCGCTGGTGGTCATGCTGGTGATCCCGCTTGGCTTAATCGGCACCATTTGGGGGCATTATTGGCACGGCATTCCACTGAGCATGTTCAGTGTTGTTGGATTCATTGGAATGGCCGGGATAATCATCAATGACTCGATCGTTCTGGTAACAACCATTGACGAATATGCCGAGCGCCGGCCTTTGCGCGAGGCGCTGCTCGAAGCCGTGTCTGTACGCCTACGCCCGGTATTCCTAACAACTGCCACGACCGTATTGGGCTTGACGCCGTTGTTGTTTGAGCAGAGTAGGCAAGCGCAGTTTCTGCAGCCAACGGTCATCACGCTGGTCTACGGTCTTGGCCTCGGCATGTTCTTGGTGTTGGTTGTTACGCCATCGCTGGTGCTAGTGCAACGCGATATAGGCAACGCGATGCGCTCGGCGCGCCGCTTTACCTCGGCCTTGTGCACCGGGCGCCTGCGCCGCCGTAGCGTCTAGCAGACATACACGCTACGAGTACGCTACAGCTGCACCTTGGTATCAATTCTCAGGTAGTGTAAACGGGCTCGGATCGCGGAATCGCTCAACCACATTACGTACAATTTTTGAGGTTTCATTGTCGCCGTCGTTGGTCAGCAAGCTGCCGCAAAATGTAATTGATCCGGTTGAGAAAACGGCACCGCCGTGCGGCGTTTCAAAGAACGTCATATCAGCGCGGATGAGACTCTCTGGGCTCTCGCCGGGCCACGTAGCAATGTGCGTTAATACCTCTTCGGGTACTAGGATCCACGGCGCGTCGGCTGGATGGTCTTCGGAGCTTGCCACCACCAAAGCGTGCTCGGGCGTGCCGAGTCGTTTGTCCGTTCTATCGAGTTCGAAACCCGCTGCGCCGTGTGCTGAAAGTCCATGGTTGCCAATAATCTCGGCGTCAACGCCAGCAAACATCCACGCGACTCGAGGATCTGCCGCTGCCGCGGTACGGCGATAATAGGAACCGTGAAAATTCCCTTGTGCGGTAAAACCGACACCGGTGAGGTGTTGTGGCGCGCGGCCGTTGCGTCGCCATAAGCCGCCGTATTCACCATCAAACTGATTGTAATACTCGCCAGGATCCGCCGCCCATGCTCGAATGCCGCCTTCGCCGCGGCGAATTTCGATGACGCCGTCCATGTCGGGCGATTTGGCGATCTTCCAGTAGAAGCCATTACCACCGAGATAACATAGACGACCGCCTGCGTCGCGGTAATTCTTCAGCGCGTCGATCATTGCTCGAGTGTGATACTCGGGATGTGATCCTGTGAGCACTACACCGTAGTGATCGAGCAGCTCCTGGCCTTCGTGGTGCAGTTCCCAATCGGTGATGATGTCGTAGGCTAGGTCTTGTTGTTCCAGCCATGCGCTTAGATGTGAGTCAGCCGGAAAGTGTCTAAGACCGGAGCCGCGAATATTTTCATGACAGTATGTTAGGTAGCCGATGCGGACATTTAGCATCGGTCGGCGCCAGGATGCGATGGATATACCACTACCATCGGTGTGCGTGTTGTAAGTTGATAGACCGTATTCGCGATGGTCGCCCGGATTGTGTGGATAACAACCCCACGCTGCTACCTGTTCCTGCCAGTCCCGGCGCCATTCGCTATTTGTGTCGTATTCTTGACGCGCGTGATTTCCGTAAATGGTGTAGGTCAAGGTTGACGCGAGTACGGCAATGCGCGCGGTACTTTTGCCGCGGGTCGGCACCACATGGAATGGCACATTTTCTTGCACTTCGCCAGCGTTCAGTATGAGTGCGTAGACCGCTGAGCGTGTGTCTGGCGGTACTGTCCATTCATAGCTTGCTGGCCAGCGACAGTCATCCAGATCATCTTCGTGAAAATGTATTGCTGCATATTGATCTGGCGCGTGTGCGAAGTGCATTTCGCGCCCATCCCAGCGCGAACTTGTCATCGCGCGGCCCGGTGTATTCACCACTTCTCCGTGCAGCGCGTTGGCACCTTCGTCATGAATTACGCGGCCTTGTGGCTCATGCGAAAAATTCCAGCGCGCGAGCGCATCGTTTAAACAGTGCGCGTCGTTGTTTGCGACCGCGGCCAGTTCAGTGTCGCTCAAGCTGCGCAGCCATAGACTTGGGTTTTCGATCTTGCCATTGAAGTGTCGCTCGGGGTCCGCCGGGTTGGCGGCGGCGAACATTAATGGCGCTTGTGAAAGCACCAGCTGAGTCGGAGCGGTGAACGCGGTAGTTGCTACCAATGGCGGTGCGTGAATTTCATTAAGGCGATTACCGCCGACGCTTAAGGTGCCTGTCTCGGCATCAAACGACAGCCACACGTATGACCAATGGCGCTGTGCCAGCACGCGTGTCGCTTGGCTTTCGATTCTAGTTACGCCATTGTCGGCGCGCGCGCACAAATGCCCCGACTCATCAATTAGCAGTTCTACCGCCATCTTAGTTTGTGCGTGCGCGCACGAGGCAATGACTTGCTCGCGACCGTTTACGTAGGTCGGGAAAACACGGCAGGCTAGCGTCAGGCTATTACCACTGAGTTTGGAGCCGACATTTGCACATACTGCGTACGAGCCATGCGGCACCTTCTGAGCTGTTGGTTCGAGCAATTGCACCGGCGAGACCGACACATCTTCCAGCACGATGCCCGGCCCAGCAGGGTTTGCGTCTGCGCAAATCACTCGCACAATTTTCGCGTCTACGGCCTGTCCGGTGGCGTTTGCTGCATGGAACCGAATCGTCTCATGCGGGCGAACGGACAAACGGTCGGCATAGGCAGCAAGTGGTAGCATCGTAAAAATCTCTATGGAACAGGGCGCGTGCGGCAATTGGAACTGTAACGCCCCGAGCGCGAGTCTGCCAGCGCGCGTGCGCAATGCCCGTGCAATGGCGTGTGCGTTGTTGTGCGTACAGCCGAAACGTCTGCGTGTTGCGTTGCTCAAGTGGGCGCGTGATTATGACGCATGAATCCAACAGCCCGGCTTGTCCTCGTCACCGCGTTCACCGTGCTGCTGTTCAACAGTGGCGTGCGCTTTTCGATCGGTTTGGTGTTGAAACCGATGGCAGAGGATCTGGCTTGGACGCGTACGTCATTGTCGCTCGCTGTTACCACCTTCATGGTGCTGTCAGCGATCGCTTTGCCTTTTGCAGGGCGCCTAGTTGACCGTTTTGGTGCTGGTAAGGTTCTCGGCATCTCCGTCGTGCTAATGAGCGCCGGCACGATTGCTATGAGCTTCGTGCGCACGCCATTTGATGCTTTGCTGTTCTATGGCATTGTCGTCGCGCTCGGCAGTGCCGGTACTTCCATTGCTCCAATTGGCGTGCTGGTGAGTCGCTGGTTCCCGCAGCGAATCGGGCTAGCCAACAGCGTCGCCATATCCGGCATGGGTGTGGGTCAGTTGCTGATCATTTTAGTGTTGTCGGCATTTTTGCCGGAGCTAGGCTGGCGCGC
>Ga0055584_100003523_pt1 | contig 15446 bp, 12 predicted proteins | sample OSDHelmetaG_FD_58716 | JGI IMG/M metagenome (GOLD analysis project Ga0055584, IMG submission 58716) | Pelagic marine sediment microbial communities from the LTER site Helgoland, North Sea, for post-phytoplankton bloom and carbon turnover... | ecosystem: Environmental > Aquatic > Marine >... | reverse complement strand
CATTGCCCGCGACGACGCCTTTGCCTTCACCTATCCCTCAGTGCTCGCCGAATGGCAGCGCGACGGGGCCGAGCTGGACTTCTTCTCGCCGCTGGCCGACGAGGCGCCGGCGGCACAGGCGGATGCTGTCTATCTGCCCGGCGGCTATCCCGAACTCCATGCCGCACAGCTGGCAGGCGCAACGAATTTCAAAGCCGGACTGCGCGCAGCGGCCAGTCGAAATGCACAGGTTTTTGGCGAATGCGGCGGTTATATGGTCCTCGGCCAGGGACTTGTGGATGCTGCGGGAAATCGCCACGAAATGACAGGACTTCTGCCGGTGGAGACGAGTTTCGCAAGCCGCCGACTGCATCTGGGTTATCGGCAGGTCACCACCACCGCACCGTCCCCTCTGGGGCCGGAAGGTACGGTCTTTCGCGGGCACGAGTTTCACTACGCGTCGATCCTGACCGAAGACAATGCGACGCCCCTATTCGCGACGGAAAATGCCCGTGGGGACGATCTGGGGACCGCCGGAACTGCGATCGGATCGACTGCCGGCTCCTTCATTCACCTCATCGACCGGACCACGGCATGACAGTCAACATGCCTTTCTGGGAAACCAAGGATCTTGCCGAGATGTCGGACACGGAATGGGAATCCCTATGCGACAGTTGCGGCCAGTGCTGTTTGTTCAAGCTGGAGGATGCCGATACCGGCGAATATGCCCTCACCAATGTGGCGTGCCGGTTTCTCGATCACGACAGCTGCCAGTGCAGTGACTACGCCAACCGCCAGCGCAACGTTCCCGACTGCGTCAAGGTGACGGCCACAAACATCGCCGAGCTGCGCTGGATGCCCGAAACCTGTGCCTACCGGCTTCTCGCAGAGGGAAAACCACTCTTCCCGTGGCACCCACTTGTCTCCGGTGACCCGGAATCCGTGCACACCGCCGGGGTCTCCGTACGCGGTAAGGCCATCAATGAGGACATGGTCGATGATCTGGAAGATCATGTGATCGAGGAACTGAACCGAAAATTACGTGACGGCATTCCGCCCCTGCCCAACCCCGCAACACGGCCACCCCGCAAGTAGTGCGCAGGCGCACCCGACTGTATAAAACGATGGCGTCTTTACAGGAGAACCGAGATGACCAACCAGCCCAGCGGCGTTTTCGCTGCCTCCCTGACACCGATGACCGCAGATCTGGAAATCGATGTGCCCCGTGCGGTAGCGCACAATCAATGGCTGCTGGCGAATGGGTGTGACGGTGTCGCACCCCTGGGTACCACGGGTGAAGCGAACTCGCTCGGCTTCGACGAACGCCTCGCGCTGCTCGACTCACTGGCCGATGCCGGGATCACGGGTGCCCAGTTGATTGCCGGAGTCGGTTGCACCGCAATCCCCGATACGGTCACCCTCACGAAAAAGGCCCTGGCCAATGGCGCCGGGGGCGTCCTGATGCTCCCACCCTTCTATTACAAGGCGCCTTCCGAGGACGGATTGTTTGCCGCCTATGCGGAGGTGATCGAACGGGTCGGCGATTTGGCGTTACAGATCTACCTCTACAATTTCCCCCAGCAGGTCGGGTTCGAGCTGCCGCTGAGCCTGATCGGGCGCCTGATCGAAGCCTATCCGAACACCGTGGTCGGCTCGAAGGATTCCTCGGGTGACTGGCCGCGCATGGAGCACACCTTGAAAGAATTCCCCGGCTTCCGGCTGTTCCCGGGCTCTGAGGAATTTTTGCTCTCCGGGCTTCGCCTGGGAGGAGTGGGCTGTATCTCCGCAACGGTCAACATCAACGCACCACAGGCCCAGGCCGTCTATGCCAATTGGCAGACCGACCAGGCTGACGCCCTGCAGACCCATCTCACCGAGTTGCGCATGGGGTTCAAGGACCTGCCCGCGATCCCGGTCATGAAGGGATATCTGGCCCAGGAACATGGTGACTCGGCGATGGCCCATGTTCGCCCGCCATTCCTGCCGGCAACAGCCGGAGAGCTGGCCACAGCGACCACGCGGCTGGCAGCGGCAAAGTTCAAACTGGCGGCTTAGTCAGCCGGTTTGGGCGTCTTGTCACGGCTGACATTCACCAAGGCCACGCCCGCGAACACTAGGACCACCGCCACCCAGAGCCATACCGAAGGGCGTTCCCCGAAGAACAGGGCGCCCCAGCCGACGCCCGACAGAACCACGATGTATCCGACCTGTGCGAGGTAGACGGCACCGGCAAGTGAGACGATCGTATAGAACAGCACGAAGGTGGCGACTGTAACCATCCCGTAGCCGACGATCACATAATCCGGCGCATCGAAGTCAATCCAGATTTCGTGAAAGCTCCCCGTCGACAGGGCCATCAAAAGACTGGTGGCGGCCGCCACATACATGGTGCCCATGGCGAGCGAGATATTGTTGCCTTTTGCCGGACGTCCGGTTTCGGCGAAAACATTGGATGCCGCCCACAGCGCCGGCGTCACGATCGCCAGCAAGGCCAGCGGCAGCAATTCCGGTGATGGCAAACTGCCTTTGGGCAGCACCAGCACGGCAACCCCTGACAGGCCGAGCAAAACACCTCCGGCGCGCATCAACCGAAATCTTTCCAGCCGCACCGACAGTGCAATCAGATAGGTGATCAGCGGTGCCGTGACGATCAGAACCGACATCAGACCCGCCGGCAGATCCCGCATCACGAACACCATATTTGAATTCGGGAACGCGACGCCGATCGTGCCCATCACCGCGTAATACTTCAGATGGCGTCTATCAAAGCCGATCGGAATTTTCCAGATCAGGCAGATCAGAAAGAGAAGGTTACCCGCGATGAAGGTCTGCCAGAACACCAGCCCAATCGGCGGAACACCATGGGTCGCACCGAATTTAGTGGCCGAAGGCCCAAGGCTCCAGAACGCGCCCAGCACCAGAAGCAGAATGATGGGCAACAGCCGATGGGTCACTTTGCCCGTGGTTCTGGCCGGAACTTCGTTCATGCTGCGCCCTGATCGGACCCGGATTCCATCGCTGCCCTGGTTTTACGTTTTCCCAGATTGACCATGGCAACCCCGGCTCCCACGACCAGAATGGCGACCCATAACCAGATGGTCGTGGTCTCATCAAAAAACAACACACCCCAGCCGACACCAAACAGGGTCACGAGATAGCCCACCTGTCCGAGATAGACGGACCCGGCGCGTGTCACGATTTGATAGAACAGCAGAAACGCCGTGCCGGTCGCCACCGCATAGGCGACAAGGATAAGTTCGCGCGTGGCGGGTTCAATCCAGATCGGGTGGAAGGTGCCATCCAGCACACCCACAATGGCGGCTCCAGCCGCCGCGGCGAACATCGTCGCCGTCGCCAGCGCCACATTGTCCGCGCCTGCAGGGCGACCCCATTCCGAATAGACATTGGCCAACGCATATCCCGCCGGCGTGATGAACGCGATCAGGGCAATCGGCAGAAGTTCGGGGGATGGCAAGCTTCCCTGCGGGAACACCAGCAAACCGGCACCAATGAAGCCGACGACAATCCCGATGGCGCGGACGGGATTGATGCCCTCCAGCCGCATGAGGATGGCGAAGATATATGTCAGGACCGGAGAGAGCAGAACCACCACCGAGGCATATCCTGCCGGAACATGTCGCACCACGAAGACCAACGTCATATAGGCAACATCAATGCCCACCAGACCAATCACACAATAATAGATGATGGCACGGCGGCTCAGCGGGATTCGGATTCCCTTCACAACACAGACAATGCTCAGAAACAGACCGGCAATGAAGGTCTGCCAGAACACCACAGCAGCCGGAGACAACCCATCTGTGACCAACGCCTTGGAGAAGGCCGGGTTGCCGCCCCAGACAGCGCCAAGCACGAGCAACATCACCAGTGGCACCCAACGGATACCGGATAGGATTCCTCCACTTTCATGCATGATTGTCTCCATCCCCCAAAGGCACGAAACTCAAGCGAGTCCGGTGCACTACACTCTTATCCGCTGAACCTGCAGTCCGTAAACCCTCGTCGCGCAGGACAGCCATTCCGCCAACACGTGGATCATCCCTTTACCGCTCGGCGCGGGCCGGTATTGTGAAACATCTGCTGTCGCCAACCTGGACTCTTCCACATATGCCCACACACGAAGATGGCGCGCTTGAACTCCGCGACGTGTCCTTATCCATCAAAGGAGCGCAACTCTTTTCGCCGCTTTCCATCGCGGTCCATTCCGGTCATGCAACGACCGTCATGGGCCCCAGCGGATGTGGAAAATCATCCCTGCTGGCCTATATCTGCGGAACCCTCGAACCGGTCTTCGAAACCCGTGGCGAAGTACGACTGTCCGGTACAGATATAACCCCCTTACCCCCCGAAGAACGTCATGTCGGTATCCTGTTCCAGAATGACCTGCTATTCCCCCACCTTTCGGTCGGGGACAATCTTGCTTTCGGGCTCCCGCCCGAAATTCGAGGCCGCGACCAGCGCCGGAAACAGATTGAGGACGCACTGACCGATGCCGATCTGGGTGGCATGTCAGATCGGGATCCGGCAACCCTTTCGGGAGGCCAGCGCGCGCGCGTGGCGCTGATGCGCACGATTCTATCCGGTCCCCGAGCCCTGCTGCTGGACGAACCATTTTCCAAGCTCGACGCCGATCTTCGCGCCCGGGTGCGCGAATTCGTCTTCGCGCATGCCCGCGCCAACGCTATTCCCACCCTGCTGGTGACCCATGACCCTGCTGATGCCGTGGCAGCTGGCGGAACCGTGGTGGAACTGATTTGACCCGGGCCGGCTCCATAAAGGGCAATTCCGATCGTCTGACCCTGACACTGCTTCTGGGTCTGCTGGTTTCCTTTGCGCCGATAACCATCGACCTCTATTTGCCGGCGCTCCCGGTCATGACCGCGGATCTCATGACCAACACCGAATCCATGCAGCTCACGCTGAGCGTCTACATGGTCGGATTCGCGCTGGCACAAACATTCTTCGGCCCCATCTCCGATCGCTTCGGGCGAAAACCAACCATTCTGATCGGTACTTCGGTCTATCTCATCGCCAGTGTCGCCTGTGCCCTAGCCACCAGCGTCGAGCAACTGATCATATTCCGTCTGTTCCAGTCCATTGGGGCCGCCGCGGCGCCAGTGGTGGCACGCGCGGTTGTCCGTGACATGTTTACCCGGGAAGAAGCGGCCAAAACCTACGCGGTGGTCACCACTGTGACGGCAATCGCGCCAGTGGTTGCACCGGTCCTTGGTGGCGTGATCGTGGTCTGGCTCGGCTGGCGCGCCAATTTCTGGGTGCTGACTGGGTTCGGTACCACAGCCATGCTACTGGTCATCTTCCTGTTGCCCGAAACCAATCGTGTCCCTGATCCGTCCGCAACACGGTTCAGCCGGATGCTCATAAACTTTGCCACGATGCTGCGCAATCGTGCCTATCTTGGCTACCTGCTCACCGTGATGGGAACCTTCGGGGGGTTGTTCGCCTATCTGATCGGCGCGTCATTTGTTCTGGTGGGCGAACTGGGCATGACCGAACTGGAATTCGGAATTTCCTTTAGCGGGGCATCTGTCGGCTTCATGGGTGGCGCCTTTCTGGGCAGCCGGATTGTCCGGCGTCTTGGTATTGAGCGCATGTGCCTGATCGGCACCGCGTTCACAGCCCTTGCCGGCACCCTAATCCTCTCGCTGATCTGGGGCGGCACCGTCACCGCAGCTTCCGTGATGATCCCGACAGTGATCTATTTCTTTGGCATGGGCCTATCCCAGCCGAATATTCAGGCTGGCGCGATCTCGCCCTTCCCGCACATGGCCGGTGCAGCCGCGTCCCTGCTGGGTTTGGCACAATATGTTTCGGCGGGAATATTCTCGATCGTGATCGGGATTTTTGCGTTTGATCCCACATTGCTGCTGGCAACGGTGATGGGAGGCGCGGGCATTTTCGCATTTGTCATCTTCGCCACCATGATCTGGCTGCCAATGCGGCGGTGACCCCTAGTCCAGCTGATCGAGAATGAATTCGGAATCCAACCGCGTGGGAACCCGCTCGGGCACCCGCCGCGGCGTCGATGCGGTATCCGCTCCCTGACGCGATGGCGTCGTGCGTTTCACATCGGCCACACCCACATTTGTCGCGGATGCCATGAACGCCTGCCAGATTGCAGCCGGAATGGTCGATCCTGTCACCCGGTCCATCGGAGAGTTATCATCGTTCCCGACCCAGACTGCAGTCACGAGATTGCCGACATATCCGACAAACCAAGCGTCACGAAAATCCTGACTGGTACCGCTTTTGCCGGAAGCCGGAACACCAAATCCGGCAGATTTGCCCGTCCCCCAATCGATGACCGCGCGTAGCATATCTGTGATCTGAGCTGCGGCCTTTTCCGAAACAACCCGCCGCGTGGTCGCGCCCGCACGTCGAAAGATAACGTCGCCACCCTGTCGAACTTCTGAAATCCCGTATGGCGCGACAGCAAAACCACCATTGGCAAAGACCGCATAGGCCGCCGCCAATTCCAGTTGGGATACCTCTCCGGCTCCCAGAGCAATCGAGGGGTGAGGCTTGAGCGGGGCGGTGATGCCCAGCCGACGGGCGGCCTGCACAACCCGCGTGCGGCCAACATCCTCGGACACCCGGACAGCGACTGTGTTGAGCGAACGTGCAACAGCCTCCCGCAATGTCACATCCCCCTGATAACGGCCGGAGAAATTCCGGGGGGTCCAGCCATCAACCGTAATCGGCGCATCACGCACCACGCTATCGGGAGACATACCGGCTTCCAGTGCGGGCAGATAAACGATCGGCTTGAAGGCCGAACCGGGCTGGCGCAATGCGCGCGTGACCCGGTTGAACTGGCTGACGCCGTAGCTCTTGCCGCCAACCATTGCCAGAACCGCACCATCGTCACGCATGGCGACCAGCGCAACCTGAGCACCCTTGGAATCGATCTTTGCCACAGCCGCTTCAGCAAGACCCTGCAGACGCGGGTCGAGCGTTGTCTCCACGGCCAGATCAGTGGTTGTGCTGCCGGCATATCCGGCGGCACGTTCAAGCACCCAGTCAGAGAAGTACCGACGCGTCTCGCCCTTCACTCGGGCTCGCGGCGTTGCCGCATTTCCGCGACCCGGGCGGCTGGTCTTCCCAATTTTATCCGCCTCCTCCGGTTTCAGATACCCGGCCGCGACCATCGCCGCGAGTACAGTGCGCGCCCGCGCATGGGCCGCTTGCGGGCTGTTGTCCGGATTGAGACGGGATGGTGCACGCAACAATCCGGCAAGCACCGCCGCCTGATAGGTATCGACATCCCGGGCGGAAGTTCCGAAATAACGCTGCGCGGCAGCTTCAACACCATAGGTACCCGCCCCCAGATAGACCCGGTTCAGATAGATCGTCAGAAGCTCATCTTTCTGGAATTTTTGTTCAAGGGCGAGAGCGAGCAACAACTCCTTGATCTTGCGGGTGTAAGACCGTTCCGGGGTCAGAAAGAGGTTCTTCGCAAGCTGCTGGGTCAGGGTCGAACCACCCTGAACGATTCCGCCGGCGCGCAGGTTCGTCACCATCGCCCGCGCAAGGCCGCGAAAATCGACGCCGGGGTGTTCAAAGAAACGTCGGTCTTCAATCGCGATCACTGCCTGAACCAGTTCGGGGGGCAGTTCGTTCACGGTCAGGCGGCGCCCGTACAGATCCCCATACCCGGCGATGAGAGAGCCATCACCTGCAAGTATGGTGACACCCGGTCGACGGGTTTTATCAGCCGCCGGACCCAGATCGTTGATGGATGGCAGATCCCAGGCGAACCAGACCAGGACCCCACCAAGAACGAGCCCACCCCATATGGCCAGGACCAGCGACCATTTGGTGATACGCCACAACAGACTGGACCGTTGTGCGGGAACAGCCTTCGGGATAGGCTTTCGGCGTGCAGCGGGTTTGGATGCCTTGCCGCGCGATTTCGTCCCGGACTTTGCCTTGGATTTGCTCATGGGCGCGGAGACTGCTGTACAGGCTTGGGGAAATTGTGGCGAAAGACCGGTCGCGCGCTAGACGTCGAGATTCGCAACCTTCAGGGCATTGTCCTGAATGAACTCACGGCGCGGCGCCACTTCGTCCCCCATCAGGGTTTCGAAGATATTGCCAGCGGCATCCGCCTGAGCCACTCGTACCCGCAACAACGCTCGAACATTCTGATCGAGTGTCGTTTCCCAGAGCTGATCCGGGTTCATCTCACCCAGTCCTTTGTAACGCTGCATGGACATGCCTTTCCGCCCAACCTCAAAAACGGCGCGCAGCAAGGACAACGGACCGGCGATCTGGTGCTCGACATCCTTGGCCACCAGCGTGGAGTGCCGGACGAAGTTGGTCTGCAATTCACTGCTGAGCGCGTTCAGACCGCGGGCCTCTGCAGAGTTGATGATCCGCTGGTCAATCACCAACCGGGTTAGGACACCGCGCAAGGTCCGTTCAAATGCGAGAGACCCGTCTTTTGAATCGAACAGACCTGTCCAGCCTCGTTCCAGAGGCGGCGCGAGCGCATCGAGCCGGAGCGCAATATATTCCGCTGCGCCCTGGGCATTGCCGCTATCTGACAGCAATTCGGGATCTAGAGCACCCGCAATGGCCGCCTGCTCGACAACCATGGGATTGGGCAGGTGAACGGTCAGGGGTTCCGTCAGACGGCGGACTTCCCGTGCCGTATTGACCAGCGCGCGCAGGTCTTCACCCGAGCGTTGAGCGCCATCACTCATCTGCAGGACGGCATCACCCAATCCGGTGTCAATGAGATAACCTTCCATCGCCGGGTCGTCCTTCAGATAGACAGCGGAATTTCCGCGTTGCACCCGGTAGAGCGGAGGCTGGGCAATGTAGAGATGCCCGCGTTCAATGATTTCCGGCATCTGGCGGTAGAAGAAGGTCAGCAACAGCGTGCGGATATGGGAGCCGTCCACATCCGCATCCGTCATGATGATGATCTTGTGATAGCGCAGTTTCTCAATATCGAAATCGTCACGGATGCCCGTGCCCAGGGCTGTAATCAGAGTTCCGATTTCGGCCGATGACAGCATCTTGTCGAAACGTGCACGTTCCACATTCAGAATTTTGCCGCGCAACGGCAGGACCGCTTGAGATTTCCGATCACGGCCCTGTTTGGCAGACCCGCCCGCACTATCGCCCTCGACGATGAACAGTTCGGCCTTGGAGGGATCACGTTCCTGACAATCTGCAAGCTTGCCGGGAAGGGAGGCCATATCAAGCGCACCCTTGCGGCGGGTGAGTTCCCGCGCCTTGCGTGCCGCCTCGCGTGCCGCGGCAGCCTCGACGATTTTATCGATCACGATACGTGCCTCGGCGGGATGCTCTTCGAACCACTGTCCCAGCCTGTCACCAACGATCGATTCAACGATCGGCCGCACCTCCGAGGAGACCAGCTTGTCCTTCGTTTGCGAGGAGAACTTCGGATCGGGCACTTTCACGGAAAGCACACAGGTCAAGCCTTCCCGGGCATCGTCACCGGAGATTGCAATCTTGGCCTTCTTCGCCAGACCGCTTTCATTGGCATAATTGTTGATCGTACGTGTCAGCGCACCTCGAAAACCAGCCAGATGGGTCCCGCCGTCGCGCTGCGGAATGTTGTTGGTAAAACACAGCATCGTCTCGTGATAGCTGTCGTTCCATTGCAGTGCGACCTCCACCACCACGTCGTCCTTCTCGTCGGTGACATGGATGACCTCACCCATGATGCCCTGACGGTTTCGGTCCACATATTCAACAAAGGCCTTGAGCCCACCTTCGTAGAATAATTCGGTGACCACCGGCTCCACGCCACGCGCATCGGTCAACACGAGAGATACCCCGGAATTCAGGAAGGCCAGTTCGCGCAGGCGATGTTCAAGCGTATCTCGGTCGAACTCAACCATGGTGAACGTTTCTTCCGAGGGCTGAAACGTGATCTCCGTACCGGTGAGCGGTGCGCCATCAACATCAGGCGCATCACCTATAATTTCCAGATCACCCTGAGATTCCCCGTGTTCGAAACGCAGCTTGTGTTCTTTCCCGTTGCGCCAGATTCGCATCTCCAGCCATTTCGACAGCGCATTGACCACCGAAACGCCAACCCCATGCAATCCACCGGACACCTTGTAGGAATTCTGGTCGAATTTTCCACCGGCATGAAGGTGGGTCATGATGACCTGCGCTGCCGAAACACCCTCTTCCTCGTGAATATCAACCGGGATACCGCGACCGTTATCCACGACCGTGACGGATCCATCCGGATTCAGCATGACATTGACCGTATCGCAATGACCAGCAAGCGCCTCATCAATCGCATTGTCGACGACCTCGTAGACCATGTGATGCAGGCCGGACCCATCATCGGTATCCCCGATATACATGCCAGGTCGCTTGCGCACGGCATCCAGCCCGCGCAGCACCTTGATGGAATCCGCATCATAATCGGTGTTCTCGCCACTGATGGCTTCCACGTCCTCGGGGGTATCACTCATGAGAGCTCTCCTGATATCCGCAGCGCATCAGATCTGACGCACGCTGCCGGATGAAACTTCGAATGTCTGTGCCTGGCCATTGAAGGCCTCGAACAGGCGAGTGTCGGTACCGGTCAGCCAGGCCTGCGCACCAAGCGCCAGAATGCGTTCGGCCAGCGCGATCCGCCGGCCCTCATCAAGATGAGCGGCAACCTCATCCAGCAGAATCACCGGTGCAGCGCCACGTGCCAGCCCGAGAAGGCGGGCATGGGCCAGAACAATGGCAATCAGCAATGCCTTCTGCTCACCGGTCGAACACAGCGCGGCGGACATATCCTTGCCGCAATGTTGCACAATCAGGTCGCTGCGATGCGCGCCGTGCAGTGCTCGGCCTGCTTCACTGTCTCGAGCCCGGCCCGCCGCAAGCGCAACACGAAGGCGATCCTCAGCCTCCAGCGCCGGGCCCGTATCCAGCCAGCCTTCAACCTCCCCCTCGAAGGAAAGGCGAGCCCGCGGAAAGGGCGCTTCACGCATATTGTCTTCTTCGGCAATCGCCGCATCCAATCGTGCGACAACCTCACGTCGTGCCGCCGCAAGCGCGACCCCGGTGGCGGCCATAGTCTCTTCCTCGGCCGACAACCAGGCCGAATCTCCGACATTGTCCCGCAGCAATCGCTGACGCCCGCGCATGGCTTGTTCGTAGGTTGCCAGACGTCGGGCGTGTTCGGCGTCAAAACCGTAAACCATGCGGTCCACAAATTGGCGCCGCGCCGATCCGCCCTCCATGAACAGACGATCCATATCCGGGGTCAGCCAGACAACACACAGATGTTCCGCAAAGGCCGCTTGCCCGCGCGCGGGCTCGCCGTCGATGCGCACGGACCGACGCGCTGCACCGCCTTCGGCGCGGGCCTCCAATCCAGTGCCCAGTGAGACAACACCATCCGGACCGTCAATCTGGATAGCCACTGCCCAGCCAACAGCTGACACACCACCGGACAACCGGGCGACTTCAGGCAAGGGGGCCTTTCGGATCCCGCGACCCGGCGCAAAGAACGACAGGGCTTCGAGCAAATTCGTTTTGCCTGCACCATTGGCCCCAGTCAGCACAACCGGACGGGCAGCCACATCCAGGCGCAGGGCGGCATAATTTCGGAAACCAGTCAGATCAAGGCGGGAGACGTGAGAGGTCAGCGCATGTGCGCCATGATCCGGCAGGACGGACCCCGTGGCGAGAACCGGCGTGGTGGTTGTCCGGACCATGCGCGCCTAGACGCGCATCGGCATAAGCACGTAAAGCGCACTCATATCGCCGCCATCGCGCATGATGGTCGGTGACGACGCGTCGGCGAACACAAATTCGGCGTTGTCATTCTCGATCTGTGCAGTGATGTCCAGGAGATAACGGGAGTTGAACCCGATCTCGATCGTGTCATGCTCGAAGCTCACCTCGAGCTCCTCAGTCGCACTGCCATTTTCAGCACTGGTGGCCGACAAATTCAGCAGACCATTGCCGACAGCAAGTTTGATTGCGCGGCTTTTCTCCGAGGAAATGGTCGAGACGCGATCCACGGCCTGGGCGAAGGTTACGCGGTCGACCGACAACACTTTGTCGTTTCCAGTGGGGATCACGCGTTCATAATCAGGGAAGGTGCCGTCGATCAGCTTCGATGTCAGCACCGCATTGTCAAAATTCATGCGGATGCGCGTATTCGAAAGCGAAACCTCAACCGGATCCGTGGTTTCGTCGATAAGCTTACGCAATTCGCCGATTGCCTTGCGCGGAACGATCACGCCGGGAATATCCGCCCCACCCGAGGGCATGGGCAACTGTACACGGGCCAGACGATGTCCGTCGGTCGCAACGGCGCGCAACATCGTCCCGCCATCATCTTCGGCCGCATGCAGATAGATACCGTTCAGATAATAACGGGTTTCCTCGGTCGAGACTGCGAAACGCGTGCGATCCACAAGCGTGCGAAGTTCTTCGGCTTCCAGCGAAAACGTATTCGGCAGATCGCCACCACTCATGGTCGGGAAGTCTTCCACCGGTAAGGTGGCCAAATTGAACTTTGAACGCCCCGCCCGGATCAGCAACTGGTCGGCGGATACATCTGTTTCGATTTCCACCTGCGCGCCATCGGGAAGCTTCCGCACGATGTCGTACAGCGTGTGTGCCGGTGCCGTCGTGGCACCAGCCTGGCCAATATCTGCGATCACCGTCTCAGTGATCGCCAGATCCATATCGGTGGCTGTGAGCGTCAAAGCGCCGTCCTGCCCGTCGAGCAGAACATTCGCAAGAATCGGAATTGTGTTACGGCGCTCCACCACGCTTTGCACATGGGCCAGTGCCTTGAGCAGGGTCGCGCGCTCGATCGTCAGCTTCATTCTTCTTGTTCCTCTTCATCCCGGACGGGTCTTCGGCGGAGATTTCGAATATCCCGGGATAGCCCGGAAGACTCTTCGGGAAATCGCCGCAATCCCGCTGAATCGGTGAAAATTCTGACAGTGATTGACTATAGCAGAATCACGGTGATTCGTCAGACCTTTCGGCCCGCACATCGCCGGGAGAACAAGATAATTTGTTGTTTTACTTCAATGTCTTAGTTGGCATCAACATGCAGCCGGTGGATCAAATCTCCAACATGCGGCGCAACAGCTCTACATCTTCGTTAAATCCAACATCCGTCGAGCGTAATTCCTCGACTTTCTTGACCGCGTGCATGACCGTGGTGTGATCCCGTCCGCCGAACTTGCGCCCGATCTCCGGAAGCGAACGCGATGTCAGCTGTTTGGCCAGATACATCGCCACCTGTCGCGGACGCGCCACCGCGCGAGCCCGGCGCGCCGAATGCATATCGGCGAGACGAATATTGAAATGCTCGGCCACGCGCTTCTGGATTTCCTCGATGGTCACCCGGCGATCATTGGCCCGCAGCAAGTCGTGCAATACATCCTGCGTTGTTTCTAGCGTGACCGCCCGCCCGACCAGGGTCGCATGAGCCACGATCCGATTCAGTGCTCCCTCGAGCTCACGCACATTGGACGTGATCTTATGAGCAAGGAACTCCAACACCTTGTCAGGAATATCTGCCCCAACATGTTCGGCCTTGGCCAACAAAATGCCGAGTCGCAACTCGTAATCCGTGGGATGAATATCGGCTACCAGACCGCAGCCAAGGCGGGACTTCAGGCGTTCTTCCATGCCCTCCAGATCGGACGGGGACTTGTCGGCAGACACAATGATCTGCCGGTTCTGATCCACCAGAGCGTTGAATGTGTGAAAAAACTCTTCCTGGGTCGAATCCTTGCCGGCAATGAACTGAATGTCGTCGATCATCAGCACATCAACCGAGCGGAACTGCTCCTTAAAATCCATGATCGTGCGATACCGCAGGGCACGGATGAACTGATACATGAACTTCTCAGCCGACATATAGAGAACGCGCCGTTTGGGCTCACGCTCTGTGATGTGCCACGCGATTGCATGCATCAAATGGGTCTTGCCCAGTCCGACCCCACCATAGAGGAACAACGGATTGAACGGGACCGTCTTGGATTCACCGACACGGCGTGCCGCAGCATGGGCCAGCTCATTCGAGCGCCCGACCACAAAATTGGAAAACTTGAAACGCTCATCAATGATGGCGCGAACATCCTCCAGAGATGGATCACCACCCTCGCCAGATGTTGTGGCGGCCACGCCGCCACCATTCGCGCTGCGCGGGGCGGCCTCGGACTCGATGCGCTGCGCCAGCGGCTGGCGCGGCGGCGCCCCGGCCGGCTGAATGATCGTCTGAGTTGGTTCGACAATGATCTCCACGGATTTGACCCCGTCATTTTCATCGGCCCACAGCTCACCGAGACGGGGCCCGTAATTCTGCTCGATCCAGTCACGCATGAACCGGGTCGGAACGGCCACACGCAGCCGACCGGCATTGAAGTCCCCGAGCGTAAGCGGCTTGAGCCAACTGTTATAAGCAGCATCCCCGACATCGGACCGCAGCCGTGCGCGCACCCGTGTCCATTGCTCCGTCAAAGATCCGTCGGTCTGGCCCCACTGTTCACCCATCTGGCGAAACACTCCGTAAACACAACTCGTTACTTATCAACACGTGAATCCGCCAGGAATCCCATACGTGCCATGACCACTTGTGTGACCGAAATCGCGCATCGCGACCACCGTCAATTCAATCATTTGGAAAACACACAATGTCGTCGGCAAAACACTTCAAGGACACGCCACTGTCCACCCCCGCCTCTCGGAGAAATCGGAAAAACATTCAAAACGAAAACTCTTCGAAGCAACACCGAAGACAGAAACGCGACAACCAACTCCTAACACCATCCCGTATTTTTGTACCAAGTATTACTTTTTGTTTCTTGGTATTATCGGTCTTTTACTTTGATTAGGCGCACACGTCTCCCTAATTACTGGGTTTTATTCAATTTTTCCAGTCTTGTTAATTTTTCTCGCGTATTGAATGTTAATTCGTCCGACCGAGTATTTTGTTTTATTATTTCTCAATCCCGAAAGGCGAGTTGACGATAGCGCGACAAGGCCAAGCCCGCAACTGGTCAAAAGGCTGAATCGATAAAAAAACACGAAAATTTCGTCCGCCGACATGACCCTTCAGGCAAACGAAAACCGCGCCCGAAGGGCGCGGCTCGAAAAAACTCAAATGTGTTCGTGGGTTAGCCCATCGCCTTGATGCGAGCCGACAGGCGAGAGATTTTTCGCGACGCCGTATTGGCATGCAACACACCCTTCTGGGCACCGCGCTGCAGCTCTGGCTGCGCGGCACGAAGGGCGCTCTCGGCCACCGCTTTGTCACCGGATGCAATGGCACTCTCCACCATCTTCACATGGGTGCGCACACGACCAAGGCGGTCGCCGTTAATCGCTGTGCGCCGTTCTGCTCTGCGGATGCGCACTTTTGCGGAATGATGATTGGCCATGTCTGATCTCGAATTTGTTTGCATTTG
>Ga0055584_100003522_pt1 | contig 15447 bp, 17 predicted proteins | sample OSDHelmetaG_FD_58716 | JGI IMG/M metagenome (GOLD analysis project Ga0055584, IMG submission 58716) | Pelagic marine sediment microbial communities from the LTER site Helgoland, North Sea, for post-phytoplankton bloom and carbon turnover... | ecosystem: Environmental > Aquatic > Marine >... | reverse complement strand
CACAACGCCCCTTTATGGAATGGTGATGGAAACATGGTGGACTACAGAATAGTCTGGGAATCATATTGAAATTACCATTGAGGCGACTCCCTTGCCTTGTTATCCTTCTTATTGGGTAACGGATTCGTGGAACACATCTCATGCACATAAAACGCTTCTTTCTGATGATTGGCACCGGCGCAACCCTTTTGGGGCTGGCAGGCTGTACGGGGTCCTACAAAGAAAGGCGCGCGCTGGAAACAAACGCTCATTTCTGGCAACGCGCATCCGTCAGCGACGCTACTTACATGGAAGGTGCAAAAGCACAGCAGATGCTGCACCGGGATATTGCGCGCTGCGTAACCGAATTGCGGGAATATCAGCGACTGGGTACATTGCGTACCGTCATACCGGCAGAAACCATGATTAACGGTAGTGTTCCAGACCCGGAAACACCCGAAGGCTCCCTGCAACAGTGGGAAACACCAGAGCGCGACGGCGCGTTACGCACAGAATTCCTTGACTACGCCGACTTTGAAACATGCATGCAAGACAAGGGCTGGGAACGCCTGGAACATATTCCCTATAATGTTGCCCAACGCGCACGGGAAACCTATGTCGAAACAATCATGCATGAACAATACCGCACCAATGTCGGAGATCGTGATAAAGAGAACGAAAAAACAGAATCAGAAAGATTCAATTAATCGCTATTTCTAAAACCGCGGACTTACCCTCTTTTGTAAAAACTTTTAACAGCATCCGCTGCCTGTTGCACGGTTAAGCTTCTCATGAGTGATTCCGTGACTCTGCGCGGGTCATAGCCTTCATAATCTGTCAGCTCATCATAGCTTTCCGGTGTGCTAGCATAGGTCGCCTTTTCACCCCATGGCCTGTACAGATGTGGCCAGCTGGGTCCGAACAAGCCAACTGTAGGCGTGCCCGCCGCCGCCGCACAATGCATCAAACCGGAATCATTACCTATATAAAGCGCACAAAGCGACAATGCCGCCGCTGCTGTACCGGGATCGCATTTAGCAATCATATCAATTTGTCGCTCCGCCGGAACAGATTGCAGCACATGCCTTGCTTCGTTTTCTTCCCCCGGTGCGGCAAACACAGCCACACGCGCATGAGGGAGAATACCGTCACGCGCCGTCAGTATTTTTATAAGCTCTATATAATTTTGCGCAGGCCACATTTTCCCCGGCCAATTCGCCGTAGGGCCAATCGCTAAAATTGGAGTGCCCGCCCCTATCAACGCTCTGGCTTTTTCATTCTGCTCATCCACAAACCAAAGGCGTGGCGCCGGCACAGGAAAAAGCTTCATTACGGCTGCATTTTGTTCGACCTTATGCAGGCTACGATCAATGTGCTTGCCATGGACATATCTTTTACCGGCAAAAATCAGGCGTGATACGGCGCTATCACGCAGATCGACAACAACATCCCACTTTCGGCCGACAACTTTACGCCACAGCCATATCCAATGCCGGTTAAAGCTTTTCTTCTTCAACACGATAATCTCTGCCAGACCCGGCACACCCGTAAACACAGGCGCTGGTAACCCGCCGCAAACAACGGTAATCTTGGCTTCCGGATGTTGCCGGACTATATAATCCAGCAAACCGGCCGATAAAACAGCATCGCCAAGGCGGCTGGATGTGATAAAAAGAACGTCCATAGAGGATTTGTACCATGAATAAAGCTTTTGTAAAATTGCCAAACCGCGGCTTGATCCATCTGGAAGGGGAAGACCGGCATGATTTCCTCCAGCATTTGATCACAAATGATATGCAAAAATTATCATCGCAGGCACCTCTTTACGCGTGGTTCCTGACCCCACAAGGGAAATTCCTGCATGATTTTTATGTGATCGAAGGAGACGGCTTTACATTGATCGACTGCGAAGGCGGTGCGCGCGCGCAGGATTTGTACAAACGCCTAAAGAAATTTCGCCTGCGCGCAAAAGTGCAAATTTCAGTAGAGGAAAGCAACGACGTTTATGTGGATTTTGACTTCAACCGCAGCTTTGAAAAACCAGACGGAGAAGAAAAAACATTAGCAGAGTGGGACGCGCACCGTATCCGCGCCGGCATCCCCGATGGCAGCCGTGATTTAATACCTGAAAAAGATACGCCGCTGGAATGTAATCTTGATAAATTAAACGGCGTATCCTTCGACAAGGGATGTTACATCGGGCAGGAAATCACCGCCCGCATGAATCTACGTGATATTGTGCGCAAGCATTTGCGTACAGTTGAAATTACGAGCGGCCCTACGCCTGAAGCGTTCGTAGACATTCACCTGAACGGTAAGCTGGTGGGCAATATGCGCTCAAGCAGTGGTAATCTGGGGCTGGCGATGATTAAGGACGAACATATATCCGAATTCGCCAAAAGCCCTATCCAGGTTATAGCCTAGGCTGGGCTACCGCCCGTGAACTGCATGTAAACAATCACCAGCAGTAACAAAATAATAATCACTGCAGCAAACAGGATCATATCAAGGCGGCTTTTAAAGTGGTACATATCCACCGTTCCGCCACGTTCATCTTTTTTATTTTCTTCACTCATGCCGCTTTCCTTTTTATTTGTGTAGCACCGTTGGATTTGGAAGCATAGCGCACCGCTGCTTGTGCCGCCGCAAGGCGTGCAATAGGAACGCGATAAGGGGAGCAGGACACGTAATCAAGCCCCACACTTTCACAGAACGTGATCGAAGCCGGATCACCGCCATGCTCACCGCAAATACCAAGTTTAATGCCCGGACGCACGTGTCGCCCTTTATCGGCTGCAATTTGCACCAATTGCCCTACGCCACTTTGATCCAGCGTAACGAACGGATCTTTTTCAAAAATACCCTGATGAGTATATTCATTCATAAAGTTTGCAGAATCATCACGGCTAAGCCCCAATGTTGTTTGGGTTAAGTCATTTGTACCAAAGCTGAAAAACTCTGCACCCTCATCACCATCCGCAATTTCATCTGCGGTCAGCGCCGCACGCGGCAATTCGATCATCGTACCGACCATATAATCAACTTTTTTACCTTTATCCTTGAATACTTCTGCGGCAACTTCATCAACCATCTTTTTCATGATCGTGAACTCTTTGCGTGTGGCAACCAGTGGGATCATGATTTCCGGTGTGACACCGCCAATCTCTATCGCTGCTTCTAGGATCGCGCGCACCTGCATTTCATAAATTTCCGGGAAGGTCACACCCAAACGGCACCCGCGATGGCCCAGCATCGGATTTGCTTCGTGCAAATCAGACAAACGACGGCGCAGTTTTTCTTCATCAACGCCTGCCGTTTTTGAAAATGATTTTATATCATCATCACTTTGCGGTAAAAATTCATGCAATGGCGGATCAAGCAAGCGTACCGTCACCGGCAACCCTTTCATGATTTCAAACAACTTTACAAAGTCTCCGCGTTGCTCCGGCAGCAAACGTTCCAGAACATCGCGGCGATACGGAGCACTGGTTGCTAAAATCATCTCCCGCACAGCCTGAATGCGTGCAGCATCAAAGAACATGTGCTCCGTACGGCACAAACCAATTCCTTCTGCGCCAAAGTGCCGTGCCGTTTGCGCATCTCCCGGGGTTTCGGCATTGGCACGCACCTTCATGCGGCGCACCGTATCTGCCCACCCCATCACAGTTGAAAAATCACCGGACAATTCTGCCTGTACCGTTTCAACAGCACCCAGCATAATTTCACCCGTCGAACCATCAATGGTCAGGACATCACCTGCTTTTACTTCTGTATCATCCACGCGTATAATTTTTTTATCGTAATCAATATGAAGTGCGCCTGCGCCAGCAACACAAGGACGCCCCATGCCACGCGCCACCACCGCTGCATGGCTGGTCATACCGCCACGCGAAGTCACAATACCAACCGCAACATGCATACCGTGAATATCTTCCGGACTGGTTTCCCGACGGCAAAGCATAACCTTCTTACCATCAGCAGCCTGCTTTTCCGCTTCTTCGGCTGTAAAAACAACAGTGCCACTAGCGGCCCCCGGTGAAGCGGGCAACCCCTTGGCAACAACTTGTTTATGCGCCATGGGATCAAGTGTCGGGTGCAAAAGCTGATCCAGCGCCTGCGGCTCAATACGCAACAGCGCCTCTTCCCGGTTGATCAATTTTTCTGCGACCATATCAACTGCAATTTTAAGTGCCGCCGCTGTTGTGCGCTTGCCAGTACGTGTTTGCAGCATATAAAGATGCCCGCGCTGTACAGTGAATTCAATATCCTGCATATCGCGATAATGTTTTTCCAGTTTATGCCGAATATCATCAAGCTGCTTGAACACAACAGGCATTGTTTCTTCCATGGAAGGCAGATCGCTGCCTTCTTTTTCTTGCCCCTGCTTGGTAAGAGATTGCGGCGTACGAATGCCCGCAACAACGTCTTCACCCTGTGCATTCACCAGATACTCGCCGTAAAAATAATTCTCGCCCGTTGATGGGTCACGGGTAAAAGCCACACCCGTTGCGCAATCCTGCCCCATATTTCCAAAAACCATTGCCTGCACGTTTACGGCTGTGCCCCAATCGCCGGGAATATCGTGAATAGCACGATAAGCAATCGCGCGCGGCACTTCCCATGAATTGAACACAGCGCCAACCGCGCCCCACAGCTGCTCCTGAGGATCAATCGGAAAAGGCTTGCCGGTATCATCTACTACAACCTTCTTGTACGCAGCGACAATTTCTTTCCAGCCCTGTGCCGTAATATCGGTATCAAGTGTTACGCCTTCATCGCGTTTGTGTTGTTCCAGAATATCTTCAAAATCATGATGCGGCACACCCAGCACCACATCGCCATACATCTGGATAAAGCGGCGATAGCTGTCCCAGGCGAAACGCTCATCCCCTGATTTTTTTGCCAAACCATCTACGGTCACATCATTCAAACCCAGATTGAGAACTGTATCCATCATCCCCGGCATTGACACACGCGCACCCGACCGCACAGATAGCAGCAACGGATTGGCAGGGTCGCCGAATTTTGCATCCATATCTTTCTCAAGCTGCGCCACAGCTTCTGCAATTTGCGCCTTTAGTGCGTCCGGATATTCTTTCTCGTTTTGATAAAAATACGTGCAGACTTCGGTCGTCACAGTGAAGCCGGGAGGGACAGGCAGGCCGATACTGGCCATCTCCGCAAGATTGGCCCCCTTACCGCCCAGAAGTTCCTTCATATCACGACGGCCTTCTGTTTTTGCACCGCCAAAGTTGTAAACCCATTTGGTCATGGTTCGCCCCCTGTTTTTGCTGCTGAATCTGTTTAAAAGACTACACATTCCAAACGGACAGAGCCATAGAAACTTGCCTTTTGTCATATCAGCAGATCTCTTTTACCATCATGAGGCACAAATCATCATCAACGGGCCGTATATCCCCTGCTTTCACAGCCTCCCGATCGTACGTAATACCGTGCCCATCCGGTATATAACCCTGCTTCACATACAGCCGCTGTGCCGCCCCGTAACCAGGATCAAGCCCAACAGCAATGCCAATATGTGTACAGCCCCGCGCCCGCGCTCGCTCTTCACACGCGGCAATAAGGGCCGTTGCAATTCCTTGCTGGCGCATCTCTGGCATAACGATTAAATCCTGTATCTCTGGAATTTCCAGCCGCTTGTAAAACGCGTATTGCGGCCGCCAGTTCAAAATAACAAACCCCGTTAGCCGTTCCTCGTAAACTGATATTAATATTTCACGATGCCCGTCCTGCTGCGCGGCCAGACATTTTTCAAAAAAACCATCCGGCTTTTTAACGTCCAGATCGCAAAGCGCCTTTATATTGCTCTTATCCGCCTGATCAATTTCAACTTTTTGATTCACTATCACTATCCTGAAATTTTAATTAAATATGCGCCGAGTTTCATGAAACTTCCATGGAAAATAAAGAACTTATCAACCGTCTGGGAATATTATGGAAGCATGGAAGATACATTTATTTATTTCATACCCTTTGTTCTGGTCTTCGGCGCGGCTTTGTTTTTGTATACATTCAGAAGCGCCGCAACCGATATTCTTTATCTTGCGATGAAGAACCGGGCACATACTGCGTTCATCGCTGTCTTTATTACCGCAGGATTGTTCATAGGGTCTTATAACTCCCATCTCAACGACGTGCTGGACAATTACAACATCCATATCAGCATGAAAAAAATGAGCCGGGGAAACATTAGTGCCTCCACAATAGACCAGTGCAAACAATTTGTAGAAGCAAAGCTGGAAGGAAAAGCCGATTACAACGAACCATCACCGCTGCTGGGTGATGTTATACGGATCGGTGCCAAGTCTTATTGGGATACCTGCGCCAATGCCTTTGGAATAAATAGCTGGAAGCATGACATCTTTATTAACGGTGAAACCGGTGGTGCAGCTCTCTGCAAAGCTTACCGTAAAAACAGCTATCGTTCCGGCAATGTTGAAAACTGGTGTGCAACCGTTCTGGCACCCGGACATAAAATATAAAAGCTATTTTGTATCTTTTGTTTTACTGGTCTTTTTGCTGCCTTTTTTATTATTTGAAGATTCTTTTGAAGAGTCTGGCGCTTCGTTTTCTTCCTCTGCGGAGCGATCAGGCGGCGTCAATATACCGCCGGAAACGATCATTTTGATCCCTTCTTCCACCGTCATATCCATGAAAACCAAATCCTTGCGTGGCAGAAACAATAAATAACCGGATGTCGGGTTTGGTGTTGTCGGCAAAAACACATTAACCACTTCCGTGTCCGTCACGCGCTGCACTTCGCCTTGTGTTACGCCTGTGACAAACCCCAGCGCCCATGATCCCGGACGCGGATACTCAAACATCACGACCTCCCGAAATGCTTGTGACTGGCTGGTCATGACTGTTTCAAAAATTTGCTTCAGCGCCTTGTATATCGCGCGCACAATCGGCAAGCGATGGACAATATTTTCTGAAACCTGGATAAGCACACGTCCCAGAATATTTTTTGCAAACCAGCCTATGAGGATGAAAAAGATGGCGGCGATAATCAAACCCAGACCAGGCATTGAAAACGGCAAATAAGCATTGGGGTTATAGTCCGGCGGAATCAACGGTGTAACTTTTGAATCAACCCACAATAAAAATCCGTATGTCAGATACACCGTGATCGCAATGGGTGCCGTAACCAGTACCCCCGCTAACAGGTAACCGCGCAAACGTACAAACAGGCTTCCTCCCTGCCCGTCATCCACCTGCGCTACCTTAATTACATCCTGATCTTTTCCTCTGGTCATCTTATGCGCTTGTCGCCTCTATCTACGCCCCAGACATATCGCGAATTACGATCTGATTCCAGAGCCTGATTATTTTTTGTTTCCCGAAAGATCACCAAACTGGCGCTCAAGTTTTCCGGATCAAAACTTATAACTTATCCCGGCTGAAACGATAGCAAAGCCTGAATCTTCACGATTAATCTTTACCTGCGCCAGTCCTCCATTACGCGACACATTTACGCGCTCATCCGACATGATGGCATACATCGCGCCAAAATCGACAGACATCGTCGGCGATATATCATAAGTAAAGCCACCAGCAAACTTATTGCGATCACCATCCGGAACGCGCGTACTGCGATCCTTATCCGCCGTCGGCGTTTCATCAAACTCATAACCAAAGCGCAATGTCAGATCATCATCCCACTTATATTCTGCGCCCAGCCCGAAACTCCATGTCGCGCTGTAATCAAATGAAATGTTTGACGCAACCGTATTGTTCGTTTTGCGTATAGCCGTCACACCTTCAAACTGGTTCCAACCAAACCAATTGGCCTGCCCCATCACCGTCCAGCGGTCGTTCAGATCATGTACAAGACTTACCGATGCAATATCCGGTAAATCCAGATCTGCCAGACCCGGCGTGCTTTCATTCAACCCAACAACACCGGTCACATCCAACTGCCCTTCCAGCGTGTGAAAAATACGCGACCGATAATGCACACCAAGCCTTGTATCAGGAGAAATCTGCGCCAAAATACCGGCATTAAAGCCAAGCGACCAGTCATCACCCTCCAGCTTTGATAATCCTTCCGTTGCACCGTTTGTCACAGCACTTGTTAACAGTGCATCCGCATATTGTATATTTACGCCGCCGCCAACAGACAGCCAGTCACTAACCTTCACAGCCAGACTCGGCGCAATATCAATTGTCTTCAATTCCGATTTGATTGAATCATAACGCCCGAACCAGTTGCTCTTATATATGTTCGCCAAACCAAACGGCGTGGAAACCGCAATCCCGGCCCAGACACTATCCCCGTAAATAGGATAAGCCGCATAAAGATTTGGTAGCAAAGCAATACTAGTGGGATCATCCGAGTCGACACCTGAAATAGGCGCACCCAGCACAGTTGATCCGTTATCGCTTAGGTCCCCCCAGGGCACAATGACATCAAAACCCGCATAAACCTGCCCACTGCCCAGAGCCGTCATCCCCGCCGGATTATAATAAACAATACTGGCATCGCGCGGCATAGCCGTTACCCCCGCAAAGGCCGTGCCCATAGCCGAAGCCGATTGCTCCTGCAGATAAAAGCCGGCCGCATGTGCTGCCGAGGGGCAAAGCCCCAACACCAGAACACCACTAAAAATCATGCGCGAAACTCTTTTTATCATTGATTTACCTCTATGCCCTCTTAATAAAGAATTCGTGATTATCTCATGAAATCATCCTTACAAAAAGAAGTCTGTCCTGTATGTACACCGTTATCTGGTGATCCGTGAGGATGCCCCCTCCTCATATCCTCATAATCCCATCACATGCCGTTACAACCACATATTTATTTTTCATATTATGATTTTCTGTGGGTATTTTTGTGGTTTTGTCCATAATACCTTGCCCTCTTAGCCAGACCCGTCTATGGTCCCGCGCATGAACAGACGATATGCAGAATGGGGCACCGCTTTTGTGGCCTTTATCTTAACGGCAGTTTTGTGGTGGGGCCATAGTGCCGCTGCGGGCATGCACAGCGAAAAAGCACGCACCGGCAGCACAGCGCCCTCTTATACGCTGGCCTTTTACAACACGCACACACGCGATGACCTGACTGTTACCTACCGCAAAAGACGCGGCCAAATCGTTGAGACAGCACTGGAAGACATCGATTATTTCCTGCGCGATCACCGCAACAACCACGTACACGAAATGGATGCAGAGCTTCTGGATTTGCTACATGACCTCAAGCTAATCTTGGAACAGCGCCATCCCGACATTGATATCAAATACCATGTCATTTCCGGCTATCGCTCAAAAGCAACCAATGACCGCCTGCGGGCAGCGGGCGGCGGGCAAGCAAAGAAGTCCCAGCATGTCGAAGGCAAAGCCATTGATATTCGTGTGCCGGGCATCGACATTACAGAGCTGCGCAATACGGCCTGGTGCCTGCAACGAGGCGGCGTTGGCTATTACAGAGGCAGCAACTTCATCCATGTTGATACAGGCAAGCTACGCTTTTGGCATTGGCGGCCTGCACCCAACCAATGCGGAAGCGAAACAAACTCATGAGCAAAACAGGTGAATATCGCATTGGTGTCTATCCCGGCACATTCGATCCGGTAACAAAGGGACACTTGCACCTAATCAAACGAGCCAGCAAGCTCGTGGATCACCTGATTGTTGCCGTCGCTGCCAACACACCCAAAAGCCCCGTATTCGATCACAAAGAGCGAATCAGCATGGTGACAGCTGACATTGAAAACATGTACGAAAAAAACTGCGCGATCGAAGTGCGCGGCTTTGACAAGTTACTCATCCATTTTGCCAAAGATATAAAGGCACACTGTATTTTCCGGGGCCTGCGCGCCGTATCCGATTTTGATTTTGAGTTTCAAATGACGGGCATGAATGCCAAGCTGGACCCGGATATCGAGACTGTTTTCCTAATGGCAGCCGATAAATGGCAATTTGTCTCATCCTCCTTTGTAAAGGAGATATACAGCATGGGCGGCGATGTCTCCGAAGTGGTCACACCAACCGTGGAAGAGCGCCTGAAATCTAAGTTTAAGCGCTAACAGAAGAAAGACTTGACGGAAGGCGAGCATATTCTTATGTTACGCCAGTCTGTTATCTAGACTGACCGCGTAGCTCAGCTGGTAGAGCAACTGACTTTTAATCAGTAGGTCCAGGGTTCGATCCCCTGCGCGGTCACCACTTCCTCCAATAAAACACCCCCAAAGGGCCTCCATTGCTCTCTCACAGGCATTCTGGCGCGCAGCATAAAAACCATTGCAAAATTTGCCTGTAAACCTCTAAAATTAAAAGAGAAGTTAAACGAGCGTTAATCTCATTGCTTTATATTATGAATATAGGGTTCATTTTAAAACAGGTATCTTAAGCCTGTGTTTTAGCTAACGGAAGGCTGGGTAAGGCAATGCTTTTCATGCATCATGACAAGGACGTAACACACTGTATCTTATGGCGCTACCTGCGGGATGTTATAGGCTCTATCATGCCTTTAACGGCCCTATTACTGCCCTTTATCCTCGCAATGGGCGGCCTTGGGTTTGATGTCAGCGTATGGTCCATGCACAAGCGTGACCTGCAAAACGCTGCCGATTCTGCTGCGATTGCCGCTGCCTGGGAAGTTTTCAATGACGGTGACGAAGATTACGCTGACTATGCGGCCCTGAAAGAAGCTGAGAATAACGGATTTAATTCCGACCTTGCTGGCAGCTCTATCGAAGTGGCATACGGCATCGATGATAACGGAGAAAGCATGGTAACCGTTAGCCTGCTCCAAGAAGAAAGCTCTTATTTCTCCAGTATGATTTTCAAACAAACAGTTAGTGTTGCCGCCATTGCGGGTGCTTCTATGACTCCGCCCGTGGGTGATTTTTGTATGCTGGCACTGGACAGAACGGCCGACGATGCTATCTCCGCCGTTGGTAATGTGACCGTCAATGCGAACGGTTGCGGCATTGCCTCTAACTCCAACAGCGATTCATCCCTAAACCTTGCGGGGAGTGTTGTTGTGGATGTTGGTGATCTTTCACTCGCCGGTGATATGGAGGTTGGTTCTAATGTTGATCTGACATACGACACTTTGACAACAGATGGCCCGCGCTACCCTGATCCCTATGCTGACCTTGATGTACCAGACTATGATTTCTGTACAAGCGCAGAAATACGCTCGGGACCGGAACGTGTTAACAATGCTGGCGACTCCCCTATTACAAACCCGACAGGCACACGTGTATTTTGCGGCGGCCTGACAGTCACAGGAAATTTTGATCTGGAATTTGAACCCGGCGTTTACATCATGGATTGCGGTGATTTTACCGTCACCGGTGGCGGAACAATGACCGGCGAAGGCGTCTCTTTTGTACTAACATGCAGTACAGAAGACCCGGACGAGTACGGTAACCTGAGCATCACAGGCGGCAAGGAAATATTCTTCAGCGGCCCCGACGAAGGTGAAGAGATGGAAGGCGTTGTCTTCTATCAGGATCGCAATGCTCCGGACACACGCCAATGTAACTCAATGCTGGGAACAGCAGCAATTGAATTGCAGGGAACAGCCTACTTCCCTTCACGCTGCTTTGAAATTGGTGGCAATAACGACACGGCAAGCTCACAAACATCTCCTTGCACGCGTATTATTGCACAAACCATTGCTATGCACGGGAACCCCAGCATAGGAAACAATTGTGAAGGTACTGCCGTCGAAGATATCGGCAGACTGGCCATCAGACTGGTATTATAAACCAAGAGGGAAAATGAAAAGCTATATTAAAAACAAAGAAGGTGTCGCCGCAGTCGAATTTGCGCTTATCGCTCCATTCCTTGTGTTTTTTATGATTGGTGTTTTTGATTACGGCACATACATGAATGATGCCATGAAAATTGAAAACACAGCACGCGCGACAGCCGCTTATCTGTATGAAGGCGGCGAAGAAGATAATCTGGACGATGATGTCTTCCTGCCCAGCACTCTTGGCTTAACTTTGGCGACCATAGATTCACTAACCTCATCGATCAATTATGTTTGTGAATGTACTAATGGAGAAGAAACAGATTGCGAAAGTGGGTGCACAGCAGATATTCTGGATCCAGATGACAGCGATACTTACATGCGCCGCTACCTTGAGGTTACATTAAGCATGAGCAGAGCACCCCTCATGAGCTACCCGGGGCTTTCAGATAGTCAAACCGTTGCCGGATTTGTCCGGCTCCAGATAGAATAGATCATGAAACAATTATTACATAGATTCAAAAACAACTGTGACGGCACCACAGCGGTAGAATTTGGACTTGTCGCCATGGCTTTTATCACAATCACTTTTGGAATCTTTGAAGCTGGCCGCATTGTCCTTGCACAAAACGCCATGCAGTCCGCCGTGGAAACAGCAACGCGCTATATTCTGGTCAACGGTGACGCAACAGAAGAAGAGATTACAGACTATTTGACCTTCGAAACATCCTCCATGACACTGGACTTCACAAAGGTTACGCTGGATATTGCCTATAACACAGACGCGGATGTGGATTTTATTGAAATAGATGCCACCTATGACTTTACACCGCTCACGACCTCTTTCCTGCCTGCCAGCTGGACAAGTATTACCCTTGCCGCCAGCTCAAGAATGCCCATACAAAATTGTAGCGCAGAGAACTGTCCTGAATAATAATCATCGCAAATAAAAAAAATATTCTCTATAAAGAAGGCGTGATTGATCGTACACAAATTCCTGCTGTTATCCTTATCGACTCCCAAATGGGGGAGAATATCGGTGCTTCTACGCGCGCCATGTTGAATTGCGGGCTGGATGAACTGCGGCTGGTGCGGCCACGTAACGGATGGCCCGATCCGGCAGCGGAAGCCATGTCAGTCGGCGCACTGGATAAGATCCAACCTGTGCAGGTCTACGAAACAACCGCCGCAGCCATTGCCGATTGCCACTTCGTTCTTGCTACCACCGCCCGCACACGCGACATGGTCAAGCCTGTATATACGGCGCGCACGGCTAGCGCTGAACTGGTGCGCCGCGCCGCCACAGGGCAAAAGACGGCCATCCTGTTCGGCCCCGAACGCACCGGGCTTGATAATGACGATGCCACTCTGGCACACGGTCTCGTGACAATTCCTCTGAACCCCGATTTTTCATCGCTTAATCTGGGGCAAGCTGTTTTGTTGCTGGCCTATGAATGGAGCCAGCAATTAATTATACAGCCCCATAGCAAACCACAAAAAATTACACCGGATACCCTGCCCGTTTCTCATGAGAAGCTTGTCGAGATGTTTGAAAGACTGGAAAACGAACTGGAATCACATCACTTCTTCCGTACCGAAGGACAAAAGCCAACGATGATCCGTAATCTTAGAAATATGCTCTTGCGCGCACAAATGACGGATCAGGAAGTCCGCACCTTTCACGGCATTATTACCGCACTAACAGGAAACAAAAAGAGCAAAGAAGAATAGAGCACGGCCACCAATCATATCAAGGTAGCAAAGGCTCACATAAAACAGTCCCGCCCGTCGTCATCCCGACAATAAACTCTCCGGCGGGACATGAAAAACCGTTAAAAGGCGGCGCAGCCAGAGCCGGAACCGCCGTGCAAGGTTTCACCGTTCCGCTATCAATCTTTGTAACTACCTCATTATCATTATCACATTGCATGTCAATACTTGCCTGGGTTGACCACCTATCTCCGCCAAGAGTACTTGGCTCCAGACAAAAAGTGCCTGTACGGTCACATATCTGCTCTGCTTTCACGAATGAAGTACTAACAAGACTGCCCCCTACATGCAACTGTTGCTGCGGATTTTCTACGTTAATGCCAACACGTCCGGGATTCAAATTAGCCGCTTGAAAAATAGGAGCTGTTTGCGGGCCGACGGCACCAACAATACGCCACAATGCTGTAATCTGCATATTCTGAAATCTTATAAAATCATCGTTGAATGAAAAGGGAGATGTATTGCGTAACCCCTTCACAAACTTCCCGTCAACATTGTCACAATTTTCTGTTTCGTTTAAATTTGTTGGCACTGGCGGCGGTGGCGGGCCCGGTGGCGGCAGTGCGAGCGGCACGCATGAAAGATCACCCGTGGGTGCCACGCCATCCCATGAATAAGAACCACGTAAATTCTCTCCATGTGAAACCAAAACAAAATGCGTCGAATTTGGCGGCTCCGTTACAGAATCCCCATCTTCATCTTCTACCTTAATGGCACCCCACAAATCATTATAAGTCGGAGTCGCAGTTAAATTTTCCGTCACAGCATAGGTTAGTTTACGGTCCCACCCGTCCACTGTATGCGGGGAGATCCAACGCGATTCCATGATGCCATCATCCGTTTGCGGATCATTATCAGGATCAATCAAAGTCGCAAAAGGGACACTGCCTATCAAAACAAAATCATCCGTAGTATCATTATCACGATCAACACCGACTGATTGCGTCCGCACAACCGCCCCGAAAGGCGCAGCACATACTTCCCGACCATGAAGAGGGTCACCCGGCCCCAATGACGGATCGGCCGGACACGGATAACGCCCGGTAACCGCTAAAAATTCATTGATGGCCGTATGGGATGTACGAAGGGACTTCAATGTATCCAACCGCCCGCTCTGCCCCATCTGTATACTCATCACATAAGCGACGGTACTCACAACAAAACCAAAAATAACGGTCACAATAGCCAGCTCAATCAGGCTAAAACCGCTTTCATTTTTATGATCTAACTGCCGCATGTGCAGAACCCATAGTTTATATATGACTCAGACCCAATCTTTTCGTGGCAGGCTTTTGCAGCTTCACCACAATCACAAGGTTGCGTACTTACATTAGGCCCAATGCCCGTGGTCTGACCTGACTCCCCAGTACTGGCAGGTACCCACTTACAACTTGCCGGTGGCGGTGCCTTGCAATCATCTGACACCTTAACCCAGCTACCAAAACCACCGCCGGGACAGATAATAGAGCGCTCATAATACGTATTACCAATCTCTCCCGGTGGGCACTCATCACTCGTCATATCCGTCTCGGTTTTACTTGCATCACACCAGCAATTATCCGTGACAACTGATGACCATGTGCCGGCGGGGCACGTAAATGTGAAAACTCTGTCGATACTCCCGCTGAGCCCATTTGTACAGCTGAGGCTATCAGAATACCCTCCAGAAACGCACGTACAAGTATTAGCAACCTCGACCCACCCCGACCATGTATCCGGCGTCCCACAAGTCAAAGTGTTTTCCAGCGTCTTTTGACCCTGAAAATCAGGATTATCACACTCAGCTGTTGTTGTTTGGACAGTTCCCACACAATTACAACTCCCCGCCGTTAGCGCCCAGTCTGTTGCCGTATACGGAGCACACGTAATCGTACGTTCTGCTGTAACAGGGTTGCCATCACCACTGACATAACCATCACCACACAAATCACCGCTCAGCGTCTCAACGCCCGGCGTACAATCACACTCGC